>ENA-OYXC01001035-OYXC01001035.1-human-gut-metagenome-genome-assembly--contig:-NODE-1035-length-9241-cov-3.871653_pt1 | contig 9241 bp, 13 predicted proteins | sample MGYA00244214_ERZ653415 | MGnify/ENA primary metagenome ERZ653415 (study PRJEB26926, sample SAMN06165016) | human gut metagenome | biome: ENVO:00009003; feature: ENVO:2100002; material: ENVO:00002003... | reverse complement strand
GATCTACACAAGGCTATTCGTCGGCAGCGTCAGATGTGTATAAGAGACAGCTTTGCCGGTACTGTGATGGTAAGCATTCCCTATGCACCTTCTTTATCTCTAATTTTCGTTTGTTGTCGTTTCTAAATTCTCAGACTCTGGAAGCGCTTCTGACATAGCTTTTGCTACTTCGGTCTCTGGAAGTTTATTCGGAGAGATTCCATTGACAAACTCAATAGCAGACTTTGTGTTTGTTGCAAGCTCGATAAATAACTTGTTGTAAGCTTCTGTCTGTGCGAATTCGTTTGAAATTTCCTCTGATTTAATAAATCTTCTTCCATCATCACTCTTAATACCATATGATTTAAGAATCAGTGTCTTAAATACCTTGATGATTGTAGGCTGATCCTGTGCCTGGATAATTCGATTAATCAGGGTGTCAAGCCCTCCATTAAATGAAAGCTGCATCTCGAGAACCTCTGCCTCGCTAAGATTGAAGCGAAAATCCTCTTTTCTTTTACCTCCATTATAATCGGTGTATTCGATAGTTTTTGTGTACATGAGTTATTCTCCTTTCTAAACAAAAAGAGAGGCCAGCCGAACTGAATACCTCTCTAAAACTTGCATTTTGAATTTATTAGCCTGCTGCATCATTTGTGTGCTGGTCATCAGTAGATGGTGTTGAAGACTTGCCTCCTGTGGCAGCCGCTTTGAAGATTTTAGCTAATTCCTCTGGAAGTGGAAGGTGAGCCTCAGTAGCTTCAACACTGTGTTCTGTATCAGCATCAGCACCATAGAGAACTTTCTCGATAGCTGCTAACTGCTCTGCAGAAACCTTTGTACTGTCAATAACAATAGATGCGGTAGGTTTGAATACCTTTCCGTCAATTGGTGGAACAGCAACCGGTGTGGTTGAAACTTCCCAAGAGAATGTACCTGCCTCCGGAGAGTCATTAACTGTTGAATGACTTTTCTCAGATGGGGAAGCTAAGCATCCGTATACAAGAGTAATCTTGTATCCATAATCATTAAGTTTTGTGTCGTTACCGACGATGTTACGGTATGCCAAACCGAATTTTGTACGGTTCTGCTGTCCAACAGTAATACCAGGGGCGATTTCTCTTGTACCGTCACACTCTTCAAACTCTGTTGGATATGTAAGAGCCTCGATTGTAAGCCCAAGCTCCTCTGCTGACATAAGTGTCAGATAATTGATATTGTCAGCATAAGTTTTGGATGCCTCAGCACCTGAAGGGCTCTCAGTAATACCTGTGACTCCACTCCAAGCTACACCCTTATTGTAGCCTTCATCCCCATATGGATAGAGAACGACGTGATCGATACCTGTCTGATAGGTTCTTTCTCCGACTACATCCCATTTCAATTTACTCATAGGTTGTTTCCTCCTTAATAATATAATGTAAATACATAGTGATTAAGACCATCGGCTACATACGGTCGATCAAAGCTACACATTGGTAGCTCTGATACTTTTTGTCGCAATTCGCTGTCTGGGTCCTTATCTATTACGGTTACTGTATATGCAGTTTGTTGCATATACGCTCTGTTATCAGCATTTCTTTTCCAAATATCACTTATAGAATATATAATTGCCGGATAACTTAGTTTTTTAGATTCTGGCGATTGGTAATATACATGCGGGTCGTCAGAAAGACTCTTCAATAACTCATGCAGTTCAATCCGTCGGTCCATTGTATACACCTCCTATACTAAGAATCAGTCTTGGATGCTGAACCTCAATATTTGAGATTTTCCATTTTGTATTCATGAATTCGATATAGGCCATTGATGAACAATGCTTATAGGCATAGGCATCGGCAACGATGCTAATCTGATTTGAAGCATTGATGTTATCATTAACTTGCCCAGAATTTTCTCGTTTCCAATAGGTACTAGTCACATCACCATAATATGGTCGTATCTCAATAACAGGCTCCCATACACCCGGTTTTGTTTCTACTGTGTCCTCAAAGCCGATGTTCCCATACCACTTCATTTTGAATTCCTCCTGTTAACCTGCTACAGAGTTTGGATCTGAAGACTGGTTTTCTTTTACAAGATCTGTGACATCTTCCTCGATTGCGATTGCAGAGTAAACTCTTGTCAATGCTCCGGACACTCTTGTCTCAAGGAGTGACTTCTCCTGGTTGAAGTCAATATCGAACTGCGTAAAATGCGTTACTTCACCACCCTTTGTGGCTCCCAGTGAATAATCATCAAGATTAACAATCGTTGCATACAGCTGCTTCTTTTTACCGGCATCGGTGGTTCTTGTTTTGCCTTCAAACTGCTCTGCTGTGTGGATTGCTCCAACATTCAGTGCGGAAGCTAACTCGCTGGTTGAAGAATAGATACGTCTACCGTTAATATCACGAGCGAGCAACATACGATTAAGCGAGTGTGGGGCGATAAAGAGATCTGGTGTACCAGTACCCTTATATTTCTCTCTTGCATACAGGCAAGCGTTGATCATTGCTTCTGCATAGATGTAATTCTCACCGAAGTTTGCTCCTGTGTTGGTTCCCTGAAGTTCTTTCTTTGCAGCTGCAATATCCATATCTACATGGATAGTATAAAGATCATCATCTAACCAAATTGGTCTGATGTGTTCTGGAAAGATCTTATCCTCATCGCCTTCATCACGACCGTCGCCAAGCATAATGGCTACAGCTAATTCCTCATTGAGATTTGTCTTATCGATGTTATACAAATACTGAACATAATCGAAGTCTGTAATGTCTACGATGTCGTCTCTGTGCAGCGCATTCTTAACGTATACTGTCTGAGGGTCGGTTGTTCTTCTGATAAGTTTGAGGTTACCATCGATTTTCTTCTTAACCCCTTTCTTATATCCTCTTGCGCGAAGGGCATCAATATTACGGATATCTACCTGACTTGTACGGATTCTTGAGATTGGGCTCTTGTGAACCTTATTCATAACGACTCCGACCCAGCCCTGGTCATTTGTAATGAGTTCTGGTGCGCCTGGTCGTACCTCCTGGTACTCTGGGAATAAGCTCGTAACGTTTCCGGTACCCTCCTGAATAAATCCGCTAATTCCATCATGCTGGAGATTGTTATCATCAGCATAGATCTGCATTGCTGTCTGTAAGCTTCCTACATTTGGAGCTTTTGCCAGCTGTACAATTGCTGCTCCATCCGCATGCGAAAGTACGTTAGGATTTTCATATGTATAGTCGCCATCAAAAGCATTGTGTTTCATTTCTTCTCCTCCTTCTTCATCATCTTCTTCGTTATCTTGTCCGTTTTCGAGAGCTGCCCCCAAAATTGCACAGACTACGTCTTTCTGTTTTTCTGTCAAGGTTTTGAATACTTCTTCAACAGTTTCACCGTCATCCGAATTTGTATCCGGATCTGTATTTGGCTTTGTTTCTGGTTTATTGTCTGCCACTGGTTTTTCCTCCTTTTTAGGTTTTTCATTCATAATATTGGAATGCTGAACATCTCCTTCAGTTGGATCTAATACTTCATCTGTATAGATCATTCCTTCTGATTCGCAGTCGCTTCCGTGCATCATAACTGAGTCAATATATGCACCCGGATTAGCCCCTGCCAGCACAAGGCTCACTTCACGAATGTCACCATGCATTACATTTACTCCATTCTGTTTCAAACGATTTGCATAGATGGACAAAGCTGTGATATCGCCATGCTTAACAAGCTGTTTGGCAATCTGTGCGTCATCTGTATCATTAAAGCTACCATATGTGTAGACGCCATCTTCTCTATTTTCGAGAAGTGCATGTCCAAGAACGTTTGATGCTTCTCCGTGCTGGTGATTCCAGACAAGAGGCACTACCATTCCATCTTCATGCTTGAAAGCATCTTTCATGATGACTCGTCCATCGGAGCATTTCATATTCGCTCTGGTGGCCCAGCCTGAAAAGTCATACTTCATTTTGATTTCCTCCTTTAATTATTGAGTTGCTTCTTCATTTTCTGAGTGATCATCTAACATTTGTGCTTCTTCCTTGACATCTGCATTCGACTGTGAGAGGTTCTTATTGCGGAGAACATCTGCATTAGGATCGTTTGACGGATTCATTCCAATGACCTGGCGAATCTCATTAGAAGTCATGATTTCGTTACGTGTGAACTTGTCAGCAATCTCTGCTATATTGTTAATTGGGACCAATTTGAATGGGTCTTGGAAGAATGCTATAGATTTACCTTGGGAGCGAGCGGTCTTTGTCAGAAATTTTCGAGTCATTTCGTTTACAATAGCTGAAACAATCGGCTCGATCGTTTTGGATGTATAATTTAACTGGGTTTGTTCGTCGGCCGTTCCATCCAGGATTGATTCTGTGATCCCCAGCTGGCTGTACGCCATTTTGGTAAGGTACTCAATTTGACTCATGAGATTGTTCTCCACGGGTCTATTGAGCTGAATAATCTTTTCAGATGCATCAGCATATGCGATTCCATACTTAGAACCTGTTAACTGCTTTTCAATCTCCTGCCGACGATTTTCGGCCTGTGTTCTTCGAAGCTCAGATCTTGTTGAGTATGGTACTTGTACGATTAGATCCATTTTTCCAGATCCAGACTGTTCATCGATAGCATCTAAAATATTCAATTTTCGAATTAATCGTTGGACAACTGAATTTGGTTCATTTACAACAGCAAAAAGAGGATTCTCGATAATTCCTGTTGTTTTCTTTGGAACTACAATATCCTCTTTCTTTCCGGTTCGATCGTTATATACCCTCACTTTTATTCTATCTGGATACCACTCCAAAATTTTTCCGGTCCGCATAGTCGTTATGTCATACGAATCAGTTACTTTGGGATTTAATGTGGTATCAATTGGTACTATAGCTACAACACCTTCATCCAGCATAGAAGCAACAACATCCTGAATAAAGGCTCGTCCCGTCTGATCGATGTTTGCCTCGAGGTTTAAACAGCGATTTAATCCGCTGTCAACTTCGATTTTGAATCTCCCGTCCCTATCAAGCTGACAATGCTTAATAGAAATTGCTGCAACATCCAATGCAATTCGATTAAATATTGCGGTGATAATGGAGCGTTCGTTTCCTCGAGTGTATCGAATTCTATCAGGGCGATAAGAATAGCCTGGACCAATTGAATACGAGGGTGTTGGATCTCGATTCATAAAAGCATTCCATCCATGCTTAAGTCTGTCTGTGATTTTCATTGTTTCCTCCTTATTCAAAAGCGTCGACATTGATTTTGTAGGCGACATAGGCATCCAATAATGCAGCAACATTATCAATCTTGTTTTCTCGCCGTTTTTTCAAAAGCTTTCGATTTCCGTTTGTGTCTTCAATTGTTATACAGTTTCCCATACAGAAACACATGAGTTCCTCGTCAAATACGAGATCCCCTTTTTCTGCTAATTTCTTAAGTTCTCCCAATGGAACAGATTCCGTTTTTGCACCTTGAATTACTTTTTCAATTCCAAACGGACCGTTCTCATTTGCCCATCTTTCAACAAATTCTTTAGCATTGTATGGGTCGTATCCAAATGCCCGAATATCGTATTCGCGCTCTACAATATGGTTATCCAAATCGTCATATACATCCACCATGTTAAGAACCGTTCCAGGCATAACAAGAAGACTACCTTCATTTATGAACTGTTCATATTTGGTCCGCATAGCTGCAGGGAGCTTCATTAATGTGTATTCAGTTATATAAGACCGAACTTTAATACCGAACGATCCATTTGATAATGGGAATAAAAAGGTAAACGCACAGAAGTCGTCACCTTGCGATAGGTCAGCGCCCATTGAACAGGGCATTTTCCAATAATTATGTCTTCGTTTACTTGGTAGCGTTTCACTATATGTGAAAAAATAAGTATAACCTTCCATAGGAAGTCCAAATCTCTTAGCCAGGATGTCGTTTTTTGCTGCTGGAACATTTTCAGCCCTTTCCACCTCGGACTGATATGTTTCATATGTAACGGTATGATCAAGATTCGGGTTGGCTTTTAGCCACATCTCAGGCTGTCCAACTTCTTCAATAGAATCCAACTTATACCACCAGATGGATACATGTGGGTTAATATACTCACCTTTGAGAATTTTCATCAATTCCATTTTGACGTCGTCGCCAGCTCCGTTACGAACGGTTCCTTCAGAACTGATAGCAACAATGATGTAGTCATCGACTTTTGATGCACCCTGCTCTATAGCTCCTATTACGTCCTCTCGAATATCTCCAGAGAGCCACTCATCAACAGTTGCACATTTCAATTGCAATCCCTGGAGTTTAGCGATACTCATTGGTCTAATCTCAAGAAGAGAGCCTGTCAAAAAATTCTCGATTCCTTTCTTTGTAGATGCTAGCTTGGTTCTGTTTGCTTTTGAACCAGTGGTATTCTGCAATGATCCATCTGTCAAAAATTGAAAGTATGGACCTCTTGCCCTTGAAATGGATGTTCGAATCGGTGATACAACCTCTTCAGCCTGCTTCATAGTAGGCGCAGTTGTAATTTGATGGGTAGTAGATGTGTCTACATTTAAGAAATAGCTTTGAATAGTTGAGGCATACATGGATTTAGCCGCGCCTCGCGAAACTATCAGATACTGTTTGTTTGTGAGCCGTTTCTTGATCCTCTTTGTCACGTAATGCCCACCATGACCATTTGGGTTTGGCTTATATACACTCTTTTCGAGAAAATAATACCATCCAAATATCTCTTCTGCCCAAACCTTAAATGAATCGAGCAGTTTCAGTGAGGATCCATCAGTAAGGGTCAGTTCGTTTTCACAGTATTTGATCCATCCGTCAACGGCTTTATCGTCATAGTATACCCCTGGATTTGCAATAAGATCATCAATACGATTCATCTCCATTGAAATCTCTTTATTTACGGGTATCTCACCTCTAAGTACGGCATCACGAAACTTGCCATAATACTTCGGGGTGGCCGTGTTCGATAATGCCATATTCTATTACTCCTTATTTCATTCGGTATTCGTAAACATCTCCTGCAACTTTGACAAGTTTCATTGTTCCAATCTTACCAAGACTTTCATTAACTTTTTGCATAGCTTTGTCATTGGCATATTTTTTGAACCCGCTGGCTATTTTATTCCTGTTGGCATATACGACTTGTCCAGCAATAGCTAATCCGGTATTACGCCAAGCAGAAGCTTTTGCCTTTGAAACTGCTGTTTTTTGATCCATGCCTTTATTGACCATGTTTTTAGCAGCTTTTTTATATGTAGCGGAGTTGTAATGAAATCCTATTTTTCTTGACTCTGTGGCGGCGATCTGTTTATAGGCTTTATTAATAGCTTGTTTCTGCTCTTTTTTTGCCTGTTTATATGCAGATTTGGTAGATTTGACCCTTTCAGCATCTTTACTAGCTTGATCCCAGCGAGCGTCGTTTGCTGCTCTGTGTTTTTTACTTGGGCTATATGCCGCTGCCGCTTTGTTATAAGCCTTATTAAAAGACTTGTTATAGGCTTTTTTTGCACTTTTGTATTCTGCTTTTGTAGAATTTACTCGTTTTTTGATATCAGATACTGGCTGAGCTTTCCGTTTGCCCCATTTCATACCTAAAACACCGTAATGATAAAGTTCATTGTTCATATTATCCTCCTTAATTAGTACTGCCAGATCTTCCCAGAATGGATTTGATTTTACCATAATTGTTGTATATCGTTAATGCAGTAGTGGTAACAGTTGCAACAGTTGTTCCGGCCTTAATCATCTTGTTCATATAATTTTTACCTATGTTTGTTGTCTTCTGTTTATACTGCGCTTCCATGTTCAAACGGTTTAAGCGATCTCGAAGTTCTTTATCACTCATTGTTCGAACATCTTTTTTTGTATGTGCTTTGGCATAGTCTGGATTATACTTTACATCAGGCTGCTTTCTCTTCTTTCCTAAAGATGTCAGACGACCACTGGAATTTTGATAACGGCGAACACCCCATTTCATACCTCGTACTCCGTGGTGGTATAACTCACTTTGATTCTGTATCATTTAACTCAACTCCTTCCTCTGCTTGCGTGGTAAGCCTCCATTCAAGCTCTTTGATTTGCTCTTTGATAGAATCCATAACGCTAGAGTTAATTGGCGGGTCGAAGACCAGACGAACTTTTAAGTATATATAGGTCTTTACCCCCTCAAACATTGTGGTGTCACCAAGAAGGTCTTTCCAAGAAGCTCCTGAATTTGCAATTGCAAATGCTTTCTTTGGTCCGACACCAAGCTGATTCAAACTCATTAACGATGAATTGATATGCATAATAATATCTTGATCGAATTGCTCATAATCTTTTTCAATTCCAAGAAGTTTCTTAATTGATGTTAGGATGCTTTCTTCCATAAAACCTCCTATTTGATCACGTTGATAAACTCTTTCTTACAGTAACCATCCATTCCGGTTGCTGTAGTAATTGCATACCAATGATCATTCTCAAAATTGGTTTTGATCTCAACAGTAGTTCCTGCATCAATAACTGCTAAAATTTCTCCTTCTGGGGTAGCCCGTACATTGAGTCTTTCACAACCAACAACTGTTCCGAAAATATTGTTTGGTTTGCTATTAACGTCTGTGGCTAATCTCTCCTGAACAGGGGCTGCATTTTCATTTACAGGCTGATTATAATTTCTGTGTCTTTTCGACATAGTGATTTCCTCCTTAATCATGTCTCCACGGACATGTGTCATATGGTTTTCGTTCAGCATATGTAATCTCACAAATATCAGTTCCGTAATGGATAGCGTTGTGCGTTCCATGAGATGTACATATCAGATTGTTTTGGTCAAATACTTTTGGATCTCTATTCAAAATATCATCTATTGTAATTGGATTAATGTGGTGAATTAAGATGTTACTTCGTATATCATAACCAGCGCATCCAAGATCACAACCATTATCTCGAATAATTATTTTTCTTCTAATAGATTTCCATTCATTCGAATGATATAGGTTCTGGTTTAAATATCGATCGTAACCAAAAGTCTGTTCTCCAACTACTCCGCCTATTCTGAGATAGTCGAGTCTCTCCTGAAAAGTTTGAAGTTCCATGAGTTTCAAATATGTTTTAGTCATCATACTCTTCCTCATCTTCTTCATCTTGTCCGCTATAACCACGGAAAGCTTTAATTGCCTTTGCAAATAATTCTTCGCTCTTTTGCTGGGCATGTAAATTTTCCACTTTTGCACCCATGAGTTCTTTCTGCTGATCAAGCATTTCTAATTCTGTCTCTTATACACATCTCCGAGCCCACGAG
>ENA-OYXC01001022-OYXC01001022.1-human-gut-metagenome-genome-assembly--contig:-NODE-1022-length-9335-cov-4.096336_pt1 | contig 9335 bp, 1 predicted proteins | sample MGYA00244214_ERZ653415 | MGnify/ENA primary metagenome ERZ653415 (study PRJEB26926, sample SAMN06165016) | human gut metagenome | biome: ENVO:00009003; feature: ENVO:2100002; material: ENVO:00002003... | reverse complement strand
GTGCCTCGGGTGGGCGGGCGTCCCTCACACGCAGGAGCTTCGGATAGGCGTAGCCCATGTTCTCGGCAGTATCGACGGCGGCAATGGTGATCATACCCGTCGAAATGTTGGTCACGTCGATGCGGACCATCGTATCTCCTGGCGCAATATACTGGTTGGTGAGGAGTTTCCACTGCTTCGAGGAGTCGCGGTCGTTGTAGTAGAGCGGAACGTAGCGAACGAAATCATCCTCCAGACTGTCCTTATGGAAGTAGATGGTGGCATAGACCTCATCGTAGAGGGTCTTGCCCGGACGGTCGATGACGATGGAGGTGATCTCAGGCCCGAGCGGCGGCATCAGGTCGGGGAAGAACACCTTGTGGGGTGCCGAGAGCGGCGTGAGATCGCCAAAGGCATCGTAGGCACGCACAGCATACTCATAGAGGCCAACCACGCCCGGCGAGTGCTCATAGAAAATAGAGGGGTCGTCCTGACCGAAACGGAACGGCGGTGCATAGGGCAACTCGTTGACTTTGCGCCAATCGGCCTCGCCCACCTTGCGCCAAAACACGTCGAAAGTACCGTTGATCGCATCATTCCAACTCAGACCGACCGATCCATGCTCCAAAATGGTGTCGGTGAGGGCTACGTCGTAGGGAGCGGGGACATACTTCTCATTGCGGAGGTTCTCCACCTGGGCTGGCATGATGAAGAAGCGACCCGTCGTGTCGGGAACAGACGGCATAATAAAATAGGAGTAAGTCTTTCCCTTCTTCGCCGTCTTATCGACAAAGCGCAGCCCCATCGCCTGGGCGAGGTCGGGTCTCCATTCTGCAGCGAGGAAAGCGCCGATGAGTCGCGTCTTCTGGTCTTGCTCCAGCTCGACGAAAGACCCGATACTTCCGGGCTCGTAGTTGGTCATCTCCGGAGTCATATCGCCCTCGCCATAAATTGCTCCCATGGCCATATAGGCCAGCGAATCGATCGTGTCGGGGTAGCAACGACGGAAGTCGGCGAGACTCATTGGGCGGATACCCGTCGCGAGGGTGTCGAGGAGGAACTCGCCCTCTCCCTCGGTGTGGCGCAGCACGTCGTAGCCCGTGCGGTTAAGTCGGTCCCATTCGGGATAGGACTCCACCGCCCAGCGCAGGACAATGCTGTCGCCATAGGTGCGGCCCACGGCTTTGATATAGACGTAGAGATCCTCTATGGAGTCTTCGACGCTGTCCCGGGAGAGAGTGCCCACGGGATAGGTGCCCGGCAGCAGGTCGTCGTCATCGGCTTCCTGCACGATGGTGTCGACGACAGCCACGCCCAAGGGGGCGCGCCATGGGATAGTCGCTGCCCAAGAGAGCATACACGGCACGCACACGGCGGCAGCCAAAAGCCAAACAAGGGCCTTCATATTATTATATTGCTGTTTCATCATCGCTTTACGTCTATTTAGATATTCTTACTCTTTACCTCCGTTTTCCACCCTTATTCGAACCTTTTCCAACAGTACTACCTCTGCCTGTAACGCCACCCGTTCCTTTGTGAGAATTGGTATTCGAACTCTTGCCACGCAATGGGATATTATATTTCACTACCAGATTCTTGAGGAGGTCATTGTAAGTGGTGGTGAAGCGCTTGTCCGAATACTGTAGCGGGTACACAGTCCACTGCCTGTTCTTGTAGTCCCAAGCATTGACACGGTAGCGCTTGAAGTAGAGGCGCATATTATTGTTGCGCAACGCCTTCCACGCATTGAATTGAAGGACTTGAGACTGTGACTTATAGTCATCATCGACATACTTCTTGTGGTCCTTGTCCGCATAGGCGAAGTAGAGCGTCCTTCCAAGGAAGTCTCCCTTATCACCCTTGATACGGACATGGCGATACCTGTTGGCTTCCTTGTCCATCTCAATGGTCTTGCTGATATTCAGGCCACAACGGCTGGCCGCATTCCATACAACACCATATTGATACCTCGGAACAAATGCGTAAACACCCGACTCAGCATCGTCATAGGTTTGCTCTTTCGAACCTGCATAGCTCGCCAGCCAATCTCGCATACTCGATTTGGAGTAATAAATCTGAGAACCAACACGACGGATGATATTGTTGTGCATGTCCTCAGCTATGTTGTACACCTCGGCGAACACCCGTGCGTAGGCTTCCTCCGTCAGCTTGTGGCCATCAAACAGGCTGCTGCTATTGCCCAGCCACTGGGTATAACCAACACTACTATGATCGCTATAAAGCGGATATGCGGTGCCCAGCTCGTCTTGGAAGCGATAGGTGCCCATCGTAAGCGCAAACTCTATGCTCTTGCGACCTTCACGAATCTGTCCGATGTACCTGTTCTTGAGTATTCCGTCTCTCCAACTGCCATAGGGCGTCTCAAGCCAAAGCGACTGCGTGCTTTGCACCGTCAAGTTGAGGTTATTCTTGGCAGAAACAAACTTATGACCACCGATGAAGAACATCCGACTCATATAGGAGAGATAGATAAATGGGTTCTCCGTGTTATAATACGGCACAAATCCTCCTCTTTGATTAGCACTTGTGATGAGTAGCTGGTCGTCGTTCATTTCTAGGTTCTGACCGTCATAGGTGATCTTGTCGAGACGGGTGGCCATAAACTTACTGCAGTAGTAGAGCGGATCGTTGTACAACGCGTTTCCATTGACACCCTGCTTGGTCACAGTGACCTTAAGGGCCAGGAGGTCCTTGACGAACTCTTTGGTGACCTTGCCAGCCTTCCGCTCATAGACGGTGACGATAAACTTGCGTCTTCCAGCTCCTACAGTATCGTTGTCATTGACATTCATTAGGCCTGCCTCAGAGACCTCCACCTTCTTGTTGAGGACCCTACCATAGGCATTGATACCATTGTCCTTCATCGCCTTGGTGCGTACCTGCTTTGCCGAAGTGCCCCATACGTTGTAGGTCCTGGCCACAACCCATGTGGCAGGCGAGGTCTTGGTCTCCGTCCACTCGTAGCGCAGGCGGATGATGTAGTCGGCATTGTTGGTCTCTGGTACGTTGGCAAATCCAAACTGCGGAGTGAGGATAGAGTAGTTGTTGGTTTCTATCCATTGGTTCTCCCGGGTGGAGAGCAGCTTTCCATTGGAGTAGAGATACCACTTCAGTCTGCCTTTCTGGTAGGCTTTGCCCTTCATCGGCCGAGCCAGCGAGATGATCGGCTGCTTCACGTCCTCCCAATATGCGGGAGTATAAGCGTAACTGTAGCTTTTGCCATTGGCAAAATAGTTGAACATCACGTCTTCTCTATTGCCCAGCTTACCCTGGTTGGGATACATCAACTTCACATGCGGATACAGGTCCTCGTCATCCTTGAAGCTCATCTCCTCATTGTTGGTGGCGAAATAGAACTCCTTGGTCTGTTTCCATGCCTGGGCAACGTACTTGTTCTTGATGGTGTCATACGTCTCTGGATCGCGCCATGAGCCGTTGTAGAACTCCTGTGCGTAGCCCGAAATGGTGACCTTGTAGTACTTGTTGCGGTGGAGCTGCTCCACAGAGAGCGTTACCTTCTCCTTATAAATATGGTGCGTCATCTCATACACCACGCCATTGCGATTGGCCTTGGCATCAGAGAGCGAACTATACTCCGTCAGCGTAGGCGGCAAAGAGGCGTCCATCTTGAACCGGAACTGGCGGCTTGCCAGGTCCTTGAGCGTCTCCTCGCTCTTGCCATCGCCACTGGAATGGTTCTGCAAGCGATTCAGCTGTGTGGGATCTACGACGCGGATGGGTACATTCAGGTCGGCCTGCGTCATCACAATGGGATTGCTTTGGATATCCCAACTGATCTTCGCCTTCTCGGCCTCGTCCCAACTCTTCAGTCCGATGTTGCAGCTCTCGAAGAGGACATAGTCGTCGAGGGCGTTGCCGTAGAACATCTCGCACACATCGCCACACTCGAAACTGAACTTCTTGTTGAGTTTCACGAGGCCACCGAGGAGCTCTACCTTCACGCGAGCCTTGCCCGTGAAGTAGTTCGGATTGGGCATACCACATTTCAGCACGCCACCAATGCCCGCATTGAAGAGATCCAACTTCTTCTTGAAAAAGCCGAGGTTGATCCTCAGTCCAAATTTGGCATAGAGGTAGGCATAGAGTTGTCCCTCGCCATACCAACCATTGATACCTGGCTCCTTTTTAAGGTTCATACACTTATTGTTGCCCTTGAGGTGACGGATGGAAACGTCGAAGCCCGCCGTCGCACCCATATCTCCGTAGAAGAGGCCGAGATCCACCTTGACATAGCCCCATACCGAAGCACCGAGCATCACACCGCCACTGGTCTTCGCATTGGCCAGGAAGTCGGTGCACGCCTTGGCGCGGGCATCATTGGCTTCAGAGATATTGTCGCTCTGCACACCACCCTTACTTCCACCATCAAGGAATCGTCTCACCTTCTCTGGTATCGGGGGCAGCTGGCCGTTGTTGGGCAACTCGTTACCCAAACAGAAATAGGCGTTGGCACCGATGGCTACCGAGACAATTTTTGTTTTGAAGTCGACGAGCGTAAACTCACAACGCTTGTCGTGGTCGGGCTCACCAAGGTAGAGGTGCCACTTGGTCGCACCACCGGGCTTCTTGTGGCCGATATAAAGATCAAGGCTCACCTTGAGCGAAGGACCGCTAAACGAAGTGCCATCGTCGCTCTTATCCTTATCCTCGCCCTTCTTTTTATTATAGGAGGCCATGTCTTTTTTGTAATCCTCGTTCTTCTTCTCGCTCTTGTCGCCCATTCCGCTCTTGAAGCTCTCCTCTGCTGTCTCCTTGATTTCTTCGAACTCTCCTGCGACAGCATCCACCTGGCTCTTCACTTCGGAGAGCGCACCATTGAGCTCGTTCATAATCTCCTTGAGCTCGCCACCGTCGAAAGCAGCATCCATGGTGAGGTTGAGCTGGAAGTAGCGTTCCTGTTCGTTGTCCTCATAGACGAGTTTGACCTTACTATTGACGATGCCACCGACCGCCGTCACCGAACCATTGAACAGGAACGTGGTGAGCGTCTTCTTCTTGGTGTCGAAGGCAACGGTCAAGTCGAGGCGGCCCTTGATGGCCTCACCATCGCTCGTCGTGATGCCCATACCGAAGACAAGACCAATCGCACCCTTGCGAGGACGAGGATTGAGCTTGTCGCTCGTGTTATAGACGCAGTTGATGTAGAGACCTCCACGAATGTTGTTGAGGGCCACTGGCGGCATGGGGATACCCATCTTGCCACCCACCATCACGTCGAAGAAGCCCCAGGAGAAGTTGTTGCCCTCCTCCTTGTGGTTGAAGTAACCGCCCTGGACGTCCATCTCGAAGATGCCGCCCTTGACCTTGCAGGACAGTTTGCCCTTATAGCCCTTGTCCGTTCCACCGATGCCTCCCGCGTCGCCATCGACCGCCAGCACACCCTGGAAGGAGAGCACGGCTGTCTCGATGTCGAGTCGGGCCTCGCGGAACTTCAGGTCCTTATACTCTAAGGAGATCTCGCTGGGCTTACTGATGTTCTTGACGTAGGACTGGATCTCCAGCGTCGTGCCTGCCGTCACATCCAGATCGTCGCTGAACGTGATGTCGCCACCAATCTTGATGGCCAGATAGGGTTCACCGTCGGTGACGACATAGTCAAATCCCCAGTCGGTCAGTGCAAAGCGGAACGGTCCTACCTTGCAGCTCAGCGACTTATTGGATCCCGCAGCAGCCGGAGCTACCGCCTCATAGGGCACCTCGGCCACACTGGGTCCGTAGCCCGGGCTGTTCTCGTCGTAGTCAAGGAACTTCTTTGTATTTCCGCCCCCACTGCCTCCAGTAGCCTTGTCCAATGCCGAGTCTATGGCCTTGCCTGCCGATTCGGCAGCCTTACCAGCTGCATCAATCGCATTATCAACCGCCTTACCCGCTGCATCGACGGCCTTGCCAGCAGCGTCGATAGCATTATCCACAGCCTTGCCTGCTGCATCGACGGCCTTACCTGCTGCGTCAATAGCAGAATCCACGGCCTTGCCCGCAGCATCAATCGCATTATCGACCGCATTCTTGCCCTTTTCGATGGCATCATCAACAGCCTTGTTGACCTCGTCGGGGAGTCCTTCGAACCATTCGCCTGCCGAAGGCTTGGACGGGTCGGAATTCATGGCGATAGCGCCCCACTGGCCAAAGTTGAGGACCAGCTTGCCACCACACAGTTCGATGTCCTTGGCCTCGTTCCACCAACCATAGCTACCCTCCGCGACGGCATCGACGATAACCTCAGTAGCCGCCCGGTCGCGCTTCTGCAAGCTATCGGCATAGACCGATTCAAAACGCTTGCCGTTGGCCAGACGCATATTACAGAACTTCAACTGCGGTAGTGAGAGGTCAAACGGGAGCTTCGCGAGCTTCTTGTTGACTGTCTTCGCTCCTGCTACGGTGACACCGCCACCGACACAAAGTTCCACGTTGGTCTTCAACTCACCCGACGCATCGGGCAATGCCTCGATGAGGAAGTAGGTCAACCTGTGATCGAGTTTCAGCTCACCGAGCATGAAGTCGAAGTCGAGGTCCTCGATCTGAGTGGTCTTGAAGACATAGGCATAGCCCTTACCCGTGCCCTTCTGGGTGTAGGACTGGTTATAGATATCACAAGTGTAATAGACCGTTCCTTTGAAGAGCGGTATGTTGAGTTGTCCATCAAAGTAGAACTTGTTGAAGTTGTTCTGGATGATGGAGATATAGAGGTGGTCGAGTGTATATTTGAAACCATCAATCTCACCCTCCTTACCCGTAGAGTAGTCAATGATATTCTTCAGACCCGCGTCGAGCGTGATGCCGGAGCGGTCGATGAACATGTTCTCCATCGTGAAGGACATCGGGTCGTCGCCGTTGCCAATCTTGATGGACTCGGGGAAGCGCATGTTGATCTTCTTGATGAAGAGTCCCTCCCAGAGCTCGTCCTGGCCCGTAGAGATACCAGCCTTGGCACGGTCAAAGTCCTCCTTGGGGAAGACCATGCCGTCGCCATTGCGCGTGGCAGAGAGATCGACGATGACCGTCGAGGCGCCAAAGGTGAAGCCCGGCAGATCGACGTGCTCAAACTCATCGAGGTTGGCCTCGACAAGGAAGTCATCCCAGCTCGACAGCGTAGTCTTGATATGGAGCATGGGGCTCTCCTCCGTCGGTTTGCCAGAGGAATCGACCTTCTTGAGATCTTCGGGCATCTTCATATCGACGTCGAGGGTCAGACCGACAAACTTGTTGTCGCTCCAAGCCACGAAGCAGCCGTCGGCAGGCTCTATGACATCGGTCGGTGCCTTGAAAGTACACTCAAATCCCGTCTTCTTCTCCTCGATGACGAAGTCCTTGAGCAGGGCCACCATGCCACCCTCGGGGATGAGACTGGATGGACTGATACAGAGGCGCGGCGCACCAAAGACGAGGATCTGCTTCTGCGTGACCTCGCTCTCGGGCACGACACAGGTGCCAAAGATATCCATCGTGGCAAACGTCGGGGCAAACTTCATCTTGTTGATGGTCAGTCCGACGGGCGTCGTATTATACTCTTCGGGGATCTCCAGCGGGAAGGTCACGTCCTCCAGATTGCCCTTCAAAAGGTTGGAGACAAACGCCTTGCCCTTCTGGAAGTCCTGGTAGTACTCTGCGATTTCGGGCAGGTCATCGGCCAGACCACGTATCTTGCCATTGGCCTCCTCCTGCAGGCGGTCGGCATAGGGCAGTCCAGTGTCACCGATAAGGTTGTCGATACCCCAGTCGGAGAAGAGTTTGTCAACGACCTCCGAGGAACGCATCTTCACACCTTCCTTGCCGCCCCACGTCTCGACCACACCCTCATAGACCTGGTCTTCGGTGTTGATGGCTATGTCGGAGAACTCCACGGCAAGCTTCCATGTGAGCAGCAGAGGCGACCACACCACGTGGCCGTTGCCCGAGAAGTGACCGGGCTTACCCTCCACAGCCTTCAGGTCGCCATCGAGGATGAGCTTGTATTCACCTACCATCACCTCGCTGCCACGCAAGTCGTCGGCAGACCGGGCGGTGGGGTTTGTGTTCTCGATGTCTATCTGGTTGCGACACTTGAAGAAATTGTGGCTGATACGTTCCGCCATGGCCGCGTCGAAGGTGTTGAGCGAGTCGTTGAGGAAGTGGATCGACTCCTCGTTGAGCGACTTCGGAACGACGCGCAGGAAGAGATAGTCGCCCTTGGCAACCTTCTCACCGAGCACCGACCAGCCGATGGAGTCGCTGCGTTGGGTGAGATTCCGGTTGGTGTAGATAGGCTTCTCCTTGAGCATCTCCTCCCGATCCTTGTACTCGCGGGCCGCATAGAGCTCCACGTCGTAGCTGAAGCGGATCGTGTCCTGTCGCACACCGTCACCGGAGTAGTAGCGCGGCCGCTCCCAATTGAGATTGAGGGCGTCGCCCACGAAGAGCTTTCTCGCTCCTCCGTCAGGGGCGAAATAGGGTGACGTGATGCGCGGGTTATTAAAGACGTATAGCGAGTCGGGAGCGTCGCCGTCGGCTCCCAGTCCGACGATGCGGATGCCACCCTTGCCCACGGTGAAGCGCACGGGTGCGGAGCGACCCTCGTCAGTGAATATATACTTACGGTGCGAGCCCGCTATGGTGTCGGGACGTGCCGTGACCTGCACGAGGACATCCATGCTGCCCTTGGCCTTGGCAAAGGTCTCGGCGGGCAGGTCATGGCTGAGCGTCCGTAGGTTCTTGGCCTCGTAGAGGGCTGGCTGGCTCTCCATCAAACTGCGGCGGGCCGCCTCGCTGGAGAGATCCATATCCTTGACCGCCTCGACGGCTTTCAGTTCATAGGAGAAGGTGACGGGAAGCACCGACGGATTGTCCGAGACGGGTGCCTTCCAGTCGATAGTGACAGATCGCTGGGCGCTGAGCGTGTCGCCACCCGCTGCCATCATCGGATCGCTGACCACGGGTGGCGCAAAGGTCACACGCCCGTCGGGTGAGCTGGAGGAATAGTCCTTGATGCGGAAGAGGCGCAACTGGCTGCGTCCGTCGTTCTGGATATTGATATAGTCGAGCGCACCGATCTGTGTGGCATTGGATCGTGCCGTGACCTGCGCGACATAGGTTTCAAAGGGAGATAATCCGTTGACAATGCTCGCAGGCAGCATACACTGCGCCACGGTGAGGCCCGTGACCTGATAGACCACGGGGTTGCGCTCGATGGCCTCCAGGGGATCCTGGAGTGGCATCTGCTGTACGATTTTCAGGTCGTAGGTATAGTTGCGCGGCTTCGGATCGCAGTTGACCTGCGGCGCAGTCCATGTGAGGACTGTCTCTTATACACATCTCCGAGCCCACGAGACCGGCAGAAA
>ENA-OYXC01001017-OYXC01001017.1-human-gut-metagenome-genome-assembly--contig:-NODE-1017-length-9371-cov-6.802812_pt1 | contig 9371 bp, 6 predicted proteins | sample MGYA00244214_ERZ653415 | MGnify/ENA primary metagenome ERZ653415 (study PRJEB26926, sample SAMN06165016) | human gut metagenome | biome: ENVO:00009003; feature: ENVO:2100002; material: ENVO:00002003... | reverse complement strand
TGTCTCGTGGGCTCGGAGATGTGTATAAGAGACAGGAATAATAGTTAGAGCTATAGGTAATAATACTGAAATAAATCCTTCTATTAATGTTGGCATTATAGATTATGATAATAAAAAATATAGAAATAATTATATAACTGTTGGAGCTCTTGATTCATCATCTTCTACAGAAGAAGCTAGTTTTTTAGGATTGACTAGTAATACACCAGGAAATAAGTTGTCTAAGACGACTGTTATGGTTCCAGGTGTAAGGATTAATTCAACTAAAAACGGACTTAAGTATGGAGAAATGACTGGTACATCAATGGCAGCACCACATGTAACTGGAATAAGTGCTTTAGTAAAGGAAGCTTTTCCGTATCTTTCTGGTAAAGGGCTTTGTGATACTATTCTTTCTACTGCAAATAATAAGTTTCGATTAGCTCCTGTATATTGCCAATTAGTCTTTACTGATGATGGAAAATTAGTAAAAGAATTAAAGCTTATTCTAGTAGATAATAAAATCAATAACTTGAATAGTAAAGATGTTGATAATGCGATGAAGCAGATGTATGAAAAATATCTAACTAATCAATATACAAGCTATGAAGAATTTAAGCAAGCTGATATAAAAAGAAGCTATCGTGAATGTACAAGAGAAGAAGTTTTTGGCCAGGGCATTGTTGATGCTGGTAAAGCAGTGCAAGGTTTAGGTGCTATTGATGTTGATAGACTTTCTCAAGAAGATATTACAACAAGATACAGTAATGATAAATTTTATATGTATCAAGTCGACACGAAAAAAGCAGAAGATAATTTCAAAGGTCGTAACTACAGCATTTGGAGTAATGATATTTCAGAGAAAAACGTTAATGACATTCATGCTGGATTAGAGAAGACTGGTTCTGTAGGCTTGATTTTACTTGGCGAAAATACTTATACTGGTCCTACAGTTGCCAAAGGAGGATTTTTGCATATTGTTAGAGGTGTAGGTGGTGACGTATATGCATTGGGCAATAGAGGAGATTCTGTTGAAATTAATGGATATGGTAAAAATGTATATGCTTTAAAAGATTGTAAAGTGAAAATTACGGATACGGTAACTAAGAATTATGCTAATGTTGATGCTGATTTTTTAGCTGCTGCCCTTCCTGATACCAACAAAGTTGACATCAATGGTGGTTTATTTGCTATTGGCAAAAATAGTATTACAGGTGAAGGTTCGACAATTAATGTTAATTTGACGCGTTCTGATTCTGCTATTAAGGGTGCATTGTATCAACATGAGTTGGGCAAAATTAATCTTAGCCTTGCCAATGAAGCTAAATTTATTTTGCAGCAAGGCACAGGCTATTATGCAGGGAACAGCTATAAGAGCAATGATACGGTTAATAATCTTCGTATGGATTCCTTTGCTACTTTTGACATGAGCCAAGATGGAGTTTATTCAACTTTGAAAATAGGTAATTTGACAGGTAATGATGGACAGTTTATTTTAGGTACAGATTTGCTCAATCAAAAAGGTGATAACTTATCTATCAATAAAGCTGATAATAGTGAGCAGTGGATTTCTATTTTAGATAAGAATGGTGTTTACGTTGATAACGAAAATGAAACTAAAGAAGTTTTTATTGGCAGCGCACCTAGTACTTTATGGTTTAAAGGATATGCTTTAGCACAGGATGTAGGCGTAAATCAGTATAAATTTAATCCACATATTTATTTCAGAGTAGGATCAGATTATAAAACTAGAGAATGGTATTTTGATGGCTTTGATGCTAGCGTAAGCAAGCCAGATGTGGATAGTGTTGTTTCAACTTCTGGAAGATACACAACTGATAATGTGCTGAATAAAGGTTTAATTAGCTTTGGTTTGCCTCATATAACTATAAAAGTAGATAAAGGTGGCAAAGATGCTATGTTAATATATGGTAATAATGAGAAGTATCTACCTACTGTTGTTGGTGTACGTGGTGCTAGTTTATTGGGCGATGGTGATATTAAAGTTATTGTAAGAAATGACAGAGACATGATAAAAGCTAATGCAGGCTATGAAGATTTTTATGGTGATTATACAACTGGCATTGAATATGATGGCGGTACGACTTTTAAGTTTAATCAAAATGTGGATTTAGACGTAAAAGGTAAAAACCTAGTTTACGGACTTAATAATTACTGTGTTGGTTATAGTGATAGGAGTAGCTGGTTTGAATTCAATAAAAATCTTAATATTGATGTTGAAAATACGAAAGGATATAAGGCTTATGGTCTTTCAAATAGGTATTATATTAAAGTTAATGGAGATACTAATATTAATCCGACTAACCATGATAAAGGTACTAGTATGGGCATTAACAACCAAGCTCATTTAATTCTAAAAGGAAATTTAAATATTAGCGATTTGGGTAGTGATGGAGAAGTTAAAATTACTGCTATAACAAGTGCAGTTAGAGATTACGATCCATTAGATGTATATTTTACTGTAGATAAAGACATCAACATTAAATTGACTAATAAAGATAATGTTAGTAGTGTATATAATAATAACGACTTTGTAGATTCTATTGATGTTAAAAATGGCACGTTTAAAGTAGGTGGAAAAATATCAATAGAAGGCAGTGTCACAGATTATTCTATAAGAAACCAGGGAATTTTTACGGCAGGTGATATCAAAACTAATACAGGTATCAAAAACAAAGCTTCTATGGAAATTACTAACAATATTGAAGCTGCAGAGGTTTATAATGAATCAGTTTTGAAGGTTGGTAAAGATGTTATTAGTAATAATGTCTTTACTACTAACGAGCTGAATGTTGGTGGTAAGATAAGTACTTCTACATTTAAGGCATCTTCTGCTAATGTAAAGGCTGAATCCATAAAATCTGATACGGTAGAACTTGGAAATACTGAGCTAGATGTTCCTGTGATTTTAACGGATAGTTATAAAGCGTATGACTGTAATACTGAATTAGAAAAACTAGATGCTAAAAAAGTAGTAATTTCTAGTGGTGGCTTGAATGTTAAAAACTTATCAGTTAATGGAGATAATCAGGCTATAAAACTTATTTCGTATAGAGAAGGTGATAGTGTATTAAGAATTAATGAAGATGGTACTGGTGTTGTTAAGATTATAGGTAATATTATCGCTGAAAATAGCGGAGGACAGGGGATTGTCAAAGTTAATTTGAATAATAATCAATCTCACTTTGATGGGGAATTAAAAGGGTTTTCTACTGATTCTGAGATTAACATCGCGAATGGTGCTTTATGGAATTTAGAGGCTAATAATTATACTATTTTTAATAAGTACAAAATTAATTTGCAAAATGGCGGTATCATTGATGTACCTTTAGGAAATATTCATGTATTCAATAATTTTTCTGGTAATAATGGCATTATTAAATTTGATATTCATCAAGCTGAACCTAATAGTGGTAATATAAAAAATGGCATGATTTCTATTGATAAAAATGATACTGAAGGTGCTCATCATACAATTGTATTAAATCCAGATACAGCTGATTTTTTACTAGAGGAAGGAACTAAAATAAATCCTTTAGAATTAATTGGCGATTATTCTGAAAAAAATGGTGGTTATAAAATCAATTTTACTATTAATCAATTTGATGCAGGTGCGTATAATTACACGCCAACATTAGTTAATGAGAGCATTGAAGGTGTCAATTTTTGGAAGGTAACAAATATCAAACTTACTGGTAGTACGCCCGACCCGACGCCAGATCCCGACCCAAATCCGAATCCAAACCCGACGCCTGATCCCGCTCCAGATCCGAATCCAAATCCGACGCCTGATCCCAATCCAGACCCGAATCCAAATCCGACGCCTGATCCCGATCCAGACCCGAATCCAAACCCGACACCGGACCCCAATCCAACGCCTGCGCCTGTGCTGTCTAATTTGACTTACAACACTCGCGCTAATGCTATCAATAACTATTATAGATGGCGTGATGAGTATAATAATCTGCAAAAACGCTTGGGTGATTTACGTATGAGCACAGAAGAAAATGGCTTGTGGGCACGTACTTTCCATGGCAAAGAGGAGAGCGGAAAATATGGCTTGAATAACCAGTATAATGCTTTCCAGATTGGCTATGACAAGCAATTATTGCAGGATGATGGTAGTAAGTGGTTTGTTGGTGCTGCGGTTACTTCTTATGATGGCAAAACGAATTATGCTAAACAAGGTAAGGCTGATAATAACAGTATTGGTTTAGCCTTGTATGGTAGTTATTTAGGAGAAAAAGGCCATTATTTTGACGTTGTGGCACGCCATAGCAGATTAAAGAGTGAACTGACAAGTTATGCTGCTGGCACTGGTAATAAAATTACAGGAGATTACCATAACTGGGGTAGCAGTTTAAGCATGGAATATGGCAGACGTATTTCTATGAAGCATGATTTCTATCTGCAGCCAGAAGCAGAACTTACTTATGGTACTACAAGCTCTGCAAGCTATTCTTTGAGCGATGGTTCTAGGGTTAAGCAGGATGGTATCAGTAGTTTGACTGCGCGTGCAGGACTGACTGTGGGCAAGGAGTTTAAAAATAGTAATATCTTTGCTTCTATTAGCGCGGTGCATGATTTTGGTGACGATAACGTATTCTTTATTACAGATAAGTACGGAAAAACTTATAAGGATATCTCCAATTTGAAAGATTCTTGGTATGAATTGAGCGTTGGTGGAAATGTAAAATTCAATAATAACACTTACATCTACGCCGATTTAGAAAAGACATTTGGTGGTGATATTCAGACTAAGTGGCGCTATAACTTTGGTGTAAGGTATTCGTTCTAAGTAGATGTTAGTTTTGATCAAGTTTTAAAGGGAGGCGGTTGTCTCCCTTTTCTTTTGCAAGTAATGTTAACCGTGGAAATAAAATAGGTTGACAATAAATAAAAACTGGCGTATCCTATAAACTATGAACTGTAACAGAGGTTACAGAAGCTTTGGAGGCGTAAAATATGCATTTGAGTACGAAGGAACTGATTTTATGCGCATTGTTTATTGCGCTTATTACTGTGGGAACGTTTATTAAAATTCCGGTAGGCACCGATGTCTATACACTGCAGTTTTTGTTTACTTTATTGGCCGGGTTGCTGCTCGGACCGCGTCTGGGTGCGATTGCCGTCGGCACCTATGTTGTCATGGGTCTGGTCGGCATTCCTGTTTTTGCATCAGGCGGCGGCCCCGGTTATATTGCGCAGCCGACCTTCGGTTATCTTCTGGGATTTATCGTGCAGGCATGGGTAAACGGTGCCTGGGCGCGCAAGGCTAAACAAATCAATTTCCGTAGCCTGTTGGAAGCAAATCTTGTTGGTATGGTAATTGTTTATCTGTTCGGATTAGTTTGGTTCTATGTTGTGTCCAATTATATAATCAATGCACCGATTTCCGTGTGGGCAGTTATCTGGTACTGCGGTATTCTGCAGGTTATTCCTGACGTTGTGCTCTGCATTGGTGCGGCTATGCTGGGTGTGCGCGGGTATAAGGCCGGTATCTGGCTGAAGGCATAAAAAAGCAGTCCTGACAACCTTTTTTAGGTTGCGGGACTGCTTTTTGGCCTTTAAAAGGCCTTTTGCAGGAAAGCGTCGAGGGAAGACTCGTTCATGCTGCCGACTATGCGTGCAACTATATGTCCGTCGGCGCTGATGATGTAGGATGCCGGAATAGCGTCAATGCCGTAGGCACGTCCGAGTGCCTGATGATCACCGTAGGCAGCGGGGAAGGTGTAGCCCTTGCTTTGGATGAAACGAGCAGGATCCTGTTCATTATCATCTACGCTGAGAATAATAAAATGCATTTTGTCTTTGTATTCGGCGTATTTCTTTTCAATATGAGGCAGCTCGCCGACACAGGGAGGGCACCAGGTCGCCCAAAAGTTGATGAAGACAGGCTTGCCTTTTAAGTCATTCAGACGCATGGTTTTGCCACTGCCTAACTCTTTGTAGCTGAAATCAGGTGCGACTTCAGCAGATGAGGCCTTCGCAGTGCTCATCTGCGATTTGCTGTCGGCAGTTTTATCGGAGAAGGGACAGCTGCAGCCTGCAGTAAATAATAAAAGTGCAGTCATAGATAAGGTTAGCAGAAATTTTTTCATGTTGACCTCCTTATAAGGATAAGAGAAAATGGTATATTTAAATTAAAACTTTTTGCCGAGAGAAATTGCCTTTACCGGGCAGACCTTGCGGCATTCACCACAGGCGATACATTCGCTGTCACCTACATGCCGGCAATCCATTTTGCAATGTTCCATACAACGGTCGCAGTTGATGCACTTTACGGTATTAACCTTTATGCCAAAGAGGGAGATTTTATTAAACAGTCCGTAAATAGCGCCTAAAGGGCAGATGAAGCGGCAGAAGGGGCGATAGATGAAGATGGCTGCCAGTACGGTAAGACACAGCAGTGACAGCTTCCAGATAAACAGCTGGCCCAAAAGCTCACGAATCTGCGGCTTGAAAAATGCCAGGGGCAGAGCAGCCTCCAAAGTACCTGCGGGGCAGATAAATTTACAGAAGGCCGGTACACCGCTGCCGGTGAAATGATAAAAGGCTAAGGGCAAAATAATGAGAAAAATCAGCGTGATAAAATATTTCAGATAGCTGAGCAGATAGGTAAAGCGGTTGCGCTGCAGCTTAGGCGTAGAAATTTTGTAGAGCAATTCCTGCACGAGGCCGAAGGGACAACCCCAGCCGCAGATAAGACGCGCAAAGATTAATGCAAAGAGCAGAATGAAGCCCAGCACATAGAAGGGAATGCGCAAAAATACACCGCTGAGCGAGCTTTGCAGCGAACCAAGCGGGCAGGCGCCCAAGGCTCCGGGGCAGGAATAGCAGTTTAAACCCGGCAGGCAGATATTCTTGCTGCTGCCCTTCCAGATATTGCCGGTGGTAAAGCCTGCAAAATTGCCGTTATATAGGAGGGCGGTGCAAATTTGTACAAGCTTACGTTTAACCAATGCCGATACACTCCAGACAAATTGTCGCTGCCTTACGCCAGATGGCAAGATATTCTCTGTTGCAGATACCATACGTCAGCATGGCGGCAGCGCTCAGAAGAATTAAAATACGTGTTATTTTCATAGCAAGCAGACCTCCTATATAATTACTAAGAATATTCTAGCATATACAATGAAATTTTACTATGAATGCATGACTATACATTATTGAGGTTGGGTAGCAAATAGCAGAAAATAATATTAAATTATTTCTATCCGCGTGTTGCAATGATTTTCTGACTGGTGTTGTATGGATAAAAGCGTATGAACAGGCTATAATAAAAACAGATAATGCAATGGAAGAATATAGGTCGCGAAATAGTATTTGTAAATGAGCAATTTAAAAAAATCCTTGCAAAATAGGCAAAAACAAGGTAAAATAAAACAAGTAATAATATATTTTTTTGGAGGTAATCGTTATGCGTAAACACATCAAAACTGTTAATAAAGCAATGCTGAACAAAACTCTGCGTACCGGTGGCTGCGGCGAGTGCCCGGCTTCCTGCCAATCCGCTTGCAAAACTTCCTGCACCGTTGGCAACCAGGTTTGCGAACACTGCAAATAATATCTGAGCTTAATGCAGCTCCCTGTCTGGTGCAGGGGGCTGTTTTACTATCTATGCAAAAAGAAAGGTTGGAATACATGCTGATACATAAAATGCGTCTTGATGATAATATGGCTGTGCTGGATATTAACAGCGGTGCCGTTCATCTTGTAGACGATGTTATTTACGATTTACTCGATTATTATGATGGCAGCAACGATGCTGAGGCTATGGCTGCTTTGAAGGATAAATACAGCGAAGAGGATTTGCGCGATGCATTGGAAGAAATGCACGGCCTGCAGGATGAAGGTCTGCTTTTCAGCCCTTCCTTTGATGTGCCGCCGACTTTTGCCGAAAAGCCTATTGTTAAATCCCTGTGCCTGCTCGTAACGCATGACTGTAATCTGCGTTGTGGTTACTGTTTTGCTGACACCGGTTCTTTTGGTGGCTGCCGTCAGCTCATGAGCAAGGAAACTGCAGAAAAGGCTATCGAGTTTGCTATTGAAGGCAGCAAGAAGCGCCATAACCTGGAGCTGGATATGTTCGGCGGTGAACCGCTGATGAACTGGCCTGTTGTTGTACATATTACAGAATATGTACGCCGTCGCGAAAAAGAAACCGGCAAGAATATTAAACTGACTTTGACAACCAATGGTACTCTTTTGAATGATGATAATATCAAATTCCTCAACGATAACCGTGTTATGCTGGTTCTGAGCCTGGATGGCAAGAAGGAAACTCATGATGCTATGCGTCCGTTCCCGAATAAAGCTGGCAGCTATGATGCAGCAGTACGCGGCTTCAAAAAGGTAATTGACAGCCGTGAGGGCAAAAACTACTATCTGCGCGGAACCTATACCCATTTCAGCACCCATTTCTGTGAGGATGTGCTGGATATGACTAAGGTTGGCAAGGAGATTTCCGTAGAGCCCGTAGTAGGCATTGATGAACCCTGGGTATTGACCGAGGAAGATCTGCCGGTAATTTTCGATGAATACGATAAGCTGGCGCGTGCATATCTGGAGCGTCGCCGTGAAGGCAATCCCTTTGACTTCTTCCATTTCAATGTAGCACTTGATAACGGTCCGTGCGTAGCTAAGCGCTTGGCAGGCTGCGGCGCCGGTCATGAATACTATTGCATTACCGCTGATGGCGATATTTATCCGTGCCATCAGTTTGTAGGCCGTGAACAATATAAGATGGGTACCTTGGATACCGGTATTGTTACACCTGAGATGGTGCAGAAGTTCCGTCATACCCATGTTCTTACTAAGCCGGAGTGCAGCAAATGCTGGGCACGCTTCTTCTGTAGCGGTGGCTGCCACGCCAATGCGGATTTAATTAACGGCGATATTACCAAGCCTTATGAGTATGGATGTCGCCTGCAAAAGAAACGTCTGGAGAATGCTATCATTGTTCAGGCTGTTCTGTCTGCCGAAGCACAGGAAGGCGAGGACCTGCGGCCGCATATTAATAACTTCACTTACGAAAAATAACAGATAGTTTCTCGTGCGCTCTGCGAAAGCAGAGCGCATTTTTACGTTTTCGCCGATAATAGTGAAAAATGCCGGAAAAAAACAAGCAGGAAATTTGCTGCTGAGAAAGAAAAAATCTCGAAAATTTTTCGGGAGAAAGTGATTTTTTTACGCAAAATTTGCCGTTTTTCGGTAGAAAATCTAATTTTTTTTGAATTTTTTTTGAGAAATTTTGATGCCGAAAAAGGCGATAACCAAGCATAGTTGTTTTTCCACGAATCCTAGTGTATCACGGAAAAATGTTAAAAAAGTAACAAAAAAGGTGTTGACATAATGCAGGTCACATGGTA
>ENA-OYXC01001012-OYXC01001012.1-human-gut-metagenome-genome-assembly--contig:-NODE-1012-length-9398-cov-9.208819_pt1 | contig 9398 bp, 9 predicted proteins | sample MGYA00244214_ERZ653415 | MGnify/ENA primary metagenome ERZ653415 (study PRJEB26926, sample SAMN06165016) | human gut metagenome | biome: ENVO:00009003; feature: ENVO:2100002; material: ENVO:00002003... | reverse complement strand
CAATCAACGGAACTATCGCACAGTTCAGTTGCAAGCAGAGCGTTACCAAGGCTATTTGGGATGCCAAGGGCAACAGAGCCACAGGCAAGAGTAAGGAAGCCAAGGAGGTGAACTTTGCGCTTGACAACATCAAGGCTCAAATCACCAAGCATTACCAACGACTTTCCGACCGTGAGGCGTTCGTTACCGCTGAAATGGTGAGAAACGCCTACCAAGGCATAGGCACGGAATACGAGACATTGCTCAGAGCCTTTGACAAGGAGAACGCAGCTTTTGCCAAGCGTGTTGGGAAGGATAGAGCCAAGAACACCTACCGCAAGTATCTGACGGTAAGAAAGTATGTTGCCGATTTCATCAAGTATCAGTACAAGCGCAGCGATATGTCCATGAACGAGCTTACTGAGGAGTTCATCCGTGACTATTGCCTGTATCTGAAGAATGTCGTCGGACTTGCGCAGTCCTCCATTTGGATTTACTCCATACCACTGAAGCATATCGTAACGGCAGCTCACTACAACGGCAAGATACCGAGAAATCCATTTGCCATGTACCACGTTGACCCAGACCACAAGGAACGTGAGTTCTTGACATTGGACGAGCTTACCGCCATGACCGAGATAACGTTGGAAGACCCCAACATGGCATTTGCGAGAGACCTTTTTATCTTTGGTTGTTGGACAGGTATATCTTTTATCGACATCAAGAATCTTACAGAGGACAACATCAGCATGGTAAACGGTTCTCCTTGGATTGTGTCCAAGCGTCAGAAGACAGGTGTGCCGTTCCAAATCAAGCTGATGGATATTCCCATGCAGATAGTTGAGAGATACAAATCTTTCAGAAAGGGTAATCACTTGTTCAATATCGGCAACCTTGACAGCATCAACAAGCGCATCAAGAAAGTTGCTGCAATGTGTGGTATAAAGAAGCGTGTATCATTTCATGTCTCACGTCATAGTTGGGCAGTTTTAGCATTGGAGTATGGTATGCCAATAGAGAGCGTGAGCAAGATTCTTGGTCACACGAACATCACAACAACACAGATATATGCCAAGGTGACAAGCACCAAACTTGACCATGACATATCAGTCTTTGAAAGTCGAATCAAGGGGCATTTGCCTACAATGGGAGGGATGGCATGAAAAGGACTGTAATCACCGTGGACGGAAATGGAAGGCTTTCCATTCCGTCCAATGTGGAGGACTTGTGGATGAGTGAAAATGAGTTGGTAGATATGCTTTATGTCACAACCCCGAAGCTCAAAGCCGTGATAAGAGCCATATATAAAGAAGGTATGTTGTTGATGTCGGAAGTCCAAAAGAGGCAAAAACTTTCCAAAGATGTTTGGCAAACGCTGTATGGATTCCCTATGGTTGTTGCCATTTGCTTCCGTCTAACCTCCAATGGTGCAGCGCAACTTCGTGATGCTATCTTCAAGAGGTTGTACGGAGCAAAAGAGAAAACAGCCATTGTCCTGCAACTCTACGGAGGGACAAATGTCTTCAGCTAAGAATGGTCGCATTTTTGACGCTTCGATTATTCACTGTCGTATTGACTTGTTGACTTACTGATTCACTGTCGTATCAAGCATTTCTGTGAAGAATGCAGAGCTGCCGATGTCAAACGTTTTACATGCTTATCGTATGACATATAAAACGTATGACATGCAGGAATACATTTTTGTTCATCCCGAGGAAAGGTTCGCAAGGAAACCTCTCTTCGGGATTTTTTGTTTCATCTTATCCCGATTGGCAACATCAAGCACCTTGATTTCCAATCTTTTAACATTGTCGGTGCAAACTTCTCCATTCTGCGCAAGTTTGTGTTTTGCATTTTGATTTTCCGCCCTTACCTTTGCAACTTTAATTTTATCAACTCACAAAGGTTAGATTATGAGCAAGACAAGCGACAACAATCAGCCTGTGGTTGTGGAAAGAAAACAACCACAGGCAGCATCTCCGACAAACGAGGTGTTCATCCGTGTTGGCACTACCTTGTACAAGGTGGTTGACCAACCTACCATCACAGGAGGAAAGGCAAGAAAGCGCATCCCTTGGAACATGGAGACCTTGCGTCAGGACTACGGCAAGGAGTTCATCAAGTACGTTCACAAGTATGACGGCTTCTGCACTGTTCCCGAACATGTGAACCACCGCACGGTGATAGACGGTTTCCTCAACCTATACGAGCCGATAGGACATAAGCCTATGCAAGGGGACTTCCCAAATATCAAGAAGTTGGTTAGTCACATCTTCGGTGAGCAATATGACCTTGGCATGGACTACCTGCAACTGCTCTATCTCAGACCAGTGCAAAAGTTGCCCATTCTGTTGCTTGTATCAGAGGAAAGAAACACTGGCAAGACCACATTCTTGAACTTTCTGAAAGCGTTGTTCCAAGACAACGTGACATTCAACACCAACGAGGACTTCCGCAGTCAGTTCAATTCCGATTGGGCTGGCAAGCTGCTGATTGTCGTGGACGAGGTGTTGCTCAGTCGTAGGGAGGATTCCGAGCGGTTGAAGAACCTCAGCACCACCCTCTCGTACAAGGTGGAAGCCAAGGGCAAGGACAGGAACGAGATTTCCTTCTTTGCCAAGTTCGTGCTGTGCTCCAACAACGAATCACTCCCTGTCATCATTGACGAGGGCGAGACCCGATATTGGGTGAGGAAGATTTCATCGTTGCAATCTGACGATACCGGCTTCTTGGAGAAACTGAAGGCGGAGATACCCGCTTTTCTGTTCCATCTGCAAGGCAGAACGCTATCCACAGAGCACAAGAGCCGAATGTGGTTCGCCCCCGAACAGATAGCGACCGATGCTCTGAGGAGAATCATACGCTGCAACCGTAACAGACTTGAGGTGGAAATGTCGGAGCTGTTCCTTGAGGTCATGGAGAACACCCAAACCGACAGTTTGCAATTCTGCCTCAATGACGCAATCGCCTTGTTGCAATGCAACCACGTGAAAGCGGAGAAGCACCTTGTGCGAAAGATAGTGCAGGACTGTTGGAAGCTGCAACCTTCAGAGAACGCCCTCACCTACACCTCATACGAGTACAACTACAATAGCAGCGGTCACTACTCGCCAACAAAACGTGTGGGCAGGTTCTACACTGTAACGATGGACAAGCTAAATAGCATATAATTTTGTTGAATTGTTGAATATAATAAAAGAAGTGTTGAATATCAAGTATTTAAGGCTCAACATTTTCTCAACAAATCTCTCAACAAAAGAAAGAGACTGTTGAAAAGAGAAAACATGACAGCTAATGCCTGTCTTTCTCTTTTGCCCAGTGATTTTGTTGAAAAGAACAATTTGTTGAGAGTTTGTTGAGAAGATAAGTATTTGACTATCATACCAATACATGCCATTCTCAACAATTCATCAGAAATACATACACCACTTAATCCACAGTAAAACATGAACATTCAAGAAGCAAAGCAAATCAAGATTGCAGACTACCTGCAAAGTTTGGGACACCGCCCTGTCAAGCAGCTGGGCGCAAACCTTTGGTACAAGTCACCGCTGAGAAATGAGAGCGAGGCATCTTTCAAGGTGAACACCATGATGAACAGTTGGTTCGATTTCGGAATGGGCAAGGGCGGCAACATCATCACCCTTGCGTCATACCTCTACGCATCAGACAGCTTGCCATATCTCCTGGACAAGATGGAGAAGCAAGCACCCCATGTACGCCCGACCGACTTTTCTTTCCCTCAGCAAGCTTCCGAGCCGAGTTTTGAGAGATTAGAGGTTAGGGAACTTAACCATCCTGCACTCCTACGCTATCTGAGCGAGCGGAATATTGACCTGTGCATCGCCCGAAAGGAATGTGTGGAACTCCACTTCTCGCATAATGGCAAGAACTACTTCGCCATCGGCTTCAAGAACAAGTCGGGCGGTTACGAGGTTCGTAACCGATTCTTCAAGGGTTGCATGTCCCCCAAGGACATCACACATATCCGACAGCAAGGCGAGCCAAGATACGCTTGCTATGTGTTCGAGGGCATGATGGACTATCTTTCCTTTCTCTCGTTACGCATGGAGAAGTTTCCGTCTTGTCCGTCATTGGAAGCGCAGGACTACGTGATACTCAACTCAACAAGCAGCGTTGACAAGGCTATTGACGCACTACACGGCTACGAGCGCATCAGTTGTCTGCTCGACAACGATGATGCAGGGCGGAAGGCAACGCTTGCCATCGAGAACGCCCTCGGCTACCGTGTGAGGGATGCATCTCACTTGTACTGTGAGTACAAAGACTTGAACGACTATCTGTGCGGAGTTAAATCCAAACAGTCTGTACACCAAGTACAGCCTGTTAAGCAAACCGTTCCACCTCGAAAGAGAGGCGCAGCCTTGGGCATATAGGCGGTTCCTGCTCCAATGGCTATTCTGAACGGAAAAGCCATAGCTCAATAGGGCGTTTTCTTGACGCAGTGGCACGCCACCACTAAAAACGCCCATTGAGCAAAGGGACATCCCCTTTTGAAACCCCGTGAGCCATGCGCAGGGCGCAATGCGGCAAGCGGATTTGTACAACTCAAAAACAAGTTTATTATGGGACATTTCAGTTTGGATTTCAAGAAGGCAAAGGGCAGCTCTGACGCAAGGGAGTCAGACCACATAGAGCGCAAGGTGATACCCGACAACGCCGACCCAACAAGAACTCACCTCAACCGTGAGCTTGTCAAGATGCCGAGCGGTGTGTATGGTCGTGACGAAGCCATCGCCCACCGCATCAAGACGGCAGGCATCAAGCGCAAGATAACCAATGACCAGGTGAGGGTGATTAGAACCGTGCTGTCTGGAACGCACGAGGACATGATGAACATCGCAGCCAATGGTCAGCTTGACGATTGGTGCAACGACAGCTTGAAGTGGTTGCAGGACACATTCGGCAAGGAGAATGTCGTTTCGGTGGTTCTCCACATGGACGAGCACACGCCGCACCTCCACGCCTCCATCGTTCCGATAGTGACAGGCGAGCGGAGAAAGGCGAAGAACAAGACAGCGGAAGAAGGCAAGCGGACATACCGCAAGAAAGCCAATGCCGTGAGGTTGTGTGCCGATGATGTGCTCAACCGTGACAAGATGGTTGGCTATCACGACAGTTATGCTGAAGCCATGAACAAGTATGGCTTGATGAGAGGTATCCGTGGATCGGATGCGAGGCATACCACCACGGCACAGTATTACCGCAACATCAAGCGAGAGACGGAGAGACTTCAAAACTGCATGAAACTATTGCAATCCGATGTAGAGGAAGCACAACAACTTCTACAACAAACCAAGAGTGAAATCAGCACGGAGAAACTACAGGCTGCTAAGATGGAAGCCAAGACAGCCTTTGTGTCGAAGATTGGTTCTCTTTTAGGTAGTGGAAAATTGAAGGAGGTGGAGCAACACAACCGAAAGTTGTGCGAGCTTGTGACAGACCGAGAGCAATACATTGACGAACTCCATGAGAAAATGCAGCGAATGGAGGACAGCCACTGTCAACAACTTGGCGAGATGCAACAGCAACATCAAGCAGAGGTTGCTGACTTGAAAAGTAAGCACGTTACAGAAGTTTCTTTGCTCAACGACATCATCCGCAAAGCCAAACATTGGTTCCCAATGTTGGAGGCACGCTTACAAATGGAAAGCTTGTGCCAAAAGATAGGCTTTACAGTCGAGCAAATAGGTGTGCTTCTTACAGGAAAGGCTTTGAACTTTAGCGGTTCGCTCTATTCTGAGGAACACAGAAGAAAGTTCAACGTGGAGAATGCAGAAATCAAAGTATTCGCAGATTCCACAAAGCCGAACAAATTGTTTTTGTATATCAATAGACAACCTATTGTTGCATGGTTTAAAGTACAATTGAACAATTTGAAATATCAAATTCGCCCAAAACTTCATTGACTACAATATTAGAAAACTTCGAGGACTTTCATTATTGTGATTGTTCCTCGAAGTTTCATCAAGATTTCTCTTTTTTCCTGGGAGGTGGTGGTATCTTTGACACCTGTGGCGTCTCCCTTTCATTATATTCATCGTTTTCCATATTATTTTTTCTTAGGTGATGGTGGAGGTGGCACATTTGAAAAACGTGGCATTTCTCCATGTATTTCTGGACCTTGATGAATTGTGTAGGTGCTATGGGTAGAGGTTTCACCTGTCCCATGTGGAATTGTTGTATTACTTTTCTTGCTCATAATTGTTATAATATACTCGATTAATATAAGTTTCTGATTCTTGTATTATTTTTTCATGCCTCTTTTGTGGTATAGAGCGAACAAGACGGTTGAATGTTGATTGTTTTCCCCCTTCTTCTTTTTTCAGATGATATAAAAACTCTTCTGTCTCTTTATCAGAAATATCTTCAGTTTCATATCTGAAATAAAGATGCTCCAATTCGGTCATATATCCATTATAATAATCCATCAATCCATCAAGAATGCATAGTTCTTTTTCAGGTTGAATAAAATGTGGAAACAAAGCTTTTACGACAGAAACAAAAGCTATAATGGAAGAACTTATTAATGGGGCTATATCGTTTAATAAATATCCGAAAGTACCTCCAGAAGCAACTAATGCTATGAACATTTGGTAATAACGGTCATGCTTTCGTTGCTTATCTGTGTACCATTTCACACATAGCACATTTGCATGCGCTTGTTTCATTTCTTCCCATATCTTATTCTTTATGACCATAAGGGCTATTTTTTGAATCTAATTTGTAAATTTAGTTTTACATAGACACAGCCATCACTTCCTTTATAAACATAACCAAAGCCATAGCGACTTCTGCTTGCTCGTTCAAAACGAGTATTGTTGTAAAGATAATCTTCCACATCATTACGATTGTAGAAATGATAGCACACAATCTCACCATCCTTGCGTACAACAAGATATCCTCCGTTGGCATCATATCTACCAGTCCATTCCTTGGCTGGTGTCATGCCGAGCGCAGCATCAAGGAGAAGAACTTTCATCTTGTGGGCATAAAACGCTTCCACATTCTTACCATTAAATTTAAAAGGGTTATGCTTAGCTACTTCTGCTACACATTCATTGATGGAAGACTTAGAATTTGGCAAACTATCTATCAACAAACAATCAGCTATAAATTGAGGCATGCAACTATCTAAAAACAGAAGATTATTCTTGAAGATAGGATGTTCAATGTCGTTATACTCCAAGTTGCAACCCTTATTGAAAATAGCTTCCATCCTTGGAAGATGCCCTTTAATGGCATTGATTTCCTCTATATCAACATCACTAAGTTTTGTTCCGACAATCTTATACGTGATATTTGTTGTTGTTCCAGCATTCAAAAGTGTAGAGGCACTACCCAATTGAGATTTAATGCTAAATCCCAAGAGTGGTGTCATGTTTGTACGCAAATCGTGGATAATAATATGAATGTCAGCTTTGTCTTTTGAAGGTGCCTTTAGCTTTGAACAACCTATCTCTGTCATAAAAGATTCTGTCGCAGGGAGTGTAAAAGCACGGTCATTTGCCATTTTTATCTCTTCAAGTAATATAGAAGATTCTTCCAAAAATTTGTTCATGGATATTCTTGCGAATTCACAACCATCCTCATCAACAACTACTATATGTTGGTCTGTGTTGGGCTTGTACTCATATTTCTTGCTTTCTTCACGAATAATATTGAGAATAGGATAGTACAAATCCAATTTGTTCATGCCGGCATCGCCAGCATGAACCTTTCCTTCTCCTAATAACTTGAACAAAGTGTATATTTCACTCCATTCACCTTTATTCCCCGATATAGCCATGTTCTTTCAATGTTTTAAGTATTTGACTTGCTGTTGCTTGGATAGCAGGTACAGCTACACTATTACCAAATTGCTTGTATGCCGAAGCATCAGCAACTACTATTCTAAAATTATCTGGATAGCCTTGTAGACGAGCCCATTCTCTTGGGGTCATCTTGCGCCACCCTTGCTTATTTACTTCTCCTTTGATTCTTGTTGTTGGTGTTAAATCTTTTTGGCGGAAGTCAATAACAAGATTGCATTCTCTTCCCATTCCTCCTACGACAATTGCATGTGCAATGCCATCATCTGGAATTATATCATAGCCGAAACCATGTCCTTTAGCTTCATGGCGAGCTTTATGCCGTATCAATGTGTCTATGTATGTTGTGGAAAGATAGTACTTAGCAGGAACAGGATTTTCCTCTCTAACATCAAGCCATTTTTTCGTAACCTCTTTCTGTATTGGATAAGAGAAGTCTTCCTTATTTATACCAAGGTCTTTTCTGAAACCTACAATGTAAATTCTTTCACGATGTTGTGGAACTCCAAAATACATAGCATTTACTATCTCTGGATTTGGCACTACATAGCCAACTTCATCCAAAGTATTTAATATTGTTTTGAATGTTTTGCCTTTGTCATGAATGACAAGTCCCTTTACATTTTCAAGGAAGAAAGCTTTAGGTTGATACCTACGAAGTATTTCTGCAACATCAAAAAATAACGTTCCTCTAGTTTCTTCAAAACCTAAACGTTTTCCTGCAAGAGAGAAAGCTTGACATGGGAAGCCTGCACAAAGAATATCAAAACCTTTAGGTATTTTATTCTTTGTACTTTCTTTCGTTATGTCGCCAAAAGGCACTTCACCATAGTTTGCATAGTATGTCTTTTTTGCTTGTTCATCCCACTCTGATGAAAATACACATTCTCCGCCCAGATTCTGAAAAGCCATTCTAAAGCCACCAATTCCTGCAAACAAATCTATAAATGTAAACTGTGGATTTGCAGGAGCTTGAAATGGAGCTTGAAACAAATCGGGAAACAAGTAACCTTGTATAGCAGCAGAAGATTCCCCTACGAAGTTTAAGTTCTTGGGCTTCTTTTGCTGTTCCCCCCTTACAAACTCGTACCACAACTCCAATATACCCTTTGCTTGTTGCTCATAAGGCATATTTACATTTTTATTTCTTAGTTGCAAGTAATGCGTTATCAAAGCAGCTTGGTCAATAAATGGAATAATATTCCCTTCTTCATCAAGTGTTTCTTCTCCGTATATCTGTAGTTTGTCTGCTCTCTTTTTACAAAAATCGAACAAAGAAAAACCATTATTTATTTTTGTCATTTTCTATTTATCTTTTGAGGTATGCAAATCAGTTCTTTAACATCAACATTCAAAAGCTGTGCTATTTGAATTAATGTTTCCAACGGAGGTTGTGATGTGTTTGTGCACCACTTAGAAACAGTTGAAGGATTTACTCCTAACTGCTCAGCCAACCATTTGCTAGTCTGTTTCTGTTCAACCAAAACTATTTTTAAACGATTTACATCCATTGTATGTTCTTTTTGGATGCAAAGATAATCTGTCTCTTATACACATCTCCGAGCCCACGAGACAGGCAGAAATCTC
>ENA-OYXC01000995-OYXC01000995.1-human-gut-metagenome-genome-assembly--contig:-NODE-995-length-9526-cov-3.930736_pt1 | contig 9526 bp, 6 predicted proteins | sample MGYA00244214_ERZ653415 | MGnify/ENA primary metagenome ERZ653415 (study PRJEB26926, sample SAMN06165016) | human gut metagenome | biome: ENVO:00009003; feature: ENVO:2100002; material: ENVO:00002003... | reverse complement strand
TGCCTGTCTCGTGGGCTCGGAGATGTGTATAAGAGACAGCTCACATATATTTACCAATATTATATCGGGTCCAATCTTCACAATCTTAACCCATGGAATACAATATTCATAATCCCTGCAAAATATTCCCATATATTTTCCCGGTCCCGGCACGATAATCGCACAGATTTTGCCGCAGACCGGATCAAACTCCAAATCCCGTACGTGTCCGATGAACCTGCCCTCCTCCACACTCACAACCTCTTTTTCGCATAAATCCAGAAAACGCATAAAACAGACCTCCCTTGGTCTATCTTATGCGTTTCTTTTTGATTTTGTGCTTATAAAAGCGTTTTATTCATAAAATTATACATTAAATCTGAAAAGAATTACATCTCCGTCCTTAACAACGTACTCTTTTCCTTCCATGCCTACGATACCCTTTTCTCTTGCGGCTGCAAGGCTTCCATTGTCGAGAAGATCCTGATAGTTGACTACCTCCGCCTTGATGAAGCCACGCTCGAAATCAGTATGTATCTTGCCGGCTGCCTGTGGTGCCTTTGTACCTTTCTTTATAGTCCATGCACGGCACTCATCCTCTCCTGCTGTGAGGAAGGAAATCAGTCCGAGAAGTGAATAGCTGGCTGCTACAAGCTTATCGAGACCGCTTGACTCAACACCTAAATCCTCAAGGTACTCCTTCTTTTCGTCCTCATCGAGATCTGCAAGCTCCTGCTCAATCTGTGCACAGATAACAAATACCTCTGCGCCCTCTTCCTTTGCCATCTCTCTTACCTTCGCAACATGCGGATTGCTTGCGCCGTCATCTGCGAGGTCGTCCTCTGATACGTTTGCTGCGTAGATGGTAGGCTTTGCTGTAAGGAGATTATAGCCCTTGAACCAAAGCTGTGCATCCTCATCATCAGGCACTTCAAAGGTTCTGGCCATCTTTCCGTCCTCAAGATGAGCCTTTACTGCCTCAACAAGCTCAAGCTCCTTTGCAAGTGTCTTGTCCATTCTTGCCTGCTTTGCAATCTTTGCAATTCGCCTGTCGAGAATCTCAACATCCGAGAAAATAAGCTCAAGATTGATTGTCTCGATATCTCTTGCAGGATCTACAGAGCCATCTACATGGATAATGTTTGTATCCTCAAAGCAGCGCACTACGTGTACGATTGCATCTACCTCACGGATATTTGCAAGGAACTGGTTTCCAAGTCCCTCACCCTTACTGGCTCCCTTCACAAGACCTGCGATATCAACAAATTCGATTGTTGCAGGTGTAACCTTCTTTGTGTGATAGAGCTCTCCGAGCTTTACGATTCTCTCGTCAGGCACTGAAACAATACCTACGTTTGGGTCGATTGTAGCAAAAGGATAGTTTGCTGAAAGCGCTCCTGCCTTTGTGAGTGAGTTGAATAATGTAGACTTTCCGACGTTCGGAAGTCCGACGATTCCGAGTTTCATGGTATATATATCTCCTTTAAATTGATTTCATATGTATTTTGTGTATCGGATGTTTGTTGATACAACTATGTAGTGTACCACATTGCAAGAGATTTGTACATAACCTAATGTGCAGGAAGGTTTTCACATTTTTTATTCACTTACCATCTCATCACACTTAATCTGCTCGATATGTATGGCAAGGTAGCCTGTCTCATTGTCCAAAAACTCATGATTTAAGTCCTTTCCAAGCTCATTACATATCTCACCTGCCAGTGCGAATGACTCCGGGTAATTTTTCTCGATAAACTGATTGAGATCAACCTTTAATTTTTCTCCGGTCGCGGCTCTTGATACCATGTGGCGGATATGGTTCATGAGGCGGTTGTAAGCCATAGTAGTGACATCTATGTGCTTTCCGATCTTTTCCTCTATAAATGTGGCGCATTTTCGAACTGCTGCCGCCATCTCCATGGCATCCGATACCTTTGAATTGTTTAAGGATGTATGAATATGAAGAGTAATGTAGCCGATCTCATCATCAATTATATCAATTTGTTTTTTATCCTTTAGTATATGGCGTATATTCTCAGCTATCTTATACTCCCTATAAAACATCACACGGATGTCATCGTTTAAAGGATTGCTGATCTGTTCTTTGTTTTCCATACGCTTTACAGCAAATGCTATATGATCTGCCATAGGAAACAATATGCTTCTGTCTATATGACCAAACTCATGCTCTGCATTATCGAGCAGTGTGTTTGCAATCTCCAGATACTCCGGCTCGATGGATTTTACTATATCCTTTGCCGGACCTCTGTCCCTTGTCTGGGTCAGCTCATACAGTGAATCCTCTTCCGTTGGCTCGACAGACTGTGTAATTTTCTTTCCAAAACCCACACCCTTTCCGACTATAAGATATTCTCTTGCGCTCTTGTCCTTTACCGCAAGCACTGTATTGTGATTTAAGACCTTTGTGATCCTGTACATATCATTCCCCTGACATTTATTAATGTACTCCTGATAATTTATACGAACTATTTATTATTAACATAACCGGACAATTCAATTATCATGAAGTATGAATTACTTCTCGTAGGTGTCAACTGCGTAGAGAGGCTCTCCTGCCTTAATCGGTCCGTCTGTGATGAGGCGGATTTTCTGATTATCTTTTAGCTCTGTGCAGATGACAGGAGTGGTAACTGATGGTGCGTTCGCCTTTAAGTAGTCAAGGTCAAGCTTCATGAGCACATCGCCCTTATTAACATGGCATCCTGCCTCAACCTGTACGTCAAAGCCTTTACCCTCGAGCTTTACTGTATCAATTCCTACATGGATTATCATACCAATTCCTGAGTCGGTTGTAAATCCCAAAGCATGCTTTGTATCAAAAACGAATAAAACAGTTCCATCCTCAGGTGCTACAACTACCCCCTCCTCAGGTGTGACTACTGCTCCGTCACCCATCATTTTGCCGGCGAAGGCCTCGTCCGGTGCTGTTGAGAGGTCTGCTGCTATTCCTGTCATAGGGCTTGAGATGATAACTGTGCTTGTCGGCTCTTTGGTGTCAGCAGCGTCCTGTGCTTTATCTGAAACGGTGCTTGAATCTTCTGTTTTTGAATCAGTGGCCGAAGCTGCATTTTCGTTCTTCGCTTCATCTGCGTCTGCTGTATTATTTTCTACTGCATCATCCTCGAAATGCTCCTCTGTCACACTTGCAAGATAATCCTCGAGGTCAGACTTTATTACTGTTACTCTCGGTCCATAGATAATCTGTACGCCCTGTCCCTTGTGCACGACTCCTGATGCTCCTGTTGATTTAAGAAGCGCATCGTTTACCTTGTCAGGGTCTATTACTGTGATACGAAGCCTTGTCGCACAGCAGTCCACATCTGAGATATTGGCTTTGCCGCCGAGACCTCGTGATATAGTCTGCGAGAGCTCGTCTACAGCCGCTTTGTCGTCAGAAGCTTTTGTATCCTTGGCAGCTTTTCTTGCATTTACATCTGCCTTGGTGTAGAGCTTTGTCTCTGTATCGTCATCCTCACGGCCCGGAGTCTTGAAATCAAACTTCTTTATAAGGAAGCTGAAAATAAAGTAATACAGTAAGAAATATACTATTCCCACCGGAATCACGAGCAGCCAGCTTGTCTTTTCATTTCCCTGCAATATACCAAACAGGAAGAAATCAAGTAATCCTCCTGAGAAAGTAAGTCCTACAGCGATGTTTAAAATATGTGCTATCATGTATGCGCTTCCTGCGAGCACTACCTGTACTGCAAAGAGAGCCGGTGCTACGAAAAGGAATGAGAACTCAAGAGGCTCTGTGATTCCTGTAAACATACATGCAAGTGTTGCAGAAAGTAAAAGGCTTCCTGCCTGTTTTTTCTTTTCCGGCTTTGCACATTTATACATTGCAAGTGCTGCTCCCGGAAGACCAAAAATCATGAAAATGAACTCTCCCGAAAAATATCTTGTGGCATCGGCACTGAAATGTGCGATGTTTGCAGAGTCAGCAAGCTGTGCGAAGAAGATGTTCTGTCCACCCTCAACCATATGTCCAGCAACCTCCATCGTTCCACCGACTGCTGTCTGCCAGAACGGCATGTAAAATACATGGTGCAGTCCGAATGGAATAAGAGCTCTCTTTATAATACCAAAGAGAAGTGTTCCGAAATATCCTGTTCCTGTCACCACTCCGCCGAGTGCATAGATTCCGTTCTGCACAGTAGGCCAGATAAAATACATTAAGATTCCTACAAAAAGATATGCCACTGTTGAAATGATAGGCACAAATCTTGTTCCACCGAAAAATGACAATGCATTCGGCAGCTCAATCTTGTAGAAACGGTTGTGCAGTGCTGCCACTCCCAGTCCTACGATAATTCCGCCAAACACACCCATCTGCAGTGACTGGATACCACATACTGATGTGATGGTTCCATCAAGCACATCCTTTGCAATACTTCCGTCTGCAAGGATTTTTCCGGAAATCTTGAGCATCGCATTGATTGATACATTCATAACAAAGTATGCTATGACTGCTGAAAGTGCTGACACCTCTTTTTCCTTCTTTGCCATTCCGATTGCTACTCCGACCGCAAAAATGAGCGGAAGGTTATCGAATATGGCACTTCCGACCGCATTCATGATTACAAGAAGTGCATGGAGTATAGTCTTATCTCCGAGCAGCCACTGTAAACCATAGGTCTCAATTGTTGTGGTGTTGGTGAATGAGCTTCCGAGTCCTAAAAGCAAGCCTGCTACCGGAAGGATTGCGATTGGAAGCATGAAGCTTCGTCCTACTCTCTGCAGGACACCAAAAATTTTGTCTTTCATGAGCTTTTCCTCCTATAAATGCAGGGTATGTACCGATTTGCACCTATCATTCTTTTTTGCTCCAGCAACAAAAAGGAGGCACTTATCATACACTAACCCTGTTAAAAGTTATGTACGACAAATGCCTCCCTAAAAGTAACACGTCTGCTTAAGTTTATATCACAGAAGCCTTATTATTTCAACACAATTTTCCTTACGAGTTTATTTTTTGTTAATCATGCTGTTTTTATACATGTTTTTTTGTGAATTATGTCTAATGTCTTTTTTCTCCAGACGCCTCCATGTTTCCACTATCATAAAGCATTCTTCCCCTGTGATGCCCTCTGATGAATACACAGCCTTTTGTATGATGCGCATGTACTCGTCCCAGTGGATTCCGCAATAATCCGGTCCGCAGTATTTTTCCTTCAGGTTAGCCAGATAAAGCTCATCTGTCCTGTTTTTTGAAGGATGTCCCAGTCCTTTGTAGATGCGGTTGTTTATCATTATTGCTGCCCTGCTGTAACGGCCTTTTTTCACCCTTTTTGCAAGTCTTGCTTCCCACAAAATATTTCTTCGCCTTTTGATATAAACTATGATGGCTGTAAGTGCAGTCAGAAAAATCACACAGAGTGAGGTTTTTAAAATCACCGGTGGTATATGAGGTCTCGTTTTTAAGTTCTGAGCATCTGTACGTTTATCCGCACCTGACTGTGAACCATAAGCCTTCTCACTGCCATCACCTGATGTACTGTTTGCTGCAGCTTTTGATGTATCATCTTTTGCTGTGTCATCATTTTCTGCATCTGTATTTTTTGTATCTTCATTTGCTGCATCTTCATCCAGTTTATCTTCATCTGCCGCAGTATCATTCATATGCTCACTATCATTATAAGCAGCACCGGTGTTTGTTTTCTTTCCGTTGACACCAATATAGTCAAACGGATTCTCACCTGTCACATACTCAAAATATCCCGGTGTCATCTCCACCGGAATCCATCCGAAATCATCCAGATATATTTCAACCCAGGCATGCGACTGCGAATCCTTCACCTCACATATATCCTCATCATTTTCACCGGATTTGAAGCTATCCTCCTTTGCACAATATCCGCTTACATAACGGCATGGAACGCCCATCTGTCTGAGTATCATCGTGCCAGCCGATGCAAAATGCACACAAAAGCCCTGTCTGCTATTTGAGAGGAAATTTTCAACTACATCCTTACCGCCTGTGGAAGGAGGATTTTTGCTGTACTTAAAAGCTTTCGATGTCAGAAACTGCTGCACCAGTTGTGCTGCCGCAATCCTGTTGGCATCATTTTCTCTTATATAGCCTGTGTACATCATATTGCTTGTGAGCTGTCCTGTCCTAAGAAGCCACTTTGCATCTTCCGCAACAATTCCGTCACCGCCCTGCTTTGCAGTATAGTTTTCCATTACATAATTATTGTATGCCGCATAGAAATCATTGTTGACCTCAAGAGGCTGCTCGGGCTCAAGGCTGGACGTTTCCAGACTACCATCGAAAAAGCCGGGACACGCCGACACCTCGATAGTCTTTGTCCCTTTATCCTTTGTGATAAAAAAGTCTTCGTCAAAATCTATATCACCCTTGGCATCTATACTGTATGGGTCTATACAGTACGGTAAATAGGCGTATTTGGTGGAAAGCTTCTCCATCGTGATTGTATACTTTTCGGTGGCCGGATTGGTCTCATCATCATAATAGCCATCGAGCAGCGTGGCTAATCCGATTGCATTCTGCCATGCTGTCATCCTTGAAGCATCGTGATACTCTTTTTCCATTCCTGAAAAATCAGACTTTTTAATCCATCTGCCATTCTCATAGGTATCACCGTAGAAGCTTCTCAGATAAATATTAGAAGATGCGCCTGATGATGCTTCTACCGTCATCACTGTTTTTTCACTGTAGCTTGGGTAGTGATTACTAACCGTGCCATCCTGTAAATCAATCCCCACGCTGAAGAATGATTTTACGCTGCCCTCCAAATCCTTTTGAAAGGCAAGCATCTGTGGCTTTTTATCGGCAAGTGTATCAGCAAGAGGTTTGAATGAAAATACACATATGAAAAGTACTACAGACACCGCCGCCATGTATAAAAACGCCGCCGCTATCCTTAAAACCTCATTGCCCTGTGCACTGCCATTTGCATCATATCCTGCCACTGTGCGTGCGTTGCCATCTGCGATAAGACACCAGAGTGTACACAGCGTGAGCATAACAACCTCGCTGACACTTGGGCTTTTGCCTATGCACAGCTGTACCGCAAGCATAAGCGTTGGAAATAATGTGAGCATGCGTCTTCTTTTAATTTGAACCGCCAGTGTCACCAGCAAAAGCATAATTATAAACGACACAAAGCCAACAAATGCCCCCGCAAAGGCTTTATCGCCCTTTGGACAGACAAACGAAGTGCCATAGTACACATTTATTATCTCAAGATACCTGCCCTTTACATACAAAAAGCCGTCTTTTATATGCTCTGCAGCCTGCCAGTTTGCAATAAACACTCCAAGCAAAAATACAAGCAACAGCCCCGTATTTATCGCATGGCGCACCCATTTTCTTGTGTCAAGCGATGTAAGCCTGTTTATAAAGCCACTTATCACCGAAAAAATAAACAGCCACACATACACATAATACGGGCATCTCACATGTGAAACAGTAGTATTCACAACAGACACTGCACACACCGTAAGAAGTACTGCTGCAGCTGCATTGGCAAGTTCAGTAAGCAAGACACCAAGCACTGTAAATGCATTCTTATAATCAGGCTTTATCTCATTTGTGTCAGATCTCTGCCATCTGCTTTTCCTAAATGACAATCTCGTTTTTTTCATCCGCTCTGCCAACTATCTCCTCTCCCCTTTTTGTCTGAAGTCTTCCGTCCACGCTAAGCAGACACACAAGCTTTTCTGCCCGGTACTTTTCCTCATACAAAAAAAGCGCATCATTCTTTGTATCCGGCTTTATTTTAAGAAAACTGTTCAAAAATATGTAAAAGCCCTCCTCGTCATCCACTCTGGCTCTCACAATATCGTTTATGGCGGTATCATACCACGCCACATAATGAGAGCATTTTTGATCCATAAGCGAAAAGGAAAGTGAGACAAGAAGCTTCATAAAAGCATCCGCCTGTCTGCCTTTCTTTATCCCCTTTAAGTCTGCAACTATGGCCACGGCACATGCCTTTGGCAGGCTGTTTTCCTTTACCATCAGCTCATCAGTCCTTGCAGAAAGCTTCCAATGCACACTCTGCAGCCTGTCACCGTTTTGAAACTCTCTGACATCAAACAGCTCCGACGGATCATATCCCGGTCTTAAATCATCATAGATATCAGAATCCCCAAAGAAATTTCTCACTCTGTCCGTTATCCTGACAGGAATCTCATCAATCTGCGGCATCACCTCAACATTTGCATATTTTTTAACTCTTTTCGTGACATAAAAAAGCCTTGAAAAATCATATAGCTTTATCCTTACAAGCTCAAATTCATAATTGCCGCATAGGTTCACGCTGTACAAAAAATCACTGCCTCCTTCAGCCGGCAGGAAAGACTCACCCTGATACTCTCGCCCTGTGTGGCGATAGCTATCGGAATGTTTATGGCTGCCACTGCCCGGTGCGCCTTTACAAGCAATGCTATAAATGTCAGCACCATAAACACACACATAAAGCAGCCAAGCAGTGCCAGCGCAGCATTACCGTATATCATCGACATATAAAAAACTATTGCCGCAGTAATTATTCCTATCAAAAAACTAATCACGATTACCTGCCTTTTTCACATAAGTTGTCGGCTGTTTAACAGCCTTTAGTATCTCATCTATCACTGAAAGCTCTGATACGTGTGATACTCTCGCCTTGGTATTCAGCACGATTCTGTGCTTTGTCACATCCGCAAATACAGAAACCACATCAGATGGTATGACATAGCTTCGCCCACTCAGATACGCATATGCCTTTGCCATCCTAACACACGCAATCGTACCTCGCGGACTCACTCCCAGCTCAATGTACGGACTTGTCCTTGTCGCATCAACCAGGTCCACAATGTACGAGTAAATACTGTCATGTATAAACACCTGCTCAACCTCTCCCTGCATCTCAACAAGTCCCTGTGCATTCATAACAGGCTTTATCGTATACTCATCAGCCTTCACACTTTTGCCCTTTGCGATATCCACCTCTGCATCATGTGAAGGATATCCCATGCTCATACATATCATAAACCTGTCAAGCTGTGACTCCGGCAACAGCTGTGTACCGGCGCTGCCCTTTGGATTTTGAGTGGCCATCACTATAAACGGCTCCGGGACCTTCCTGCTTATTCCATCCACAGTAACATTTCCTTCCTCCATAACCTCCAGGAGCGCAGACTGTGTTTTGGGACTTGTTCTGTTAATCTCATCTGCCAGAAACAGATTACACATCACGGCACCCTCGCGGTACACAAACTCTCCGGTCTGCTTCTGATACATAGAAAAGCCAAGTATATCAGCAGGCAGCACATCCGGAGTGAACTGTACTCTGTGATTCACAAGCGCCATCGCCCTTGAAAAAGCTACTGCAAGCGTAGTCTTTCCCACTCCCGGCACATCCTCAAGCAGTATATGTCCACCTGCCAAAAAGGCAGCAAATGCCTTGATGATACAATCATCCTTGCCCTTTACTGCCTTTTTTACTTCGTCTATCACTAACTGTGCATTATCTGTCTCTTATACACATCTGACGCTGCCGACGAATAGCCTTGT
>ENA-OYXC01000978-OYXC01000978.1-human-gut-metagenome-genome-assembly--contig:-NODE-978-length-9689-cov-4.624247_pt1 | contig 9689 bp, 3 predicted proteins | sample MGYA00244214_ERZ653415 | MGnify/ENA primary metagenome ERZ653415 (study PRJEB26926, sample SAMN06165016) | human gut metagenome | biome: ENVO:00009003; feature: ENVO:2100002; material: ENVO:00002003... | reverse complement strand
CCTGTCTCGTGGGCTCGGAGATGTGTATAAGAGACAGGTTTTCAAAGAACTTCTGATGGTGCAGCAGTTCAGGCTTTGGGCCTTGTAAAAAAGCACTCATCTTTCTGGTAGCTTCTCCATCGAAACCTAAAGCTGTCTGCGTCACAAAGGCTCCACTCTCGTGAAGAATAATGCTCGGCGGTGGATTCTTCGTTTGTTCACTTCTCATCTGAACAAACCGCTGACCATCGACCTCTACTTCATCCGATACCAGCCATGTTCCTTTTTGCCCTGCCACCTGATAGCCGCCCTCATCAAGAATCAGGTATGTGCCGCTCTGGGGCTTTGGGAAAAAGCCGTTGAATCTCACCAACCGATCCTTATCAACATAGAAAAAAGAGGTTTTGCCTGCCTCAGTCAATCCGATCACATCACTGACCCCAAATTTTCTAATTTTGAATTTGTCCGGGTTAATGCTTTCCATCTTTTTACGAATCGCTTCCGCGCCCATTCCTCGCGTAGCCGTACCAGAATAGCCCGTGCCATAATTGTCTGCGGTTATCATAAAGCCATGCTGAACCTGGTATTCATAGCTGCGGCAGCGATACTCACGGTTTTTCTCAGAATTGTCGATCTGATAGATTACAAACACATCTGAACTCATTTTCCTGCATCATCCTCCGGCCTATGCCACTCCAACTCCAGTCCCTTGAACTGCTGCTCATTCAACTGCTGCATCTTCTGGATCGTCTGCTGAACCAGTACAGCCATCTCCGCATCCTCTGCCACAAGCGGCTGGGCTTCCGTCAACACCTGAATCGTATCCCTGAACGTCGGCTGCTCAAACATCGCCATCAGCATCAATTCCAGTTCATTAAAGCGTACATTGCTCATAACTCCATTCCTTTCGTTTTTGCTTTCTTCGGCTTGTCCTGTTCCTGTGCAGACTGCTCCTGCTTTTTGGCTTTCAGACTGCGCAGGGCATCCAGAACAGACTTTTTCGTACTGCCGCGTTCCTGCTCCTTACTCTGCTGTCGTGCCGCCATCAGTTTTTCCATATCGGAAATGGCCTGCTGTACCAGCTGATCATCCCTGAAATAATTGATGGAATTGATGTTCTCGCACTGCACTTTGTCATTCACGACCAGCTCATACATTCCAACAAAGCCGCCATCTTCCTCGATGCAGAATCCAATGCACTTGTCAGCATTCATCCGTTCGGACGGAATCTTGTCATAGGCTTCCAAAGCTTCTTCCATTGTCAGATGGTCGTGGAACTCTCCAGCAAACGTGAACTCCAAACACTCCGCAACATAAAAGCTGAGCGTTTCTTCCGGCGCAGGTCTTTCTGCGGCGAGTTTTTCTTTCAAAACTTCTGCCTGCTGTTCAGCCAACGTATCAGCCTGTTCCCGCAGTTCTGCCGCGTCCATGACTTTACCCTCTGCCGCATCGCAGCCGAACTCTGTAAGCAGTTCCGTCATAGCCTCCTGCACAGACTTATCTCCGTCCGTTTCAAGGACACCGCCATCCCGTTCCGTGAAGTCCTTATTATATAAGGTATAGTCGAAGCCATCGTCACAGGTCTGAATGTGGAAATAGGCATCCGGCAATTCGTAGGCCAGCTCCACATCCTGCACAGCCAAGGCTCCCTGCAACGGTTGCACAACATGATTCTGGATATACGGGTTATCCCAGCCCGGAACCGTTTTGTAGTCCTCCACGATGGTGTCAATGCCGTTCTTGCACTGCAAAATATCCAGCGAACCAGGCAGCGGATCAGGATTTTTCTCCACGCCCAAGGCTTTCATGCAATGGTTCGGAAGCGCCTGATACTGCGACATTGCATCGTCCAGATTGCCGAACCGCTCAATTTTCAAAGGCGCGGCCTGCAAATTTTCGACCACATAGAACTGCTTTACGAAAGGCTGCTCCTGTTCCAGTTCTTTCTGCGCATCCAGTTCTTCCCGGAACATCGTCACAAAGCCATCCAGAATAGCCGGGTGGCTGTCAACCACCCAGTCCGCGCGGAAGGTCATGCGGTCTGCATTATGCTCCGGGGTGCTGACCTGCTCCGCCCATTCCTTATTGCTGTGAGAAAAGCGGCCATCATAGCTTTTGTGGTGCAGAGTATTCGCCAGAATATAACCCACACGCTCCATGCCGTACTGCCGCACCACCTGATCGACTGCACCATCGCCAAGGTACATTCCGTCATAATTGTCCGCAATCGCTTCATGGATTGCCTGCTTACACTCACTGTTCAGCCGATAGGATGTGCGGTATAAATCCACCTCGTCATTTTCTTTGGCATAGCTGAACGGCTCGTAGTAAACAGGCACATCCGAATAGTCCTGTGTGCTGTTGTCTGGCGCAGACACGGCCTTTTCAATGATCTCTGATACCACATTTTCTTTTTTCGGCATATTCCATTTTTCAGAGAGATATTTCTGCACAGCCTCCTGAAAATCCTCATCGAAGCCGTTCCACAAATCCTCTGCCACCAGCTTGCCCTGCTCATTGACTGCAACGCAGGCCGCCATATCGCCGTGTTCCTCATGCTCCAGCAGGAAGAACTTCTCGCCGCCGATTTCCGTTTCATCAATGGCGTACCATGTGCCGATATGCCCCTCGACTGCGATGTGGTAGGAATCGCCGTGGATCAAACCACTTCTTTTCTGCTGCTGTTCCTCCATAAACTCTCGCACGGTCAACTCCGCGCCTGTGAAGTTCAGCCCTTCCTCGCCAAGTTCCAGCCGCCCCTCTGCACCAAGGTCAAGTTCTTCAGCCATCAGGACAGATGCCGCATGGTTCACCACCACAGTTTTCTCCACTGTAATGGGCTGGCCTGGGTCATAGTCCGAACCGCGCAGATCATAGCGATATAAACCCTCCGGCACATCTTCATCCCTCAGTCGGCCATTGCTGAAAAGGCCCGGCTTATCAAAGATTTCGATTTCCTGCAATGCTTCGTTCAAAAGGTTCTCTTTCTGCAAATTCATATTCCTTTCCTTGAAAAATTCCGGCAGTTCAGCAAATCCGATACTGTCCACATAGTAGGCTTTGACCGTACTGCCATCATTGAGTACCACCACATCGCTGACCGACAGCGAATGCCCCGTAAAGTCTGCTGGACGCTGAATATTGAATCGTTCATAAATGCCATCCAGCGTATCCTTTTCCGTAAGCGGTGCGGCATAGATCAGGTCATAATCTGCGCGAGTAACCATTATGCCTTTCTTCTGCACATAGTCCAGCCCCATAAAGCGGTAGTCGTGTTCCGGGTCACGCTCTGTAATCTGATAAATACCGAACTGCTTTTCGTTGCCATACAGCAGCACATTTTCCTGTTCTGTCATGTTCCGCTCCTGCTCCAAATCTGCTATTGCAATCTGGAAGGTATCACTTCCGCGCTCGATTTCCTCTCGCGCCGTGACAAGAATCGGCCACGGACTGATGCGGACAAGATAAATCTGCTTTCCCTCGTCATACAGCCGCAGAGCCTGTTCACGGTTTATCACTGTCAGCGGAAAATCCGGGCGCGCATACTCGTCCTCTGCATAATCTTCCCGTTGTTCCAATAGAATCGCATCCCATGCGTCTGCCCTAATGCCAAAAATACCATCGTGCTGCTCGATTCCCTCTTGGCTTACATAATCACCTGCCGTGCCATCACGGAACAGCGGATAGATTCTTTCACCCAGCCGATGCCATTCTCGTGCGCCCTCTTTCGTCAGCGGCAGCACATCATCTTTCCGGTAGCCGTAGTCATGCATTTCGGAAAGACCAATCATCCCATCCGGGAGATTTTCAATTTTTTCCTGCGCATCGTACATCAGGCGGTTGGCTTCTTCTTTGTCATCCTCGGCCAGTGCAGCCGCCAGACCATTCACCAGTTCTTCCGTTGCTGCCCGATCATCCAGCTTAAAGGCAAAATTCACGATGAGATTTCGCTGCTCATCATCAAAAATCGTCTTTTCCTGCTCCTTGTCGCCAATCAGCTTTTCCGCATACTGCATTGCGGTCATACGCTCTGCGCTCCTTTCTGCGACTGCCGCTTCCAGCTTTTCCAGAAAGTCGGCTGCGGTCAATCGAATCGTATCCATCGAATCTTTCAGTTCCTTCATCTCCTTGCCGCTGGCCCAGCTTGCCACATAAGGAAATGAATAATCGGACGTATCAATGCCAAGTGCCGAGCAGACCGTAAATGCAATGCTTTCAGCTTCGGTTTCTTTCGTAAGCCGATCTTTTTCCTCGCCGTTCTGCTTCATGAAATCGCTGTTATGCAGCATCGCATGAGCAACCTCGTGGATCATCGTCTTTATGGTCTGGCTCTCGCCCATGCCGACCTGAATGCAGATTTCTTTGTCGGCATCACTGTAATAGCCTTTGGCATCCCCTTCGATTTCATCGAACCGCATCGGCACAGGCGATACCTGCTCGATTGCCGCCGTAAGCAGCGCATAGTCTTTGACACTGGCCGTCAGTTCGTTCACTTCCAGCGATGGAATCGGTTCCCCATCGGTCTGCGAAACATCGAAGACCGTTGTTACGCGGAAACGCGGAATCACATACTCCACACGTTCCATTTCCGGCTCACCGTTTTCGTTCAGCACAGCCAAACCCGTATCCTTGTCGATTTTCTCTCGCTCCTCGACTTCCTTAATGGGAGCTGGAGCGATGATCTGGATGCCCTTTTCGCCTTTTTTAACGTAGCGGTTAAACTTGTTTTTCCATGCGTTGAACCCTGCCACCAGTGTGGCATCAGGCCGCTGCATAGCGATCAGCAGCGTATTGTTGAAACTGTAATTGTGGAATTTCGCCATTGTGCGCAGATACGTCGTGTACATTTCCGAAGTGAAAATATCCTTTACGCCCTGCTCCAGACGTTCCGTGATTTCTTTCATCTGCTGTTTGCGGTCAACTGCCATGCAAGCCCTCCTTTTTCTTGACCCATCGTGTTTTCATCTGGCGCGGATATTGGTCAGCCTGTTTCGGTGCTTTTGTGCCGTTCCACTCCAATCCCCCGGCCTTGCCTTCACAGGTGTACCCGGCAGCTTTTAAAGAGCTGCCATTCTCCGTGTCCAGAATATAGGTGATCACTTTGTTGTAGCCCATGGCCCGTGCCGCACGGTATGCCGCCGCATACAGGATGCTGCAGGCGTTCGGCGTTCCATCCGTACACAGACGGTTGACTTCCAGCGTATAGCCATCGTCCAGCCGCCGCGCCACAGGTCTGCCGCAGATAGCAACGCCCACCAGCGCACCATTATCCGATACGCCGATGGAGAACTTATGCCCCCGCGTCGGTTTATGGTGGCGGTGATACTGCTGCACAAATGCGTTTGCCGTTTTCAAATTGATCGGTGTTAATGTCAGCAAATGCCCTCCTTCAAAAAAAATGCCCCGCCAGATAAAACTGACGGGGCGGCTCTCATTTACAGTTCCATATCGTGACTTTTCCGCTTCTGGGATTTCTGCGGTTCTGCGGTGCGCTCTGCCTGCTTTGCATGAAGCTGTGCCAGCACAGAAGGTTTCCGCGCATTGTCCGCAGTGCGCTCTGCAACGCGGCCTGCATAGTTCACGGGCTGGCGCGGCTTGTCTGCCACTTCCGTTTCGGCTGCATCCTCGTCCACGCCCAGCGCATCCTCACTACCCTTTTCATCCATGTTGAGCAGAGAGTTCAGCTCCGCAAGGCGCGCAGATTTTTCGGCCAGTTCTGCTTCCTGCGCGAAAGGACGTTTGGCTTCTTCCTTTGCCTGCGCCAACTGCTGTTCCAAGGTTTCCAGTCTGCGTTCCACCTGCGGCAGCGTTCTTTCAATGCCTGCCAGTGCATTGGTAATACGCAGAATGTTGCCCTGCGGGTCTTTGCCGACTTCCATAGAGTAGTTCCATGCGCCCTTGATGGATAAGCGGAACACCTTATCAAAGTTGTCAAACCGGGAAAGCAGTTCAAACGCACCATAGCTGCCGATCCTGCCCTCGGTGCCAGCCGCTTTCAAAGCCTTGCAAGCCTCGATGATGGCCGCACCCGCTTCCTTGCGTTCGGTGTACACCTTACCGCTGATCTCCATAGCGAAGTGGTCTTTATCCTGCGCCAGAAGCGGTTTTGCCGCTTCCATATCGGTTTTCAGTGCTTCAATCTGACCCTGTGCTACAGCGATTTCTCGCGGATAGCGGCGCGCAATATCCGATTCCAAGCTATAAATCTGACTGGTGTGATTGGCTTTCAGCAGTTTCAGTTTGCTGACCTGAATATCCAAGTCCATCTTTTCCTTGATGTAGGGATTGCCCGTTGCCAGTGCCTTGATTTCGGCATAGGACAGCGCGGTATCGTCCACATCGTCGCAGGCGCGGACAGGCGATTTAGAAGTCATGATCTGGCTTATAAACTTCTGCTTATTTTCCAGAATCTGCCACATATACGAATCAAACGTATTTTCAGTGACGTAACGATAGATTTTCACCTGCTTATTTCGGTTTCCCTGCCGGAGAATACGTCCCTCCTGCTGCTCCAGGTCAGACGGCTTCCACGGACAATCCAGATGATGCAGGGCAATCAGTCGATCCTGAATATTGGTTCCTGCGCCAAGTTTTGGTGTAGACCCCATCAGAATACGCACCTGTCCAGCGCGCACCTTTGCAAACAGGTCTGCTTTTTTCGTTTCGGTGTTGTACTCGTGAATGAACGCCACTTCCTCACGAGGAACACCTCTCGCCACCAGCTTCTCCCGCACATCATCGTAGACGTTGAATGTGCCATCGGCTTTTGGTGTCGATAAATCGCAGAAGATCAACTGTGTTCCTCTATCTGCCGCAGATTCTTTCCAGACCTTGAACGCATTGTCCACACAGCGATTCACCTTACTCTCCGGCTCGTCCGGCAGCATATCATTCATAAGCCGCTGGTCGAGTGCCAGTTTTCTGCCATCGTTGGTGATCTTGAGCATATTATCGAATCTAGGATTCACATTTCCATTGCGCACGGCCTCGGCACGGTCTGCAAAGGAACTTACCATTTCTTCCTGTGTTTCGCTGGGTTTCAGCACTTCGTTGATGTACTCTGCTTGCGGCACAGGCAGGTTCAGCATATCCGCCGTCTGCACATCTGCCGATTCTTTGAACAGAGAAATCAGCTCCGGCAGATTGAAGAACCGGGCAAACCGTGTTTTCGCACGATAGCCCGTCCCCTCCGGGGAAAGCTCGATTGCCGTGACGGTTTCACCAAAGGATGCCGCCCAATCATCGAAGTGGGTCAATCCCATCTTCTGCAGGGTGTCATACTGGAGATAACGCATAATGGTGTACAGCTCCACCATCGAGTTGCTGACCGGGGTTCCCGTTGCAAAGGTCACGCCCTTGCCGCCTGTCAGTTCGTCCAGATACTGACACTTTGCAAACATATCGCTGGATTTCTGGGCATCGGTCTGGGCGATACCTGCGATATTCCGCATTTTCGTGTAGAGGAACATATTTTTATAGAAATGTGACTCGTCCACAAACAGACGGTCAACACCCAGTTCCTCAAATGTAACTACATCATCCTTTCTCGTCTGGTCGTTCAGCTTTTGCAGCTTTGCTTCCAGCATTTTCTTTGTTTTTTCCATCTGCTTGACCGTAAAACTGCGACTATCCTCACTCCGGGCATCGGCCAGAGCCAGCGTAATATCGTCGATCTGACGCTCTACAATGGCTTTCTGCCGTTCCGGGGAAAGCGGCACACGCTCAAACTGCGAATGACCGATCACGATGGCATCGTAATCACCTGTTGCAATACGGGAGCAGAACTGCTTACGATTGCTGGGTTCAAAATCCTTTTTCGTTGCCACCAGCACATTGGCATTGGGATAGAGACGCAGGAAATCTGCGCCCCACTGCTCTGTGAGGTGGTTCGGCACCACATAGAGGTTTTTCTGCGACAGGCCCAATCTGCGGCTTTCCATGCCGGCAGCAATCATCTGGAAGGTCTTGCCTGCGCCCACGCAATGCGCCAGCAGCGTATTGTTGCCGTACAGAATGTGCGCTACCGCATTTTTCTGGTGCGGCATCAGAGAGATTTCCGGGGTCATGCCCTCGAAGCGGATATGACTGCCATCGTACTCACGGGGCCGAATCGCATTGAAAATCCGATTATAGGTCGCACACAAATCCTCACGGCGATCTAAATCTTTGAAAATCCACTGCTTAAACGCTTCCCGAATGGATTCCTGCGCTTGCTGTGCAAGCATGGTTTCCTGCTTATTCAGCACACGATGGTCGCCATCCGCATCGTGAATCGTATCGTAGATTTTGGTATCGCGGAGATTCAGCGCATCTTCCAGCAGCTTATAGCCGTTGACGCGCAGGGTTCCGTAAGTGTTGGTGACAAGCGGATTGCCGCGATCCAGCGACTTGCCCGAAATGTTCCATGCACCAGAAATTTCGGAATAGGTTGCTTTAATGTCAATACCAGCATAGTAGTTCGGTGTTTTGAACACTTCCTTCATAAACTGCGTGATGTACTCCGGCTTTACCCAGTTTGCACCCAGCCGCACTTCAATTTCCGAAGCATCCAAATCCTTGGGCTGTACCCGTTTCAGGTAGTCCACGTTGATCTGATACTCTGCATGGTTTGCAGCAAAGGTTTCTGCTGTGGCCAGTTTTTCACGAACATTGCCGGACAGATATTCATCCGAAGTTTCCCACTGCTGTGTCACAGGGTTTCGGAAAATCGTACCTGCCAGTTCATCCGTGATCTCCTGTTCCGGTTTACCGCAGAGCTGCACCATAAACGGCACATCCACCTTTGCTTTTTCTCCAATGGAAAGTGCTAGGGCTTCGCTGGGCGTGTCCACTGAGGTAACAGGTTCCGGCTTACGGATGGTGCGCTTTGTAAAAATATCGGCCAGCCGTTTGAGATTCTTCTCCTCATCCAGAATTTCCAGTGATGCCAGCAGACAATAACTGCTGTCCTGTCGGAACGCCCGCTTGTTGGCGGTGCTGTTGATCAGGCCATACTGCGCCTTAAATGCGGTGTATTGCTGTTTCAGTTCGTTCTGCAAAAGTTGAACTTCTGCATCCGAACCATCATGCAGCTGACAATCCAGCAGCTTCCTGGTAGTCTCCCGCAGAGCGATCATGCCCAGCACTCGCTCTGCAGTTATGGCAGGCAGTTCCACCTTATTCATAAAGGAATTTTCACGGTAGTAAATCTGCCCATCCACGTTCGTAAAGCTGAAATTCTTCACGCTGGGGTCTGCCGGGATAGGTTCTTCCTGCACATCCAGTTCATCGTCTGAGATTTCCGGCTCCGTGATGGTGGCATGGATGTTGCTGATCGCTTCTTTCAACTGCTGGGCAAGGTCTGCGCCCTCAATGGCTTTGACCGTAGTTTCCTGCTTGCCATACTGAGTGCTTTCGGTGGAAAGCCGTCCCAGTACCATCTCCGGATGCTCCACAAAGTAGCTGTTTAAGGTCAGCCCGTCTTCGTTGCGTCCAAGATGAATCCAGTCTGCATCCAGGTCGATGGGGTGTTCCCGCTTTTGTAGGAACAGAATATCCGATACTACATCCGTACCGGCATTGGCACGGAACGCATTGTTCGGCAGACGGATCGCTCCTAAGAGTTCGGCCCGCTGTGCCAGGTATTTGCGCACCTCCGGGCTTTTGGCGTCCATAGTATAACGGCTGTCTCTTATACACATCTCCGAGCCCACGAGACAGGCAGAAATCTC
>ENA-OYXC01000975-OYXC01000975.1-human-gut-metagenome-genome-assembly--contig:-NODE-975-length-9726-cov-4.552166_pt1 | contig 9726 bp, 6 predicted proteins | sample MGYA00244214_ERZ653415 | MGnify/ENA primary metagenome ERZ653415 (study PRJEB26926, sample SAMN06165016) | human gut metagenome | biome: ENVO:00009003; feature: ENVO:2100002; material: ENVO:00002003... | reverse complement strand
CTGCCTGTCTCGTGGGCTCGGAGATGTGTATAAGAGACAGAATGTACTGTACATGAATTTTTTTGAAATAAAAAAAAGCCTGCCGAAGCAAGCTTTAGTTCCACACACTGTGGGGTCTTCTGAAGAAGACGATTTGAATAAATCATGTTTTTTGAACTCGTGATGTAACTTCTGATGGTACTCAAGAAGTTACTCATAGTATATTTCATCTGTGGAGGTTTGTCAATATGCAAAAATTAAAGAATTGTGATTATTATATCGGCTTAGATATGGGTGATGCATCTGTTGGCTGGGCTGTTACGGATACAAATTATAATATTTTAAAATTTAATGGCAAAGCATTATGGGGAATCAGACTTTTTGATTCTGCCAATACTGCAGCTTCTACAAGAGTTTTTCGTTCCGGCAGACGCAGAATTGACAGAACAACATGGCGTCTTAAGATGTTACAGGAATTATTTGCGGAGGAAATCGCTAAGGTTGATCCCGGTTTCTTTATGCGATTAGAGGATAGCCGTTTACATTTGGATGATAAGCGGGATAAGGCAGTATATAATTTATTTGTTGATAAAAATTACACAGATAAGGATTTTTATCAGCAATATCCTACAATGTATCATTTGCGTTATGCATTGGCAACGCAGGCGGGACCGTTTGATGTGCGCTTACTTTATCTTGCTGTGCAGCATATTGCTAAGCATCGTGGACATTTTTTGTTTGATAATCTTGATGCTTCCAAAGTAAACGATTTTAATGCGGTTTTCAGTGAGGTTGAGAATTATGTCCGTGATGAGATGGGAATTGAAGATTGGTCATGTCAAAATATAGATGAATTGGCTAAAGTTTTGTGCGATGTAAACTTAGGACGTACTACTAAGCAGAAAGCGATGCAGAGTTTATTACCGGCACAGACAAAACAGCAGAAAGCTATTATACAGCTTTTTAGTGGTGGTAAAGCTAAGTTAGCTGAGTTATTTGTTGATGAAGAATTAGATGAATGTGAAAAGAAATCAGTAAGCTTTCAAGATGATGATTTGAATGAATTTGAGCCTGTGCTTACAGCAGCATTAGGGGAGCGTTACGAAGGGTTACTCCGTTTCAAAGCTATTTATGATTGGAGTTTGCTGGCAAAAATATTGCATCTTGATACAAGTAAAAAAGATGAAGATGAACAGCATCTGCTTTCTGAGTGTAAGGTGCAGGTTTATGAAGATCATAAACGGGATTTGGCTGTTTTGAAATCCATGCTTAAAGGTAAGCCTTTATATAATAAGATTTTCAGGCAGGATGGAGATATTTCTTACGAGAAATATGCTAAAGGAATCAAAGGACGTAATCAGATTGATTTTTGCAAGGATTTAAAGAAGCAACTTGAAGGGATTGCAGAATATAAAAAGATAATGCAGGAAATTACGAATATTGATGATGCCAAAACAGAGGAGGAACGTTTACTGTTTCGCATTACCAATGGATTTGCTTTTCCTAAACAAACAACTAAGGATAATGGCATCATTCCCATCCAGGTGCATTTAGCGGAATTAAAATGCATTCTTGATAATGCTGAGGGCTATTTACCGTTTTTAGGTGAGACTGATAATAACGGTCTTTCTGTGCGTGAAAAAATTGAACAGATTGTTAAGTTCAGAATACCATATTATGTAGGTCCGCTTGCGGGGACACGTATGTCCAGAGAACAGGGCAGATGTTGGGTTGTACGTAAGAATGAAAAAATTTATCCTTGGAATTTTACTGAAATTGTAAATTTGGAAGAGAGTGCAGAAAAGTTTATAACCAATATGACAGCAAAATGCACGTATCTTGTTGGTGAAGACGTACTTCCTAAGGAATCATTGCTGTATTCGGAGTTTATGGTGCGTAACGCAATTAACAATATTACTGTTGATGGCGAACGCTTACCTGTTGATGTGCTGGAAAAAATCTTTAAGCAGCTTTTCCTTGCGAAAACTTCAAAGGTTACCAAGAAAACATTAGAAAGATTTTTTAGGCAGGAAAATATTTCTTTCCAAAACATTGGTGGCATTGATGATAAGATTAATGCTTCGATGAAATCATATAATGATTTTAGAAGAATTTTCGGTGAAGATTATATTCAACTGCATAGAGATAAAATTGAGAATATTATCAGATGGATAACCTTATTCTGCGACGAGAAAAAAATGTTGGTCACTAAAATAAAAAACACTTATCCGCAGATTTCTGATGATGAAATCAAAGCTATTAAAAAACTGAAATATAAAGATTGGGGCAGATTGTCTGCAACTTTATTGAATAGCAGTACTATTGCTTATGAGGATAAGGCTTTTGGTGAACTTGTCACTATTATTAGTGCTTTGCGTCATACAAATAAGAATTTCATGGAGCTTTTGAGCAGCTATTGTTATTATGATTTTATTGGCAAGATTAAAGAGTTTAATGGTAGCAGACAAAGCAGTAATGGTAAGCTTACTTACAAAGACGTGGAAGAGCTTTATGTTTCTCCTTCTGTTAAACGTTCTATCTGGCAGACGCTGACGATTTTGGAGGAAATCAAGAAAATCATGGGTTGCGAGCCAAAGCGTATTTTTATTGAGATGGCCAGAAGCAAGGAGGAGAGCAAGCGTACTGACAGTCGCCTGAAAAAATTGCAGGATTTATACAAAAAGTGCAGGGAAGAAAATATTGATTTTATGCCTCGTAAAGATGAGTTTAATGCGCTTAAAACTCAGTTGAGCTCCAAAAAGGAAGAGGATTTGCGCAGTGATAAGCTCTATCTATACTATACGCAGATGGGACGCTGTATGTATACGGGTGAAAGAATAGAACTGGCTTCTCTGTATGATGATAATCTGTATGACATTGACCATATCTATCCACGTTCCAAAACAAAGGATGATAGTCTTAGCAACAGGGTTCTTGTTAAAAAGGAGGTTAATGCCGCTAAAACAGATATTTATCCGCTTGATGCAGCTATTCGCACGAAAATGCATAGCTTCTGGAAGTTACTGTATGATAAGGGCTTCATTGATGAGAGAAAGTATGAACGTCTGACACGCAGTACACAACTGAGAGATGAAGAGCTGGCCGGATTTATCAGCAGACAGCTTGTGGAAACCAGGCAGTCGACTAAAGCTGTTGCTGCTATTTTAAAGACAGCTTATCAGAACAGTGAGGTTGTTTATGTAAAGGCCGGCAATGTATCTGATTTCCGTCAGCAGTTTAAATTTGTAAAATGCCGTGATGTTAATGATTTGCATCATGCCAAAGACGCTTATCTGAATATCGTGGTGGGTAATTGCTATCATGTGAAATTTACTGCTAACCCTTTGAACTTTATTACAAAAAATCAGGATAACAGACGCTATAGCCTGAAACCGGAGATTTTCTATAAATTTAGCATTAAACGTGATAGTGAGATTGCCTGGATTGGCGGCAAAGATGGTACGATTACAACTGTTACCAAGACTATGCATAAGAACAATATTCTCTTTACTAGACAACCAGTAGAAGGCAAAGGAGAATTGTTTAAACAGAATCCTTTGAAAGCAAAGAATGGTCAACTGCCTTTGAAAGCAGGTTTATCCGTAGAGAAGTATGCGGCTATAATTCTTTATCTACAGCATATTTTGCTGTAGTAAAGTCAGAAGGAAAAAAGGGAGCAGTTCAGTTATCTATAGAAGCTATTCCTTTAGTTTATGCCAAGCAAGGAGAAAAAGCGGTACAAGATTATCTTACAGAAGTTGTACAGCTTTGTAATCCTGAAATAAGGATTCCGAAAATCAAAAAATATAGCTTGTTTAAAATTAACGGTTTTCCTATGCATATTTCTGGTAAAACTGTGAAACAGATTATCTTTTATGCTGCCGGACAATTATGTCTTGCTGATGATGTTGCTGATTATCTGAAAAAGGCTTTAAAGTATGAAGCCTATATAGCATTAAATGAGGGACTTATATCTGATAAAAACGCTGATGATACGCAAAAACAAAAAGCACAGCAACGCTTGGATTATTTTAAGCAAAAGTGGGGAATTAGCAGTGATGCCAATATGAAGATTTATGATATTTTGCTTGCTAAATCAGCCAATAATTTGTATAAAAACAGGCCTGCATCACAAACGAAGGATTTACAGGAGCAGAGATGTGTTTTCGAAAAACTATCTTTAGCTGAGCAGATACATATTATAGGTGAAGTTTTAAACCTCTTTAAATGTGCTAGTGCATCAGCAAATTTAAAATTGCTTGGGAAAGGCAACTCCTGTGGAGTAATCAAGACATCAAATAATATAACAAAGTGTAAGCAATGCATTTTGATTAACCAATCGCCGACAGGAGTCTTTGAACAGGAAGTGGATTTGATGAAGCTATGAGCTGGCGTGTAATTGTTATCAGTACACGGGCAAAGCTTGATTTACAGTTGGGCTATATGGTGGTTCGCGGAGAGCGGACCACCAAGGTCCATCTTGATGAGATTTCAGTACTGCTTATTGAAACAACGCAGGTTTCATTGACAGCGGCTTTGCTTGCGGAAATGATGGATAGAAAAATAAAGGTGATTTTTTGCGATAGCAAGAGGAATCCTTCGGCTGAGCTTATCCCTTATTATGGAGCGCATGATGTCAGTGCTAAAATAAAGCAGCAGATAGCTTGGAGCGAAAGCACTAAAGGTGATGTTGGTACGGCAATTATATATACCAAAATCAAGATGCAAGCTGCTTTGTTGCAGAAGTTAGGGCTGGATACAGCAGCTATGCTGGATGTATATGCGACACAGCTTCAATATTTGGATGCCAGTAACCGGGAAGGTCATGCCGCAAAAGTTTATTTTAACTCTATTTTTGGATTGGGATTTACCAGAGCGGATGATATTGCTGTTAATGCAGCATTGAATTATGGTTATATGGTTTTATTGGCTGCATGCAACAGGGAGATAACCGCCAATGGTTATCTTACACAGCTTGGACTGATTCACGATAATATTTTCAATGCATTCAATTTGGGTTCTGATATTATGGAGCCGCTGCGACCTTTTGTTGACTATCAGGTATATGATATGCTGGTAAAAGACAAGCTTCATTGCTTTGACAAGGAGCAGAAGCATGAGCTTTTGGATGTACTGAATAAAAATGTTGTAAACAACGAAAAGCAGGTTACACTTAATTATGCTATTAAGCTTTATTGCAAGAGTGTTTTTGACGCGTTGAACAGTAATGATGTGAGCGTAATCAAGTGGAGCAGCTTTGTATGATGTATTATGAGCTATAGATTTATGAGAATATTAGTTCTTTTTGATTTGCCTGTTACTACGCTTGATAATAAGCGTTCCTATAGGATCTTTCGTAAATATCTGTTAAAAAATGGGTTTATGATGATGCAGGAATCGGTTTATTGCAAGATTGCACTTAATGCTGTGGCTGCTGACGCTGTTATTAAAAATGTTAAGCTGAATTTGCCGTCAGATGGACTGGTACAGTTGCTTACGGTTACGGAACGCCAGTTTTCACGCATGGAGGTTTTGGTCGGAGAAGCACATAATGATGTTTTGAATAGTGATGAAAGATTGGTAGTATTATGAAGCTGGTTTATACGGAGCTGGAGAAGCAGCTTGTTTTTCAGGAAAACAAGGTTAACGTTTTAGTGATTGAGCAAAAAGAGCTTTTTCGAAGAATGATTCAAGAGCTTGATAAGCAGATTAGCGGGGAAGAGGGTGGATTTGTTTTATCTGATAATAATAAAACAATGAAAATAGATAAGGAGATCTGCCTGATTTTAAATCCGTTTGCTTTGGACATCAATTCACGCAAGGCGTTAACCGGTTTATATAATGAGCTTGGCAAGCTGGGACTGAATGAAGAAAATTATTTGAAGACATGCAGTCTAAAGGGTCAGATAGCGGAGTATATTTATGATTTGCTGAATCAGGTAGATTATGCGCTTAAATTTCAGGATGATTTTAATTTGCAAAGTATGTTTAAAGCACTTGAAGTGGAATTTGAAGCTGGCGAAGGAAATTTTTTAGAGGGACTGGTATACTTTTTAGATGTCTGCAGCAAGTTTCAAAAGGTAAAGATATTGACGTTCGTAAATTTGAAAACGTATTTGATGAGTGAAGAGCTGCATGAGTTCTATAAAGAAGCTTTTTACAGAAAAATACAGTTGCTGCTACTGGAGAATAATATTGTTGATGAGCTTGCAGAAGAAGCTGTGAGTATAGTTGATGCAGATTTATGTTTGATTAAATGATTTTGACAAAAAAATTTGAGTGATTTATAATGTTTTTGTAAGCACCTGAGGAAATTACGCTATGGTGATGATAGTTTCATTCGTGGACAATCTCTTAATTTGAGGTTTGAGAGTGATGTAATTTCTGATGGTACTTAAACACAAATCTCCTTTACAAATAAGCCCCTTTTTTTCTTCATTACTGTTTTCTCCTCTTAAACCAGATCACCGTACCGATCAGCAGAAATACCACCGGGATCACACCGCACACGATGATACTCCAATATGCCGCATCAAACTGTGGAACAGTCAGATAACTCATGGTCAGGCTCTTGCTCGTCACATCGATGACCGGTGCATCGTTTTCACACATCCAGCCCAGCGCTGCCAGCACCAGATCCGTATTGCCTCCGGATACCTGCTGATCGGTAGCTTCGTCCAGAAGGCTGGCACAGCCGAAACACACCAGCTGTGTGGTATTATCATCATCCACCTGCTCGGTTACAGAAACACCAACCTGGAAACTGCCTTCTTCATCGCTGTCTTCTTTCTCATATGTGGTCATATTCTGTACATCTGTCTTTATATACGCTTCGTCAGATGTTGATAACAGAGAAGAAATCTGCAGCGTATCACGGTAATCGCTCAGTGTTTTTACCGGCTGTGAGATCGGTGCCAGCACATAGCGGTTGTTACTCTTAATGTCGGAAGTAATATCAGAACTGTCAATAGTCGGAACAATATAGTACGGTCTCTGCATAATGTAATGTCCGGTATCTCCCTCCATGATCACACCGTCCCCTGTGGTTACACCGTAATTTTCCAGTACACTCTTCAGATTCGGCATATCTGTTCCGGTATATTCTGTAAAAATCATCACTTTTCCGCCGGCTTCCATGTAGGTAATGATCTTTTGTGTTTCTTCTTCAGAAAGATCTTTCTGCGGTGCCGCGATCAGCAGGCATCCGGTGTCCTCCGGAACCGCATCCTGTGTCAGCAGATTCAGACTCTGTACATCATAATTAGCTTTCTGCAGACTGTCTGTCAGACTGCTGTTTAATTCCAGTTCCTCATGACCTTCCAGCGTATATATTACCGGCAGATTCTCGGAAGTGACATAAGAAATCGCACTGTCAATCTGTCCTTCCCCGTCAAACCCTGTAGTGTTGGTCTGGTAGGTTGTATAATCCATTTCTGTTTCATACAGATCGCTGTAACTGATCACCTTACTCTTCTCCCCTGCAACCACGATCAGACTGTTATCTGCCACATCATCGCTGGTATACTGTGAAGTAAAGTTCGGATATAACACCGGGTCTTTTTTCTCTACTTTGATATGTTTGGACTCCTCTTCGTATCTGGTCAGCATTTTTTCCAGTACCGAGTCTTCTTTTCCTGACTGTACGATATGGTAGATCGTAACATCCGTGTTCATATCTTTCAGATACTTCACTGTCGTATCAGAGATCGTATACAGCTTCTGGGTACTTACATCCACCTGGGTATATTTTTCCGGAATCTGTCCAACGATCAGGTTGATAACGACCAGCACCGCGATCACAATAGCAGTGATTCCCATACTGTAAGAACCGTTTTTCAGGGATTTTTTATCGATGCTTCCCATTCCTTTGATGGTGCTTCCCGCCGATTTTAATTTCTTTTTGATATTGATTTTCATTCTTCCAGCCTCCTAATTCCATCTTCTCTTGGTAATGGTCTGAACCGTAAGAACCAGGAAAATAATAATCACAGACAGGAAATATACCACTCCCTGCAGGTCCAGAATACCGTTGGTAAAGTTATCAAAGTGACTGGTAATATCGAAAACAGCCAGGAATTTCTGAATGCTTCCCTCAAATAGTGTGGATTTTACCACATAGGTGATGGCAAGTGCCGCTTCTCCTGCGATACCGATAACTGCTGCGATCCACAGATTCCGGATCATATGGTATATCCACACAGCAGCCAGCAGCACCAGAAGCATATAGCACGCCAGAGACGCCATGGAACTGTCCGGGATCAGAGATCCGATACCCGTGATCATATAGCAGACAAACAGTACGATAAAGGTTACGACTGCTGCAATGACCGGATTTTCTGTAACGGAGGACCAGAAGACTCCGACTGCGATCTGGGCAAATCCAAGAAGGGCAAACCCGAGCACTGCCGTATATGCCATCGCATAAGATACGGTACCATATTTTCCCATGATCATCGGGTACAGACAGATGATCAGTACCGGGATCGCATAAACCGTAGCTACTGCCAGAAACTTTCCAAGAACAATCTCACTGACTGATACCGGAGCTGTCAAAAGCAGCTGATCAGTCTTCTGTTTCCGTTCTTCTGCAATCGTTTTCATCGTCAGAACCGGCACCAGAATCAGAAAAATAAAGGTAACAGCACTTAATGTGGTTCCAAATAACGGGTAGGCATTCTGCAGGTTATAGGCAGTAAAATAGATGCCTTCCAGAAGCAGAATGAAAAATATAAATACATATCCGATCATAGAGGTCAGATAACTTTTTACTTCTTTCTTATAAATTGCTTTCATCATGAGCCTCCTGTTCTGTTTCATTCTCTTTTTCCGTATCTGTACCGGTCTCATCTTCCGGTGCAGACTCCGGCTTGGTGTCTTGTTCATCCGGAACAGGGGCTGTTTCGTTCTGTGTCAGTTCAAGGAAGATGTCTTCGAGGGATACTTTCGTAAACTGCATATTTAGGATCGGCATCTTGGCTTCTGCCATCATATAAAACAGTTTTTCACGGATATCCGTCTTTTCTTCTGTTGTGATCACCATACTTACTGTTTTTTCGTTTTCTCCCTGTTTCCACTCTAATTTTTGTATTTCTTCTACGTCGCGCAACATTTTTTCAACATCCTGTTTTTCTCCTTTTACGGTAAGCTCCAGGGTGTTGCTTCCCAGTGAATGGTTCATCAGGTTTTCTGTGGTATCGCTCGCAACCAGTTTACCGTGGTTGATGATCATGATGTAATCACATACAGCACTTACTTCTGACAGAATATGAGAACTTAGTATAATGGTATGTTCTTCGCTGAGTTTCCTGATCAGTTCACGGATCTCAATGATCTGTTTTGGATCAAGTCCTACGGTTGGTTCATCAAGGATGATGATTTCAGGATAGCCGAGGATCGCCTGGGCAAGTCCTACCCGCTGTTTGTATCCTTTTGACAGGTTTTTGATCAGACGGTTTTTCATATCGGTAATCTTTACCATTTCCATGACTTCTTCTACCATGGATTTTTTTTGATCTTTTGGGATTTTTTTGAGATCAGCGACGAAATTCATATATTCCAGCACTGTCATATCGAAATAAAGAGGCGGCATTTCCGGCAGATAGCCGATACATTTCTTAGCTGCTTCCGGTTCTTCCAGAATATCATGACCATCGATCATTACTTTTCCTTCTGTGGAAGCAATGTATCCTGTGATCATGCTGTCTCTTATACACATATGACGCTGCCGACGCATAGCCTTGTGTAGAT
>ENA-OYXC01000967-OYXC01000967.1-human-gut-metagenome-genome-assembly--contig:-NODE-967-length-9797-cov-3.483884_pt1 | contig 9797 bp, 9 predicted proteins | sample MGYA00244214_ERZ653415 | MGnify/ENA primary metagenome ERZ653415 (study PRJEB26926, sample SAMN06165016) | human gut metagenome | biome: ENVO:00009003; feature: ENVO:2100002; material: ENVO:00002003... | reverse complement strand
CTTTTATCCTTTTGATTCAATTTTCTTTCAATAAACCCCTTCTGTTCCAAGCGATTTAAAATTCCTGTAACCGTTGGATTCGAAATATGAAAATGCTCCTCAATATCTCTTTGAATGACTGGATCCTTATCTGTAAAATGCAGATAACCTAAGACATCTTGTTGAGATTTCGTTAAATCATATTTTTTTAAACCTTCATTCATATGTTTGTCCATTTTTTTCTTGATTAAACTAAAATAAAAACCAATATCATTGTTGTCACACACTGTCTTCACCTCATTTTCATAGCACGCTATACATTTATATAGTACGCTATATATATTACTATAATAATTCCATTTGTCAATTCTAGATTTTTTAGTTATCATACTTATGTATGAAAAAAAATGAAGAATATATTGTAACATGTATCGATGATAAAGATTTAAATAGTGGTGTTGTAAAAATTGACGATATGGTTGTCTTTGTGCCAAACTTATTGATTGGTGAAAAGGCAAAAATCAAAATCGTAAAAGTCAACAAAAAATATGCTTTTGGCATAATTACTCAACTTTTAGAGCCAAGTATAAATCGCCAAGAACTTACTTGTGAAGTTGCTAAAACATGTGGTGGATGCCAACTTCAACACATGAAGTATGCTTATCAATTAGACTATAAATATAAACATGTCAAAAAATTATTTGAAGACATAGAAGTCAAGCCAATACTAGGTATGGATTCTCCTTGGTACTATCGTAACAAAGCACAGTTTCCGGTTAAAATCAAAGATGGAAAAGTACAAATGGGATTTTATCGCCAACATTCAAACGACGTTGTGACATGTAAAGAATGCAAAATTCAAGATTTTACAATCAATGAAATCTTTGGCTTCATTCAAAAACATATCACAATTGAAATGGCAGAAGGCTTACGCCACATCTTTATCCGCCACTCAAGTACAGATGAAATTCAAGTGGTATTTATTGGTAAAAATGAAAAGAATATTTTTTCTTTGTCTAAACTATTAAAAAACACATTCTCAAACATCACAAGTATTGTATTTAACTACAACACACGAAATGACAACGTGATCTTAGGTGATACATATAAAGTCTTATATGGAAATGACTACATCATTGAAAAATGTTTGGGTAACAAAGTGAAACTGCACTTTAAATCCTTCTTCCAAGTCAACCCTATACAGATGGAAGTTTTGTACAATCAAGCTATTAAAGCCGCTAATCTTTCTGGAAACGAAACATGCATTGATATGTATGCAGGCACAGGTACCATTGGTATGGCTGTCAGTAAACATGCGAAAAGCGTGATTGGTGTTGAAATCGTTAAAGAAGCCGTTGATAATGCCAACGACAATACAAAAATGAATCACCTTGATAATTGTCACTATATTTGTCAGGATGCCACAGATTTTGCGCATGATCATAAAGATGATAAAATTGATGTTATTTTTATTGATCCACCAAGAAAAGGCATGACTGAAAATGGTATTAAAGACACAATAACAATGCAACCTGATAAAATTATATATGTTTCTTGCAATCCTAAAACGTTATCACGAGATCTAAAAATTTTTAAAAATTATGGATACCAATGCGAATACGTTCAACCTGTAGACATGTTTTGTCAAACAACCGGACTTGAATGTGTTGCCAAGCTTGTTAAAATAGTGTAATATTTTAACAATATGAGGCCGTGGTGGAATCGGTAGACACGCTACTTTGAGGGGGTAGTGAGTAATGCTCGTGTGCGTTCAAATCGCATCGGCCTCACCATATAGATATAAAAAGTGCTTCGGCACTTTTTTTATTTTCCACACAAAAAAACTAGACCAAACGGCCTAGTTAGTCTTTACTTGGAAATTTAAATACTTGTTCCCCCTCTTTTGTCACTAAGTATTTTCCACGCGCAATATATTCAACATAATCTGGATTTGTCAGATTCTGTTTTGCCTTCTCCAATTCTTTCTTTTTAGAAGACAATTCTTTTTTTTCTTTTTCCTTTTGAACAATACTCGACTTTAACTCATGCGTCATTGACAATTGCTGCAAACCACCCATGATTAAAAAGCCAGACATAACCAGCATTGCGATATATACAAAGAAATGTTGAACTTTTTTTCGTTTTCCCTTCATATTTTTATCCCCTTTTAACTATATCATATAATTGAAAACGATTTCAATGCAAATTATTTCACACGCATAGCTAAAATCGCAATATCACTCGGATTTATACCAGAAATACGACTCGCCTGTCCCAAAGTTAGAGGCTTGATAGCTGTTAATTTTTGTCTTGCCTCCAAAGATAAATTATCCATATTTTCATAATCCAAATCTGCAGGAAGCTTCATCTTTTCCATTTGCTGCAAATGCTTCGCATCACGCTTTGCCTTCGCAATATAACCAGCATACTTTGTTTGGATCTCAATCTGCTCATTGATTTGAGTTTCATAATCCAATCCCGTATATTTTGCCAAGCCCTTAACTGTAATTTTTGGACGCTTGATCAAATCCAATGCACTACATCCATGTGCCAACGGTTCAAAGCCTAAACTTTCAAGATATTCATTGACTTCACTATTTGGTTTAATATGAGCATTTGAAAGTTCTTCTCGAGCAACTTCAATATCATCCATCTTCTTTTTAAATGCATCATATCTTTCTTGCGAAACCAATCCAATTTCATAACCCTTTTCAAGCAATCTTTGATCCGCATTGTCGTGACGTAGCAACAATCTATATTCCGCTCTTGAAGTTAATAAACGATAAGGTTCCTTTGTTCCTTTTGTACATAAATCATCTAACATAACCCCAATATAAGCTTCATCACGACGAAGAACAAATGGTTCTTTACCATCCACTTTCAATGCCGCATTCGCCCCAGCCATCAATCCTTGACCAGCTGCTTCTTCGTATCCGCTCGTACCATTGACCTGTCCTGCAGTAAATAAATTCTCAACAATTTTATTTTCCATATTCGGCTTCATCTGAAGTGGATCAATCGCATCATATTCAATCGCATACGCATATTTTTCAATCACACAATTTTCAAGTCCCGGCAAAGAATGAACCATCTTTTCCTGTACATCAATAGGCATTGATGTTGAGAATCCTTGAATGTAAATTGTATCTAATTCTTTAGATTCAGGTTCTAAGAAAAGCTGATGTCTTTCTTTATCCGCAAAACGAACCAATTTATCTTCAATACTTGGGCAATAACGAGGACCTACCCCTTTTACTAACCCAGAATACATTGCAGAATCATGCAAATGTGTATGAATGATTTCATGCGTTTCTGGCTGTGTATAAATTAAATGGCAAATCTCTTGTTTTTCAAAAGGCAATACATCCTCTTGTTTTGTTGTTTCACTAAAGCGCAAAAATTGATTTGTCCCTGGTTGTGGTTCTGTCTTTGAAAAATCAATTGTATCCATTTTAATACGAGGTGGTGTCCCCGTCTTTAAACGGAAAGTTTTAATTCCAGCCTCACGCAATGATTCTGACAACGTATTAACCGTCCTTTGATCTTCTGGACCAGAAACAGTGGAAGTATGTCCTCTTAAAACATTACTTGTCATATAAGTACCTGTTGTCAAAACAACCGTCTTACTTTCAATAAATGTTCCATCTTCTAACTCAACACCACAGGCTTTTCCATCCTTGATTACAACAATTTTACATGCTGCCTCAATAATATCTAAATTATCCTGTTCTTCTAATGCCTTTTTCATAAAACGTTTATAGGCAATTTTATCGCTTTGAACACGCAAACTCCATACTCCAGGTCCTTTTGTCGTATTCAACATCTTAAACTGTAAAGCCGTTTTATCTGCCGCAATAGGCATCATACCACCCAAGGCATCAATTTCTCGAACTACGATTCCTTTTGCCGGTCCACCTACACTAGGATTACATGGCATCGAACCAATCATATCTTTACTTAACGTTACGATAGCCGTTTTCTTATTCATTCGACTCGCCGCTAAACAAGCCTCAATTCCGGCATGTCCAGCTCCAACAACTACTACATCATACATTTTATACACCCGATTTCTTTCTTAGTTGAAAGTGAAAAATACTTTGTGGAACTTTTAAATACAAAGTAACTACCACATATACAATTACACTTAATAAACCATTTAAACACATCTTGAACAAACATGAAAGTTTTGATCCTTCAACACCATACAATCCAACTTTAGATAGAAGTATTGAAGTAATCCATAACGCGAATAATCCAATCAAAATACGCACTACAATAATTGAAGTTTTACGATATGAAATGTGGTATACATCTTGAATCTCTTTTAAATTTTTATAAATGATATATCCTGTACCAATAAAACTTGAAATAACAGCACCCGCGATCCCCATGATCCATACAAATGGAATCAAAAGAACTCCTTTGATCAATACACCAATCGCAAGATTTTTTAATACATTTTTTCTTAATTCCAAAGAAACCATTAAATTCGTAACTAACGGAGCTAATGTAGATAAGAAACCTTCCAAAGCCATCCATTGTACAACGAATGTACACAATTCTAAGTTTTCAGAATAATATAACGTGTAATTCAATGGTCCTGCATACGCAAAAATACAAAACGATACAGGAATAGCTACATATAAAACAACGTTGATACTATCCAACACATTTTTCTTAACTAACTTATAATTTTTCTTTGACAAAGCCTCTGAAATATGCGGAATTATCGCTGTCGCAAAACCAGGACCCAAAATCATTGGGATCGCATTTAATTTACCTGCCACATAGTTTGATGCAGAAATAACAGTCGTTGTATCTTCGGCATTATAATGCATCTTTAATCCTGTAGGAAGTAAGAAACCATTAAATACCTGGTCAATATTTCCTAAAATCGCAACCACTAAATAAGGAATAGCTAGGATAAGAATTTCTCTGAAGATTTTCTTAGCTGAATGAGAACGTGTCGTTTGTCTTTGTACCATTTCATCCACTACACATTGGTGTTTACGATCAAAATACGCAAATTGAGCAATTGCCGCAATCGTTGCCACTGAAGTTGACATAACCGCCGCATATAATGCATACTTTTTATCCCAGCCAAACGCATAGACTACAAGGCATGCTGCACTTAGTAAAAAGGCAACACGGAATACTTGTTCAAAAGCTTGTGAAAAAGCATATTCTTCCATTTCTTTTAAGCCTTGATAATATCCTCTAAATGCAGATAATACAGGAACAAGAAAAATCGCTAGAGATAATATTTTTAAACAGTTTGCCATGATATCCGCATTCTTGGCGACCATAGCTGGCGCAATTACATTCGATAAAGTAAATAAGAGGATCATTCCAACAAATCCCGTTAAGCCTAAAATCGCAAAAGCAATTTTCTTTACTAAAATAACACTTTTCGCATCTTCTAAAGCAATATAACGAGCTACAAGTGTGGCCACCGCAAAAGGGACTCCCGACTGAAATATCGTCAATAAATACGCATATATATTATAAGATTGTGCATATACAGACTGATATGCTTCCGATTGAAGTATATATGAAAATGGAATTGTATAAGCCAATCCAATTAGTTTTGATACAAATAGACCGCCTGTTCCGATCAGGCCACCAACAATAATCGACTTTTTGGCCGCTGAAGATTTCGACATAAAATAAATACCCCCAATTTCATAATTATAACATACATCCTTAAAAGTATTATGATTTTTTATATATTAAGAGTATAGTAAAGATAAGGAGTGTGAGATTATGTATCCAGCCTATATACATACGCAAACTACGGCTCGAAACATTGATCATGCAGCCATCAAAACATACCAGATTCCAAGTTTGATTCTGATGGAACATGCAGCTTTAAAATCAGCCGAAATTATTGAACAAATCACAAATACAAACCAATCTATCTGCATTCTTTGCGGCCCTGGAAATAATGGTGCCGATGGATTAGCAATCGCAAGACTTCTACAGCCTAAATATCCAAATCTATATGTTGTGGTTCCAGAAATCAAAAAGATGTCCGAAGATGAAAAAATTCAATTTCAAATGATACAAAATTTAAAAATCCCATTCAGCCAAAATCTTCCTAATGTCACTTATGACATTTATATTGATTGCCTTTTTGGCAATGGATTATCTAGAGATATTACCGGATTTTATAAAACTATGATTCAAGATGTAAACACATCTCATTCAACCATTATCAGTATTGATATGCCTAGTGGCATTGATTCCACTATGGGAAATGTTCTTGGATGCGCCATTCATGCAGATTATACGATTAGTTTAGATTGCTACAAACAAGGACAATGGCTAAATGAAGGAAAAAATCATTGTGGCAAATTATATCTCGTAGATATCGGAATTCCTCAAATTCTTCATCAAAAATGCATGGATAAAATTAAAATATTAAATGAGGAGGATATTCATCTTCCAAATCGCCCATTGAATGCACATAAGTCAACTTTTGGAAAAGCCCTAATGATTGGCGGAAGTCAAAACATGCATGGTGCAATCCATATGGCAAGTCTTAGTGCTTATAAAAGTGGTATCGGTACTCTTACTTTGATGGTTCCAGAATGTATTTCTAATGTTCTCGCAATCAAATCCGATTTTTATATGCTTCTTCAATGTGCCGATCGCAATGGTATATTTAGTTCTAAAGCCATTGATTTGTTGAAACAAAATATTAACAATTATTCAATTATTTCAATTGGAAATGGCATGCAAAAAAACAACATTACTATCGCTTTAGTTGAACAAGCTTTAAAGAGTGACAAAAAAATAGTACTTGATGCCGATGCATTATGGGCTGCACAAAAGAATATTGAATTATTAAAACGGAGTGAAACCACAATTTTAACTCCGCATATTAAAGAAATGTCCGATTTAACAGGTATCCATGTTTCAACCATTTTATCAAACCCATTCGAAGTGGCTCGCGACTTTTCAAAAGAATATCCAAGCTGTGTACTAATACTAAAATCAAGTCAAACCTATATTGCCCATCAAGGCAATGTCTATGTTTTAGATGCACAAAATGCAGGTCTGGCAAAAGGCGGCAGTGGGGATATTTTATGTGGTATTGTCGTTGCGATGCTTGGACAATGCAAAGATAGTTTACAAGCGGCTCTATGTGCTACCTATATCCATTCGCAAAGTGCTAAACTTGATATAGATTCGGCAAGTTTCATGCCCGAAGATATTATCAACAATATTCCAAACACATTAAAAAGGCTGAGATCCTAGTGATTCTCAGCCTCATCTTTTTGTATCAAATTTTTCAATGTTAAAACAGCACATTTCATTAATGGTTTTAAATCATGATTTTGAATGTTTGATAATCCTGCTTTTTCTCTTTCCTGATTCGCTAAACATAAAAACATAGCTCCACTACGAACATGACGAGTTTGTCCTACGATAAACACAGTACTTGATTCCATTTCTGAAGCCAGACAATCCAGTCTGCAATACGCATCCCATTTGTTTTGCAACTCTTGATAAACTGGCATTGTTTCCGGTGCATGCTGACCAAAAAAAGAATCCTTACTTTGAACAACACCTACATGATAAGGAAGATTAAGTCTTTTTGCACTTTCGACTTGCGCACTTAAAACTTCAAAATGAGGAACAGCTGGAAATTCAATAGGTGCATATTCACGTGTTGTACCTTCTTGACGAATGGCACCACTTGCAATCACAATATCTCCACCTTGAACATCAAGACGCATTCCACCACATGTACCTACACGCAAAAAGGTATGACACCCTAGTTGAATAAGCTCTTCCATTGCGATTGCAGTACTAGCTCCACCAATACCTGTTGAAACAACGCTACACAATACTCCATTAATATAGCCTGAATATGTAACATATTCACGGTTGTCCGCAACAAAATATGCATCATCTAAATAAGATGCGATATCCTTTACTCTTTTGGGATCTCCCGTTAAAATAACATAATCTCCAACACCATTTTCCTCTAATTGAGTATGATATTGTTTATTTGAACCTTCTGTGTAATCAATCATAAAATATCCTAGAAAGATTGGAATTGTAAATAGTAGACATTTGGATGAAACATTGTCGTATTAAAGCTATAAGCCTGACAATCATCATTTTCTCCATCCCAGTCATTATTCAATTTGGATAATAAATCATCGATTTCATCTTCATTCAAATCACTTGTCGCATAAAACTCCATGCAACCAGCTAAACTTGGCTGTAATCGACTTGGAGAATAAGACATCTTTGAACAAATTTCATTCAATGCTTTTTGAACAACTTCAACAACAGCATCATCTTCTTTGTCAACAACCACATGCAATCTTATCTTCATTATGCATTCACCTTATCTACTACATAATTACATAATTTTTTTAAGTTTGTATCATTAGACAAAGTGATAACTTTACCCAAACTTAAATTCAATGCTGCAATAACAGGTTCACCATTATCCATCAATACATTTAAAGTACCCGTAGTATTTTCGTAATATACATCAAACAAATAACTTTGTTTTCCGTTATCTTCTTTCTTTTCTCTTAAATCAAAATGGAAAGCATCTTTATTTTTTAAAATAATACGAACAGCTCCTGCTCCAGAGCTAGGAATTGATTTTGCCATAGAAACCTCCTACTTTTTATTAGCATCATATGTAAGCATAATGCCTAAATTCGCATAAATACTTAAATCTACATCCGCAACATCACAAGTCACATGAGCCTGCATACCTTCTAATTTTGGTAACATAGCTAATGCTTTCTTTGCATCTTCGCTATGCAAAGCAGAAACAGATAACGCAATTAAAATTTCATTTGAATGAAGTCTTGGATTTACCGAGCCAAGATATTCTGTTTTTAAGTTTTGGATAGGTAAAATAGCTTCTGGTGAAATTAAAACTTTCTTTTTATCAATTCCTGCAAGATGTTTTAATACATTCATTAAAACGGCTGAACAAGCACCCATTAAATTCGTTGTTTTTCCTGTAATAATTGTTCCATCATCTAATTCAATAGCACCAGAGAAAGAATGAGTTTGTTCTTCTTTTTTACGTGCAGCCACAACACAAGGACGATCTAATTCTGTAATACCCGCTTTGTTCATAACAACTTCTTGTTTTTGAACTTCTTCATATGAACATAGTTCATGAGCATATCTTGTTTTACTTACAAAATAACGACGAATGATTTCCTGGTTACTTGCATTACAACATGCTTCATCATCACTAATACATAAACCCGCCATATTTACACCCATATCTGTTGGACTTTGATAAGGACTTGAACCATATATTTCTTCAAAAATGTTCTTTAGGACAGGAAAAATTTCAATGTCACGATTATAGTTAACTGTTACTTCATTGTAAGCCTGTAAATGGAATGGGTCAATCATATTTACATCGGCCAAATCTGCAGTTGCAGCCTCATAAGCTAAATTAACAGGATGATTCAAAGGCAAATTCCAAATAGGGAACGTTTCATATTTTGCGTATCCAGCCTTAATGCCATGTTTATGTTCATGATATAACTGTGATAAACAAGTAGCCATTTTACCACTACCAGGACCAGGTGCTGTTACAACCACTAAAGGTCTTGTTGTCTTAACATAATCATTCTTTCCAAATCCAGAATCCGAAATGATTTTTTTAGTATCCGTAGGATATCCTTCAATAAAGTAGTGGAAATATACGTCAATTTTTCTACGTTTCAAACGAGCTTTAAATAAATCAACTGCTTTTTGACGATTGTATTGTGTTACAACAACACCTGTCTCTTATACACATCTGACGCTGCCGACGAATAGCC
>ENA-OYXC01000961-OYXC01000961.1-human-gut-metagenome-genome-assembly--contig:-NODE-961-length-9872-cov-5.319955_pt1 | contig 9872 bp, 6 predicted proteins | sample MGYA00244214_ERZ653415 | MGnify/ENA primary metagenome ERZ653415 (study PRJEB26926, sample SAMN06165016) | human gut metagenome | biome: ENVO:00009003; feature: ENVO:2100002; material: ENVO:00002003... | reverse complement strand
ATCTACACAAGGCTATTCGTCGGCAGCGTCAGATGTGTATAAGAGACAGGGATTGTGCAAGTTTTCGACTGTATATTGCAAGAATTGTGCAGTGTAATGGATTATACTTGATTCATCAAATGACACAAGGAAGTTAAGCACGCTAAATGAAAATTAGTTAATTTGACACATTGGCGTGTACACATGATAACAGATTTGGGAGGAAATCAGAATGGCAATCATGCAGGAAATCGAAACAAAGCTTCAGAAGGGAATCAGCGTTAGTACAGACGAGGAAGTATACTACGCATTACTTGAGCTTGTAAAAGACAAGGCAGAGAAAAAGGTTTCAAACAAAGGAAAGAAAAAGCTCTACTACATCTCAGCAGAGTTCCTTATCGGAAAGCTTTTATCAAACAACCTTATCAACTTAGGTATCTACGATGAAGTTAAAGAGACTCTTGAGAAGAACGGAAAGTCACTTGCTGAAATCGAGGAAATCGAGCTTGAGCCTTCACTTGGAAATGGTGGACTTGGACGCCTTGCAGCATGCTTTATAGATTCAATCGCAACACTCGGGCTCAACGGAGACGGTGTAGGACTCAACTACCACTACGGATTATTCAAGCAGGTATTTGAGAACAATCTCCAGAAGGAGACTCCAAACCCATGGATTACAAAGGAGAGCTGGCTTACAAAGACAGATATCACATATCCTGTAAGCTTTGGCGGATTCACAGTACAGTCAAGACTTTACGATATCGATGTAGTTGGATACAACAACCGTACAACAAAGCTTCACTTATTCGACATCGAGTCAGTTGATGAGTCAATCGTAGGCGACACAATTGATTTCGACAAGGATGATATCAAGAAGAACCTTACATTATTCTTATATCCTGATGATTCAGATGATAAAGGACGTCTCCTTCGTGTATACCAGCAGTATTTCATGGTATCAAACGCAGCAAGACTTATCCTTGCAGAGGCAGAGGCAAAGGGCTCTAATTTACATGACCTTGCTGATTATGCAGCAGTTCAGATTAACGATACACATCCATCAATGGTTATTCCAGAGCTTATCCGTCTCCTTCAGGAGAAGGGCATCCTGATGGATGAGGCTATTGAGATTGTATCAAAGGTTTGTGCATACACTAACCACACAATCCTTGCAGAGGCTCTTGAGAAATGGCCAATCAGCTTCTTGGAGAAGGCAGTTCCACAGCTTATGCCAATCATCCGTGAGCTTGACAACAAGGTTCGCGCAAAGGTAGCTGATGAGAGCACATACATCATCAAGGATGGTCTTGTACACATGGCACACATGGATATTCATTTCGGATATTCTGTAAACGGTGTTGCATACCTCCACACAGAGATTTTAAAGAATACAGAGCTCAACAACTTCTACAAGTTATATCCTGAGAAGTTCAACAACAAGACAAACGGTATCACATTCCGTCGTTGGTTAATGTCTTGTAACCCGGAGCTTTCAGCATACATCACAGAGCTTATCGGTGACGGCTGGAAGAAGGATGCAAACGAGTTAGAGAAGCTTGGCAATTTCATCAATGATGACACTGTTCTCACAAAGCTTGTTGACATCAAGAACGCAAAGAAGACAGAGCTTGCTTCTTACTTAAAGAAGACTCAGAATCTCGATGTACCTGACAATTCAATCTTTGATATCCAGGTTAAGAGACTTCACGAGTACAAGAGACAGCAGCTCAACGTGCTTTACATCATCCGTAAGTACTTTGAAATCAAGGCAGGCAAGAAGCCATCTACACCAATCACATGCTTCTTCGGTGCAAAGGCAGCTCCTGCATATATCATTGCAAAGGATATCATCCATGCAATCCTCTGCTTACAGCAGATTATCAACAATGATCCTGAGGTAAGTCCATACCTTAAGGTATTCATGGTTGAGAACTACAACGTAACATTAGCTGAGAAATTATTCCCGGCTGCAAATATTTCAGAGCAGATTTCTCTTGCTTCTAAGGAGGCATCAGGAACAGGAAACATGAAGTTCATGCTTAACGGTGCTATTACACTTGGAACAAGTGACGGAGCAAACGTAGAGATAGCTGAGCTTGTCGGCGATGAGAACATCTATGTATTCGGTGAGGATTCACAGACTGTTATCGACAGATATGAGAGAGGCGACTACTGCTCTAAGGATTACTATGACAAGGATGCAGACTTAAAGAAGGCTGTTGACTTCCTTGTAAGTGATGAGATGATGAAGGTTGGTTCTAAGGAGAACTTAGAGAGACTTTACAACGAGCTCCTCAACAAAGACTGGTTCATGACATTCCCAGACTTTGAGGATTACTGCAAGACAAAAGAGAAGGCTTACGCTGATTATGAGGATAAGAAGGCTTGGGCTAAGAAGATGCTTGTCAACATCAGCAAGGCTGGTTTCTTCTCTTCTGACAGAACAATCAAGCAGTACAATGATGAAATCTGGCATTTAGAGGCTTAGAATTTTTCTTCCTCCTTTAAATACAAATTGGGCTTAAGAACTCCTGCGGGTGCATCCCGCGGGGGTTCTTTTTTTGTAGGTCGGGACGTAAGCGCAGGGGACGGCGTACACACATACTCTTGCGTTCGCTACACTGCGCTGCCAAGTGTCTGTACGGATTATGCCCGGAGTGTTTCGCAGGCTGACGAAATCGGCTTTTATGCGCCGTCCGTGGCGCATAACGCCTTGCCCCGCCGTCCATGGCGGTGCATTTCTGTGGTTCTAAGCATAATCCTACAGACACTAGGCAGCTTCGCTATGCGCTCTCGCAAGAGTACGTGTGCACGCCGTCCCCTGCGCTTACGTCCCTTACGTTGTGGCAAAATGTGTGTGGTGACGTGTGCGCACCGGTGGCCGGTGCTTACGTCTTACTATGTTGTGAAGAGATGTGAGATGATGTGTTGCACTACTTACCGATACTTATATTTTTTATGGGAAAGTGAGGTTTGTGGGCGTGGTGGGGGATACACAGTCTCGTGAGAGCGAATAGCGAAGCTGTCTAGACACTGTTGAATTATGCCCATGCAACACAGAAATGGTCCGGCATGGATGCCGGGGCAAGGAGAAATCGAGCCATGGACGGCGAGTTTCGACGGTTTCGTCGAGCATAAACAGCCTGCAAAGCATAATTCCTACAGTATCTTGGCAGTGCAGCGTAGCACTCACGAGAGTGTATACGTCACCGGTCCTGCCTCACCGTGAACTGCGGGCCCCTAGCAGAAATGTAAGGGCGGGATTTACAAGTTTGGCAAATACATATATAATAAGGGGAAGAATATACACATGGAGAACTATTATGATAAAGAATAAATTTATGGCACTCACGCTTACCGTAGTGCTCACGGCAGGCATGCTTACCGGCTGTGGCTCCGGCGATAAGGCAAAGGACAAGGATGCGTACAGACAGTATGGCATCAACTGTATAGAAAACGGCAGCTATGATGATGCGGTCGATGCTTTTCAGAAGGCACTGGACCAGTCGGTGGGATCAGTAGGCGCAGAGGAGCTTGACATATGTTATTATAAGGCAAAGGCACAGTATTTAAGCGGTGACGTGGATGGCGCGATTGATACATATACGGCTATTATCGACTATAATAAGGATTCTGACGCATACTATCTGAGAGGCTGTATATATTTTGCCAAGAATGATTCAGACAAGGGCTTGAAGGATTTTAAGACGGCGCTCAGTGAGAATAATGATAATTATGAGCTATATCTTGGCGTTTATGAGACCTTGTCAAAGTATGGCATGAATGATCAGGGAAAGGAATACCTGGATAATGCCTTAAAGCTTAAGGCAAAAACTGCTGATGACTATATGCAGAGAGGCCGTATATATACCATGCTTGGTGATTATGATTCAGCAATAAAGAGTCTGAAAAAGGCTATTGATGAGAAGCTTGTCAAGGCAAACTACTATATGGGTGAGGTATATCAGAAGAAGGGCGATAATGACAGCTCGCAGAAGTATTTTAAGAAATACCTGGACAGCGGTGAGGCAGATTCTTATGAGCTGATGAATATGGGACAGGCGCAGATGGACAATGGTAACTATGACACTGCGATTACTTATTTTCAGAACGCACTTGAACTTGAAAGTGTGCCGAACAAGCAGCAGATAACAAAGGCTATGATTATAGCATATGAGTATTCCGGCGATTTTGCCACAGCAAAGAGCAAAATGGAGGAATACATGAAGGATTATCCCGATGACGAGGATGCAGCAAGAGAATATCAGTTTTTGGAGACCAGATAGATTATGGCAGATACTATTAAGATAGAGGATATTGAGGAGAGAGTAGTGCTCGTCGGAGTAAGTGAGCAGGACGGTGATGATGCAGATGATTCACTTTCAGAGCTTGCGGAGCTGGTAAAGACAGCAGGCGCGACAGTTGTAGGCACACTTATCCAAAGAAGAGAAAAGATTCATCCGGGCACGTATGTCGGCACCGGCAAGGTGGCGGAGATTGCAGAGCTTGTGGAGAGTACAGGGGCAACAGGCATTGTGTGCGATGATGAGCTGAGTCCTGCACAGCAGAAAAATCTGGAGATGTACCTTGACACAAAGGTCATGGACAGGACACTTGTTATTCTTGATATTTTTGCATCAAGAGCTACAACAAGTGAGGGTAAGATACAGGTTGAGCTTGCTCAGCTCAAGTACAGATTAAGCCGTTTGTCGGGACTGGGAAAGTCCATGTCGAGGCTTGGCGGTGGAATAGGAACAAGAGGTCCCGGAGAGAAAAAGCTTGAGGTGGATCGCCGTCTTATAAATGACAGGATAGCACAGCTTCGAAGAGAGCTGAAAGAGGTGCAGAAGCACAGAGATATCACAAGGGCAAAGCGTGAAAAAAATAAAGTACCGGTTGTTGCGATAGTAGGATATACTAACGCAGGTAAGTCCACGCTGTTAAATCACCTGACAGAGGCAGATGTGCTTGAGGAGGATAAGCTCTTTGCAACGCTTGATCCTACAACGCGTATTCTTGCGCTTGATGGCAAGCAGCAGGTGCTTTTAACTGATACGGTCGGGTTTATCAGAAAGCTGCCGCATCATCTGATAGAGGCCTTTAAGAGCACCCTTGAGGAGGCAAAGTACGCTGACATCATTTTCCATGTGGTGGACGCATCAAATATGCAGCGGGAAAAGCAGATGTTCATAACCTACCAGACATTGGATGATCTTGGTGTAAAAGACAAGAAATTTGTCACACTTTTTAATAAGCAGGATGCCCGCACAGACAACGAACCGCTGCATGATTTCAGGGCAGATTATACTCTTAACATTTCAGCGGCAAAGGATCTGGGATTAGATGAGGTAAAATCTCTTTTAGAGGAGATATTAAGAGAGAACAAGGTATATATTGAGAGAATTATCCCATATGATAAGGCAGGCGTGATACAGCTCATCAGAAAACAGGGCGAGCTTGTGTCAGAGGAATATGTGGCTGATGGGATACAGATAAAGGCATATGTGCCGATGGAGGTGTACGGCAGGCTCGATTAGGGTGCTGCTTCGCTATATCATTATAATAAGCGAGGAATTTAAAATGTCGAAAACGCGTTCAATCCGCTGGGACAAGCTGGACAACACAGCAAATCTGTTCCCTAGTATAGCGGGGGAGAGCATGACAAATGTATATAGGATCTCAGTCACCTTAACTGATGAGATTGACAGTGAAAAGCTGCAGGAGGCACTGGATATAGTGCTTCCGAAGTTTGGTCTGTTTAATGTGAGACTCAGGATGGGAGTATTCTGGAACTATTTTGAGGAAAATGGCAAAAAGGCACCAAAGGTGCATGAGGAAAATACATTTCCGTGCAGATTTATAAGACCGAACAAGAATCACAGCTATCTTTTCAGGGTGACTTACTATAAGAACAGAATAAATCTTGAGGTATTTCATGTGTTGACAGATGGCATGGGCGGCATCAATTTCCTTAGGGAGCTCACCTATCAGTATCTGCGTCTCACACATCCGGAGATTGCAAAGCTAAAGGGCGATTCATTGACGCAGGGCACATCCTTAAATAGAGAGGACAGCTTTGTAAAGAACTACAAATCAAGTAAGCCAAGTGGCTTTAACAGGCAGAAGGCGTATCTTTTAAAGCTGGAAAAGGTACCTGATGGAGAGTTTGGGCTGATACATGGCATGATGCCTGTATCACAGCTGAAGCAGGTCTGCCACCGCTATGGAGTTTCTATAAATGATTATCTGGTAGCATGCTTTGTGTGGAGTGTGTATCAGGAGTGTTTTCACGGCATGCCAAACGATATGCCTGTCAGGGTTGCAGTTCCTGTGAACCTTCGTCCTTATTTTGACTCCGTGACCACAAAGAACTTTTTTGTCATGATATCTGCTGAGTTCAGACCGCAAAACAGCTCCTACACATTTGAGGAGGTGCTTAAAATAGTGACGGATTCCATCAATTCACAGATTTCGAAGGAGCATCTGGAGGATCTTTTCTCATACAGTGTGTCAAATCAGAAAAATATCCTGATGAGACCGGTGCCTCTTTTTATAAAAAATCTGGCAATGAAGGCGGTCTATACGCAGTCGGCACTGGCAAACACCACCACTATCACCAATATTGGAAATATAAAGGTGGAGCCGGAATACGAGCCGTATATAACAGGCTTTTATTCCTTTATACCAATGTCCAAGGGACAGCCTATGAAGGGCACCATATGCTCCTACAAGGACACGCTGGTGTTTACTTTTTCATCTATTCTGGCCGATACGATGATTCAGAGAAGCTTTTTTAAGAAGCTTGTAAATGACGGAGTGGAAGTGACAATTGAAACAAATGGAGAGTATTATGACTAAATGCATGAAATGCGGTGTGTATATTGCAGACAATACAGATAAATGCCCGCTCTGCCAGCAGGTTGTGGCACCGGTTGAACTGTCATCGGACAATCATCAGGGCAATGAAGGGGTTTTTGAACAGCATAATGATGTGCCGGATAAGTGCGTAAACGATACAGATAGTGCAGCAAAGAGGGCAGATAGTACAGCAAGCCATGACAACGGTACGAGATATCCTGACGTCAAGGGCGCATCAAGAAAATACAGATTACTGGAAAATATCATATTGTTTCTGTCTATAGTAGGACAGATTGTGCTGACAACTGTTGATTACATGACAGACAATGAGATAAACTGGAGCTTTATAGTGCTTCTTGTTGTAATCTATGCGAATGTGACGCTGCGTCTGGCAATAGTCGGAAGAAACGGATATATTTTTAAAATTGTAAGTACATTTGTGTTCACGGTGCTGTTTCTCGAGGGCATAGACCTGCTCACAGGAGCCAGTGGCTGGGCACTTACATTTGTTTTCCCAAGTGCCATACTGGCGATGGTTCTTGCAACAATTATACTTATGATAGTAAACATAAGAAACTGGCAGAGCTACATGATGATGCAGCTTTTTCTTGTGCTGATGAGCGTGATTGCGATGATACTTGTGGCAGTCAAGATCATATGGTTCCCATATCTGGCAATGGGAGCGATGGGCGCATCGCTGTTTTTGTTTCTCGGAACACTGATTATCGGTGACAAAAGAGCCAGAACAGAGCTGAAACGGAGATTTCATATATGATAGGCTTTCATGGAATAGGAAATTCGCATATGTTTGAGGATGAAGAGATGGGAAACTACCATCCGGAAATTGAAAACGGCGATAGTAATGGTGATAATGAAACTGGAATAATAGGAGCTTTGGGTAATAAGCTTGAAAAGACATTTAAGAACTCATTATCTGCCATGAAAAGTGAGCATGTGGAAAAAGTCCATAGCAATGCAGCTGTGGCAGATGAAGAAGTCAGTATACAGGGAAAAATACTTGCTAATCTGATGGGACATATCACAAATGACCTTGCAATCGGCAAAAAAATAAAATCCGGAGAGCTCAGGAAGCGCATGAAGGAACCTGCATGGCTTGTTCCGGATTGCTTTGTAACAGAGGATATAGATATGGGCGGTTTCACTATGAAGCTTTTATCTTCAAAGGAAAACCCAAATACAGAGCGTGTGATACTGCAGCTGCATGGTGGTGGATATATGGGGGCAGTGCGCAATGCATACTATGTATTTGCAGGCCTTTATAATGAGGTAAGTGAGGGCTGCTCAGTGCTCACGCCTGACTATCGCGTGGCGCCGGAGCACCCGTATCCGGCAGCACTTGAGGATGCCATAGCCTGCTATAAATGGCTCTTGTCACAGGGCTGGTTTGGCTCGCAGATTGTGCTGGCAGGAGACTCAGCGGGCGGAGGCCTTGCAATGTGCCTCACCATGTATCTTCGTGACCACGACATGCCGCTTCCGGCAGGAATAGTAGCCATGTCACCATGGACAGACCTCACAGCAGGCGGAGAGTCATATGAGACAAACTACGAAAAGGACCCACTGTTTGGGAACACAAGGGACAGTCTAATCTACGTGAATGACTATCCCGGTGACCACGATAAAATGGATCCATACATATCGCCACTATTTGGTAATTTCAGAGGCTTTCCACCAATGCTCATACAGGTAGGCTCGATAGAGATGCTCTTATCTGACTCGGTAGAGGCCGCTGCAAAGGCAAGAATCCAGGGCGTTAAGGTGCGACTGTCAGTGTATGAGGGGATGTTTCATGTGTTCCAGATGGGATATCTCAATTTCCCGGAGTCCAAGCGTGCATGGGCGGAGGTCAAGCGTTTCCTAAAGGTGATTAAAGAGGAAGAATAAATGAAGTAATATAGGAGCATTTATGGATGTAAATAGTACCTTTGAAAAAACAGGAATAAAATGTAAAGTATTACAGGAGATTATCCAGCTGGCGAAGAAGAATTGTGTTGAAAAAGTAATTCTTTTTGGTTCAAGAGCGCGAGGTGATTATAAAGAGCGAAGTGATATAGATTTGGCATTTTGCGGTGGTAGCAGTAGTCATTTTATTTTGGATGTAGACGAAACAACTTCGATGTTGTTGGAATTTGATATAGTGGACTTGGATAAGCCTGTAAGAAAAGAATTGTTGGAATCAATAAAAAGAGAGGGAGTAGTGCTATATCAAAAAATTTGAGAAGGATATTGGTATTTCGAAAGGAGATGAGCAAGCATGACTGAATCAATTAAACTACCGGTGGGAATAGAGAGCTTTGATGAGATCCGTTCAGACGGATATTACTATGTCGATAAGACAAAGCTGATTGAACAGTTGATTGACAGCCGGGGAAAAGTCAACCTTTTTACCAGACCGCGTCGTTTTGGCAAGACTCTCAACATGAGTATGCTCAAATCTTTCTTTGAAATTGGAGCAGCTTCTGAATTATTTGATGGTCTTTATATATCGCACAACAAAAAAATGTGTGATGATAATATGGGTAAATATCCTGTGATATTTCTGTCTTTAAAGAATGTGGAAGGACTAGATTTTCAAGCTGCAAAGTATCAGATGATAGAGATAATTGCAAAGGAAGCTAAGAGATTTGTATATTTGAAGAATAGTGACAGGCTGGACATTGACGATAAGTCGGCGTATGCTTCTTTAATTCGATTAGAGGATGGCAGATATGAAATGAGAGATGAGGCACTGTATGCTTCGCTTCAAACTTTATCTGAGCTGTTATATAAGCATCATTGCAGAAAAACAGTTATTTTAATAGATGAATATGATGTTCCACTGGATAAGGCATTTCAAAATGGCTATTATAAAGAGATGGTTTCTTTGATACGTGCCATATTCGGAAAAGCATTAAAGACAAATGAGGCATTGGATTTTGCTGTCTTAACAGGTTGTCTTCGCGTTTCAAAAGAAAGTATTTTTACAGGATTAAATAATTTCAAGATTTTATCTATTACTGATACAAGATTTGATG
>ENA-OYXC01000952-OYXC01000952.1-human-gut-metagenome-genome-assembly--contig:-NODE-952-length-9913-cov-4.212619_pt1 | contig 9913 bp, 6 predicted proteins | sample MGYA00244214_ERZ653415 | MGnify/ENA primary metagenome ERZ653415 (study PRJEB26926, sample SAMN06165016) | human gut metagenome | biome: ENVO:00009003; feature: ENVO:2100002; material: ENVO:00002003... | reverse complement strand
CGAGATTTCTGCCTGTCTCGTGGGCTCGGAGATGTGTATAAGAGACAGCAAGGGTATCTTTCAACGCTATGCTGTCCTTACGCGCGGCCAAGGAATCCCTCAACGCAAGGCTGTCTTTAAACGCGAGGCTGTCCTTTCTGGCAAGGCTGTCCCGGAGCGCAAGACTGTCGGCTGCCACCCGCAGACTATCCGCCACACGAGCCTCCTCGGCCTTACGCAACTCCTCCAGCCGCTTCCTCTCCGCCTTACGGACGCGCTTCAGAGAATCCTGGGTCGCAAGCATCTTATAGACGCTGCTCATATAGCCAGGGAAATAAATGTCGGTCTCGGCGAATTTCGCACGTGGAATCTGCTCGTAGACAGACCTTTGAGACTCTCGCGGCTTGTACTCGGTGATGTCCTCCGGACCTTTGGGACGCTTTTCAGGCTGCCAGTCGAAACCCTTAAGAATCCTCTCGTCCTTCTTTAGCTGGACGACAGGATAGGCATCGCTCTTGACAGCGTCGAAATAGTTGAGATCCTGAATGTTCCCTTCCTTCAAAATGGCCGTCATCATCTTCGACTCGAACTTGTTGACCGTCGCAAGCGAATTGTTCTCCTCTATGAAGAAGACACCGGACGCCCCGCCCATCGCGTCGAAACGCCGGAGTGTTCCAGTGCTGTCGAAATAGGCCATCATTTCCGTCGCCCTGATCTGATCGAACGAGAGGGAGTCCTCCTGGACGATGATGAAGGCGTTTGACATCAGGCTCGCGCGCTCGATGGACTGGTTCTTGACAATCACTGTTATGCTGTCCGCCGTGTACTGCCTCTTGGTTTCATTCCAGACATACGGTTTCCTGTAGAGACGTATCAACGAGTCAAGGTCGGTGTAGGCCAGAGAGTCACACGCGACCTGCATGTCGGTTCTGAAGACCTTGACGTTATTGATTCCGTAGATGAAATTGATCTTTGTGGAGTCTTTCGGAGTCAGGTCAAGCGAGTCTTTCGCGGCAATGGAAAGGGAGTCCGCCATGGCCAGCGAATCTTTTGCGAAGCCAAGACTGTCAGCTTGGAACGCCGTTGTGTCCAACTGAGGTCTCAGGGTGTCGGCAGAGGCGCGAAGGGTGTCTGCCGGGGTGCGAAGGGTATTGGACCGGGTGCGAAGGGTGTCGGCCTGAGGCTTGAGACTTGCCGACTTCAAAGTGTCGGGGTTCTGAGCGAGCGGGCGGGCGGGAGTTTTGACAAGCCCGGCGACCGGCAAAGAACATGACTCCGTGGCCGGCGGTGTCCAGCACCAGCGAGGCGGTTCACATTCAATGACATCATCATCCCACGGGGCGGGAAGGATCGGTTTTCTGCTTTCGGTCAGCGCGGCGGCTCCCTTGTCAAAGGATCCCCTCGCGTTCGGGTCCTCCTCCTCCATCTTCTTCCGGGCTTCCTCGGCAGCGGCTCTGGCTGCCTCGGCAGCCTTGCGCCGGTACTCCGTGATAGGATCAACATTCAACTCCTTCAATCGGGCCTCTGACCTGACAAACTCGACAGAATCCACATCGCATTTCGGTATCGAACGAAGGATCAATGTGTCAGCTCCGACATAGACGGTGTCCTTCTTTCCGTCCTGCTCGCTGATCATGATGACGGCCGGATCCCTGGTCATCTTGACATAGGACAAGGAATCGATGTACTGCATGTAGCCTGCGACAGCGGCCACATTGCGGCTCGTGTCCAACAACTCGGCATGACCGAACATCTCCACTTCATTACGGGCGCGGTAGTAGACCAGCGTGTCGGCCCAAGCCTCCTGACCCACGGTCAAAAGATGGACGTCGGTGGTGAAGGTGAATTTATCAATGTTTCTCTCATAGAGGCCAGCCTTGGAAGAGAGCATGTTGTCGTCCTTCCAGGCATTGGTGCCGGTGCCGAACGTGGCACGGTTGGCTTCGGTGTCGTAGCTGAGAAAATCCGTCTTCACGAACATCGAGTCCGTGTACATGTTGACATTGTTCGTGAACGTGAACGTGCTGAGCTTGGAGAAATAAGACCCTTCGACACTCTCGATGACCTGGCCGTCCTTGTCACGCAAGGCTCCTCCGCCACGGAAAACCGCGACACTGTCCTTCGTGTTGTAGTCCAGATCCCTTGTCCTGAGCGTGTTGCCGTCCTTGTCCCGAAGCTGCACCAAAGAGCCTCGGAACTGCGCGAGGTTCTGGTCGATCAGGTAATCCAGACTCTCGCTGCTGAGCACCGTGCTGTTCTGGATGATCTGGACATTGCCGAAGGCGTTGATCACATTCGTGTTGACGTTCCACAAGGCGGTGTCACAGACCAGCAGGGTCGAGTTGTGCTCAAAACGCGCGTGCCCCAAGGCCTTGCGGTACTGGACACCATATTCATCAACCTGCTGCAACTCATCACAGCCGAGAAGCCTCACAAGACTGTCCTTCCGCTCCGTGGTCTGGGCGGAAAGGCTGAACGTGAGCAGCAAAAGGAGTAATGAATATGCCAGGCGTCTCGGGAGCATCAGTCTTCCGCGAACTTTGATGCCCAGCCGGAGCGGCGGAACTCACAGTCCCTGAACATCGGATCGATGATGATGTGAGTCTCCTTGATCTTTCCGGCGAGGAAGTCGTCGATCGCCCTCATCTGCTTGTCAAGGCGCACCTGTTCCTGGATCTGGCTGAAATCCTCGTCGAAGGACGCTGTGTGGGCAGGGATGATACGGTCAACCTTGATGATCTTGTAGATGGTCTTGCCGACCACATAGTCCTTGACCTGATCCTGGCGACCGTCATTGTCCGTAGACTCAACAGGTTCCGAGATCTCGCCCTCCTTCAGATCCTTGATGGCCATGTAGTCCTCAGGCTTAAGCTGGTCAATCTCGAAATAGGCCGAGCCGGTGTTCGGATCCGACATCTGTCCGCCGTTAGTCTTGGTGGCCGGATCCTGTGAGTAGAAGTTGGCCGCCATCTGGAATGTGACAGCGTTGTTGTTGATCTCGGTACGAAGGCTGTCCAGCGTCTTGAACGCCTTTTCCCTGTCCTCGTCGGTGTACTTAGGCTTCATCAGGATGTGGCGGGCATTGAACATGTCCCCCTTCTTCTCGATGACCTCTATGATGTGGAAGCCGTCCGGCGTCTCGACAATCTGCGAGATGACACCCGGCTTGAGAGCCATCGCCGCATCAGAGAACACTGGCCAGAAGATTGACTTTGAGGCCATTCCAAGCTCACCTCCCTTACGGGCGCTGCCAGGGTCCTCCGAATATATTCGTGCCAAAGTGGAGAATTTCTCTCCGTTGATGATCCTCTCGCGCAGATCCAGAAGCTTCTCGCGCACAGCCATGTTGGCCGCCTCACGGTCAGGATAGATGCAGATCTGGCTGAGCTGGTACTTGATCGGGACAATCGGAAGGTTCTTCGCGTCGACCGTGTCAAGATATTCCTTGACATCGTAAGGGGTCATCTCCGGAATCTTCCTCATGATTTCCTGCTGCGCCTGCTGGGTGAGGCTCATGTCCTCGTACTGCTTGCGCCATTCCTGGCGGAGGCGGTAGAGAGGCTTCCCGAAATATTCCTCAACCTTATCTTCCCCTCCAAGGTAGGTCAGCATTCTGTCAGCCTGCTGGGAAAGGCTTCCCTCGACCATGTCCTGATTGACCGTCAGAGAGTCTATCCTTGCCTGCATCAGGAATATCTTGGATTCAAGGATGGACTCCAGCACCTCGCAGCGGACATTCCTGTCGGAGGACAGTCCCTGGGCGCTTCTGTCCTTGACGGCACCCTCGATGTCCGAGATCAAGACAGCCTCGTTGCCGACAACCGCGATCGTCTTGTCAACGTACTTGTATTTCTGAGCCGAAGCCATCGCGCAAACTGACGCGAGGGCGAAGATGGTGATTGCTACTTTCTTTATCATCTCTAATATATTACAAAATTCTCCCTAAGCTTGGCATCTTCTATCAAGTCCCGTTCCAAACCGGTAAGGAGCTCGTGCTTTCTTCCACTTATGATGATGTCCCTGATCCTGTCCTCGCAGTACTCGACCGGAGCGATCTCGCCGGCCTTGACATAGTCAACTATAAAAGCCACAGAGACTTTGTCCTCCCCGTCCGGGATCTGGATGAACTGTCCGGAACGCTGGGAAAGCATCTGTACATAGTCCACTCCGAATTCCGCCGCCAGCTTGATCGCATCGATCCATTCCCCGGAATAGTCGTGGTAGCGGCGGGCGGAGTTGAACGCCACGCTGTCCGCCGCGACCACGTCCTCGACCTTGTCCGAAGACATCAACTTCTTGATCTTGGCCAGATTAGGAGAATCCTTGTCAATGTTCAAGAAACGGGCCTTAAGAATCGGACGCTCAAGTTTGAAGGTTTCCTTATGAGAGTCGTAATAGTCCGTTATCTGCTTCTCGGAGACGGTCGTGTCAAGCCTCTCATTGACGTAGCGCTGCTCGTAACGATAGCGGAGAAGCGACTGGCGGTAGGCCTCAAGCTCTTTCGAGACATCCTTCTCCTCCTTGGACAGACGTTGCTGCGCGATGTCCATGAAGGCCTTGTCCCTGACCCATGAATTGATGTAGAGGTTGGCCAGATTGACACTGTCCTCCGGCGACGTGCCCTTTGGTATCACATCATCAAGTTCCGAGCGGTACAGCTTGTGATCCCCAAGCTTCGCGACCACCTCCCCGTCGTGAATAAGCGAGGAGATGGCCTTGCATGAAGGCAGGAGAGCCAGCAGCACACCCAGCAGGGCTATTTGCAACCTTTTTGGAAACATCTGGCTATCTGACGATTATCTTGAATAATTAGGGGCTTCCTTCGTGATGGTCACATCGTGCGGATGGCTCTCAAGGAATCCCGCGTTGGTGATGCGCACAAACTGGGCGTCACGCAGATCGGCGATCGTGTGGGCGCCGCAGTACCCCATACCGGCGCGGAGTCCGCCGACAAGTTGGTACACGACCTCGGAGACGGTTCCCTTGTAAGGCACCTGAGCCACGATTCCTTCCGGAACGAGCTTCTTGATGTCTGCCTCCATGTCCTGGAAATACCTGTCCTTGGAACCCTGCTCCATAGCCTCAAGCGATCCCATGCCGCGATAGGACTTGAAGCGCCTTCCGTTCATGATGATGGTCTCTCCCGGAGACTCCTCCGTTCCGGCAAGCAGGGAGCCTGCCATGATGGTGCCGGCGCCTGCGGCAAGGGCCTTCACGATGTCTCCCGAATATCTTATGCCGCCGTCGGCTATGACAGGAACTCCCGTACCCTTAAGGGCATAGGAGGCCTCCATGACAGCCGTCAGCTGAGGGACTCCGATGCCGGCGATGATTCTGGTCGTGCAGATCGAGCCGGGGCCGATACCGACTTTGACAGCCTTGACTCCGGCTTCGGCAAGAGCCTTGGCGCCGGCTCCTGTGGCGACATTGCCGGCGATGATCTGGAAATCCTTGTAGGCGTCGCAGGCCTTGCGGATCATCTGCAGAACGCCCTCGGAATGGCCGTGTGCGGTGTCCAAGACAACAGCGTCCGCGCCCGCGTCAATGAGCATGCCGATTCTCTCGATCGTGTCGGACTTGATGCCGGCGGCAGCGGCCACCAGGAGACGGCCCTTGCTGTCCTTTGACGCGATAGGGTTGTCCTTGATCTTCATCAGATCCTTGTAGGTGATCAGCCCGACAAGCTTGCCGTCGCCGTCCACAACAGGAAGTTTCTCGACCTTGCTGTGCTGAAGGATCCTCGTGGCCTCCGCCAAGGTTATGCCCTTAGGCGCGGTCACGAGATTCTCCCGTGTCATCACCTGGGAGATAGGCAGTTGCATGTCCTCCTGGAATCTGAGGTCACGGTTCGTGACGATGCCGATAAGGAAGCCGTTGCCGTCAACAACCGGAATGCCGCCGATATGATGCTTCTTCATCATGGCCAGCGCATTGCCGACAGTCGCGTCAGGGCTGATGGTGACAGGGTCATAAATCATGCCGTTCTCCGCCCTTTTCACATGCCTGACCTGCTCGCACTGCTTCTCGATCGGCATGTTCTTGTGGATCACGCCGATACCGCCAGCCCTTGCCATAGCGATGGCAAGATCGGCCTCCGTGACGGTGTCCATCGCCGCGGACACGATCGGAGTGTGGAGCCTAATGTCTGTCGTGAAATTTGTTGTGACATCAACGTCACGTGGAAGTACATCGGAATGTGCCGGAACCAGTAAAACATCATCGAAGGTGAGGCCTTCAGGAATCTCTCGGTTTACAAACTTCGCCATTGTAATCAAATAAATTTGACAAATATAAGAATTTTCACGCAATAGTTGCTGTTAGTAAGCGTTAAAAATAAGTAGCCCGTAAGTAGCCCCGCTTCCCTTCGCCCGCCGAAGGAATCTCTCTCATCGTCATAAGGGGAAATATTCTTTCATCCCAATGAATATCTTTCACCGTCCCAAGGGGACATATTCCTTCATCATCCATGAATAACTTTCATCGCCGCAAGGGGACATATTCCTTCATCATCAATGAATATTCCTCCGTCGCCGGCGGGCCTTAGTGATCATTTTTTCAATGTCTACTTATTTCGAAAACAGCCGGCCCTGCCGCGCGCCGCGCTCCTCCATGCGCCTGTCCAGCATGCGGAGGATCTCAAAGTTGCGGACAAGCCCCCAAGGAGTGTCGTTCACGAACCTTGGCGGCACTTCTCCGGCCACGCGCTCGATGTAGAGGTCGGGTCTCAAACGTTCGAGGATGTCGATCACGAAGTCGAGATATTCATCAAGCCCAGGCCGGTAGAACGCCGACGGATCGGCGGCATATTCCTTTTCCATCGCCGTGCCTTTGACGATCTGAAGTTGGTGGAACTTGACGGAACGGAGCGGCAGCGATGAGATGGCATCGCACTGGTCCAGAAGCATTTCCCTGGTCTCGCCCGGGAGCCCGAGGATGAAGTGCGCCCCCGTGTCGAGTCCCCTTTCCGCAGTCATTTCCACCGCCCTTCGCGCGCACTCGAAGTCGTGGCCGCGGTTGATCCTCCGAAGCGTGGCGTCGTAGCAGGACTCGATGCCATATTCCACGACAACGATCGGCGCGTCGATGGTCTTCCCCTCCGGCAGCCCGCCGTCGGCGCTTCCGTTGTTGGTACTTCTGTCATCGATGCTTCCGCTGTTGGTACTTCTGTCATCGGTACTTCTGTCATTGGTACTTCTGTCATCGGCCCGCCAGCCATTGGCACCACTTCCGCTATCAGCGCTTCTTTCATTGGCCCACCCGCCATCTATGCCACTTCCGCCAAAAGTCCTGCGCCACCCCTTAAGCACGCGTCCGCCCGCAAGTCCGCTAAGGTAGTCCAGCTTCTCCTCATCCACACAATCCGGCCGCGTCCCAATCACGATCCCCACCACCTCCGGATGGCTAAGCACCTCCTCATAAGCCCTCTGAAGCCGCTCCAGAGTCCCATAGGTGTTTGAATATGCCTGAAAATATCCCAAATAATGCCTGACCCGTGGATACCGGACTCTCTGGAACTCTATCCCCTCTTCGATCTGAGCCAGCAGCGCCTTCCCCGGAGTGCTATACCCCGGATGAAAAGCCGCGTTGTCACAGTAGGAGCACCCTCCCCAACCGACCGTTCCGTCCCTGTTAGGGCAAGAGAACCCCGCGTCAAGCACCAGCTTCTGCACCCTCTCGCCATACCTCCGACGATAGTACCCCACAAACGAGTTATAACGCTTACCCTCTGGGTAATAATCTGTTGCCGCCGCCGTTGCTAATGTTGCCGTTGTCGCTGTTGCTGCTGTTTCTGCTGTTGTTGTTGCTGCTGCGGTTGTCGCTGCTGCGGTTGCAGTTGCTGCAGTTGTTGCTGCAGTTGTTGCTGTTGTATCTACTGCTGGCTCTGATGATTCTGATGTTTCTACAGCCGCTGTTGCTTCCATTTCCCCAGCAGCTTTATTTACCACCGTTCCCGCTAATTCCTCTATATTACTTTTCATTATTCCTATGTTATCACCATTAAGTTATTATCTTACAACAAGTTTACTATCTTCCGACAAGTCAATCATTGACATTATCCCCACTTTAGTTCCTAAAGCCGCACTCTCCGGCAACATTTAAGCCTATTATCGTCGCCCAACGATGTTCATCGGCACTACCGGGCGACATTTAAGCCTATTATCGTCGCCCAACGGTACTCCCAGGCACTACCGGGCGACACTTTCGCCCATTATTGTCGCCCAACGGTGCTCCTTGGCACTCCCGGGCGACACTTTCGCCCATTATCGTCGTCCTCGGGCACAGACCTGATATAGTCATTTCTTCCTTCCTGTTATTTGCATCTTTTTCCTCTTTCCTCTCCTCAAACATCTGTTCCATAGAATTATCGATGAATTTCAACGCCAGAAAGAACGCCACATATTTGCAAAACTAATGAATTGTGAATATTTTTACAACTTGAATCCGCCAGTGAGGCAGCGGTTGCTTTTCTAAAGCGGAAGAGCGCAAAGGACGGATTCAATTTCTCACAGTACTGATTTGTTATGAGCTTCTTATCAAAAATTCTTTTTCTTTCCGTGGCCTTTGTGTCACCAGGCATCGCCGTCCTGGCTCAAGAAACCAACCATAAATGGGCCGTGGTCGAGTTCTCCGCCAACTTCATGCGCGAGGCTCCGGACTACGCCGCCGAACTTGGCGACCAAGCCTTGATGGGAACCGTTGTGGAGATTCTGGACAAGTCCGGGTACTGGGTAAAGATCAAGAGTCCAGAACCTTACACCGCCTGGGTCAACGAGATGGGGCTGGTGCCGATGGACGAGAAAGGTCTTATGGACTACCTTGAGGCACCGAAATACATCTGCACAGCCTCACTTACACACGTCTACGAGGAGCCTTCGACTGACTCACGGATTGTCAGCGACTTCGTGCTTGGTGACATAGTTCGGATTTTGTACAGCGCCAAAACACACACTTACGGGCGTTACAGCGGCTACGAGGAAGGTCGCGCGGTCTTGAAAAAACATTTCGTAGGGGTCGTGCTACCGTCCGGCAAGACCGGCTTCGTCCCGGCCAAGGACGTGGATGTGTTCTACAAATGGGCCAAGGATCGAAAAGACAGGGCCACGGCTCAAGACGAGTTTCGTAAAGACCTGCTGGCCACGAGCTTCCGATTCCTCGGCGTTCCATACATGTGGGGCGGCACCTCAATAAAGAACGTGGATTGCAGCGGCCTCGTCCGCAACGTCTACTTCGCCAACGGCGTGCTCCTGCCGCGAAATGCCTCACAGCAAGCAAGGATCGGGGAGGATTTAGGAATATTCAAGGACAACGGGGACGTAGACTGGAGCGATCTACTCCCGGGCGACCTTCTGTTCTGGGGCAAAGCCGCCACAGACAGCACCAAAGAAAGAGTAACCCATGTGGGCATGTACATCGGCGACGGCAAGTTCATCCACTCCTCCCAACTAGTTCGCATCAACTCCCTGGATTCCAGAGCCAAAGACTTCTACAACAGAAAACCGATCAGAGCCCGCCGCATAGTCGGCCACATAGACGAGCCCTCCTCAGGAATCCTCTCCACCTTCAACAGCCCCGCCTACTTCCCGCAGGACTAACCACCAACTCTCCCAACATCCCGGAGCATCGCACACCATTCCCGCGGAACAATGCTCCGTTACCCTTCGTCCTCCGTCCCGTAGGACCGGCTTCCTTAACGCTGGGCGTTACACCAAACTACTCCACCTCGATGTTCTGCCTTCTTAACGCGCGGTAGCGCAACAATCACCTCCGACCAAAAGCCAGATCCGCCTTACACAAGGCAATGCCACATCCTCTACTGCCTCATAACCCTTTTCTCTATGCGCAGAAAGTGACCTCTGACTTCACCAAACAGCAATCCGCTTTTATTACCTGTCTCTTATACACATCTCCGAGCCCACGAGACAGGCAGAAATCT
>ENA-OYXC01000944-OYXC01000944.1-human-gut-metagenome-genome-assembly--contig:-NODE-944-length-10056-cov-3.192281_pt1 | contig 10056 bp, 8 predicted proteins | sample MGYA00244214_ERZ653415 | MGnify/ENA primary metagenome ERZ653415 (study PRJEB26926, sample SAMN06165016) | human gut metagenome | biome: ENVO:00009003; feature: ENVO:2100002; material: ENVO:00002003... | reverse complement strand
GAGATTTCTGCCTGTCTCGTGGGCTCGGAGATGTGTATAAGAGACAGGAACAGATATGCTTTTCCGTCGCCGAGCCGGATGTCGCCAAGTGTACTTCTGTCAATTCCAAGGTGCATCAGTGCCCCAAGGAAATCCCTGTGTCCCAGATCTTCCGCAAATTTTTTCAGTGCCGGTGCGATCTCCACACACACGATCGGAAACGGTTCTTCATAGCCCAGACTTTCCTCACTGCCAAAACGGATCACACACCTCTCACAGCCTTCACTGCCGCCTGATATGGTATATTCCATGCCCGGTCTTTGCGCCAAAAGCTGATAAAACAGATCCTGCTCTGCCAGCGTCAGAAATCCGGTAAATGTATAATGGTTATTCCGATAAGACTGCTCGCTTAAATCCAGCAGCCTTTTCTGCATAAAAATATCTTCGTCTGTCATATTGTCCTCACGCCTGCTTATATATACTATCGTACTACAATCACGTACCTCTTGCAATCCCCGCAAAATCGTGCTAGAATACGCTCGTTGCGATTCCAGAAACCAAGGTCTATGGGAAAAATACCGAGTGTTCGAGACCTTCCACTCGTAAAACAAAACTAAAGGAGATATCTTTATGAAAAAAATCAATTTTCTGACACAGGCCGCCATGATCGCGGCACTTTATGTCGTCCTGACACTTGCCATCAACGCATTCGGTCTTGCCAGCGGTGCCATTCAAGTCCGCGTGTCCGAGGCACTTACGATTCTGCCTTATTTCACGCCTGCTGCCATTCCGGGGCTGTTTATCGGCTGTCTTTTAAGCAACACCATTACCGGATGTGCGCTGTTTGACATCATCTTCGGCAGTATTGCCACTCTGCTCGGTGCGGTCGGTACCTATCTGCTGCGCAGGCACAAATGGCTTGCTCCCGTTTCCCCGATCATCGCAAATACGATCATTGTTCCATTCGTACTTTCTTACGTATATGGTACGCCCGGAACCATTCCTTATCTGATGCTGACAGTTGGCATCGGAGAAGTGCTTTCCTGCGGCGTTTTGGGCATGGTTCTTTTATTTGCACTGAACAAATACAGAACGACACTCTTCGGAGTGCAAAATTAAACATCCGCCGGTCGGAATCGCCTCCGGCGACGGCGGATGCTGCATCTGCGGGACACGATCGCAACATTTTCCCGCAGATGCCTTTTTTCTTTCAGATCTATTTACTGTATGTGATAAAGCAGTTTCCGTTCGCTTCAAAGTAATCACGCGAATCATTCATGCCCATCTTGGATATCGTTCCGCTCATCGGATTGAAGATGACCGTATTGAGCTCATTGTATCCCACGATCAGTACTGCATTTCCATCATTTAACAGTGCCATGACCGGAATGTCCTTTCCGACATAGTAAAGCACACTTTCCATGCTGCATCCGGTCAGATCGAGCACCTTGTCATCCGGCAGATTTTCCTGCAGGATATCAAACAGCGACTTTCCGGCCTGCAGAAGCTGCATGCTGTTTCTGCTGACACCCTCAAAGGACAGGATCGTATCAATGCAGACCGCAACACTGCTCCGTTCCTCCGAAACAGCATCCGCCGTGATCTTCATGATCTGATTGACGTTACTTCTGTTGCTCTTCTCCCAAATGCAGTTTCCGTTTTCATCAATCACTTTCCCGGACAGGGCATCCGCCTTTGACACCGCTTCTCTTGGCTGCTGCACGATCGCAGAAAGCCTGTAGCCGTCATATACATAATAGCATTCCTGCTTTTCCTCTTCCTGCGGCAGATGAATAGAACGCTCTCCCTCATACATGACCTGTTTCGGCGTCAGATATTTCATCTTATCCGATTTCAGACTGCTCTTCATGGCAAGCTGTGCAATCTTTTCATAATCCTTTGTCGCAACGACCTCAACCGTATTTTTCTGCGTTGTCTCCGGCAGATCGTTCATGATCTGGTCATCCGTCACCGCTGTATAGCCACCGTTTCCATCCGCGCTCACACGGTGCAGATCGATCTGGTTTCCGTTGATCTGTGCTTCCAGCACATAAATACCGTTCTTATTGTAATCCTTTAAAATATCTCCGCTCTCATTCTGGATCTTCACATCATACATCAAAAACAGCGTATTTCCCATAGTATCCTTTGTAATATCTGTCCGATATGCCAGTCCGTAGATCAGATCCTCGTTCATAAAGCCAAGCGGTCTGATACATCTGCCGCTTCCCGCCTCGATCTTTGTCTGCCTGCCTGTATTCAGGTTCAGAAGGATGAGCTCCTGACTGTCATCCACATCCCCGGTCAGCCATGCGATCATCCGGTTACTTTCGGATACACGGTAGCTGCCCTGTATCAGATTTTCCTGCAGTGCGGTATAGCTCTTTTCCACCAGATCGATCTGATAGATCACGTGATCCAGGATCAGGAACAACTGGTTTTTATTATTGACATAGGCAAGCTGTGAAATATCCTGCATCAGCCGCTGGGAAGAGCCTGTATAAGGGATATATACCTCTTCCTCGATCGTATTCAGCATACTGTTGTAGTAATAACAGCCGACACCGACACTGCCCTCGTGATTGCCACGGTTCATATAGCCGTATACCAGAAACCGCACATTTCCTGTCTCATCTACGCTGGCGATCCTGATCCCGCCATCCTGATACAGTGTCCTGCTGTCCACATTATTCTGATCGTAAAAACCAAACAATAATGCAGTCTTACTGTCTGTCAGGTTAATTGAGAACAATCGGTTTTCCTTCACAAACGCAAATACATTACCGTCTTCGCTCTCCGCCAGCTCCAGATTGCCATCGCTGATACCCAGTGACAACTTATTATTTGTATAGGAAGCTGCTTCCGGTTCAAAATAAGAATCCATGTCTCTTTCATAATCAAGCAGATACATACGTTCCGCCGTGTATCGGATATAGTAATACTCCGTCACATTATAATACCGACAGCCATCCGCCATATCAACAGACAGCGCATAACGCAGCTCGACATTTGCCACATACGGATTGATCCTTCGGACATAGACCTCCGGCTCTGTTTCTTCTTTGACGGACAGATCCCCCCAGGTGATCTGCGCAAAGCTCGAATGGATCGTCACCTTACTGTAGGTTGTATTATCTCCGTCCGCGTTGGACTCCAGATATTTTGTCAGCTCCTGTGCACGATCCTTGTCAAAGCTTCTGCTGTGGAAATCCAGCGCAAAAGCCGTCATATCACTCACATGGTATGCTGCATCTGCCAGCACGATCCTTGTATAATAATAGATCGTCCTGCCTTCCGTATCCGTCAGCTTCAGGCAGAAAGAATATTCGGTATTCTCCTCAAGAAGATCCTTCAGCACAAGATCCACATATGCCATGTCTTCCGACTCTGTAAAACTGCCTGCCTCCGTATCCTCAACAAGACGCTGTCCATCTGCCGATCTTACCTCATAGGCAAGTGCGGAAATGCTGTCCGCATACAGGTCGATCTGCAGGGAGATCTTACGATCATCCTTTTGCAGCGGCGATATCGTATCGTCCAGCTGGCTGCAATCCATTTCCTGATCATAGCCATGCAGACAGTTGATGCGTGTATCACCCTCCATCACATAGACGAGCGGATACGTTGCCTTTGGCATTTCTGCCGTGATATCCGTATTTCCTTTATTCATAAAATGATCGATCATCAGCATTGCGATCAGAAACATGATGACCGTATATACTATCTTCAAAATTGATTTCTTCACGTTATTACCTCTGGACTGCCTCTCCCGTTAAAAGATCATATAATGTCTGATGACAGGAAAGTGCATCAAGCAGCTCCTTTACCTTTTCTACAGAAGGACGTTTTTGCATGCCCTTCTTTTTCACGCCGCGCAGGAGCAGGTTTTTCGGCGTATGTGCCATATCGATAAATTCCATGATCTGTGTTTCATAACCATAGCATTCCATCAGCTGTGCCCGGACTGCGTCTGTCAGGATCGCAGCCATACGATCCTTTAAGATCCCATAGGAAAGCACAGAAGAAAGCATATCACATTTGATCTGTCTGTTCAGCTCATGCTGACAGCACGGAACAGTCAGGATCACGCTCGCATTCCAGGAAATTGCCTTTGCGATCGCATAATCCGTCGCCGTATCACATGCGTGCAGTGTTACGACCATATCGACTTCTTCCTTTTCGCAGTAGTTTTTAATATCGCCTTCCAGAAAGTGCAGGTTCTCATAGCCATACTGATCCCGCAGACGGTTACAGTGCTGGATCACATCTTTTTTCAGATCCAGTCCGATCACATCGATATCATACCCTTTTAAAATTTTCAAATAATAATAAATGGCAAATGTCAGATAGGATTTGCCACAGCCAAAATCCACGATGGAAATCTTTCTGTCCTGCGGAAGCGCCGGCAGTACATCCTCGATATATTCCAAAAAACGGTTGATCTGTTTGAATTTATCATATTTCGTACGCACGATACTGCCATCCGCATTCTGTACACCAAGCTCCTGCAGAAACGGAACACAGACACCTTCCTGCAGAATGTAGTTCTTTTTACGGTTGTGGGATAATCTGTCTTTATTACATGTCCCCCTGTCTCCCATAGCAGGGATTCGTTCATCTGATACACTGTTTCCGGATCTTTCCGGTTTCTTTGCCGCCCGCTTTTTTACGGTAGCTTTCCCATTCTTACTGATCATTGCAGTCACCTGACAGTCCGCTGCCTGCAGGGAAAATTGCCGGAAATCAGCTAAAAGTAACATGATTTCCGCGATCAGCTCTTCCTTTTCATAATTAGTATGAAACACCTGTGTTCCCACATAGCTTGTCATTTGGAAAAACAGCCTGTCCTTCTTCTGAACCGGTCTGATTTTAACCTTGGATGCCAGAAGTGCTTTATCTTTTTCCATACCCTGTGCATTCCCGAAGGTTTCCGGCTTTTTACGCGGATCACTCAGCACGATCTGCAAAAGATCTGTATTCAGTTTTTCTTCCAGTATCTGCTTTATCCGCTCCATTTATCACATTCCTTACCTGTCTGACTTCGAATAGTTCCATTTTAAGTTGCCTGTATCCATTCGTCAAGGTACAAATCCGCAAAAGCCCGGCCATAACGGGTCAGCTTATTACGGATTTGCAAAATTCCGATCTGCCATACTAAAACTGCAGAAATCCCATATCCTTCTTATGTCTTCGCTTCAATACTTCGTTCAACAGGATCAGAAATACAAGTTCATCAATTCCTTCCTGCACAAGCACTTTATAAAGCGGATCCTCCGGTTTTGTCTGCTTTTTCATTTTATCAAGAAGTTTTGCCGAAAGTCTGCGCAGCATAAACTGATCCGGGTAAGCATCGTAGATCATACTGCCATCATAATCCAATATGCTGATCGACTTCACAATTTCCCGCTGCAGCATTCTGGCGCCGTTTAAGTACATCTGCTGGAAATATTCCAGATCTTCTACCATTCCGTTTTCCTTGGTATACGCGACTGTAGGATATGTCATATAAAAAGGAAGCACATTCATTTTTTTCATGCAGACCTCAAACTGCTTTTCTCTATATATATGACAAAAGAAAGGGAGCTGTTACATAACAGCTCCCGCAAAATTTTGCTCTTCTATTTGACTGTTTCGATACGTGCTATTGCACGCTGCAGCGCAGTCTCCGCTCTTGCGACATCGGTCTCGTTTGTCTTATGCGAAAGACGTTCTTCCGCTCTTTCCTTCGCCGCCTCCGCTCTGTCCAGATCGATCTCCTGCGGCCATTCAATGATCTCCGCCATGATCGTCACCTTATCCGGCAGTATTTCTACAAAACCGGCGTGCAGAGCAGCTTCACGCGTTTCGTCATTTTCTTCCGTAATGGTAAGAATACCCGGTTTGATGATCACTGTCATCGGGATATGGTGCTTGTAAATACCAATCTCTCCCTCTGTCGTATTAAACTCGACCATGACAGCCTCACCTTCGTAAAAAACGCGATCCGGTGTGATAATCTTCAGTTCAAAGTTTCTTTCATCTGCCATCCGGTCTCACTCCTTACTTTACGCGGGCTACCACATCATCGATGCTTCCGGCATTTAAGAAGTAGCTTTCCGGAATATCATCATGCTTACCTTCCAGAATTTCCTTGAAGCCTCTGATCGTTTCTGCAATCGGTACGTATTTTCCTTCGTAGCCTGTAAACTGTGTAGCAACGAAGAATGGCTGAGATAAGAATCTCTGGATCTTTCTGGCACGGTTTATGACCAGCTTGTCATCTTCGCCAAGTTCATCCATACCAAGGATTGCGATGATATCCTGTAATTCTTTGTATTTCTGTAAGATTTCCTGTACACCACGTGCTACTTCATAGTGCTCCTGTCCTACGATACGAGGATCGAGGATACGGGAGGTAGACTCCAGCGGATCAACTGCCGGATAAATACCAAGCTCTGAAATAGAACGGGAAAGTACGGTTGTTGCATCCAGATGGGCAAATGTTGTAGCCGGAGCCGGGTCAGTTAAGTCGTCCGCCGGTACATAAACTGCCTGTACAGAAGTAATGGAACCATTCTTTGTGGAAGTGATTCGCTCCTGCAGGGCACCCATTTCTGTCTGCAGTGTCGGCTGGTAACCTACAGCGGAAGGCATACGGCCTAAAAGCGCTGATACCTCGGAACCTGCCTGTGTAAAACGGAAAATATTATCAATGAATAAAAGTACGTCCTTACCGCCTTTATCACGGAAGTACTCTGCCATTGTCAGTCCTGTCAGACCAACACGCATTCTGGATCCCGGCGGCTCATTCATCTGACCGAATACCATGGTTGTCTTATCGATAACGCCGGATTCTGTCATTTCATGATACAAGTCATTTCCTTCTCTTGTACGTTCTCCAACGCCTGTAAATACGGAATATCCACCATGCTCGGTTGCGATATTACGGATCAGCTCCTGGATCAGTACAGTCTTACCTACACCTGCACCACCGAATAATCCGATCTTACCACCCTTCTGATACGGGCAGAGAAGATCGACTACCTTGATACCGGTTTCGAGAAGCTCTGTCTCTGTAGACTGCTCCGCAAACTGAGGTGCCGGTCTGTGGATCGGTTCATAGTCCACATCTGTAGGCTGTTCTTTATTATCAATTGCCTCACCTAAGACATTGAAGATTCTTCCTAATGTCTTTTCGCCGACAGGTACGGTAATCGGAGCGCCTGTTGCGATCGCATCCATTCCTCTTACCAGTCCGTCAGTCGGTCCCATGGCAATACATCTGACAGTGTCGTCGCCCAGATGCTGTGCCACTTCTACAATGAGCTTTTCGTTTTCGCCACGCTCGATGCGAATTGCTTCGTTAATCTCCGGAAGGCTGCCTTCCGCAAACTTGATATCAAGTACAGCACCGATAACCTGCGTGATCTTTCCGATTGTCTGTTCTGCCATTGTTTTCTATTCACTCCTTTTCTAGCTGATGGCCTCCGCACCTGCTATAATTTCGGTTAATTCCTGCGTAATAGTTCCCTGACGGGCTCTATTGTATTGTAAAGCCAATGAATCAATCATTTCTTCAGCGTTGCTTGTTGCTGAATCCATTGCCTGCATACGTGCACCGTTCTCACTTGCGACAGCATCTACCATTCCGCCAAAGATCAGACTTGTGATATATTTCGGAATGATCAGGTCAAGTGCTTCCGTTTCCTCCGGTTCGAAGTTCATCAGAAGCTTATCGTCTGCATCTGTCTTTGTCTCCGCTGCTTCCGTCTCCTGCCCGCTGACCGGGAGAAGCTTTAAAAACTGCGGGATATGGACAACGGTATTTTTGAATGCGGTGTATGCCAGATAGATCTCACCGACCTCACCGTCTGAAAATGCTTTCAGAACAGTGTCTGCGATATTCATGGCATCGATATAAACCGGTTCGTCGATCATATCGGAATAATCGGCAGCGATCTCATAACCGGCTCTCTCCAGTGCGTCTTTTCCTTTTTTACCGATCGCGTAGATCTTCAGATCTTCTTTTTTCAGATCCTCATTCTTTGTGATCAGCTTTATGACATTGGAGTTGTAACCACCGGCAAGACCTCTGTTACTTGTGATGACAATGACTGCTTTTTTGCTGCTTTCACCGGCCTTTAAATAAGGATGATTGATCGTTCCGGCTTTGGCAAGCATGGATTTGACAGTCTCATACATGCATTCAAAATATGCCTTTGATTGTTCTGCACGCGTTTTTGCTCTCTGCAGCTTAACAGTGGATACGAGCTTCATTGCTTTCGTGATCTGCTGTGTACTCTGAACAGATTCCTTGCGCCTTTTGATACTTCTCATTGAAGCCATGCGTGTTCACCTATTCTTTCTGCAATTTACTTAAACTGTGCCTTGAATTCTTTGATTGCCTTTACAAAAATCTGTTCTGTCTCTTCGGAAATTACCTTTTCCTCTGCAATGTTCTTTGGTACTTCAGGATACTTGGTATCCAAAAATTCAAAGAGCTCTGCTTCAAATCTTGTAATATCCTCAACCGGGACATCCAGAAGATATTTATTGGTTGCTACATAAATAATGATAACCTGATACTGTACAGGCATCGGCTTGTACTGAGGCTGCTTCAAGATCTCTCTGATTCTTTCACCCTGTGCCAGCTTTTCCTTGGTATCTGCATCCAGTTCGGAACCGAACTGTGCAAATGCAGCCAGTTCCCGGTACTGTGCCAATTCTGTACGGATAGGCGCCGCAATCTTTTTCATCGCCTTGATCTGTGCGGCTCCTCCTACACGGGAAACGGAAAGTCCCGCATTGATTGCCGGGCGGAAACCGGCATTAAACATCTCCGTCTCCAGATAAATCTGCCCATCTGTGATAGAGATTACATTTGTCGGAATATATGCAGATACATCTCCCGCCTGCGTTTCAATGATCGGTAATGCCGTCAGGGAACCTCCTCCCAGTTTGTCCGACAGACGTGCCGCACGCTCAAGCAGACGTGAATGCAGGTAAAAGACATCACCCGGATAAGCCTCACGGCCCGGTGGACGACGAAGGAGCAAAGAGAGTGTACGGTAAGCAGTTGCATGCTTACTTAAGTCATCGTAAATTACGAGAACATCTTCTCCGTTCTCCATCCATTCCTCACCGATCGCACATCCTGCGTACGGTGCAATATACTGTAATGGTGCAAGCTCACTGGCTGTAGCCGCTACAACCGTTGTATAGCTCATGGCACCGAATTCTTCTAATGTTTTGACAAGGCTTGCTACGGTAGATGCTTTCTGACCGATCGCAACGTAAATACATTTTACGCCCTGTCCTTTCTGATTGATGATCGTATCGATCGCGATCGCTGTCTTACCGGTCTGTCTGTCACCGATGATCAACTCACGCTGTCCTCTTCCGATCGGTACCATCGCATCGATCGCTTTGATTCCTGTCTGAATCGGAGTATCTACGGATTTTCTTGAGATTACTCCTGACGCAACTCTTTCAATTGGACGATATTTATCTGTCTCGATCGGACCTTTATTGTCAATTGGCTGTCCTAAGGAGTTTACGACACGTCCTGTCAGTTGATCTCCAACCGGCACTTCTACCACGCGGCCCGTTGTCTTGACAATATCGCCTTCGTTAATATTCTTTCGGTCACCTAAGAGAACTGCACCTACGTTGTCCTCTTCTAAGTTTAATACCATTCCATAGACTTCTCCCGGAAATTCGAGCAGTTCTCCCTGCATCGCTTTCTCAAGTCCATGGATTCTGGCGATTCCGTCAGCAACCTGTATTACCGTTCCAATATCAGAGGTTTCAAGCTTTGTTGAATATTGTTTGATCTGTTCTTTGATGACTGAACTGATCTCTTCTGGTCTTAAATTCATGGGGCTTATCTTCCTCCTGTTCTATAGTTGTATTTGTGACAGATATCTTCCCATCGAATCAAGCTTTGTACGGATAGAATTATCCACAATCCGATCATCCATACAAAGGATCAATCCACCGATGATGTCTTTATCTGTCTCATAAGTCACCTCTAACTTCTTGTATTCTGAAGCTGTCTCTTATACACATCTCCGAGCCCACGAGACAGGCAGAAATCTC
>ENA-OYXC01000943-OYXC01000943.1-human-gut-metagenome-genome-assembly--contig:-NODE-943-length-10058-cov-3.935419_pt1 | contig 10058 bp, 10 predicted proteins | sample MGYA00244214_ERZ653415 | MGnify/ENA primary metagenome ERZ653415 (study PRJEB26926, sample SAMN06165016) | human gut metagenome | biome: ENVO:00009003; feature: ENVO:2100002; material: ENVO:00002003... | reverse complement strand
AACTTGACAAATGGGTCGAGGAAGGGAAGCACCGCGACTCCTATGACTCGATGGACGACCTTCTGAACGAACTCTAAATCACAAGTGAGGAGCTTTCGTTCTACTGTTCCAAGGTTCTGAATAAGAAATTCTCGACATGGAGGAAGGATCTTCGCATAGAAGAGGCGAAAGAACTTCTTATCCAAGAGCCTGAAACCCCGGTGTGCCACATCGGCTTCGCTATAGGGTTCAATGACAAATCCAACTTCAGGCAGCAGTTCCGGAAGACAGTCGGCTGCACGCCGACCGAATGGCGGGAAAGGAACATTAAGGAATATTCCGATTCAAAGAAGTAAGAGGTCACTCCTCTCGGTCGCCGCGTTCCGACAGGCTCAGATGACTGCCGGAGTGCGATGGCCGGTAAGAGGCAAAAAAATATTCATTTTTTCTTTGATTGTTAAAAATCTTCATTATCTTTGCAGTGTACTAATAAACTATTACACTAACAAGATATGATAGAAATCAAAGACCTCGCTTTCAGCTACGGCAATGTTCCGGTTCTGAAAAGCATCACGACAACGCTTGAGGAAGGCCGCATCTACGGTCTTCTGGGCGAGAACGGCGTGGGCAAAACCACGCTTCTGACACTTCTGTGCGGGCTTAAGAGAGTGACCGGCGGCAGCATCACGACCGACGGAGAGAATCCTTTCGACAGGACCCCGTCCCTACTCCAGAACCAGTACTACCTTCCGGACGAGGTTCTTCCGGTGCCTATGAAGGCCGAGAGCTTCGCGAAGGAGAGAGGCAGGTTCTGGCCTAATTACGACCACACCAGATTCCTTGGAATCATGAGGGAGTTCGAGAACGACCCTGACAAGAAGATGAGCCAGATGTCAGCCGGACAGCTGAAGAAGGTCTACATCTCCCTCGCCCTGGCCTGTGGATGCAAGTACATATTCATGGATGAGCCGACCAACGGTCTGGACATTCCGTCCAAGGCGCAGTTCCGGGGCGCGATCATGAAGTACACTTCCGAGGCTTCCACCATCGTGATCTCCACCCATCAGGTGCGCGATCTGGAGAACATCATCGACCCTATAATGATCCTTGACCGCCAGGACGTTCTGCTGAACGCCACGGTGGAGGAGATCACAGGCAGACTGTACTTCGACTACGGCACGCAGCTGCATCCGGAATCCCTTTACAGCGAGCAGCTTCCGGGGGGATTCATCCAGGTCCGTCCCAACACGACCGGCGAGGACAGCAAGATCAATGTCGAGGCCCTCTTCAACGCTGTCCACAAGAACAAGGAACTGATCAAGGGCATGTTCAACAACAAACAATAAGGAGGAATGGCGATGAACAATAACTTCAATTTCGGAAGGTTCGGGAAATATTTTGTCTACGACCTCAAGAGGCAGTGGAAAAACATCGGAATGCTGGTGCTGACCTTCGCGCTGTCCCCTGTCATTTTCTACATGCTCTACATGTTCTTCGCGGCGCTGTTCGACGGAGGCTTGATGAAGCTGTTCTCTGGAATGAGCATCGACGGTCCCTCAATTTGGGTAAGGTTCGGGATGGCCGCCGTGATGATAACGATCTTCGTGATGCTGTTCCCGTCCAGAGCCTATGGCGAGATCACCGACAAGGCCAAAGGCTCCGAGTGGCTTATGCTGCCGGCCTCAAGGCTTGAGAAATACGTGTCCATGATGCTGGTCACCCTGCTTGTCATACCTATCATGTACATAGTGGTCTATCTTCTGAGCGACGGCCTGGTGTGCCTGTTTGACAAGAGCTGCGGTGGAGCCCTGATGTCGTTCAGAATCAACGACCTGCTTCGAACCACGGACATCATCATTCCGGCAAACGGGCTGTGGATTATAATTGCGAACACCGTGCAATACGCGATCATATTCCTCCTCGCAGGCTTGATATTCAAGAAATGGAAGGTGGTCGGAACATTGCTGGCCAACTTTGCAATAGGGATGTTTTTCTCCACGCTGATCAGCATGCTCTTCGCGAACATGGATCCGGTAATGGTGGGCGAAAAGTTCATGAACTGGACAGTCCGGCACGCCGACAGCGTCGATCTCTGGCTGAACGGGTTCATCAACTTCTGGACATTATTGATAGTCGCGGTCTGCGCCATCTGGATCTGGTTCAGGCTCAAAAGAATCCAGCATTAATAGTTTACGGTCATGGAATTTAACTCGAACAAGGCGATCTACCTACAGATCAGCGACATGATCTGCGAGCAAATCCTTTCCGGCGCGCTTGCCGCCGACGACAGGATTCCGTCCGTCCGTGAATATGGCGCCTCGGTCGGCGTGAACCCCAACACGGTGATGCGTACCTACGAGAAGCTCACCAACGAAGGGATCATCTACAACAAACGCGGCATCGGCTACTTCATCAGCGCGGAAGCCAAGGACATCGTACTGGAAAACAACCGCAAAGAGTTCCTGGAGGTCGAGCTGCCGGCCGTCATCAAGAAGATGGAACTGCTCGGGCTCGACCCGAAGGAGCTGCTAGATAAAAGCAATTGGGTAATCTAAATATTTGAATATCATGAAGTTTTTAAAGAATATACTGACTGTTGCGGCACTGGTTCTTATGGCGGCAGGCTTTTCTTCCTGCTACTTCAGATTCAGTGACAAGACGAAAAAACTACTCAAGAATGAATTGAGATACACCCTCTCGGATCTTGACGTAAAAATCGACACCGTCACATACAATGTCGGGCAGTTCAACGCGGTTGACATCGACATGAACATGGACGACATAGTCATTGTCCAGACAGAAGGCGAATCCAAGGTCGATCTGATGGCCTGCGACTTTCTGATCGACTCCATTCTGGTGACAAACGAGGAAGGCACACTGAAAGTACGATTAAATGACGGTACCTCAAGGCCTCAAGGAAGGATCAAAGTCCAGATATATGCACCTGCACTCTTCAGCATCTCCAACAATGGTTGCGGCGACATAAGCATTTCCGCATACAAAGGCGACTCGCTAAGCATAAAGACAAGCGGCAGTGGTGATGTCATCGCCACCAATCTGGAGATCGCCGGAAAACTGTCCGTACACAGCGTAGGCAGCGGCGATCACGAGTTCGAGCACATCACCGCCGCCAACATGGACATCGCCCGCAGCGGTTCCGGTGACGGCTGTTACGCCGACCTGAATGTAGCAACCTTGTCCGTAGCCTCATCCGGCTCGGGCGACATAACCCTCTCCGGCGAGACCGGCTCGGCATCGCTCAACAGGGTAGGTTCCGGCGACATAGATGCCACCCATCTAAAAGCCAACACCCTGAAAGTCAACGAAAGCGGCAGCGGAACAACCCTCCGCTAACTTCCACAAGACTGCCATACAGAAATACCCCAGTGAGGATTGAGATGTCCGTACTCCCCGTAAATGGACGGCAACGGATTTCCACTCCTCACAGGGGTAATTTTAGTCTTACCGCCGCCTTGATGGTTTGAAGCATCAACAGTTCGCGCGATTACAGTTTTGGCGCGACAACGGTTTTGGTGCTACAACGGTTTAACATGACAACGGTTTGGCGCAACAACAGTTTAATGCGACAAACCAAGCCAGAATTCCTGCGAACGGTATAAAGTCCAACTCCGCCCAGAAGTTCCGGGGAACCACAAAGCCAAGCGACCTTGGCAGGATTACAAGTCCAGCCCGACACAGCTCTGTATGCAGCACAGAAGGTCGCCAAGTCTGCCGAAGCTCCAAAGATAAAAGCGCACGTCTGACCAGGAACGACGCATCGATAGCCACCAACTCTGCCGAAGCGTCGGCAAAGAAAACAAAAGCCCATCAACCACGACCGAAAGCTTCACCCTTCCCGGGCCAGACAGGTCATGACCAGACAGGCGGATACCGTTATTCCATCACCTAACCGACAGACCCGTGCGGGATGTTTTACAAAACACGTTCATGACAAAAGGCCACAGAGCTGTGCCAATCAATGAATATGCTGAAAAACTTTAAGTTTGACCTCGTACTTTTTCATCGCATTCATTCACCCATGACCGCCAAATGCACTTGTGGCTGAACATGTTTTGCAAGATGTCCCTTCGAGGTACAATAAAAGGGAACAGAACCGAAAACAAGAGAGAGAACAAGTACCGAAACAGGATCAGGAATGAAAGATAAAGTAAGAATAAGAGCGAAAAAGGGAGCAAGTACAAGAAAGAGAGCTGGAATAGGGACGGGTGCGGGGATAGGTAAAAGGACAGGTACGGAAAAAAAGCGGAAACAGGAGAGAGAACGAAAGTTTTTACGGGAACAGAAACAAGATAGGGATGAGGATAAGGATGAGGAATGGGGATGGGAATGGGAATGGGAATGGGGAGAACGGAAAATTAAATGTGAACAGGTACGGAAACGGGCGGAAGAGCGGAAACGGGAATCAGAGCCTGTGTTGGCTTCGGTACGGAGGCTTGGCTGGTCGCTGAGACTGCCGGAACACCGCAACCTGGATGGATAGTTATGGCTCATCAAGCAGTCGAGGCGGCGGAGATTACAAAAATGGCTTCAGAGGACATCACGGGCGAGATTTTCGGCAGCACGGCAGAACTGAATCCAGTTATCTTGGCTTGCCGAAAACAGATTCAAGGACATTCCTATCAAGCATTGTCACGCGGCTTAAGACTGACAATGAATATGTGCGCCTGTCTCCCCACAGTTTCTGGGCGACAGCCATACGCTGCTCCACACTGGCCTTGGAGAGCGTAGGCAAGCCCCACTGCATAGCGCAAACCGCCTTCGCCTCCCTTCTGAGCTCAGTTTCGGAAGCCCGATGAACTACGTTCACGGAACACTCGCGGTCAATGGCCGCCTCAACATCTTTCTTCTGGCTCATGAATGCGATGAAGGCTCTGGGCGTTTTGAACAAATCTTCAACCGATCTCCAATCCACATAGCAATGTGGCAGAAGCATTCCTTCACCATCGCAACGCCAATCCTCCGGCAAGGCCGCCGCCGTGTGGAACATAGCCCTTCGGGTCAGGACTGGATATTCATTAATCCTCCTGCCTTGCCCGCGCAAACGGTCGTGATCAACGAAATAGATGTTCCCCGCTCCCCATTCATATTCCCATGGAACCCTCGGGAAGCCGGCGCTGATTGCGTTCCGGTAGACATACATGAATTTTGTCTTCAACTCATTTTCCATGAATATGGGATCGTTACTGACCTTGAGCCTTCCTTTGACCGCGAACCGCCTTCCGGCTTTGGTAAGAAAAGAGTGCAGCTTCACCACAATCGACCTTGCGAATCTGTCGCAGTCCTGCGGCCGGCCCCTTGCGATTATGTGAAAATGCGTCTCCATCACCTGAATCGTCAGGATAGTGATCCCGCAGATGAATGCCGTCACCGCTATCACATTCATTCCAAAGACATAGTCCTCCCGCGACTGGAAGAGCACGCTGACATTCGTGCCGTCTGAATAGATGTGGGCATAGTCCTTGACAGGAACGTCAGCCCATCCGTCGTGCCGAAGGTTTCTCGTGGAAGACGATGGCACAATGTTAGAGTTTTCGTTGTTATTCATAGTATAAATCATTTAGCAGTCAACTATTTAGCAAGCCACCAAGTCATCACCAAAAAACTTGGTAATCATTGTTAAGGATGATGCAAGTGGCTTGATCGCGATCATTGTAGCGGCACGGTGCCTGCCGCAAACATAAGGCAAAAATCCCAGCCCGACAATGATTCATAAAAAACATAATGAATATTTTTATGTTTCTTTTGAACAGCACCGGAATCTTCCCCAAAAACCACCACCTGTAAACATATTTTTATGACCTAAAAGAATTATTTTACACATCAAAACTTTTTCTTACTACATATTCTCTCCTCCTTCTGGCCTACTTAGTAGGCGTTTAAAAATAAGTTGATAGAGAATTGGCGGTATTTTCGAGGATAGATGCCTTTGGAAAAAAGGAGTGTACCGGCATATTACTAAGGAGTGTGCCAGCATATTACTGATGAGAAAAGACCGCCAGACCGAATGATTACCAAGTCTTTAATGGCTACTTAAAAGTCTTAGGAATACTCGAAAAGGCTTACCCACTCGTACAAGGCCTAACTCGAATTGTTAATCCTCGCCAAGAAAAGTATGACTTTTAAGACAGTCTCATCTTTAATTCTTGTCCAGCTCAATGTGAGACGGAGTTCGCGCCCCTATCTCATAGGTGTATGAAAGTCTGGTCTGACCGGCTCACTTGCATAATAAACTCCTATTCGTTTGGGTTTTCGAAAGATTTGAGGGACCGGTCAAACCCAATCACGGTAACCGGGGAAAAGGGGGTGAGAAGTCCGAGAACTTCGGCCGGTTGACGAAATGGGGCTTCCACAGCGAACGAAGTGTAGGGGCAGTGTGGCACGGGCGCTTCGACTATCTCAGCAACCGGATTTGGGGTTCGGGTAGGCACGGTGCTGTCTGGCGCGACGCTGCCACCGAGTCTGCCGAAGCACAAAAGACAAAAGCGCACGTCTGACCAGGAACGGCGCATCAATAGCCGCCAACTCTGCCGAAGCGCCGGCAAAGAAAACAAAAGCCCATCAACCACGACCGAAAGCTTCACCCTTTCCCGGGCCAGACAGGTCATGACCAGACAGGCGGATACCGTTATTCCATCACCTAACCGACAGACCCGTGCGGGATGTTTTACAAAACACGTTCATGACAAAAGGCCACAGAGCTGTGCCAATCAATGAATATGCTGAAAAACTTTAAGTTTAACCTCATACTTTTTCATCGCATTCATTCACCCATGGCCGCCAAAGGCACTTGTGGCTGAACCTGTTTTGCAAGATGTCCCTTTCAGGGCAAGACAGGCGAAGAGCGCAATATGTCATGATAGCGGCATTCTCACGGTTTTACTTTATACATAAATAGGATGCAAGTAATCCGTGAAACTGGATTTAGGAGAATGTCGTTGGATCACAAACGTCTATCAAGCAGAAGAGACTAAGCACAATAACACCAACCATGAATATAATAGCACAACAACACCAACTATGAATATAATAAAAAGAATCATCCTCGTATTGACCACTGCCTTGGCGATGCAATCCATCACCTCATGTGACATCTTCTATTCACTGGATCTTGAAAACCACTACGGCAAAGGAGTCTACATCTGGTCACAGGAAACCGGCCTCAAGAAAGGAGATGATCCGGTCTCTTTGGAGGATCTCAACGACAAATGGTACCTACACCACGTCGAACCAGGGCAAATGGGGTCTTTCGCCGACATTATAGTAGGGGTTAAGTTAAGTGCCGGGCAGGTTGTTGACGAGATCTTCTATGACACTGACACTTTGTTTGTCGCAATCTTCGACGCAGATGAATTGGACAGCAACTGGGGCATAGGAAAGATGTCCGACTATGTCATACAAAAGTACTGGCTCGCCAAAGGCGATGTCATCGAAAGCGACGGCAAGACCTACAAGCATATTTCGTTCCCTCCCAATGAGGGTATGAAATATGTCAGGATGGATCCGGTCTACGGAACCTATAACACAAAGTGACAGGTTTTACGGATTTCTGATAATGATTCTGCTGAGAGCGGTTTGTCTCCTATCACTTATAGAAATTCAGCTACCATCTTCCTGACATTGTTGGGATGTCCTTGAGCCTGCCGAAGCGACAGTGCCGCCTGAAAAGACGGCCAGAAGATGCGGAACTCGCGGCGATATTCGGTGGCCAGAAGATGCAGAACTCACAGCGGTATTCGGAGCCAGAAGATGTAGAACTCGCGGAGGTATTCGGGATCAGAAGATATAGAACTCGCGGCGGTATTTGTAGGTGGAGCGGAGGGTCTCGAAACTTTCGGGAGCCATGCGGAGCATGAAATCGTCGGTGAAGATCGGGTAGTTGTACTGGAGGACCGAGGCGACCTCGCCTTGCGACTTGCCTTTCAGATCCAGGCGGATGGACTCAAGGTCAATGATTTCGGTCTTGGGAAAGAAATCGTATAGAGGCTCTATGCCGAAGAAGCGGGCGATGGCGCGCACGGCCAGGGCGGTGCCGTTCTGCTTGCCTTGGTAGGAATAGCCGGCGATGTGCGGAGTGGCGATGTCCACCATATTCAGAAGGTCAACATCGATGTCCGGCTCGTTGTTCCACGTGTCGATGATCACCGGGCCGAGTTTCGGAATGGCTCTCTTCAACGCGGCCTCGTCCACAACCTCGCCACGGGAAGCGTTGATGAAGATCGTGCCAGGCTTCATCCGCTCGAAGAACTCATCGTCCGCCATGCCCCTTGTCGTCTCGTTCAGAGGAACATGCATGGTCACGATGTCCGAGTTGGCAAGCAGGTAGTCCAGCGGACAGAAGCCCTCGTTGCCCTCCTCCTTCATCCTCGGAGGATCGTTCTTCAGAACCTTGAAGCCCAGCGAACCGGCCACGGAATCGACCCTTCTGCCGACATTGCCGACACCCACGACTCCGATCTTGCCTCCCTCCAGCCTGATGGCATTCCTGGCGGCCACACCGTAGAGGGCCGAGAAGACATAGTTCATCACTCCTCCGGCGTTGCATCCGGCGGAATTACGGACGATGATCCCCTTCTCGTTGCAGTACGGAAGATCGATGTGATCCATCCCGATGGTCGCCGTGGCGATAAACTTCACCGGAGTCTCCTCCAGCAAGGCAGCGTCGCACTTGGTTCTTGTCCTGATGATCAGCGCGTCCGCCTCCATCGCATCCGCTCTGGAGATCGCCCTGCCCTCCATGTACCTGACATCCACATACGGTTCCAGAACCCCCTCGATGAAAGGGATGGCGTCGTCGATTATGATCCTGACCCTGTCGCCCATAGCATTACCTCCTGACTAACAATAACCGAAAAAACAATAATTCCTCCAAAATCATTTAAGTATCAACTCCTTGACAAATCCTACCTTGTCGTAGTCCTTGACGAAGAGCTCATCCTTCTCCAAGAAACGGTTCATGGCCTGGATCAAGGACGGCTTCTGGAACTCCAGATGGCTCCTGATCATGGAGGACGAGATGGTTACGTAAAGCTTGCCGTCCCGGTAGAACTTCCTGAGCGTCTGGCCCGCGACTCCCGAGACTGCGTCCCAGGCCGCAAAGACCCTCTGCGTGTTGAGTCCCGCGCTCAGCTTCAACGCCCTGATGTACAGGGGAATCAGCTGATCCATACCCAAAGCCTCCTTGCGGGGCGTGCCTTTGATCTTCCTGAACTCCACCATCGTCAAATCATTCTGAACTCACCTCCGACGGCCTCGAAATAAGCCCTGTCCGCCGTCAGGCCATCGACAATGCCCGACATCCTGACCTTGTTGCTGTCGGTTATGAATATCTGGCCGAAGTCACTCCCGGCGACCAATCCCAGCAGATTCGAGATCCTGCCCATGTCCAGCTTGTCGAACACGTCATCCAGCAGAAGCATCGGCGGAAAGCCGTAACGGGTCTTCATCAGCTCGTACTGGGCGAACTTCAAGGAGACCAGAAACGACTTCTGCTGCCCTTGCGAGCCACAGCGCCTGATCGGAAACCCGTTCATCCCGAAGAGGAAATCATCCCTCTGAATCCCGACGGTGGTGTACCTGAACATCCTGTCCTTCTCCCTGGAGGCCTTCAGAAGATCCGACAGCGAACCCTTCGCAAGATCCGAACGATAGTCGATCGACACGGTCTCACGACCACCCGAAAGCGTGGCGTAATGCCCTGCCACAAGCGGAAGGAGATCCCTGACAAAGGCCTCCCTCCTGGCGTGTATCGCTCCGGCATATTCATTCATCCGTTCGTCGAACACATCGAGCAGGGCCTCGTCGAAGGTGCCGTCCTTGAGCATCTTGTTGCGTTGGAAAAGCAGGCGGTTGTACTGCTGCATCGCGGCGAGATATTCCCTGTCCATCTGCGACAGCACGGAATTGACGAACCGCCGCCGGTCCTCACCGCTCTCGCTGACGAGGGAAGTGTCTGACGGCGAGACCATCACGATCGGCAGCACACCGATGTGATCAGAAATCTTCGAATATGCCTTGTCGTCCCGGCGCACCTTCTTCTCGCCCTTGCCGTCCACCTGGAC
>ENA-OYXC01000933-OYXC01000933.1-human-gut-metagenome-genome-assembly--contig:-NODE-933-length-10196-cov-7.407751_pt1 | contig 10196 bp, 9 predicted proteins | sample MGYA00244214_ERZ653415 | MGnify/ENA primary metagenome ERZ653415 (study PRJEB26926, sample SAMN06165016) | human gut metagenome | biome: ENVO:00009003; feature: ENVO:2100002; material: ENVO:00002003... | reverse complement strand
CCTACGACGCCCTGATTAACAGTCAGGTGTTCTACCGGCTGAACTATCGGGGAATTAAGGTTGGTAAGTCAACCAACGAAGATTATTATACTCGCATGGCAATTATTTGTCAACAGTTTTTTAGAAAAATTTATAAGTATTTTGAGAAGGCGATAAATGCGCGGGATTTAGGAGATGAAATGCCTATATAGAATTAAGGCAAGTGATATGAAAGGCGAGGGAAAGATGGTCTTGATGTGTTGCCTTAAATACACCACCCTTCACCTTTACTTAATGCAGAAAGTGAAGAAAGCAGGAAGAGCTAAAATCTTTAGATAAATAGTAGGCTTGTTTAAGGTTTTATGCTATAATATCCTTAATGATATAAACTACATGTGTAAAGGAGTGTTCCCCATGGAAGAAGCTGTATTATACGCTGTGGAAAACAATATTGCGACGATTACTTTGAACCGTCCGAAGAGCCTGAATTCAATGAATGACGCGCTGATTGACGGTTTGCATGCTGCCATTACCAAGGCTGCTGCTGACGCTGAGGTGCGTGCTATCGTACTCACCGGCAACGGCAAAGCATTTTGTGCCGGCGGCGACCTGAGCTATCTGAACGGCTTGGAGGGCGTTGCTGCCAAGAAGGACTTTATCGCTAAGGTGGGCGACGTTGCAAAACGCCTGACTACCATTCCTAAACCTGTTATTTCTTATATCAACGGCGTTACTGCCGGTGCCGGCGTTAACCTGATGCTGGCCTGCGACCTGGTGTATGCATCTGCCAAGGCACGCTTTGGCGAGAGCTTTGCCAAGGTTGGCCTGATTCCCGACTGCGGCGGTCTGTACTTCCTGCCGAAGGCTATCGGTGTGCTGAAGGCTAAGGAGCTGATGTTTACCGGTGACTTGATTGACGCTGCAACTGCCAAGGAACTTGGCATGCTGAATGATGTCTATGAAGACGAAGAGCTGAAGGATAAGGTTTACGCTATGGCTGCACGTCTGGCAGCAAGTGCTCCGCTGTCTATCAGCCTGACGAAAAAATATCTTAACGACCATGACCTGACTTTGGACGAGGTGCTGGCAATCGAAGAAACTACCCAGGCGCTGCTGATGGGTACCGATGACTGCAAGGAAGGCATTGCTGCCTTCTATGAAAAGCGTGCGCCGCAATTCACAGGCAAATAAGAAAATAATCAACAGAAAAAAGTAAATGTTTACGGAACTGTCACATAATTTATACTGATGGTTCCGTTTTCTTTTTGACGTAGGAATACAAGATGTTGTATAATAAATCTATTGATAAATTTTTCTCGGAGGAAAGTATGCTCGATTTCAGTACGATGATCTATCGCATTCCTGCGCTGCTGTTTGCGATTACGATACACGAATATGCCCATGCGCAATGTGCGGACAGCATGGGTGACCCGACTGCGCGTTATATGGGACGCATGACCTTCAACCCGATGGCACATCTGGACCCGTTGGGTGCGATTCTGCTGGTTGTAGCCGGCTTCGGCTGGGCTAAGCCTGTAGAAATTAACCCCAGCAATTTTCGCAACCGCCGCGAGGGTATTCTGAAGGTTTCCTTTGCCGGTCCCGCAGCCAATCTGTTTTTGTGCTTTCTCGCTGCATTCTTCATGACGTTTTTAAATCACTTCGGTCTTTTGAGTGATGGCGTTTACCGCTTTTTGCTGTGGATGCAGTTATATAATGTATGGTTTGCTTTCTTCAACCTGATTCCGGTTCCGCCGCTGGACGGCTCTAAGATTCTTTCGGAGCTTCTGCCGCCGTCTATGGTCTGGAAGTTCGATAATCTGGTTGGACGCTACGGCTTTTATATTCTGATTGCTTTGGTGTTCACCGGTATTATAGGTGCGATTATCAGACCGCTTGCCGCAGGCTACATGATGCTGGTAAACGGTATTTTAGGTTTAGTGTTCTAAGCCATGGCTGATTTATCGTTGAAGCTGACTGCGTTCGAGGGTCCGCTGGATTTGCTCCTGCACCTTATCGAGCGTGATAAAGTAGATATTTATGATATTCCCATCGCTGCGGTTACGGAGCAGTATATAAGCTATCTGCGCAGCATGAGTGAATTTGATATGGAGGTCGCCAGTGATTTTCTGGTGATGGCCGCAACGCTGCTGCAGATTAAATCGCGCATGCTGCTGCCCAAGCAGTCCGCTGAGGGCGAGGAGGAGGAAGCAGACCCGCGCCAGCAGCTGGTGGAGATGCTGGTGGAATACCGCCGCATTAAGCGCGCTGCCGCTGCTCTAGCAGATATGAAGCAGAGCGCTGAGCTGTACTGGCAGCGTGAGCCGATGTTCGGCAATCTGGTGGAGCGCACTGTTGCTCCCTGCACGGTGCAGCAGTTATTGAAGGCTTTGGCAGGCATGACGACTGCGCCCGACGGCAAGCCAGCAGCCTTTATTGAGCCGCAGGCCTATAGCGTGCAGGATAAAATGGCAGATATTCTGCAAAAACTGCAGCGTCAGCCGCAGGGCTTTATGCTGAATGAGATTTTTACCGCAGGCAGCCCTGCCGAGAAAGTGGCCTGCTTTTTGGGTGTGTTGGAGCTGCTGAAGCTGGGTTTGATTACTATCAGCCAGGCACAGCGCTTTGCACCGATTTATATCTTCGGCAAGCAGGGACAGGAGGAAGCAAACGATGTATCTTGACAAAATGACAGGAGCACTGGAAGCGGTGCTGTTTGCTGCAGGTGAGCCTGTTTCTGTGGCGGAGCTTGCGGACCTTCTGCAGCTGGAAAAGCCGCAGGTGTGGGAGCTTGTTTCGGAGCTGAAGCAATCCTACGAGGCGGAAAGCAGGGGATTGATGCTGCGTGAAACAGCAGGCTGCTTTCAGCTGGTAACCAAGCCGGTTTACTACAGCATATTGCTGGGCTTGGGACGCAAAAAGGAAGTAAAGCTGACGAATGCTTCCTTGGAAACCTTGGCGATTGTCGCTTTTAAACAGCCGGTGACGCGCGCAGAGATGGAAGCCATTCGCGGCGTGAAGGTTGACGGCGTACTCAATACACTGCTGGACCTTGGTATGGTGGCGGAAGCTGGACGCAAAAAGGCTTTGGGCAACCCGATTTTATATGCTACGACAGAAAAATTTCTGATGGTATTCGGACTGAACTCATTGGAGGAGCTGCCGCCGCTGGAAACGAAGCCTGAAGATGAGGCAGAGGCTGCGCAGCAGGTGCTGCAGCTTGATAATACATTAGAAGCAAAGGAAAACTGAGATAGATGGAAGAACGTTTACAAAAAATTCTGGCGGCAGCAGGCGTTGCCTCCCGCCGCGAAGCAGAAAAAATTATTACGGCAGGTCGCGTCCGCGTGAACGGTAAGGTTGTTACCGAGCTGGGCTGCAAGTTTGATGCATCAAAGGTACGCATCAGCGTTGACGGCAAGCCTATTGCCCAAGAGGCCAAGGCATATTACATGTTCTATAAGCCGAGGGGAGTAGTCACCACGATGTCCGACCCGCAGAACCGCCGCAGCATTGCCGATTTCGTGCAGAACCTGCCGGAGAGAGTTTTCCCGGTAGGCCGCCTGGACTTCAATACCGAAGGACTGCTGCTGCTGACGAATGACGGTGCTTTGGCACAGGCGCTGATGCACCCGAGCCATGAGGTTAATAAAACCTACCTCGTTAAGGTTCCGGGCATTGTGCCGCAGGAAAAGCTGGACCAGCTGCGTTTGGGCGTAAAGCTGGAGGACGGTCCGACCGCTCCGGCGATTGTTAACCTGCGTGATTATGATCATGAGCGTGGCTTTACGCTTTTTGATATCACCATCCATGAGGGACGTAACCGCCAGATTCGCCGCATGTGCGACGCTATCGGCTTCCCGGTGCGCGATTTGAAGCGTATCAAGCTGGGACCGCTGCAGCTGAGCAATCTGGGACGCGGCAAGTTCCGCAGCCTGAGCGAGCAGGAGTTGTCTCAGCTCAGAAAGGCGGCTAAGCTATGACGCGAGTTGCGATTGTCGGCGGCGGCGCTGCAGGCCTGTTGGCAGGTATTGCTGCAGCCTGGGGCGGAGCGCAGGTAACGATTTATGAAAAAATGCGTGTGCCGGGCAAGAAAATGCTCATCACAGGCAAGGGACGCTGCAACATTACCAACGCTTGCGAAATCCCCGATTTCATAAAAAATCTGCCTGGAAACGGAAGATTTTTAAATAGTGCTTTACATAGGTTCACAAATGATGATATAGTATTGCTGTTGGAGAGTAACGGACTGCCGACGAAGGTTGAACGCGGCGGACGTATTTTTCCGGTAAGCGACAAGGCGAAGGATGTAGTTGATACGCTGGTAAGGATTTATACCGAGGCCGGCGGCAAGCTGCAGACTGACACCAAGGTTATTGATATCATGGTCAAGGAAGGCCATGTGTACGGCGTGCGCACGGTCAACGGCGTGTACGAGGCAGACAGAGTTATTCTGGCTGCGGGCGGCGCCTCCTATCCGGGCACAGGCAGCGACGGCGGCGGCGCCAAGCTGGCAAAGAAGCTGGGGCACACTATTGTACCGCTGAAGCCTTCTCTGATTCCGCTGGAAAGCGATTATCCTTATGTTGATGACCTGCAGGGTTTATCTTTGCGCAACGTGCAGGCAACGCTTTTGGCCGACGGCGTAAAGCTGGGCAGTGAATTCGGTGAGATGCTGTTTACACATTTCGGTGTTTCCGGTCCGATTGTGCTTTCGCTGAGCAATCTTGCCGCAGACGCTTTGGCTGCAGGCAAAGATGTAGAGCTGGAGGTTGACCTGAAGCCTGCGCTGAGCGAAGAAAAGCTGGATGCACGTATTCAGCGCGATTTTGTGCAGTACAGCCGTAAGCAAGTGCTCAACGGTATGAAGGACCTGCTGCCGCAGCGACTTATTCCCGTTGTACTGGATATGTCCTACGTTGATGAGAACAAATTCATCAACCAAGTTTCGCGCGAGGAGCGTCACAGACTGCTGCAGACGCTGAAGCATTTTGTGATTACTATTTCCGCAACACGTCCGATTGCAGAGGCTATTGTTACCGCAGGCGGCGTGAGCGTGAAGGAGATTGACCCCAAGACCATGGAATCCAAGCGCATCAAGGGCCTGTACTTTGCAGGCGAGGTTATGGATGTCGACGGTTATACCGGCGGCTATAATCTGCAGGCGGCGTTCAGCAGCGGCCATGCTGCGGGCGAAGCGGCAGCTGCGGAAGAATAATTCATAAATTTGACTTAAATTAGGCTATCCATATACATGTAAAACATGGTATTATATAGATAGCTAATACATTATAAAGTGTGGTTATGTAGAATGAAGAAGATTGTTGTGGCAATTGATGGTCCCGCAGGTGCAGGCAAAAGCACTATTGCGAAGTTGGCTGCCGAAAAATTAGGCTATGCCTATATTGATACCGGTGCCATGTACAGAAGCGTAGCCTGGAAGTTTTTGCAGACAGGCAAACCTTTTGACGAGGACTTTATCAGCGGCTTATCCAAGACTATGCTGATTGACTTCAAGCCGGAGGCAAAAATTAACCGTGTTTTTGTGGACGGTACCGAGGTTACCGATGCTATCCGTACTCCCGAGGTGACGGCGATTGTGTCGCGTGTTGCTGCTATCGGAGCAGTGCGTGAGGCGATGGTGGACCAGCAGCGCCGTATGGGCGAGGCAGGCGGTGTCCTGATGGACGGCCGTGATATCGGTACGGTGGTATTCCCGAACGCACAGCTGAAAATTTTTCTTACTGCTTCGGTTGAGGAAAGAGCGCGCCGCCGCTATGCGGAAATGGTGGCCAAAGGTCAGCAGGTTGATCTGCAGCAGCTGCAGGCGGATATTGCCGAGCGCGACAAGCAGGACAGCGAGCGTGCTATCAGTCCGCTGCGTCAGGCAGAGGATGCACTGCTTCTGGATACATCCGATATGGGCATCAGCGAGGTTACCGATAGAATTTTACAGCTGGTGCAGGAGCGCGCACAATGATTTATACCTTAGTGAAGAATCTCTTTAAAATTCTTTTTACCATCTTTTTGCGATTGAAGGTAGAAGGAACAGAAAATATTCCCAAGGATGGTCCGCTGGTTATAGCGAGCAACCATCTGAGTCTGCTTGATCCGCCTGTACTTGGTACGACAGCAACCCGTAAGGTCCATTTTATGGCCAAGGAAGAGCTGTTTGTGCCGGTTCTAGGCACTATCTATAAAATTCTGGGTGCTTTCCCGGTGCGCCGTGGCGGTGCGGACCGTGCTGCAATCAAGCATGGTATTGATATTCTGGAAAGCGGTCAGGTGCTGGCGATTTTCCCTGAGGGAACACGCAGCAAGACCGGCGAGCTTGGTAAGGCTCAGCCCGGAGCGCTGATGATGGCGAGCAAGGCGAAGGCAACTATCGTGCCGGCCTGCATCATCGGTACCGATTACAAGCGTCATGGCCGTATCTGGCCGAAGGTTACGGTGCGCTTTGGCAAGCCGATGCCCTTTCAAGAGGACGCTGTGGTCAACAAAGAATTTTTGCATGCAATGACTGAAGAGCTGATGCAGCACATTGCAAAGCTGCAGGCAGGTGAAGATGTATAATGGAAATTAAGGTAGCAGAGCACTGTGGTTTTTGCTATGGTGTGAAGCGCGCGGTGGCGTTGGCCCAAAAGGCTGCGACAGACCGTGTGCAGGGTGCAACGCTGGGACCATTGATACACAATCCCCAGCTGATTGCCGAGCTTGCATCGCAGGGCATTGCCTGTAAGGACAGCCTGGAGCAGTTTGCTTCCGGTGAAACGGTTATCTTCCGTTCACACGGCGTGGGGCCTGAAACCTACGCGCAGGCAGAAAAACAAGGGCTGACAATTCTGGACGCAACCTGTCCGAATGTGCGCCTGGCACAGCAAAAGGCTGCTCAGGCAGCAGCTGATGGCTATTTTCCTGTAATAGTCGGAGAAAAAAATCATCCGGAAGTAAAAAGTATTTTAAAATGGGCAGGAAAAAACGCTATCTGTGTAGAATGTATAAAAGATATCTCTTATGTACCGCGCCAGGAGCGTTATGGAGTAATCATCCAGACGACTTTTGAGCTGCAGAAATTTAATGATATATTGCAGGCACTGCAGGAGCAGCGCCCGGGAGAATACCGTGTGGAGCGCACCATCTGTCTGGCGACAGCGCAAAGACAGCAGGCGGCTGTAAAGCTGGCTGCAGAGTCGGATGCCGTTATCGTCATCGGCGGACGCAACAGCGCCAACACAAGGCATCTCTTCGAGCTGGTGCAACAGCATTGCAGGCAAGCATATCATATAGAGACTGCCAGCGAGCTGAGCAGCGATATGCTAAGGGGTTGCAATAAAATAGGAATCACGGCAGGAGCATCGACTCCGGACCGTTTAATTAAGGAGGCTATTTTAGTAATGGAAAACATGGATTTTGAAAGCATGCTCAACGAAAGTATGGAGGTAGAGGTATATCCTGGCAAAGTTGTCAACGGTACCGTTATTCAATTGGATAAAGACGGCGTTTATGTATCTTTTGGATATAGACATGATGGTCTGATTCCTTATTCCGAATGGTCCCAGACCGAATCTGCTGAAGAACTGCAAAACTCTATCAAAGTTGGCGACGAAGTAGAAGCTAAGGTTGTTCCTGGCAGCACTAAGAGCGATTTCGTTCGTCTGTCCAAAATCAAAGCAGAGCGCGACGCAGCATGGAAAAATGTTGCTGAGCTGCCCGAAGGCGAAAAACGCCCGGCAACCGTTAAAGTTCTGCGCATCATCAAAAACAAAGCTAAAAACATCGTTGGTCTGGGTGTTGCAGTTGAAGGTGTTGAAGGCTTCATGCCCGCATCTCATGTTGAACTGCGCCGCGTAGAAGACTTCACCGGTTATGTCGGCAAAGAGCTGGAAGCTGAAATCATCGAAGTTGACCTGGAGAAAAAACGCATCGTTGTTTCCCGCCGCGACCTGCTGAGAGCTGAAGCTGACGCTAAACGCAAAGCTTACAAGGAAGCTAAAGAAGCTCGCATTGCTGCTGCTAAAGAAGCACGCGCTGCTGCTGAAGAAGCTGCTTACAACTCTGTTGAAGAAGGCAAAGTATACACCGGTAAGGTTGTAAAAGTTGCTGAATTCGGTCTGTTCGTTGAAATCGGCGAAGGCCTGGTTGGCTTGGTTCACAACACCGAGCTGTCTTGGGACCGTAGCGTAAAAGCTGCTGACGTTGCTAAAGAAGGCGACGAAGTAACCGTTCTGGTTAAGAGCATCGACCGCGAAAACAAACGTGTTGCTCTGAGCATCAAAGCTACTCTGGAAGATCCCTGGAAGGTTGAAGCTTCTCAATTCCACATTGGCGACATTCTGGACGTAGAAGTTGTTCGTCTGCTGGCTTTCGGCGCTATTGTTAAACTGAGCGACAAGGTTGAAGGTCTGGTTCACATTTCCGAAATCGCTCCTGAGCGCATCGAAGCTCCGAGCGACGTTCTGGAAGTTGGCCAAGTTGTTAAAGCTGAAATCATTAAAATGGATCTGGACAGCAAAAAAATCGGCCTGAGCATTTCTAAAGTTAAACGTGATGCTGAAAAGAACGAATTCCGTTCCTACATGGGCAGCAAAAAATCTCACCTGAGCCAAAACCTGTCCGAGCAGCTGGAAAGCCTCGAAAAATAATTGGAGAAGGATATGCAACGTGCAAAGCGTAAGCTAGAACATATTCAATATGCACTGGAGCTGGGCGACGGCCCGGCGGCAACGCACCTTGCTGATCTCCGCTTCTTACACAACTGTCTGCCGGAGATTAATCCGGCAGACTTTGTTTTATCTGTAGAAATTTTAGGCAAACGTCTGCGTTTGCCTTTTTTCATTGATGCTATTACCGGCAGTACAGATGCGGTGACGGAGATTAACAGAAAGCTGGCGCAGGTGGCAGCAAGAACCGGTATCGGTATGGCTGTAGGCTCGCAATTCGGCGCTGTGCGTGACGGCAGCGGTATCGCGAGCTATACTGTGGTGCGCGAGGAGCTTGATGAAGGTCTTGTTATCGGGAACATCAGCGCACTGGCTACGCCCGCGCAGGTGCAGGCTGCCATTGACATGCTGCAGGCTGACGCGCTGGAGGTTCACCTGAACGCTGCGCAGGAGCTGTGGATGGCCGAGGGCGACAAGGATACCTGCGGACTTTTGGCAAACCTGGTGCAGATTCGTGATGCTGTGAGCGTGCCTGTTATCGTCAAGGAAACAGGCTGCGGTATTGCAGCAGAGCAGTACGAGCTTTTGCTGGAGCAGGGCTTTACAGCCTTTGACTGTGCCGGCGCAGGGGGGACGAACTTCCCGGCGATTGAGGCAAAGCGTCAGGGCGTGGAGCTGACGGAGGAGTTTGCTGCCTGGGGCGTGCCTACGTGCTGGAGCTTGCTTGACGCGCAGCAGACACTGCCGCAGAATGCTCTGCTTTTGGCGAGCGGCGGCATCCGTACCGCAGGTGACGTAGCGCGTGCCTTCGCTCTGGGTGCGGACGCGGTGGGGATTACCGCACCGCTTTTGCGTCTGGTCATGGAGCAGGGAGTTGACGCTGCCGCAGACTATGTGGAGTCACTGGCGGAAGGACTGCAAAAGTACATGCTGCTTTTGGGCTGCCTGACGCCGAAGAAGTTGCGTGACGTTCCGCTGATTGTGACGGGAGAAACGCGTGACTTTATTGCCAGCCGAGGCTATGAGCTGGCGAAGCTGTGCAGATGGCGCAGAGGGTAAAACGCAAAAAAATTTATATGAGAACGACTTAAAGTAAGAGTGCAACTTTGTGTTGTGCTCTTCTTTTTTTATGCAGAACAATAAAAAAAGACTTGTTTTTAGGCGGGGGTAGACATATAATGTAAATATGTTAAAAAAAGGAAGCAATATTGTTGTAACGTATGCTAATACTATTCTTAAGATTTTATTAGTTAGGAGAAACTTTAAGTAGTATTGTGAGGACAACGATTGGCTGACAGAGTATAAAGGAGACTTTTTATAAATGTCAAAAATATTTTTTCGGTGGCATAATTTCTCTGTAAAATTTTTGAATGCAGTGCTGCAGAGCAGTAAAACTCCTGCAAAGTATCATCCGCCAGTAGAGTACGACGAAGCAGCTTTTGTTGCGCCTTATTTGGGCAATTTGTGCAAAATTCCCGATGACCATTTTGTGAGCAACTATCGAGAAGAAATCGAAGAGTATTTTTTGAGCGAGCCAGAGCATTTGGAAAATGTGGC
>ENA-OYXC01000925-OYXC01000925.1-human-gut-metagenome-genome-assembly--contig:-NODE-925-length-10255-cov-7.218431_pt1 | contig 10255 bp, 7 predicted proteins | sample MGYA00244214_ERZ653415 | MGnify/ENA primary metagenome ERZ653415 (study PRJEB26926, sample SAMN06165016) | human gut metagenome | biome: ENVO:00009003; feature: ENVO:2100002; material: ENVO:00002003... | reverse complement strand
AAGGCTATTCGTCGGCAGCGTCAGATGTGTATAAGAGACAGGTTGGTGCGGTTGCCCAAGCCAATTTCCATCGCAATCTTTGTTGCGTTGATATAGTAAACTGTGATGTTGTTGTCAGCGAAATATTTCTTCACACGGTTAGGAAGATTGTTCGCGAGAGTGTCGCCTTCCCATACGGTGTTTAGAAGGAATGTACCATTCTTTTGCAAGCCACGAGTCACATCATACATGTGCAGATAAGCCTGTACGTGACATGCCACGAAGTTTGGAGTGGTCACCAAGTAAGTTGAGCGGATTGGTTCGTCACCGAAACGGAGGTGTGAGCAAGTGAAACCGCCCGACTTCTTAGAGTCGTAAGAGAAATATGCTTGGCAATACTTGTTGGTGTTGTCACCGATAATCTTTACAGAGTTCTTGTTAGCACCCACTGTACCATCAGCACCGAGACCGTAGAATTTAGCCTGGAACAAACCCTTGCCGCCTACTGCGATTTCTTCTTTCTGAGGAAGTGAAGTGAATGTAACATCGTCAACTATACCTACAGTGAATTGATTCTTTGGCATTGGCAAAGCAAGGTTCTCATACACAGCAGTGATTTGTGCAGGAGTAGTGTCTTTTGAACCAAGACCGTAACGGCCACCTACGATAAGAGGTGCGTTTTCTGTGCCATAGAAGCAGTCCTTAACATCGAGGTACAGTGGATCGCCATTTGCACCAGGTTCTTTTGTGCGGTCGAGTACAGCGATACGCTTTGCTGTGCTTGGAACTGCAGAGAGGAAGTGCTTAGCAGAGAATGGACGATACAAGTGAACTGATACAAGACCCACCTTTTCACCTTGTTCGGTCATGTGGTCGATAGCCTCGCGGATAGCCTCGGTTACAGAACCCATTGCGATAATCACACGGTCGGCATCTTTTGCACCATAGTAGTCGAACAATCCGTATTGACGACCAGTGATAGCGTTGATTTTGTTGATGTAGTCTTCTACGATAGCAGGAATTGCGTTGTAGTATTCGTTGCAAGATTCACGGTGCTGGAAGAATACGTCAGGGTTTTCGTTAGTACCACGAGTCACAGGGCTATCTGGATTCATAGCGCGCTTGCGGAAGTTGGCAAGTGCTTCACGGTCCAAGAGTGGTTCCAAATCTTCTTGTTCGAGGGCCTCAATCTTCTGTATTTCGTGAGAAGTACGGAAACCGTCGAAGAAGTTCACGAAGGGAACGTGACCCTCGATGGCAGACAGATGAGCCACGGGAGACAGGTCCATAACTTCCTGCGGGTTGCTCTCAGCCAGCATAGCGAAGCCGGTCTGACGAACAGCCATAACGTCGCTGTGGTCACCGAAGATGTTCAGGGACTGGGTAGCAACGGTACGTGCAGAAACATCGAACACGCAGGGCAGCTGCTCAGCAGCGATCTTGTACATGTTGGGGATCATCAGCAGCAGGCCCTGAGAAGCGGTGAAGGTGGTGGTAACAGCACCTGCACCCAGAGAGCCGTGGACAGCACCAGCGGCGCCGGCCTCGGACTCCATCTCAACGACCTTGACCTGGTTGCCGAAGATGTTCTTCTGGCCGGCTGCAGACCACTGGTCCACAGAGTCAGCCATCGGAGAAGACGGGGTAATGGGGTAGATGGCAGCCACGTCCGTGTAGGCATACGCTACATGGGCGGCAGCGGTATTGCCATCCATAGTTTGCTTTGCTCTAGGCATTTTTCTTCCTCCATTATTCAGAATTTGGTACCTTTTGCGCGGGGCAATATGCCCGCTGGGACCGGAGAACCCCATAAAAGGCACTATTGCTTGTATACTATAATAGCAGATTCCGGCAATAAAGTAAACGCAAACCGCCCGACAAACGCACCAAAAATTAAGAAATTTTTTAGCGGTTTTGTACTTTCTTTAGTGCGCTAAAGCAAGCAGTGATGCAGATTTTCGGTTTTTGGGGGCAGGCTCTTCCAGAAATTGTGATTTTTTTCGCAAGAGGGAACTCCCTCCCCTTGTATTTATCATATCTTTATTGACAACAAACCGCACTTTGCCGTAAACTGAGAGCATAAAACCGGCGCACCGCCGGAAAAGGGGCGTAAGGTAAATGAACGATACAGTACACTTTGAAAAAACTCTCTCCAGCGAGACCCTGTTCGAGGGGCGGGTCATCACCCTGACCAAGGACACCGCGCTGCTGGAAAACGGCAAGACCGCTACCCGCGAGGTGGTGCATCACCACGGCGGCGCCTGCATCCTGCCTTATTTTGCAGACGGTACCATCTGCATGGTGCGGCAGTTCCGCTATGCCATGCAGCAGCAGCTGTGGGAGCTGCCCGCCGGTAAGCTGGAAAAGGGCGAGGACCCCTTTGCAGCCGCCAAGCGGGAACTGGAGGAAGAGTGCGGCCTGACCGCCGACAACTACATCTCGCTGGGCGAATTCTACCCCACCGTGGGCTACGATACCGAGGTCATCTATACTTGGGTAGCCACCGGTCTGCACGAGACCAAGATGCACCTTGATGCGGACGAGTTCCTGACCCCCGACCGTGTGCCGCTGGAAAAGGCGTATCAGATGGTCATGAGCGGCGAAATTAAAGACGGCAAGACCATTGCGGGCATCCTGAAGCTGAAGGCTCTGCTGGCCGAGGGCAAGCTGTGATCTTATACGAGGACGCCGCCCTTGTGGTGCTGGACAAGCCTGCCGGGCTTTCCAGCGAGGAGGGCGTGCCCGCCGCGCTGCGGGCCCACTGGAACGCACCTGACGCCTTTGTGGGGGTGGTGCACCGGTTGGACACCGGTGTGTCCGGGTTGATGGTCTATGCCCGCACCCCGGCAGCTGCCGCCGCCCTGAGCCGTCAGGTGACCCAAAGTCAGGACGCCTATGCCGTGCAGGATGGCCGCGCCGAGGGCAAAGCCGCCGCGCCGCAGTTCGTCAAGCAGTACCGCGCAATCATTGCCGGTGCGCCGGACGCGCAGCTGCCCGCCGCCGGGGTGCTGCGGGATTACCTGTTCAAGGACAGCCGCAAGGGCAGGGTGTTCCCGGTCAGCCGTCCCCGCAAGGGGGTGCGGGAAGCGGTGCTGGAATACCGCATCCTTGCCACGGCAGGGGAAAACAGCCTTGCCGAGATCACCCTGCACACCGGGCGCACCCATCAGATCCGGGTGCAGTTTGCCAGCCGCAAGCACCCGCTGTACGGCGACGGCAAATACGGCAGCCGCCAGAAGGGCAGCATTGCCCTGCAAAGCTGCGGCCTGCGCTTTGTGCACCCGGACACCGGCAAGCCCATGGCCTTTTCTCTGCCCCTGCCCGCCGCCGCACCGTGGAAGGAGTTTTTGGAATTAGGTGAGTGATATGGAACAGCAATACAAGACTGATGCCGAAATTTACGCCGTGCTGGAGCGGGAGATCATCGATCTGACCATCCGTCCCGGCTCTTCACTGAGCGAGAACCCGCTGTGCGCCCGGTTCGGTGCGCCGCGCTCCCTGATCCGGGTGGTGCTGCAAAAATTGCAGGAAAACGGGCTGGTGCGCATCGTGCCCTACAAGGGTACCACTGTCACCCGGCTGAACCGGCGCATCGTGGACGAGCTGATCTACGAGCGCACCGCCGTGGAGGGGCGTATCCTGCGGGACTTTGCCCCCAACGCCACCCCGGCGCAGCGGGCGCAGATCCGTGCGCGGGTGGACGCCTACGAAGCGCTGGCCCGCGCCGAAAACCCGGACTTCAACAAGCTGTACGAGATGGACTGCCGCCTGCACGAGACATGGTTTGCCGCCATGGACAAGATGTACCTGTGGAGCACCTTACAGAACGCCCACGCCGATTACAGCCGGTTCCGTATGCTGGACACCATGACCACCGGCGGGCTGGACGAGGTGATCGCCGACCACCGCAACCTGCTGAACGCCATCGAGCGGTGCGACCTTGCCGCCTTTGAGCCGCTGGTGGAGCGCCATCTGTACGGCGGCATCCGCCGCCTTGGCAGTAAGCTGACCAAGGAATACGCCGACTTTTTTGAGCCGGAAAACATGAAATAAGTCAAATTGTTCCACGGGGAACAAAGACGAGTTAAAAAGCCCGGAGTGTCCGCAGACGCTCCGGGCTTTTGATATTCAGAACACTCCGGTGATGAAAATTTCCAGCCCGATGCCGATGAGGATGACACCGCCCAGAATACTTGCCTTGCCGGAAAGCTGTGTGCCGAACTTTTTGCCGATGCGCAGACCCGCCATGCAGAGGATGAAGGTGACCACCGCAATGATGATGGCAGCGGTAAGTGCCATCAACCAGCCGTATTCCGAGATGGTGAAGCCCACCGAAAGGGCATCGATGCTGGTGGCAATGCCTTGCATGAACAGCGCCCCGGCGCTGAGCTGCGCCGCCTCCTCGGCTTCCTCGCCCCGGATGCCGTCCAGCAGCATCTTGCCGCCGATGTAGCCCAGCAGTGCCAGCGCGATCCACGGGATCAGGGTCTCAAAGGACGCAAACAGCTCCACGATGGTATGCACGCACACCCAGCCGATCATAGGCATTGCGGCCTGAAAAAGGGCGAAAGTGCCCGCAATTTTGCCCATGGTGCCCTTGTTCATTTTAGGGTCGTGCAGACCGTTTGCCATGGACACCGAAAACGCATCCATCGCAAGCCCCACGCCCAGCAAAACGCTGTTGAGAAAAAACACAAAACTCCATTCCATTCTGTCTGCCTCCTGTTTGTTGACCGTATTCCAAGCAAAAACAAAACCCGGCCCCGGGCGCGTTGTACGTCCGGGACCGGGTGATTTTTTGAGATCCACTCCATGTGCACGGGCGCAGCAAACACGCACCAAAACACATGAGTCTCGCAAATGAAAGCAAGCCAGACCGAAACAGTCATTATGTTGACTTGCTGCGCTCTGCAAAGCGCCTGCTACTCCCCCACGGGTATTGTGATTTCGTTTATTCTAGCACAGTTTCAAGGGGAAGTCCAGACAAACCTGACGGTGAAACGATTTTTAATGTGCTCCGCTGCGCTGTGCACATCAATAGCGGAAGAATTATTTATAATTTCGGGTTTCAGGAAAGTCTGCGGAGCTTGTCGGGGCAAAGCCCCTCCATCTGCTAACGCAGACCGCTCTGCCGCTTAAAAGCCCCACTGGGGCTTTCATTGCTGCGCAAACGCGGACTATCCCAAACCCATTTTCACAGGAGGGGTCGTAGAGGAAAACTGTCCCTTATTCCTTCTCTTCGGGGTCTGCCTCCGGGGCTTCGGTGGCGGCGGCAGCATCGGCGGCTTCCATCTCGGCCAGCTGCTCGGCGGTGGGCTCGGCATCAGCCTCAGAAGCATCGATCTTCTCGGTCTGTGCTTCGTCGTCGTGGTCGGTGCGTGCCAGCACCATCACCTTGTCGTTCTCGCCCAGACGCATCACCCGCACGCCGGAGCCGTAGCGGCTCTGCAGCGGGATCTCGTTGGCGTGCAGGCGGATAATGATGCCCTCCTGACTGCTCAGCAGCACGTCATCCACATCGTCCACGATCTTCACGGCGGCTACCTTGTCGCGGCTCACATCGTAGTTGCGGATGCCCTTGCCGCCGCGGGCGGTGATGCGGTAGGTGTCGATATCGGAGCGGCGTCCCTTGCCGTTCTCGGTCACGGTCAGCACCGTGCCGCCCTCGCGGCAGATGCACACGCCGACAACTTCATCGCCCTCTGCCAGACGGATGGCGCGCACGCCGTGGCCGTTACGACCCATCGGGCGGGCATCCTCCTCGTTGAAGCGGATGGCCTGACCGTTGCGGGTGGCAACGATGAGCATATCGTGGCCGGAGGTCAGGCGGGTCCAAGCCAGCGCATCGCCCTCATTCAGGGCAATGCCGATCAGGCCGCTCTTGCGGATGTTGGCGTACTGTTCCAGCGGGGTGCGCTTGATCAGGCCCTGCTTTGTGACCATGGTCACATAGCCGCCCGACTGCTCAGCGTCCTTGCTCTGGCAGATCATGTTGGTGACCTTTTCGCCCTCCGCCAGCTGCAGCAGGTTGACGATATTCATACCCTTGCTGGTGCGGCTGCCCTCGGCGATGGTGTAGCCCTTGATGCGGAACAGGCGGCCACGGTCGGTGACAAAGAGCACATAGTCGTGGGTGGAGCCTACGAACATCTCCTGCACGATATCCTCTTCCTTGCGGGTCATGCCGGAGATGCCGCGTCCGCCGCGGCGCTGTGCCTGATAGGTGGCCTTGAGCTGACGCTTGATATAACCGGCCTCGGTCAGGGTGTAGACGCACTGCTCCTCGGCGATCAGATCCTCGATATCCACCTCACCGGTCACGGACTGGATCTCGGTGCGGCGCTCGTCGCCGAAGCGCTTCTTCATTTCCAGCAGCTCGTCCTTGACGATGGCAAGCACCCGGGCGTCATCGGCCAGAATGGCTTCCCAGTCCTCGATCTTGGCCTGCAGACCGGCCAGTTCTTCCTCGATCTTCAAGATCTCCAGACCAGCCAGACGACCCAGCTGCAATTTAACGATGGCGTCTGCCTGCGGGTCGTCAAAGCCGAACTGCTCCATGATGGCAGCTTTGGCTTCTGCCATGCCGCCCTTGCAGGCGCGGATGGTGGCGATCAGCTCGTCCACGATGTCGGTAGCCTTCTTCAGACCTTCCAGAATATGGGCGCGTTCCTTGGCCTTTTTCAGGTCGTACTGGGTGCGGCGGCGCACCACCTCGTCCTGAAACTCCACATACTTCTGCAGCATCTGCTTCAGGGTGAGCACCTTGGGCACCTTGTGGTCGATGGCCAGCATGATAACGCCCACGGTGTCCTGCAGCTGGGTGTACTGGTACAGCTGGTTCAGGATGACCTGTGCATTGGCGTCCTTGCGGATATCCACCACGATGCGCATCCCCTTGCGGTTGGTCTCATCATTCAGGCCGGTGATGCCCTCGATGCGCTTTTCCTTGACAAGGTCTGCCATGTGCTCGATGAGGCGCGCCTTGTTGACCATATAGGGAATTTCCGTAATGATGATCTGGGTGCGGCCGTTCTTGGTCTCCTCAATGGTGGCGCGGCCGCGCAGGGTGATCTTGCCGCGTCCGGTGGCGTAGGCGGCGCGGATGCCGCTGCGTCCCATGATGATGCCGGCGGTGGGGAAGTCCGGGCCCTTGATGTGCTCCATCAGGCCGGGCAAGTCGATGTCCGGGTCATCGATATAGGCGATGCAGCCGTCAATGACCTCGCTCAGGTTGTGGGGCGGGATGTTGGTGGCCATACCGACCGCAATGCCCTGACTGCCGTTGACCAGCAGGTTCGGGAAGCGGCAGGGCAGCACGCTGGGCTCCTTTTTGGTCTCGTCAAAGTTGGGGTCCCAGTCGATGGTGTCTTTCTCGATATCGGTCAGCATTTCCACCGCCATGCGGCTCATGCGGGCCTCGGTGTAACGGTAAGCAGCCGGGGGGTCGCCGTCCACAGAACCAAAGTTACCCTGACCATCCACCAGCGGATAGCGCAGCGAGAAGTCCTGTGCCAGACGTACCATGGCATCGTAGACCGATGCGTCGCCGTGGGGGTGGTAAGAGCCCAGCACCGCACCAACGGTATCGGCGGATTTGCGGTATGCATGGCTGGGGTCGTTGCCGCGCTCATGCATGGTGTACAGGATGCGGCGGTGGACGGGTTTCAAGCCGTCCCGCACATCGGGCAGGGCGCGGGACACGATGACCGACATGGAATAATCCAGGAAGGCCGTTTCGATCTCCTTTTTGACGTCGCGGATGATCTTTTTGGTTCCGCTGCCCGGTATCATCACATAATCTTCTTCCATTTGTTCCTCCGTGTCTTACACGTCCAGCTTTGCGTACTGGGCGTTGGTCTCGATAAAGCGGCGGCGGGGCTCCACCTGATCACCCATCAGGATGGTAAAGGCTTCATCGGCCTTTTCGGCATCCTCGATGGTGATCTGCACGATGACCCGGTTGTCCGGGTTCATGGTGGTTTCCCACAGCTGATCGGGGTTCATCTCACCAAGGCCCTTGTAGCGGTTCACCTTTGCGCCGGGCATCTCCTGCGAGAGGATGGCCATTTCCGCGTCGTTGTAGGCGTACTTGATGGTGTTGCCCTTCTGCACCTTGAACAGGGGCGGCTGTGCCACATACACATGCCCCTGCTCGATGAGGGGGCGCATATAGCGGAAGAAGAAGGTCAGCATCAGGGTGCAGATGTGGGAGCCGTCCACATCCGCATCGGCCATGATGAACACCTTGTCGTACCGCAGCTTGGAGATATCGAACTCGTCACCGATGCCGCAGCCCAGTGCCAGCACCACCGGCATCAGCTTGTCGTTGCCGTAAATTTTATCAGCGCGGGCCTTTTCCACGTTCAGCATCTTGCCCCACAGCGGCAGGATGGCCTGAATGGCAGAGTCGCGTCCCATCTTGGCAGAGCCGCCTGCAGAGTCGCCCTCGACGATGAAGATTTCGGTGCGGCTGGGGTCTTTTTCGCGGCAGTCTGCCAGCTTGCCGGGCATCCGGCTGGTCTCCAGTGCGCTCTTGCGGCGCACCAGTTCGCGGGCCTTTTTGGCAGCGGCGCGGGCGCGGGCGGCCTGCGTGGCCTTTTCAAAAATGGCCTTTGCCACGCCGGGGTTCTCCTCGAAGAACTCCATCAGCTTGGAGTAGACCATGTTGGAAACGAGGGTACGAATTTCCGTATTGCCCAGCTTTGCCTTGGTCTGGCCTTCAAATTCGGCCTCCTGCAGCTTGACCGAGATGACGCAGATCAGACCCTCGCGCACGTCTGCGCCGGACAGGTTCTCGTCCTTGTCCTTCAGCAGGCCGTGGCTGCGGCCGTAGTCGTTGAACACGCGGGTCAGGCTGGCTTTGAAGCCCTCTTCATGGGTGCCGCCGTCCGGGGTGTTGACGTTGTTGGCAAAGCTCAGAAGCAGCTCGTTGTAGCTGGAATTGTACTGCAAAGCGATCTCCGCCACGCCGCGGTCGGTCTGCCCCTTGAGGTAGATGACGTTGGGGTGCAGCACCTCCAGTTTGCGCTTTTCGCCCAGATAGGTGACAAAGCTCTTGATGCCGCCCTCGTAGCACATGACCTCGGAGCGGTAGCAGGGGTCGCCCTCCTGCCCATCCTCCAGCACGGGGGTGTACAGCTGACGCTCATCGGTCAGGGTGATCTTGACACCGGCGTTCAGGAAGCTTTCCTCCCGCAGGCGCTTTTCCAGCGTGTCGAAGTCGTAGACGGTGGTATCCTTGAACATTTCCGGGTCGGGTTTGAAGGTGACCCGGGTGCCGGTGACACCCTCGGCTACCGTGCCGATGCACTTGAGGTCGCCGTCCGGGTCGCCCCGACGGAAGGTCTGCTCGTACTCCTTGCCGTCGCGGCGCACATTGACAGTAAGCCACTCGGAGCAGGCGTTGACCACCGAAGCGCCCACGCCGTGCAGACCGCCGGCCACCTTGTAGCCGGAGTTCTCTCCGCCGAACTTGCCGCCGGCGTGCAGGATGGTGTACACCACGGTGACGGCGGGCAGACCGGTATCAGCCTGAATGTCCACGGGGATGCCGCGTCCGTTATCGGTGACCTGAATGATATTGTCCTTCAGGATCTTGACCTCGATGTGGTCGCAGTAACCGGCCAGAGCCTCGTCGATGGCGTTGTCCACGATCTCGTAGACCAGATGATGCAGGCCGCGCTCGCCGGTGGAGCCGATATACATGCCCGGGCGCTTGCGCACCGCCTCCAGACCCTTCAGGACCTGGATCTCGCTGGCATTATACTCATGGTCGGTCGCGGTATCCACATTGGTGCTGGTGATGATTTCCTCTGCCATATCCTTTCTCCCTTTACTTGATATTTTTTCAATCGATTGGATCGTTGTTGATTTTTTCAGAACGACATTTCGGTGCGCCGCTTCATGGCCGCGCTGGACAGCTCCGAAAGATAAACGGTGTCCACGGGGGCATCGGCCAGAACGTCGCCCCGGTTCTCGCAGTTGCGGATCGTGTTGGGCGTATCGCGGTTCTCGCCGTTGGCGTAGGCCGCGATGCCGCCCAGCAGCAGGATCAGCAGGCCCCAGAAGATCACGGGATGACGTTTGCGGAAAGGCACCCGGAAAAGGTGCAGCCAGGCCTTTTGCGGCACATGCGAAAGCGGGCAGGACGTGGAGCAGGAGAAGGAAGGAGCCGCCGGGGCGCCCTTGCCGTTGCGGACACTTTTGCCGGCCGGGGCCTCGCCGTTCATGCTCAGGGGATGTTCCGTGAAGTCGTCGGCTCCGGGAGCATCCAGAC
>ENA-OYXC01000909-OYXC01000909.1-human-gut-metagenome-genome-assembly--contig:-NODE-909-length-10417-cov-4.626423_pt1 | contig 10417 bp, 8 predicted proteins | sample MGYA00244214_ERZ653415 | MGnify/ENA primary metagenome ERZ653415 (study PRJEB26926, sample SAMN06165016) | human gut metagenome | biome: ENVO:00009003; feature: ENVO:2100002; material: ENVO:00002003... | reverse complement strand
ACGAGATTTCTGCCTGTCTCGTGGGCTCGGAGATGTGTATAAGAGACAGTTTGTATTGATTTAAAAGATGGTTCAATGATTTTAACTGGTAGTGATTCAAATATATCCATTCGTACTGTAATTGTTCCTGGTGAATTGAATAATTTAGATATTGAAGAAGAAGGATCTATTATTATTGATTCTAAGTATTTGTTAGAAATTGTTCGTAAGTTGGATTGTAAAAATATTGAAATTGAAGTCATTGACTACTCTTTAGTTCGTATTTCTAGTGATAATGGTCAATTTAACTTAAATGGTATTCGTTCTAATGAATATCCTGATATTGATTTTACACAACCTAATCATCATTTTGTATTAAAGGCAACAGATTTAAAATCAATCGTTTCTCAGACTGCATTTGCGTGCAGCGACAAAGATCAACGTCCAGTATTAACGGGGGTAAACTTCAATTCACAAGGTAATATGTTGTATTGTTCTGGAACAGACTCATATCGTTTAGCTAGAAAAACAATTGAATTGAATTCAAGTCAAGATTTTAATATCACAATTCCTAGTAAATCTTTAACTGAGGTTGTTCGTTCTGTTTCGGATGATGATACAATCGATATTTATGCAGATTCTAAAAAAGCACAGTTTGTATTTGATAAAACAATTATCCAAACTCGTTTGATTGATGGAACTTTCCCAGATGTACAAAGAATTATTCCTACAAGTTGTGTATCTAAGATGTTGGTGGATTCATATGAAATTGCAGGTACAATTGATCGTACTAACTTCATTCGTAATGATAAAGTACATTTAATTAAATTGGAATGTTCAACTGCAGAAACTCATGTTAAGACGTATTCAAGTGAAATTGGAAACTCTGATGAAGTATTGACTAAGTGTGAATATGAAGGAGAAGATATTTCATTGACATGTAATGGTACATATATGTTGGATGCGATCAAGGCATTGGGATGCGAAAAAGTATTGATTGAATTTTCTGGATTTATGAAGCCTATCAAGGTATCAAATCCGGAAGATGCTTCAGTCTTAATGATTTTAGTGCCAATTCGTAGTTATGATTAAAGAAAATGCCGTTTAAACTCGTTTTAAACGGTTTCTTTTTATATCGGTATCTCTGTACGCATAGCTATTTATGTCGTTTTATGATATAATTATAGTGCGAAAAGAGGTATTTTCATGGAATTTGAACTTAAAGATGAGTATATTACATTAGCACAATTGCTAAAAGCTTGCGATGTTGTCTATAGTGGTGGACAGGCCAAGGAATATTTAGCAAACATGGAAGTATTAGTCAACGGCGTTAATGAAAATCGTCGTGGAAAAAAGATCTACCATGGAGATATTGTAGAAACTAATGGAATAAGGATTGAAGTGAAATGAATGTTGAAAAACTGACATGTTTTCATTTCCGTAATTATGAAACCATGTCTTTTTCTTTTACACCAAAATGCGTTCATTTTTTATATGGAAAAAACGCACAGGGCAAAACAAACTTAATTGAAGCTATTTATTTTTTAAGTCATTTGCGTTCGTTTCGAACAAATCAATTGGACAGTATGATCATGCATGAGTGCAAAGAATTTTGTGTTCAGGCAACGGTGGAGTCTAATCACAGAAAAGAAGAATTGAAAGTGATTGTGGATCATCAAAAAAAGCATTTGTTTCGTTTTCAAAATCCAGTTAAGAAGTATTCGGATTTTATTGGAATTGAAAATGCAATCTTATTTTGTCCAGACGATTTATCTTTATTTACTTCATCTCCAAAAAATCGAAGACGATTTATTGATATGGAGTTAATGAAATTGTCAAAAACGTACACGGTTACGTTATCTTCGTATCAAAAAATTTTAAAGCAGAGAAATCAAGCTTTGAAACAGAGTAAAGTGGATGAGTGTTTAGTTCAAATTTATTTGGATCAGATGATAGATGTTCAAAAAATCATTATGAAACAAAGAAATGAATTTTTGAATTCTTTGATGATAAAAGCGCGTGAGCTATATCCATTCTTTTCAAATGAAAAAGAATATATAGATGCTAAGTATATAACGTTTATTGATTTGGATGGAGATATGAAGGAAGCTTATGCCAAGGTTTTTGAAAAAGAAAAAAAATATCATCAGACTTTGATTGGAATTCATAGGGATGATATTTTATTTGAATTGAATGGAAAACCTGTATGTGAAGTGGCCAGTCAGGGGCAGAAAAGAAGTTTTGTACTGGCACTTAAATTGGGGTTAGCACAAATTATTTATGAAAAGAGTGGGCAATATCCAATTTTATTATTGGATGACGTATTTAGTGAACTGGATAATCTTAGAAAGCGACAATTAATTGAAAAGCTTCCTAACGATATGCAGATTTTTATAACAACAACAGAACGATTGAATATGCATTGGAATCGTGAAGTTCGATTCTATGATATAGAACAAGGGAGAATCAAGGAGGTCTACAAATGAGTCAGGATGAATTACAAAAAGAGATTCTTGAATTTGAAGAATTAGAAACACAAGCTACACAAGTAGAGCATTCGTATACAGCGGATGATATTCAGGTGTTAGAAGGGTTAGAAGCGGTTCGTTTGAGACCAGGTATGTATATTGGTTCCACTTCTGTACGTGGACTTCACCATCTAGTTTGGGAAATTGTGGATAATGGTATTGATGAGGCTTTGGCTGGTTTTGCGAATCGAATTGATGTGACAATTGAGCCAGGAGATATTATTGCGGTACGTGATAATGGTCGTGGTATGCCAGTTGGAATTCATGAAAAGACAGGAATTAGCGCAGTAGAAACAATTATGACGGTATTACATGCAGGTGGAAAATTTGGCGGAGGCGCTTATAAGGTTTCCGGAGGTTTGCATGGTGTTGGTGCCAGTGTCGTTAATGCGTTGAGTGAATGGTTAGAGGTTACTGTTTATCAGGATGGTAAAATCTATTTTATTCGTTTTGAAAATGGTGGACATGCGGTGGAGCCTTTAAAAATTATTGGTACAACAGAAGAAACAGGTACTTTAGTTCGTTTTAAAGCGGATCCAACGATTTTTAAGGATACAACAGTTTATGATTATGAAACGTTGAATTCTCGTCTGCGTCAGCTTGCCTTCTTAAATAAGGATATACGTTTAACTTTAACAGATAAAAGAACATCAGATGGTCCAAGTAATGACTATAAATATGAGGGTGGAATTATTGAGTATGTACAATTCTTAAATAAGAATAAGAGTACAATCAGTGATAAAGTCATTTATGTAGAGGGATTGCAGGATGGTATTCTTGCAGAAGTTGCTTTGCAATATAACGATGGCTATCAATCTAGTATTTATTCTTTCTGTAATAATATTCATACGCATGAAGGTGGATATCACGAAGATGGTTTCAGAATGGCTTTGACTCGTTGTATTAATACCTATGCGAAAAATAATAATATGATCAAAAAGGATGAGAGTTTATCTCAGGATGATGTTAAAGAGGGATTGGTTGCAATTATTTCTGTTAAGCACCCGGATCCTCAGTATGAAGGACAGACAAAGACAAAATTAGGAAATAGTGAAGTTCGTAAGATTGTTTCAAATATTGCGGGTGAACAGATCAATCGTTTCTTCTTAGAAAATCCAGATATTGCCAAGGCTATTGTAGAAAAGGCAGAAATTGCCAGCAAGGCAAGAATTGCAGCAAAAAAAGCTCGTGAATTAACACGTCGTAAATCTGCATTGGATGGAATTAGTTCATTACCAGGTAAATTAACGGATTGTTCAAGTAAAGATGCAAGTGAATGTGAAATCTATATCGTCGAAGGTGATTCTGCCGGGGGCAGCGCGAAACAAGGTCGTGACGCGAAAACACAAGCTATTTTACCTTTGCGTGGTAAGATTTTAAATGTTGAAAAAGCTAGAACGCATCGTATTTTTGAAAACCAGGAAATTCGTAGTATGATTACTGCTTTTGGATGTGGAATTCAAGAAGATGTAGACGTATCGAAATTACGTTATCACAAAATTGTTATTATGACCGATGCCGATGTCGATGGTAGTCATATTTGTACATTGATGTTGACTTTCTTATATCGTTTTATGAAACCTGTTATTGAAGGTGGATATGTTTATATTGCACAACCTCCTTTATATAAGGTGCAAAAAGGAAAAAAGATTGCCTATGCGTATAAGGAACAGGAAATGGATCAGTTGCGTGAAGAATTTAAAGATGGATATAAAGTTCAGCGTTATAAAGGTTTAGGGGAAATGGATGCAGAACAGTTGTGGGAAACAACGATGGATCCACATCATAGAGTATTGAAACGTGTCACAATTGATGATGCGATGGAAGCGGACAGTGTATTTGATATGTTGATGGGTGAGGATGTAGAGCCTCGTCGTGAATATATTCAGGAAAATGCTGTATACGCTAATTTGGATTACTAGTAGGAGGTCCTTATGGAAGAAGAAAATAAGCGATATGACTATGTAGAAGATGTTGAAATATCCAAAGAAATGCGTACAGCCTTTCTAGATTATTCAATGTCTGTTATTGTTTCACGTGCATTACCAGATGTTCGTGATGGTATGAAACCAGTTCATCGTCGTATTTTGCATGCGATGAATCAATTGGGAATTACTTCAGGTGTTGCACATAAGAAGAGTGCACGTATTGTTGGTGAAGTTATTGGTAAGTATCACCCTCATGGGGATACAGCTGTATATGATGCGATGGTTCGTATGGCCCAGGATTTCTCGTATCGATATCCATTAGTGGATGGCCATGGAAACTTTGGTTCTCTAGATGGAGATGGAGCTGCAGCAATGCGTTATACGGAAGCTCGTATGTCAAAAATCTCTATGGAGATGCTGCGTGACATTCAAAAAGATACGGTCGATTTTATTCCAAACTATGATGGTGAAGAAAGCGAGCCAGTTGTGCTGCCTAGTCGTATTCCAAACTTGTTGATCAATGGTGCTGTGGGTATTGCGGTTGGTATGGCAACAAATATTCCACCTCATAATTTATCAGAAACGATTCAAGCCATTTTTGCGGTAATGGATGATCCGGATATTACAGTTCCTCAATTGATGGAAGTCATTAAAGGACCGGACTTCCCTACTGGAGGAATCATTTTGGGTCGTAAAGGTATTCGTCAAGCATTTGAAACAGGACGTGGATCCATTATGATTCGTTCTAAGTATCGTGTTGAAGAATTATCAAACGGAAAGAAACAGATTATTTTCTATGAAATTCCTTATCAGGTCAATAAGGCAAACTTAATTACTAAAATGGCTTCTTTAATTCGTGATAAAGCAATTCAGGGTGTTACTTACTTAAATGATGAAAGTAACCGTGAAGGTATTCGTATTGTAATGGAGCTAAAGAAGGATGCGCAGGAAGAAGTAATTTTAAATCAGTTGTTTAGATTAACACCACTTCAAACTTCATTTGGTATCAATATGTTGGCACTTGAAAATGGTCGTCCTAAACAGTTGCCTTTAAAAGATATTATTCATGATTATATTGATCATCAGGTTGATGTAGTTGTAAGAAAAACACAGTTTGATTTAAAGAAGGCACAGGATCGTGCACATATCTTAGAAGGTTTACGAATTGCGATGGATCATATCGATGAAGTTATTCATATGATTCGTAGTTCTAAAAAAGATGAGGCCGGTTTATCTCAAGATTTATGTGATGCGTTTGGATTGAGCATGATTCAAGCTAAAGCTATCTTGGCAATGCAGTTAAGAAGATTATCTGGATTGGAACGAGATAAGATTGAAAATGAATATCAACAATTATTATTGACGATTGAAGATTTGAAGGATATCTTGGCAAATCATGATCGTGTTCTTCAAATCATTCGTGATGATTTAACTGAAATTGATCAGAAATATGGTGATGAAAGAAGAACTGAAATTAGTGATGCTTCTGTTGATATGGAAGATGAAGACTTAATTCCAGTGGAAGATGTAATTATCACATTAACTGAGTCTGGATATATTAAGCGTCAGCTTGTAGATACATATCGTGCTCAAAATCGTGGTGGTCGTGGAATCAAATCATTGACATTAAATGAAGAGGATTCTATCGATACTATGATTTCGATGTCGACACATGATTTCTTGTTGTTGTTTACAGATAAGGGTCGTGTATATCGATTAAAAGGATACAATGTTCCAAGTGGATCTAGAACATCTAAGGGTATTCCAATTGTGAATTTAATGACTTTGGAAAAAGGTGAAAAAGTAAATGTTCTTGTAGCTGTTCCTAAGGATGATGAAAGTGAAACATTATTATTTGTTACAAAGAATGGTATTGTGAAACGTACATCTGTATCTGAATTTGAAAATATCAATCGTAATGGTAAGATTGCGATTAGTTTAAAACCAGATGATGAATTGCGTTTTGTGAAATTAACTACAGGACAAGATGAAGTAATTATCTCAGGATCAAATGGTAAAGCTGTTCGATTCAATGAAGATCAAGTTCGTATCATGGGACGTAGTGCAAGTGGTGTATTAGGATTCAATTGTGATGGTAGTGAAGTTGTAGGTGCTGCACTATCAAGTGAAGGGGACACAGTTCTTGTTGTTTCTGAAAATGGTTATGGTAAGCGTAGTAAGTTCGAAGATTATCGTTTGACTTCTCGTGGTAAAAAAGGTGTTAGCACAATTAATATCACAGAAAAGACAGGTAAGCTAATGTGTATGCGTGCGGTTACTGGTAAAGAAGATGCGATGATTGTTGCGAGTGATGGAATCATGATCCGTGTAGCTTTAGAGAATGTAGGAATCTACGGAAGAAATACACAAGGTGTAAGATTGATCAACTTAAATGGAGATGCGAAAGTAACGCGTATGACATTGGTAGATCACGAAGAGCCTGAAGCAGAATCAGAAGAAAATACAGAAGAATAAAGCATGTAAGGAGTAGAATTATGATTTTGCTCCTTTTTCATATGATAAATCAGATAGAAATAACCCAAATACATTATATAAATGACACGTTGATTGCCAATTTGATAGAATGGATATAAATTATTATAGAAAGAAGTGATATATGTGAACGCAAAAGATATGGGAATGTTTATCTGTAAGTTAAGAAAAGAAAACAATATGACGCAAATGGAATTAGCTCAACAGCTACATGTCACAGATAAAGCTGTTAGCCGATGGGAACGTGGAATAGGATATCCAGACATTCAATTGTTACCTGCCCTATCTGAATCTTTGCATGTTTCTGTGGCTGAATTGATATCATGTAAAAAGAGTTTGAATTATTCGAATGAAGAAGTCACAAATATTATTCACAATTTAGATGTATACAAAATGGAAAGTTTTAGACAAGATAGAAAAGCAGATAAAATTTCCTGAGTATGTATGATCTTTGTTGCGGCATGTGTTTATATTTCTGGTCATGGAAGCATTATAGGATCTTTATGTATTGGCGCTATTTTTGCAATGGCAGTAATTGGCTTATATTATTTGTATTATGATAATTCAACAAAACGAATTTATGCCTTCTTTTCTCTATTAGGGTTACTTTTGTTTATTCAGTTTTTAATATTCATGGGAATGGATTATAGATGGATTTCTTATATTTTAATGCTATATATAATTGTGATATTGAATATGATTTGTAGATAAGTAGAATCATATGATAAATCCGATTTAATGAGGCTATTTCACAGAATAAGCGGTTGACTTTATCTTTGTTTTAATGGTATAAATGTGGTGAAAACAAAGATAAGGATAAGTAGATTATTCCATATATTAAATAGAGACAGTATGGCTGGTGAAAATACTGATATGAATAATTGAATAGCACCTTAGAGTGATTGAATGAAATTAGTAGTTTGATCCGGTACATACCGTTATCATGTTAAGAGATCATATATGTATATATATGGTAAAAAGGGTGGCAACGCGAGACATCGTCCCTTTATGGGTGCGAGTGTCTCTTTTTTTATGCAGAGGAGGATATCATGTTAGATATGAAATTTGTCCGTGAAAATCCGGACATTGTCAAAGAGAACATTAAGAAAAAGTTCCAAGACTACAAATTGCCTTTAGTAAATGAAGTGTTAATGGAGGATAAAGAGCTTCGCCAAACACAACAACATGCGGATGATTTACGTGCTAATCGTAAAAAGATTTCTAAAGAAATCGGTAAGTTGATGGGCCAAGGTAAAAAAGAAGAAGCTGAAGAAATTAAGCAACAAATGGCTGAGATTGCTCACGAGTTGACAGCTTTGGAAGAAAAAGAAATTAAATTAAGAGAGTCTGTTACTGAAAAAATGATGCAGATCCCAAACATCATTGATGATAGTGTTCCTATTGGAAAAGATGATAGTGAAAATGTTGAATTAGAAAAATTTGGAGAACCTGTTGTTCCTGATTTTGAAATTCCTTATCACACTGAAATCATGGAACGTTTAAGCGGAATTGATTTAGATGCAGCACGTCGTGTAGCTGGAAATGGATTCTACTATTTAATGGGAGATATTGCTCGTCTACATTCAGCAATCTTAAACTACGCTCGTGATTTCATGATTGATAAAAAAGGATTTACTTATGTAATTCCACCATATATGATTCGTAGTTCAGTAGTTGATGGAGTAATGTCATTTGCAGAAATGGAAGGTATGATGTATAAAATCGAAGGTGAAGATTTGTATTTAATTGGTACAAGTGAACACTCTATGATTGGTAAATTCAAGGATACAATTCTTGAAGAAAAAGATCTTCCATATACTTACACTTCATACTCACCTTGTTTCCGTAAAGAAAAAGGTGCTCACGGTATTGAAGAACGTGGTGTGTATCGTATTCACCAATTTGAAAAACAAGAAATGATCGTTGTTTGTAAGCCAGAAGAAAGTATGGAATGGTTTAAAAAATTATATATGAATACTGTAGAATTCTTCAGAACATTAGATATTCCAGTACGTACATTGGAATGCTGTTCAGGTGATTTGGCAGATTTAAAATGTAAATCAGTGGATGTTGAAGCGTGGTCTCCACGTCAAAAGAAATACTTCGAAGTTGGAAGTTGCTCTAACTTAACAGATGCTCAGGCACGTCGTTTAAAGATTCGTGTTAAGGGTGAAAATGGAGAAAAGTACTTTGCGCATACATTAAACAACACTTGTGTTGCTCCACCTAGAATGTTGATTGCATTCTTAGAAAACAATTTACAGGCAGATGGATCAATCTTGATTCCAGAAGTATTACAACCTTACATGGGTGGTAAAAAGAAAATTGGTTAATCTTAAAAGCTGTCTTTTGACAGCTTTTTCTATTGCGAATTGAAAATGGATTTGATATAATAACTTAGCTACTACAATGATGTCTTATGAATCAGGTCAGGTCGGGAACGAAGCAGCCTTAAGTAAGCTCCATCATGTGTAGTAGTTTTTTATTTTTTGAGGATATGAGTATGGATGATGTGAAATGGATGAAGGAAGCTATCAAGCAGGCTAAAAAAGCAGAAAGCTATGATGAGGTTCCAATTGGATGTGTCATTGTGAAAGATGATAAAGTGATTGCTCGTGGATATAATAAGCGTGAGACTTTACAACAAAGCATTGCACACGCAGAAATTATGGCAATTCAAAAAGCATGTAAGAAATTAAATACATGGAGATTAGAGGACTGCATATTATATGTAACTTTAGAACCATGTCCTATGTGTGCAGGTGCGATTATACAATCTAGAATTAAAGAAGTTGTATATGGAGCATCCGATCCTAAAGGGGGCTGTGTGGGTACATGTACAAATTTGTTTGAAGTGTCTGAATTTAATCATCATCCTGAATATAGAAAAGGAATTCTTGAATCTGAATGTTCAGATTTATTAAAACATTTTTTTAAGAAGAAAAGAGATATGAAAAAGAAGCAGAAATCATAAATATGTAAGATTTCTGCTTTTCATATATATTGTACTTCCCTATTTCAAATAAATAAAATAAGTAAAACTATGATAAAATAAGATACAGATAAACATATAGAAAGGATTTTACGAATGGCATATCAAGCGTTATATAGAAAATATAGACCAACGAATTTTGATGAAGTTGTTGGACAAACACATATAATTCAGACATTGAAAAATGCGATTGTTCAAAATCGTATTGCTCATGCTTATTTATTTTGTGGTCCTAGAGGAACAGGAAAAACTTCAATCGCAAAAATATTTGCGAAAACATTAAATTGTACGAATAGCCAAGATGCTCCTTGTGGAGTTTGTGAGAACTGTAAAATGGCTGCAAATGGGAGTCATCCAGATATTATTGAAATTGATGCCGCCAGCAACAATGGTGTGGATGAAGTAAGAAATCTGATCGATAAAGTGAAGTATGCCCCAATGCAGGGAAAATATAAAATTTATATTATTGATGAAGTTCATATGATGACATCTGGAGC
>ENA-OYXC01000896-OYXC01000896.1-human-gut-metagenome-genome-assembly--contig:-NODE-896-length-10524-cov-4.235648_pt1 | contig 10524 bp, 6 predicted proteins | sample MGYA00244214_ERZ653415 | MGnify/ENA primary metagenome ERZ653415 (study PRJEB26926, sample SAMN06165016) | human gut metagenome | biome: ENVO:00009003; feature: ENVO:2100002; material: ENVO:00002003... | reverse complement strand
TTATTATAATGTATACGAAAATAAACGAAAAGGATAGCATTATGAAATTAGGAGCGATTTATTCAAAGGAAAAGACAACATTTACACTGTTTTCGCCTGTTGCGGACAGTGTTTTTGTTATTTTTTATGATAAGGGAAATGATTCGGCCGAGAAAGGCAGGCTTGAGATGATGCGCGGAGAGGGAGAGCTTCGCAGTATTTTTTCTGCTACGGCAGAGGGTAATCTGGATGGTGTTTATTATACATATGAGGTTCACACCTCAGATGGCACATTCAGCTCGCATGATCCGTATGCAAGAGCCTGCGGTGTAAATGGGCACAGGTCTATGGTTATTGACCTGTCAAAGACTGATCCTGATGGATTTGCAGATGAGGACAGGCCAAAGCTTGCAGACCCCATGAGCATGGTTATCACTGAGGTGTCTGTCGCGGATGTGTCTGCCGGTGCATCTGCTCATTCCAGGTATCCGGGTAAGTTTAAGGCATTTACTGAGGATAAAACTCTTTCGTATTTCAAGGATATGGGAGTGACACATCTGCAGCTTATGCCGTCGTATGATTTTGCCAGCATTGACGAGAGTGATTCCTTAAAGGAGCAGTATAACTGGGGCTATGATCCGTACAATTACAATGTGCCGGAGGGCTCTTACTCGACAGATCCGTTTAATGGAGCCGTGAGAGTGAGAGAGTATAAGGAGATGGTACACTCGATTCATGAGGCGGGTCTTGGTGTAATCATGGATGTGGTTTACAATCATACCTTCAATGTTCATGACAGCTGCTTTTACAAGACTGCGGGCAATTATTTCTACCGCATGCTGGATGCTGCAAAGTACTCTGATGCATCAGCCTGTGGCAATGAAATAGCCTCAGAGAAGCCTATGGTCAGAAAATATATCATTGATTCGCTGTGCTACTGGGCGAGTGAGTATCACATTGATGGCTTCAGGTTTGATCTGATGGGAGTGCTTGATATCGAGACATTGAACGAAGCCAGAAAAGCTCTCTTAAAAATAAATCCTGATATAATAATGTACGGAGAGGGCTGGACAGGTGGAGAGAGCACTCTGCCGGAATCAGAGCGTGGCATGAAAATAAATGCTCCAAGGACACCGGGCATCGGCATGTTTTCGGATGATATACGTGATGCGGTAAAGGGACATGTATTCTATATGGATGAGCTGGGCTTTGTCAATGGAGCTGCAGACAGAGGTGAAGAGCTAAAGCAGGCTGTTACGTGCGCTAAGTGGGCCAAATCGCCTATGCAGTCGATTAACTATCTGTCATGTCACGACAACTATACTCTCTGGGACAGGTTTATCATATCCAATTCACATGAGAGTGAAGAGATGCGTATCCGTATGAATAAGCTTGCAGCAGCCATCCTTTTTACAGCGCAGGGGATTCCGTTTTTCCTGCATGGAGAGGAGTTTGCGAGAACAAAGATTAGTGAGGCTGATGGTGCTCCTGTAGAGAACAGCTATTGCAGTCCTCTCTCTGTCAATGCAATAGATTATGACAGGGCTGAGCAGTTTTCGGACCTTAAAGCCTACTATAAGGGGCTTATAGCACTAAGAAGGGCTCACAAGTCATTTTATCTTGACACAGTAGATGAGATTAAGAAATCCGTACATTTCATGGATGATATGCCTGATGGCGTTGTAGCATATACTATTGATAACGATACAGAGAAGGTGTTCGTAGCTTACAATGCCGGCAAAAATAAAATCACAATTAAACTTGCAGATGCTTTGTGGGAGGTTCTTGCAGATGAATCTTCTGCGGGAGATAAAGCTCTTTACACAATAAAAGACCAGGCAATAATACCTGGGGTATCATGCCTGGTTGCAGTTAGCAAATGTTAGTGAGTTGATTTATTTATGTAGCTTGTCTTGTATTTTGAATATACGATTTTCTGGCTGCGATACAGGCCAAAGTATCCTGACAGCATATAGCTGAATGGAATTGCCAAAAGAAAGTACGGCATGCCGTCGTAGCCAAACAGCTCAAAGCTGATGAGCAGCGATGTAATCGGACAATTGGTGACACCACAGAACAGTGAAATCATGCCGACAGCTGTACACAGCGATGGCTCAAAGCCTGTCAGATTGCCGAACAGGCATCCAAAGGTTGCGCCTATGAAAAAGGATGGTACAATCTCGCCGCCCTTAAAGCCTGCGCCAAGAGTCAGTGCGGTGAAGATGATTTTTAGCAGAAATGCTTCAGGTCTGACAGAGCCGTCTATACTGCTTTGGATGACACTCATTCCGGTTCCGTTGTATGTCTGGTTTCCTACAAGCATAGTTGCTATGATGACAAAGCAGCCACCAATGAATACTCTTGTATATTTGTTAGGCAGATATTTTTTGTACAGCGCCTCACTTGAGTGAAGGGCCACACAAAAGAGTATGCTTACGAGTGCGCACAGTATTGCAAGCACAGATATTTTTACTGAGTTTAAAATAGTAAAGTCCGGTATGTTTTCAATAGCAAAAAATTCATTTGTAACATTGAAGTATGATGCGATACCGTGAGCGATGAGGGAGCTTATCACACATGGAACGAGTGCTATATAATACATGACACCGACGCTTATCATCTCCATGGAGAAAATAGCGGCTGCCATCGGAGTGCCAAACAGAGCACTGAATGCAGCGCTCATGCCACACATAATCATGACATGCTTGTCCTTTTCATCAAATCTGAATACCCTGCCTATAGAGCTTCCGATGCTGCCTCCCATCTGCAGTGCAGCACCCTCACGGCCGGCAGAGCCACCGAACAGGTGAGTGATAAGTGTGGATACAAATATAAGCGGGGCCATTTTAAAGGGCACCTTGTCGCCTGAATGGATAGCTGATATTACCAGATTGGTTCCGGTGTCGTTATCGTCTTTACACAGATGATAGAGTCCTACAATGGCAAGTCCGCCGATTGGCAGAAAGTAAATGAGCCAAGGGTATTTCATTCTGAAATCGGTTACGACCGACAGAGCAAAATAAAATGCGGTGCCGCAGCTTCCTGCGACTATGCCGACAACGATAGAAAAGATTACCCATTTAATGGATGTTATAAGGCGTTTCGTATTATGCTTTACCTTATGCACAATCAATTGCCTGGTTGTTTCATTCATTATGTTACACCTCTTTTAAACTTTTTATTAATTTGATATTAACATTAACTAATTTAATTTACAAGTTGCACTTTATGATGTTATAATAACTAAATAAAACGAAAATATCATATGATTTCATATGTATATTATGTATTATTTTAAAATACAGGATCACGCAGCCAAACAATGCGTATACAACAAAAGGGAGGAAAAATAACATGAGAACTAGCGGTGTATTAATGCCAATCTCATCACTGCCATCACAGTATGGTATTGGAACTATGGGAAAGGAGGCAAGACGTTTTGTCGATTTCCTTGAGAAGGGAGGTCAGACATACTGGCAGATTCTTCCAATCTGTCCTACCAGCTATGGAGATTCTCCATACCAGTCATTTTCAAGCTTCGCAGGCAATCCTTATTTTATCGATCTGGAGCTTTTATGCAAGGACAAGCTTCTGACAAAGAAGGAGTGCGAGTCATATAAGTGGGGCAAAAAGCCACAGTATGTAGACTATGGCATTATGTATGTCAATAGATATGCTCTTTTAAGAAAGGCATATGAGCGTTTTTCAAAGAAAACACCGGCTGACTATGAAGCATTCTGCAGTAAAGAGGCAGAGTGGCTTGATGAGTACACGCTCTTTATGGCATTAAAGGATGCCAATGGCGGAGTGGCATGGAGCGAGTGGGATGATGCTCTTAAGTTTAGAAAACCTGAGGCTATTGAAGAAGCAAAGGAGAAGTATGCTGATGATATTGCCTTCTACAAGATGCTCCAGTATCTCTTCTTCAAGCAGTGGACTGCTTTAAAGGCATATGCTAATGAAAAGGGCATAAGAATTATCGGAGATGTACCTATTTATGTTGCCATGGATTCAGCAGATGTATGGGCTAATCCTACACAGTTCTATCTCGATAAAGACTTAAATCCAATCGAGGTGGCAGGATGTCCTCCTGATGCCTTCTCAGCTGACGGACAGCTCTGGGGCAATCCTCTTTTCAGATGGGATGTTATGAAGAAGGACAGCTACAGCTGGTGGACAAAGCGTATCAGTGCTATGGCAAAGCTTTATGATATCGTGCGAATCGATCATTTCAGAGGTTTTGATTCATTCTATGCTATTCCTGCAAAGGATGATACAGCAAAGAACGGTGTATGGAAAGATGGACCTGGCATGGATTTATTCAACGTGCTTGAGAAGAAGCTTGGCAAGCTTCCTATCATCGTGGAGGACCTCGGCTTCCTCACACCTTCCGTAAAGAAGCTTTTAAAGGATTCAGGCTTCCCTGGCATGAAGGTTATCCAGTTTGCCTTCGATTCAAGAGAAGATAGCGATTATCTGCCACATAACTATCCGCAGCACTGTGTTGTATACACAGGTACCCATGACAATGACACAGTTATGGGCTGGATGAAGACAGCTCCAAAGGATTGTGTAAGGTTTGCAAAGGATTACTTAAACCTCACAAAGGAGGAGGGCTACAACTGGGGCATGATGCGTGCGGCATGGTCATCAGTTGCCGATATGGCTATTGTTCCTATGCAGGATCTGCTTGGACTTGATTCAAAGGCCCGTATCAACATTCCTTCAACTACCGGTGGCAACTGGCAGTGGAGAGCTACTCCTGAGCAGATAGACAATAAGCTTGCAAAGAAGCTCCACAAGTGTATGCAGATGTATGCACGTCTGAGAGAGGAGCCTGAGGAGGCTTCTGACAAATCAGATGCTAAAGAAACAGCTGATACTTCTACAAGCAAGACAGCAGGATGTGAGAAAAAGGCTGCTAAGTAGTTTGGTTTAAAATACTATATATTATTACAAAAGACCACAGGTTATCTGTTTTGAAGCCTGTGGCCTTTTTATGTGTAATAATTCAAAGAGCAGGTGAATACACTTTGATTATAGAATAAAGTGTATGGAGGAAGCTTTTATGGGCAGTACTATGGACAGTAAAGAGTTTGATTTATATAAAGATATCAGATGCCGCACAAACGGCGAGATTTACATAGGTGTCGTCGGTCCTGTGCGCACAGGCAAGTCCACATTTATAAAGCATTTCATGGAGCTTTGTGTAATCCCGAAGATGGACAATGAGTATGCTAAAAAGCGTGCGGTCGATGAACTGCCGCAATCAGGCAAAGGAAAGACTATTATGACGACTGAACCGAAATTTATTCCACAGGATGCGGTTACTATCAGTCTGGATGATGGCAGCGCTGTGAAGGTACGCCTTGTGGACTGTGTGGGCTTTACAGTGGGGGATGCTGTCGGTTATCTCGAGGAGGACGGCGAGCGTATGGTCAAAACACCATGGTTCGACGAGGATATACCTTTTGAGGAGGCTGCGGTTGTAGGAACAAAAAAGGTAATAGAGGAGCATTCGACAGTGGCTGTGCTTGTAACCACTGACGGCAGCATAGGCGATATAAAAAGACAGAGCTATGAGGCGGCAGAAAGAGAAACCGTCATGCAGCTTGAGGCTTCAGGAAAGCCATTTGTAATTGTGGTAAATACTACAAAGCCTTTTGCAGCAGAAACGAGACTTTTGTGCGAGTCACTTAGCAGAGAGTATAAAGCGGCTGCCATTCCTATAGACTGTGAAAAGCTTTGCATGGGACAGATTACAGATATCATGGAAAAGCTCTTATATGAATTTGCAGTCACGAGAGTGGACTATGATATACCGAAATGGGTGCAGCTTCTGCCTTATGACAATTATGTAAAGCAGGCCGTAATTACATATGCAAAGACTTTTCTTGCAAGGGCTTCAAAACTGAAGGATGTCGCACAGATGAGCACTGATATGCCTGAATCGGATGGGGATATATTAAAAGTGGTATCTCTTGCCGGGATGGGGCTGTCTGATGGTGTGGTAAAGGTTAAAATTGAGATTGCAGAGAAGTACTACTACGAGAATATTTCCGCGCTGTGCGGTGTGACTGTTTCCGGGGAAAAGGAGCTGATTTCCCTGATTCTTTCACTCACTGAGGAAAAGAATGAGTACGAAAAGATTAAGGATGCTTTTTCATCGGTGCAGCAGAAGGGTTATGGTGTTGTGATGCCACAGCTGTCTGATATCCGAATGGAGGAGCCTGTGCTTATAGCCCATGGAAACAAGTTTGGTGTAAAAATGAAGGCCATTTCACCGTCAATACATATGATAAGGGCTAATATCGAGACCGAGATAGCGCCGATAGTCGGAAGCAGGGAACAGGCAGAGGATCTGATAGATTACATAAAAAATGGTGAAAACAGTGACAGTGGAGTCTGGAAGACTAATATTTTTGGAAAGTCTGTCGGTGAGCTTATGGAGGACGGAATAAGAAGCAAAATAATGCAGATGGATGATGAGTGCCAGATAAAGCTTCAGGAAACAATGCAAAAGATTGTGAATGATTCAAATGGCGGCATGATTTGTATAATTATATAATGATATGAGGGTCAAAAGGTATTTTGACCCTTTAATCATATAATTATTGATTGGTAATTAGAGTTTAATTACTATATTTTACGAAATATAAGTTGACTATATAGCATAAAGATAGCATAATGATACATAAAGACTGATTTAAAAGCGAAAGAGAGTAGGTTACATGCAGATAATTTTTATACATCACAGTTGTTTTCTTGTGGAACTGGATGACAAGGTGCTTATATTTGATTATTTTGATGGAGACAAGGTGGAGGGTATGCATTTTACCGGAAAGCTGCCATCTTATGAGCCGGATACAAAAATCTATATGTTTGCAAGTCACAGCCACAAGGATCATTATGATATGGATATTTTGCGTCTGACTGACAAATATTCGAATATACATTATGTTTTTTCAAAGGATATCCGTATCAGTCCGCATTTTTTATCAAAGCATGGCATTGATCCCGCTGTCAGGGACAGGGTGACATTTGTTTCACCTGACAATACATATCATGTGGATGATCTGGATATAATGACACTTAGATCCACCGATGCCGGTGTGGCGTTTTACGTCACTTCTAACGGAGTGAGCCTGTTTCATGCCGGTGATTTAAACGACTGGGAGTGGGATGGCGCAGGAGACCTGATAAACGGCAGAGTGCGCAGAGCCTTCAGGCATGAGATAAAAAAGCTTTCGGAAAAACCAATAAACGTGGCTTTTTTCCCTATGGATCCAAAGCTTATGGAGTATCAGTTCAAGGGTTTTGATTTCTTTTTACAAAATACCTCGGCAGAGTTTGTTTTCCCTATGCATATGTGGCAGGACTACAGCGGTATTACTGAATACAAAAAGAGGCTGAGCAATAAGGACATGGCTGACAGGGTGATTGAGATTGAACGTGAAAATCAGACGTTTGCTTTTGGAGAGAACTATTGAATTATTTCACAAATTCATTTATAATAAATTAGTTCAATAAATTTAGGAGGGTAATTATGGGGGACTTTTTCATGTGCGTAGCACAATATGTTATTATTATGATTGTTTTGGCGGCCATAGGTTTTTGTGGGGCTTTAATAGGGGTAAAGCTTCGTAAAATGAAGGACGCAAAGACAAAAGAATAGGAGATTCAAGTAATGAAGAAGAGTTATGGCGTTAACGAATTACGTCGTATGTACCTTGAGTTCTTTGAGAGCAAGGGACATCTCGCAATGAAGAGTTTTTCACTGGTGCCTCACAATGACAACAGTCTGCTTCTTATTAATGCAGGTATGGCACCGCTTAAACCATATTTTACAGGACAGGAGGTTCCGCCAAGACGCCGTGTGACTACATGCCAGAAGTGTGTCAGAACAGGTGATATCGAGAATGTAGGTAAGACAGCTCGTCATCTTACATTTTTTGAGATGCTCGGAAACTTCTCGTTTGGCGATTATTTCAAGCATGAAGCAATCGCATGGTCATGGGAATTTTTGACAGAGGTGCTCGGTCTTGAAAAGGACAGGCTTTATCCTTCCATCTATGGTGAGGATGATGAGGCATTTGATATCTGGACTAAGGAAGTAGGAGTGCCGGGAGATCGTATTACACGTTTCTACAGAGATCCAAAGACCGGTGAGTGTGACAACTTCTGGGAGCATGGCGCAGGTCCTTGCGGTCCTTGCTCTGAGATTTACTACGACCGCGGTGAGAAGTACGGCTGTGGCAAGCCTGATTGTAAGGTAGGCTGTGACTGTGACCGTTTCATGGAGGTGTGGAACAATGTATTCACACAGTTTAACGGTGACGGACACGGTGGATACACTGAGCTTGAGCACAAGAACATTGATACAGGTATGGGACTTGAGCGTCTTGCTGTTGTAATGCAGGATGTTGATTCGGTATTCGATATTGATACAATGAAGGCTATCCGTGACAAGGTCTGCGAGCTTTCAGGCAAGAAATATCATGTCGATGAGATGGACGATGTTTCTATCCGTCTTATCACAGACCATATCCGTTCGTCTACATTCCTTATTTCTGACGGAGTTATGCCATCTAACGAGGGCAGGGGCTATGTGCTTCGCCGTATCATCAGACGTGCCGCTATGCATGGACGTACACTTGGCATACAGGGAGCCTTCCTTGGCAAAATCGCGCAGGTTGTCATCGATGAGAGCAAGGACGGTTATCCGGAGCTTGAGGAGAGAAAGGATTTTATCCTTAAGGTACTCACTCAGGAGGAGGAGAAGTTCGCAAAGACCATCGACCAGGGACTTGGTATCCTTGCAGATATGGAAGAACATATGAAGGCTGACGGGGTCAAGGTGCTTTCAGGAGAGGATGCATTCAAGCTTTACGATACATACGGCTTCCCTGTAGACCTTACGGCAGAGATTCTCGAGGAGAAGGGCTTCACATATGATGAGGCTGGCTTTGAGAGTTGTATGGAGGCTCAGAGACAGAAGGCAAGAGGAGCCCGCAAGGAAACAAATTATATGGGTGCTGATGCCAATGTTTACAATGATATAGATTCTGAAATTACTACAGAGTTCACAGGCTATGACAAGCTTACTGACACAGCTGAGATTGCTTTCCTTACCACATCGGATGATGTAGTCGAGGCTCTTTCAGATGGTGATAAGGGTTCTGTGATCGTGCCAAACACACCTTTCTATGCCACAATGGGTGGTCAGCAGGGTGACAAGGGTATCATAAAGACAGAGAGCGGTACATTTGTTGTTGAGGATACTGTAAAGGTAGTCGGCAACAGATATGCACATGTAGGTTATGTGTCAGAGGGGATGATCCGCACAGGCGAGAAGGCTACACTTTCTGTTGATACAAAAACAAGAACAAACACATGCAGAAATCACTCTGCCACTCATCTGCTTCAGAAGGCACTGCGTGAGGTACTCGGCACACATGTAGAGCAGGCAGGTTCTTATCAGGATGCTGAGAGAACACGTTTTGATTTCTCTCATTTTTCTGCTATGACTGCTGAGGAGCTTAAAAGGGTTGAGGATATCGTAAACGAGAAAATCAACGAAGCTATTGAAGTTCGCACAGATATCATGACTGTCGATGAGGCTAAAAAGACAGGTGCCATGGCTCTCTTCGGCGAGAAATACGGTGAAAAGGTACGTGTCGTATCAATGGGCGATTTTTCTAAGGAGTTCTGTGGTGGTACACATGTAAAGAATACATCTGATATCAAGGTATTCAAGATTCTTTCGGAGAGCGGTGTGGCTGCAGGCGTAAGACGTATCGAGGCTATCACAGGCGACAATGTATTCGCTTATTACAGCAATATGGAAAAAGAGCTTGAGGAGGCTGCTAAGGTTGTTAAATCAACTCCTGCCAACCTCAAAGAGAGACTTGAGCACCTGATGGCTGAGATGAAGGCACTTCAGAGTGAGAATGAGTCTCTTAAGAGCAAGGCAGCAAAGGATGCACTCGGCGATGTTATGGATCAGGTAGTTGATGTAAACGGCATCAAGCTTCTTGCAACAAGTGTTGACGGCGTTGATATGAACGGACTGCGTGATCTTGGCGATTCCCTCAAGGAAAAGCTTGGCGAGGGAGTTATCGTGCTTGCTTCTTCAAATGAAGGCAAAGTAAATCTTGTTGCCATGGCAACAGACGCTGCCATAAAGAGCGGTGCGCATGCAGGAAACTTAATCAAGGCAATCGCCTCAAAGGTAGGCGGTGGCGGCGGTGGACGCCCGAATATGGCTCAGGCTGGTGGTAAGAACCCTGCCGGTATTGATGAGCTTATTGCTAAAGTACCTGATACAATTCTTGCACAGATTGGATAATTGGGGCTTGACGATTTGCAAAAATGTGATATAATGTTTTTTGTGCGATTAGTAAATACCCTATTTATGTAGTTTGGCGCACAATTTGCAACAGAAGGGTGGTCAGGAAGTAGTATGTCAAATGTCATCGTTAAAGAAAACGAGTCTTTAGATCTGTCTCTTATAACATCTCCGAGCCCACGAGACAGGCAGAAATC
>ENA-OYXC01000884-OYXC01000884.1-human-gut-metagenome-genome-assembly--contig:-NODE-884-length-10646-cov-13.683977_pt1 | contig 10646 bp, 7 predicted proteins | sample MGYA00244214_ERZ653415 | MGnify/ENA primary metagenome ERZ653415 (study PRJEB26926, sample SAMN06165016) | human gut metagenome | biome: ENVO:00009003; feature: ENVO:2100002; material: ENVO:00002003... | reverse complement strand
TAGAGCAAAGGACTGAAAATCCTTGTGTCCCCGGTTCGATTCCTGGTGGCACCACAATGTAAAAGAGTCATTCTTCGGAGTGACTTTTTTTTATATACGTGCCATAGCTCAGTTGGTAGAGCAAAGGACTGACATTGTTTATAAATTGGCCTTGTGTCCACGGTTCGATTCCTGGTGGCACCACAATGTAAAAGAGTCATTCTTCGGAGTGACTCTTTTTTTATATACGTGCCATAGCTCAGTTGGTAGAGCAAAGGACTGACATTGTCTATAAATTGGCCTTGTGTCCACGGTTCGATTCCTGGTGGCACCCCAATGTAAAAGAGTCATTCTTAGGAGTGACTCTTTTTTTTGTTTTCATTTTATCCATTACCTTTGTAATGTTTTTTCAAAAAAATTCTGCTAAAATATGCCGAATAGCTAAAAATGAGCGATTTACAAGTGTTTCACCTCAATAGAGGTAATGACTTGGTAATAGTTTTAACTTCTGTATTATACATAAGTTTGCATTACTTGTCAAACAACTCTTTTCGGTGACAAAGGTACAACATTTATGTGGATTGATGAAAATCATATCCATTTTTTAGATTTTATTTTCAGTTGCTGCCATATACGTAACTACTCAACACCCCTTGGATGTGTCAAATCCGCAAAATATTGATGATTTTGGCTATATTTATGCTACAAAATAGGCTATTATGTCAAATGAGTACTTGAAATTCATTTTTAGGGGCTGAGTAGTAACAAGAACATCTGAGACCTACAGAGAATGAACCGCCAACCTGTGGGGAGGAATAAATTGAAAAATGCTTCCATACTGCGGGAGTACGGAAGCATTGGTATGGGGGAAAAGACAAAAGATTATTGCAGACTCTTGTCAAGAATTTCAAGAAGAATGGTGGGATCTTCATGGATTTGCTCTGCTGTGAGTCCTCTCTTTTCCACTTCTTCAGCAACAGTAGGATAGTCCTTGAATTTCTCACTTATCTTTTTCAACAGTTTCTTTTGAGAGTATTTTTCTCTCTTAGCATTAATTTTTTTACTTTCAAACAAATTCCAATAGTACACATGCTTGCCGCCATCAACCATATAGTGATATGATCTACAACCTGAATAATTGGTACCGGCAACATACGGGATACCTGTAAAAGTTCTGCTTGTGATGGTGTTTTCAAAAGCATAAGGTTCCATATAGCCAACGACATGCTTTCCCTTGAAAACTTCAGTTGCCAAAAATGGAAATTTAGGGTCGTCATCTATAAGAATGAAAGTGCGCTGCTTGCCGTCTTGCATAGCATTGTCCACCACAAGGGATTTTATATCTATTATCTTGTATTTTACGTCCTTGCCATCTTGTGTTTCACTGAAATAGATGTTTTTCTTCATAAAGTGGATGTCGTTCTGCAAATAGCCGTTAAGTCCTGACTTCGTCACTCAAAAATGTCCATTTTGTAATTAATTGATAAACAATATTTTGTATCTTTGCATACCCTTATTTTGGGGTACGCAAAAGGTTTTTAACTATGTTTGTCAAAAGAAAGAAGAATCGGTCTGGAACAACAAGTGTTGTTGTTGCAGAGAAGACAAAGGGCATTTACAAAGAGTTGATTACTATTGGTGTGGCCAAAGATTCAAACGAAATAGACAGTCTCGTAAATGCAGGTCATAAATGGATTTCCAAGGAAGAATCCCGACGCCATCCACAACTCGATCTGTATGGTGAGGAGCGTGAGGCGTGCGACCGTGAACGAGAAGAAGTCCGCCGTGTTCTGTCCAATGTCAGCAACATCCTTCTCAACGGATGCGACTTGATATTGGACCGCACGTTTGACCGGATTGGTTTCAATCGTATTGACGATGAAGTGTTCCGCAAGCTTGTGAAAGCCCGTCTGGCATATCCAACGAGCAAGGCTGCTACGGTGGAATATCTGAAAAACCACTTTGACGAGAATGTGGATCTTTCCAGAATCTATCGCTATCTTGACAAACTTAGCGACCATCAGCACGAAGTCGTACAGGACATCAGCGTGCGCCATACAGCAAAACTGTTCGGTGGAAATATCGGTGTGCTATTCATGATGTCACCACACTATACTTTGAAGCGGATTATGAGGACGACTTGCGCAAGACCGGCTTTTCTAAAGAGGGACGACACAGTAATCCTCAGATCATACTCGGCCTGCTTGTAAGTTTGGGCGGCTATCCGCTTGCCTACTGCATCCATAAGGGCAACAAATATGAAGGTCACACGATGCTGCCGACGATAAACGAGTTTGTAAGCAAATACGGATTGGAAAACTTCGTTGTGGTGGCCGACTCCGGTCTGATGAACAATGCAAATATAGCGGAACTTGAGGCGCACGGCTACAAGTATATAATAGGTGCGAAGATAAAGAATGAAAGTCAGGAAGTCAAGAACTGGATACTGGAACAGCCCAAGTGCGACTGCCAGATGGTTGAATATGACAAAGGAGGCGGACGCCGTCTCCTGGTCGGCTATACAGATGACCGTGCAAAGAAAGATGCCTATAACCGGGAGAAGGGAATACGCAGGTTGGAAAAGGCTTACAAGCATGGCGTGCTTACGAAAGGTAACATCAACAAGAGAGGTTACAATAAGTTCTTATCCATGGATGGTGAGGTGAAAGTCGCCATCAACTATGACCGTATTGCCGACGACTCCAAATGGGACGGTCTAAAAGGATATCTCACCAATACGGATATACCAATACAGGATGTATATACAGCATATCACAATCTTTGGCATGTAGAACGGGCTTTCCGTATAGCCAAATCAAAGATAGATATACGCCCCATGTTTCACTTTACACGCAAACGCATCGAAGCCCATATATGCATCTGCTTCGTGGCTTTGAAAATATACAAGGAACTATAGCGCATGCTGAAAGTCTCAGAGATTAAGATGAGCGTGGGCAAGGTGCTTGCATTGGCAAAGACAATCACAACCATACAAATTAAGCTACCTCTGAACAAGGAGGTTTACACCCAAACCATGCTGATGGCAAGGCATCAGAAAATAGCTAAACTCTTTGACGAAGATTTTTGGGGTACGCAATGACGAAGTCAGGTGGTTTCGGTCTCAGCACACTCGGTAGTTCAGGAAGAGAACAGCGGTTCTCTTCCTACTTTTTTTCCCACGGGTTCACGAAGCAATGAGAGGCCGAGACAATTCATAAATTCTACAAATCGTCCACGATAGCTGTGCTCTTGGCGTAGGCCGTGCTTTTCGCTTCGAAGAAATCGGTCTTCACCATGTTGGCGTTTGAGTATTGTGACACCCATCGCATGCTTTCCGGTTCTCTTTCATAGCCGTCATACAGGACGCCGTATCCAAGACTGTTCCAACGCAGGTTGCCCAGATATCGTATGTAGTCTGCCACCATCTGCTCATTCAACCCTTGGATATTGTTGCCTATCACATACTTTCCCCATGCCGTTTCCTGCTCCACCCCCTCACGCATCATTGCTTCATAGGTTTTCACTTTATCGGCGGTGAAGAGTTCGGGGGATTCCTTTTTCAGTTCCAGTATGATGTTTCGGAAGAGCCATAGGTGTGTGTTCTCGTCCCGATTGATATAGCGTATTTCCTGCGCCGAGCCCGGCATTTTTCCGTTGCGGCTCAGATTATAGAAGAACATGAAGCCGCTGTAGAAATAGATTCCCTCCAGAATGTAGTTTGCCATCAGTGTCTTCATGAGCGTGTCGCCGGTCTGTTCTTTCTGAAACTCGTTATAGCAGTTTCCGATGAACGTGTTTCTTTTCAGCAGATGCTCGTCGGTTTTCCATTGATACAGAATTTCGTTGCGCTTTTCCGGACTGCATATCGAGTCGAGCATATAGCTGTAGCTCTGGCTGTGCACGCACTCCTGAAAAGCCTGTATGTGCAGACATAGGTTCACTTCGTTGGCAGTTATGTACTCGCTGATATTCGGAAGGTTGTTGCTCTGCAACGAGTCGAGGAAGACGAGGAAGCTAAGTATCTTGTCGTATGCCGTGCGTTCCCTGCTGTCCAGACGCGTATAGTCCTTCACATCCTGGGCGAGATTTATTTCTTCCGGAATCCAGAAGTTGTTCATTGCCTGCCGATACCAGTCGCTCACCCATTTATACCGCACATTGTTGAAGTCGTTAAGGTTTGTCGTGTTTCCCCCAATCATCCTTCTGAGGCGTGTTTCCGTGTCGCCAGCCGGATTGAACAGGGCGTTCTTCTTCAGTTTCATAATTTCCATTTTACCTGTTTTGTTTTTTGAGTTCCGCATCACGTAGAGATGCGGAACTTATGTTATGATGCACAATTCTCACACTCTTCCACTTCCAATGATTTGCTACGCACATAATAGAGCGTTTTCACTCCACATTCCCAAGCCATCAGGTAGAGGTTGAGAAGTTGCCTCATTGTGAAGTCGTTCGTAATATAAATATTCAGACTTTGCGACTGGTCGATGTGCCGTTGCCGTATGCCTGCGGCACGGATGCTCCATGTCTGGTCGATGAGGTAGGCACTCTTGTACTTCCAGAAAGTTCTGTCCGACAGTGCTGGAGCCACCCGTGGCAGCATCGCCCCTTTCTTTTCCTCAAGGAAGAAACGTTTCATCACGGGGTCGGTTCCGGCAGTTGTTCCGGCAATGATGCTTGTACTGCTGGTAGGGGCAATTGCCAGCAAATAGGCATTGCGCATACCGTCGTGCGCCACCTTTTCCGCTAAAGTCTGCCATTTTAAAGATGTGTAGCCGCGTTTGGTGAAGTAATCGCCTGTCTGCCATCCGCTTCCTGCGAAGCATTCATATCTTCCTTTCTCTTTCGCCAGTTTCGCACTGGCTTCTATCGCAGCATAATTGAGGCGTTCAAAGACCTCGTCCATAAAGCTAAGGTGCTCCTCGCTTTCCCAACGTATTCCGCGCATGGCAAGTGCGTGGTGGTAGCCGCTCACGCCAAGTCCGATGCTGCGATAACGGCGGTTGGTAATCTTGGCGTAAGGGATGGAGTAGAAGTTAAGATCGATGACATTGTCAAGTGCACGAACGACTGTCGCCACCTTTTCCTTCATCAAGGCGTCGTCCTCCAAAGGGAGGTGTCCGAGCGACAGACTGGCAAGGTTGCACACGACAAAGTCGCCCGGCTTGACCGTTGTCACCACCACCGTGTCGCCGCCCTCCGTGCGTATTTCAGACGAAACAGACTCTATGGGCGACATGTTCTGTGCAATCTCCGTACACAGGTTGGAGCAATAAATCATTCCTTTGTGGCTGTTCGGGTTGGCACGATTCACTATGTCACGATTGAATGTAAATGGGGTGCCGGTCTCAACCGCCGACCTTAGCACCAACCTTACCACGTCCTTTATGCTTATGGTGCGTCTGGAAAGGCGTGCATCGTTCACACAGTCCCAATAGCGTTTTTCCCATTCCTCTCCGTAATAGTCCTCCAAGCAGTAGCCTTTCACCGTCATTATTTCGTTCGGGCAGAAGAGGAACCACTGCCTGTCGAGATTCTCCTTCGCCAGTCGCCAGAACAGGTCGGGGTAGCACACGGCAGGAAAGATGTCGTGAGCCTTCATGCGGTCGTCTCCATTATTAGTACGGAGCTGAAGGAACTCCGGCAAGTCCTTGTGCCACACATCCAGATAAACAGCTGCCGCCCCTTGGCGCATGCCCAGCTGATCGACTGCAACGGCAGTGTCGTTCACGAGTTTCATCCATCGTATCACTCCTCCTGCCACGCCTTTGAAGCCCCTTATGTTGCCACCGGCAGCACGCACTTTACCGAAATACATGCCCATGCCGCCGCCGAACTTGCTCACCATTGCAAAGTTGTCGATACTGCGATAGATGCCTTCCAAGCTGTCTGGCACGGTGTCGATGAAGCAACTGGAAAGCTGATGATAGGGCTTGCGCGCATTGGAAAGCGTAGGTGTCGCCATTGTCACCTCCAGACGGCTAAGCATTTCGTAGAACTTCCTCACCCATTGCAGCCGCCCATTCTTCTCAGGCATGGCGAGGTGCAAGGCTATACCCAGGTACATTTCCTGCACAGACTCCATAGGTTCGTGCGAGTGAGTGCGTATGAGGTAGCGTTTGTAGAGGAGGTCGAGTCCCGAGTAGTTGAGCAGTTTGTCACGTTCGGGGCGCATGAATGCCGCAGCTTCCTCTATTTCCTGTCGTGAATACGAGTCAAGGATGTAGCTTCCGTACAGCCCTTCGTCCGTAAGATAACGCAGTTTCTCATAGAGCGAATGTACTCCTGCAAGGCGTGCTTGCCTCTCCAGCTTTTCAGAAAGCACGAAGTCAAGCAGTCGTGCGGCTATAAACTCCCAGTCTGGGGCTTCCTGAGTGGTGAGTTCCACGGCTGTTTTTATGAGTGCCGCCATGCGTTCATCTGCCGACATCTCCGGCTTGCAGAATCCCGAAAACCTCTCTGCCAGCAAGGTAAGGCTGTATTCGTTGGAGGCGAAGTCGGCCTGTATACCCTTGAGCACATCCATAATCTGCGGTCGGGCAGTCTCCGCGGCGATATAGCTTAATGTCTTCCTGCACTCCGTGCGCTGCCATCGGTAGAGAATGTAGTTTTTTGCCTCCGCATAAAAGCCATGTTCCATCAGGCAGCGTTCCACTTCATCTTGGATTCGCTCCACACTTCTGCCTGTAGCGTCGTCACGCACGAAGGATTCCACCTCATGCACCATTTTCTGAATAGTGTCATCCGCAGCCTCCCGACCGGTACTGGCGAAACTCTTTCTTATTGCGACAGCAATTTTTTCCCTGTTGTAGGGCTCTGTTGTCCCGTTTCTTTTCGTTACTTGCATAAGAACTTTTAAAATATATTGTTGTATAATTTCCGAAAGGTAGCCGGCAAAAACTGCATAATCAAGATTTTCCTGAAAGTACTGTCCGTGGCAGCCTTGCATCAAGGAAGGATATGATTCGTGCAGCAATATACCAGAATTTATTCTTAGTCGTATGTAATCGATTCGTAAACAAAGGTACGAAAAATTTTAATTATTACAATATTGTTTTCTTTTTAAATTTTGTTTTCCGCTGTTTTTAGCCAATGGCTTTTGGGTGGAAACGACAATATTTGCATTGGGTAGAGCGGAGGCTAATCGCTGAGAATGGCGGTAAAAGGCACGAGTATGGGGTTTGCACGATTTTGTAAAGGATTTGGAGCATTAGGTGTAACGGATTGAGGAAGAGACGGTTGTACGGTTACGACGACAGACTGACACTGCCGATGCCGCCGAGACGAGGGTCAGTCATAGCACCTGACTTCGTCACTCAAAAATGTCCATTTTGTAATTAATTGATAAACAATATTTTGTATCTTTGCATACCCTTATTTTGGGGTACGCAAAAGGTTTTTAACTATGTTTGTCAAAAGAAAGAAGAATCGGTCTGGAACAACAAGTGTTGTTGTTGCAGAGAAGACAAAGGGCATTTACAAAGAGTTGATTACTATTGGTGTGGCCAAAGATTCAAACGAAATAGACAGTCTCGTAAATGCAGGTCATAAATGGATTTCCAAGGAAGAATCCCGACGCCATCCACAACTCGATCTGTATGGTGAGGAGCGTGAGGCGTGCGACCGTGAACGAGAAGAAGTCCGCCGTGTTCTGTCCAATGTCAGCAACATCCTTCTCAACGGATGCGACTTGATATTGGACCGCACGTTTGACCGGATTGGTTTCAATCGTATTGACGATGAAGTGTTCCGCAAGCTTGTGAAAGCCCGTCTGGCATATCCAACGAGCAAGGCTGCTACGGTGGAATATCTGAAAAACCACTTTGACGAGGACGTGGATCTATCCAAAATCTATCGCTATCTTGACAAGCTTAGTGGTCATCAGCACGAAATAGTACAGGACATAAGCGTGCGCCATACTGCGAAATTGTTTGGTGGCAATATCGGCGTGTTGTTTTATGATGTCACCACACTTTACTTTGAAGCGGATTATGAGGACGAATTGCGCAAGACAGGCTTCTCGAAAGAGGGACGTCACAGTAATCCTCAGATCATACTCGGCCTGCTTGTTAGCCTTGGCGGCTATCCACTAGCATATTGCATCCATGAGGGCAACAAATATGAAGGCCACACGATGCTGCCGACGATAAACGAGTTTGTAAGCAAATACGGTTTGGAGAACTTCGTTGTGGTGGCAGATTCCGGACTGATGAACAATGCCAATATAGCGGAACTTGAAGCGCACGGCTACAAGTATATAATAGGTGCGAAGATAAAGAATGAAAGTCAGGAGGTCAAAAGCTGGATATTGGAGCAACCCAAGCGCAACTGCCAGATGGTTGAATATGACAAAGGCGGCGGACGTCGTCTCTTGGTCGGCTATACAGATGACCGTGCAAAGAAAGATGCCTACAATAGAGAAAAAGGAATACGCAGGTTGGAAAAGGCTTATAAGCATGGTGCGCTCACAAAAGGCAATATCAACAAAAGAGGTTACAATAAGTTTTTGTCTATGGATGGTGAAGTGAAAGTCGCCATCAACTATGACCGTATTGCCGATGACTCCAAATGGGACGGTCTAAAAGGCTATCTCACTAATACGGATATACCAATACAGGATGTATACACAGCATATCACAACCTTTGGCATGTAGAGCGGGCCTTCCGTATAGCGAAATCAAAGATAGAGATACGTCCCATGTTTCATTTTACACGCAAACGTATTGAAGCCCATATAGGCATCTGCTTTGTGGCTTTGAAAGTATACAAGGAGTTGGATCGCATGCTGAAAGTCTCAGAGATTAAGATGAGCGTGGACAAGGTGCTTGCATTGGCAAAGACAATCACAACGATACAGATCAAGCTTCCTCTAAACAAGGAGGTTTATACGCAAACCATGCTGATGGCAAGGCATCAGAAAATAGCTAAACTCTTTGATGAGGATTTTTGGGTGACGCAATGACGAAGTCAGGAAAAAAGGCGTTCCACGAAGACCTCATAGAGAAGCCCTGCGAAACGCCCCGGCTATATTACCTAAAGTACATTCTTACTTTAGCATGTTGTGCCTTCAAGTTTAGAAGACGAACTGCACGCGAGCCTGAACCATGTGGAAGTTCTTGTCGTATGCGTACTTGTCCTTAGACAAGTTGGAGTAGGTGTAGTCGAGCATAGCCTGGACGAAACGGTTGAAGCTGTAGTTCACACCGAGGGTCCAAGAGCGGACGGCACCACCACCAACGCTGCTTGACTTGTAAGGATAGTCGGCCATCATACCATCGGGATAGTACTGGTCTCGACCTGCGCTGTAGTACTCGCCAGCGTTGATGTCGTTGAGACCCGTGTAGTTGAAGCGGCCCACGATCTCCAAAGAACGGCCAGAGAGACCCTTCAAGGTACCGTTGCGGCTATCAAACTTGTAGGGGTTACCAAAGATCATGTAGCCTGCCTCAACGTATCCACCATGGAAGTTGTTGGAACGAAGCGGGTTGGCCGTGATCCAAGCATCGAGGGTACCCCAAGTATCAATGTTGTTGTTGCTTGCGTCGAAGAGCGTCTTGGAGTCGCGCTTCTTGGTGACGTGCTTGTAGAGATACTCACCACGAACGAAGAGCTTGTCGTTGTGATAGAGGGCCTCGGCACCAGCGTCGAGGACGTTCTCAGCCCAAGGCAGCTCGCAGCTTACGAAGCGCTCGTCCTCATCGACGAAGGTCTCCATGCTCTGACCCAGCTTGATGGTCTTCTTGAGAACGTTGTTCTCCGTCACACCACCACCCACGTGCTGGTAGCGGATGTTACCACCGATCATCAAGGTCTGCGTGCCGTCGTTGATGGGACGATACTGGTAGCGACCTGAGAGGACGATACCATTGAAGCCAGACTCGATCTTGTTGTACTGGTTCTCGGTCGTCACACCCTGATAGGCCATAAACTTGTCGTTGGTGAACTTGTAGGTGATACCCAGCTCACGACCCTCGCCGAGGGCGTTGGCAGCACCGGCACGAGAGATGAAGTGGTAGCTACCGAGAGAGGTGTTGCGAGCCATGGAACCAGCGGCGTTGTTGTAGTAACCCACCTGGATGTCATGGTTGCCACCCTGGTTGTCCTTCTTGTTGTAGCGAAGGAAGATGTTCTTCTGAGAGAACTTGCCACCACCGAAACCGAAGTCTGCATAGAAGTACCAGTCCTGATAGGTCAGCGAAGTACGGATGCGGGCGTCAGCGATCGTAGCGCCAGACTGCATCGGCGTATAGTCGTTGTGGTACCATGCTGCGTCGGCCATGAAGCGGGCACCCACGGTGAAGTGGAGGTCTTCCTGCTCATTGTCGATAGTCACGGTCGGCTTGGAATCAAAGTCCTGCGCGTTGGCTGCCATGGCGCAAAGAGCGAACATGGGCAATATGATAAATTTCTTCATTGTCTTTATTTACTTATGAATGTTGGTAATATGACTTACTTAAACCACTACCTTTCGATTAGTAACCGAGCTCGTTGAGCACGTCGGCACCATCGGGCACCACGTGGGGAGCCTGAGAGTTGTCATACTTCTGCTCCGGATGGAACGGGTTGTGGAGCGTAGAGCTGCAACGGAAGCCATTCTCGATCATGTAGCGGAGCGACATCTCAGAGTGGTTGGTGAAGAAACCGTCCATGTAGATCGGGTGGGTCTGCGG
>ENA-OYXC01000874-OYXC01000874.1-human-gut-metagenome-genome-assembly--contig:-NODE-874-length-10749-cov-4.266879_pt1 | contig 10749 bp, 6 predicted proteins | sample MGYA00244214_ERZ653415 | MGnify/ENA primary metagenome ERZ653415 (study PRJEB26926, sample SAMN06165016) | human gut metagenome | biome: ENVO:00009003; feature: ENVO:2100002; material: ENVO:00002003... | reverse complement strand
ACGAGATTTCTGCCTGTCTCGTGGGCTCGGAGATGTGTATAAGAGACAGCAACAAGGCAGCATCATAGCCGAAATAGATCCGCGCGATTTCCGCATCCGTAAAGAACGTGCCGAAGCAATCTACCATCAGGCAAAAGCGGAATTCGAACGTATACAAAAGTTATACGACAAAGGAAATGTTTCTGCAAGTACTTATGAAAAAGCAAAAGCAGACTATATCACTGCAAAAACAACTTTCAATACAGCTTCCTATGAACTGGAAGACACACGCCTTATCGCTCCATTCAATGGTTATGTGGGTGAAGTATATATAGAGAAATTTCAAGATGTGAAAGCAACCCAGCCCATCATTTCTTTTATTGATATAGACCAACTTAAACTGGAGATTTATGTCACTCAAGACATTGCCCGTGCAGCGCAAGCACTAGATACAATACAAGTACGATTTGACGCCCAACCCGATAAAGTATATAATGCTAAGATAATGGAAATTTCCAAAGGGACTACCCGCAATAACCTCTCTTATCTGCTGACCGCTCTACTTCCCAATAAAGAAGGGAAATTACTGGCAGGTATGTCTGGTAAAGCAAGCCTAAATGCCCCTTCCGTTTCAACTCTTTCCCAAGGAGCAGCCATCCCTCAAACAGCCCTTTGCCATCGCCCTACAGAAGGAGATTATTTATGGGTAGTAAATTCCAAAACCCAACAAGTAACTAAGAGAAAAGTAAAGAAAGGGGATCTATTGCCAAACGGTTATGTATCTATCACCGAAGGCTTGTATCCTGATGAAACTGTAGCAAACAGTGGGCTCCGCTTCCTATCGGATGGAATGAAAATAAGTGTAGAAAACGAATAATATCACAGAAATAAACAATCATGAAACTTGTAAAATATTTTCTACAGAAGAAAGCAGTCACTATCTTGCTGTTGGTATTGATATTGGCCGGTGGGCTGTTCTCCTATATCAAAATGGGAAAACTGGAAGACGCCCCCTTTACCATCAAACAAGCACTCGTACTGACTCCGTATCCCGGAGCATCCCCCTCCGAGGTACAATCTCAAGTAACAGATGTTCTGGAAGAATCCATCCAATCTCTTGGTGAACTTTATTATCTGAAAACAGAAAACCGAACAGGACTTTCAAAAATAACCGTTTATGTAAAAAAGGAAATCCGGGCAGACGAAATGCAACAACTTTGGGACAAATTACGCCGTAAAGTAAATGATGTACAAAGCAAACTCCCCGCCGGAGCAGGTCCATCTGTTGTTAACGATGATTTTGGAGATGTATTGGGAGTTTTCTATGGACTGACTGGAAAGAGCCATACCTATCGGGAACTGGAAGACGAAGCCAAGATTATCAAAAACGAACTATTGAAAATAAAAGATGTTGCTAAAATAGAAATCTACGGAATACAGACACCTACCATTGACGTATCTGTCAGCCCATCCGTCATGGCACAAAGCGGAATTACGACCTCGGATATAGCCCGCGCTTTCGAAGCACAAAACAAAGTGGTAGATGCCGGAGGTATTGATGCCGGACAAAATCGGCTGCGCATTGAATCCACTGGAAATTTTTATTCATTAGATGATATAAGAAACCTGACTATCGTATCACGCTCCGGTGAACATTTCCGCCTTGCCGACATTGCACAAATAGAAGAAAGTTATCAGACACCTGCCAGCAATCTGATGCGCATTGACGGTAATCCGGCCATAGGTATTGCCATCTCCACCGTCCCCACCGGAAATGTAGTGGATATGGCAGAAGCTGTGAAAAAACGCATTGACGAATTATCCCAATCCATGCCTGAAGGATATGAACTGACCTCTATCTACGATCAAGGATATGAATCAGCCGTTGCCAATCAAGGCTTTGTCTTGAATCTCATCATTTCCGTTTTAACTGTTATAGCCATTCTATTATTTTTCATCGGGTTCAAGAATGGCACGCTGATAGGTAGCGGACTGATTTTTTCCATCTTCGCCACTCTCATTGTCATGATGGCTTGCGGCATCGCACTCCAGCGAATGTCACTGGCCGCCATCATTATCGCCATGGGGATGTTGGTAGACAATGCCATTGTTGTGTCAGACTCCGCTTTAATCAATATGGAGCGTGGAATGCGGAAACGTGTAGCCATCATGCAGGCTTGCTCGACTACCGCCCTGCCCTTGTTGGCAGCAACCGTAATCGCTATTCTTACTTTCCTTCCTATCTATTATTCACCACATATCACAGGTGAACTGTTATCCTCATTAGTCGTGGTTATCGGAGTATCCCTGATGTTCAGCTGGGTGTTCGCACTGACACAGACACCTTTCTTTATACAGGAATTTGTCCGCCGCCCACGTCCCGAGGAACTGAAAGCGGCACTGTTCGACGGAAAATATTACAACCGTTTCCGCAATGCTTTACATTGGGTGCTCCGCCACCGGTCGGTCACCATCGGCTCACTGGCCATTATGCTGATACTCTCTGCCTGGAGTTTCAAATTTATTCCTAAAGTATTCGTACCCGCACTGGAAAAACAATACTTTACCGTAGATATGTGGCTGCCCGAAGGAACAAACATTAACGAAACAGACCGCATGGCAAGCAGTCTGGCAGACTATATACGCGGACACGAAGAAACAGAAATGGTTTCTACCTACATAGGTCGCACGCCACCCCGCTATTATTTATCCAATGTATCTTTCGGTCCTCAATCCAATTATGCACAAATACTGGTAAAATGCAAGACCTCCAAAGATTCAAAGGAATTACATGCGCTACTGCAAGACTCCATCCGCCAGAAATATCCCGAACCCCTGATAAAAGTGAACAAATTCGAGCTTAGCCCTTTGACAGAAGCCGTCATCGAAGCCCGTTTTCTAGGACCGGATCCTGCTGTACTAGATTCACTGGCAGGGAAAGCAATAGAAATCATGCGCCGCAATCCCAAAGTAGCGGACGCCCGCAACGAATGGGGCAACATGAGTTTAATGATCCGCCCTGTTTACGATCCGGTAAAAGCCGGAGCACTAGGTATCACCAAAGCACAAATGATGCAATCCGTCAAGTCTATCAGTGATGGAACTCCTGTAGGAATTTATCGGGATAATGAAAAGAAAGTTCCCGTTCTTTTGAAATCGGGTAATGTGGATATAACGGACGCTAATTCTTTAGGAGACTTCTCCATATGGAATGGAGAAAGGTCGGCTCCGCTTTCGCAGGTAACGGAGCGGGTAGAGACGACATGGGAATTTCCACAGGTGAGAACCTATAACCGTCAGTTGTCAATGGCTGCAATGTGCGGCGTGAAACCGGGGCATACGATGGCGGAAGTACACGGAGAAATACGAAAAGAGATAGAAGAAATAGAATTGCCCGAAGGATATACCTTCTTCTGGGATGCCCAATACAAAGACCAAGGCGAAGCGATGCAGGCCATTGCCAAGTTCTTTCCTTTGGCTTTTCTGATGCTCATTGTAATTCTTGTAGCATTATTCGGTAACTTCAGACAACCGGTCATTATCCTGTGTATCCTTCCCCTTTCCCTTATCGGGGTTGCCATAGGTATGCTGCTCACCGGATTCGATTTCGGCTTCTTCCCCATCGCCGGATGGCTGGGATTATTAGGTATGATTATTAAAAATGTGATTGTGTTACTGGATGAAATAAATATACAGCGCCGAAATGGAATCGCACCTTATACCGCCATCATAGAAGCTACAGTGTCAAGAACAAGACCTGTACTTATGGCAGCGACCACTACTATTTTAGGAATGGTTCCGTTATTGTTCGATATAGCATTCGGCGGTATGGCAGCCACTATTATTTTCGGACTGACGTTTGCCACATTGCTAACGTTATTCGTAACCCCGGCATTATATGCCATGTTTTATAAAATTAAGAGTAATTCTAAATATGCATCCTATGAAAAGAATTAATATACTGTTTATCTTTATTTTTAGTGTTCCGTCCGCTACTTTCTCCCAACAAAGTGATTTATTGGAAAAGTACAGGTCGATGGCTGTGGAATACAACCACGACCTGAAGGCGGCGGATAAACACATCTCTGCAAGTATCGAACTGGAAAAAGCCGCCCGAAAAGATTTGCGTCCCAAACTTTCGGGTGACGCCAACTTTCAATATACCGGCAACCCCATCCAGCTCACTCTGGACTTGCCCAGTATGCAAAACCCACTGACGTTCGAAGGCAAGGACATGAAATATGGTGCCTCACTTACCCTATTACAGCCGGTCTATACAGGCGGGCGTCTGCTGGAAACCATCCGGATGGCAAAACATCAACATAGTCTGGCAGCACATCAGGCGGAATACTTTCGTTCCGCCCTGTGCTACCAAACCGATATGCAATACTGGAATACCGTAGCCCGTGCCGAACTTCTGCAAGTTGCTACCGACTATCGAAACTCTATCGCCTCACTCACCAAAACTATCCGTGAGCGAGTCGAAGCAGGACTAGTTGACCCGCAAGACTTACTTATGGCAGAAGTAAAACTAAATGAAGCCGAATACCAATTGCTCCAAGCAAAAAGCAGTTTGGAAACAGGAAGAATGGCACTTAATTCACTGATTGGCACGGCACTTCATGAAATAACGGAAGTGGAAGATACCATTCCTTCCATCGTAATGAATGAGCAGTTATGGAAGCAAGACGGTTCTAACCGACCGGAACTAAAAATAGCATACGACCAAATAGGCATAGCCGAAAGCTCAAAGAAACTGACTGACTCAAAATATAAACCGCAACTGTATGTCGGCATAGAAGGAAGTTACTCTTCACCAGGATATAACTTTAAATCCGACCTTGATCCCAACTATGCCGTTTATGCTAAGTTATCTGTACCTATTTTTGAATGGGGGAAACGACGCAACGAAAAACGGGCAGCCTCTTTCCAGATCGGTGCCGCGACTGATAATCTGCACCAAGTAAGTGACCATGTAAATCTGGAAGTGCAGACAGCCCGTGTATCCTTGTCTCAAGCAATGGAACAAGTACAATTAACTAGAAACTCATTGGAAAAAGCCCGCAAAAACGAACAAATGGCATTGGAAAGATATACAGAAGGGAAAGTATCAATAGTGGAAATGATAGAGGCACAAAACTATCGGCAGATTTCACAAACCAACTATGTACAAGCCAAAGTTTCTGCACAAGGACACTATTCCGCATTGCTGAAAGCTTTAAACAAATATTAGATAAAACCAACCATCATGAAAAGCATATTCTTCCATTCACCAAGGAACGGAATTTATCCGTACCTATAGTGAATGGAAAATATTAATTTAACACCTCTCCAGTCTATGATTATTCTGTAAAATATTGTAGCTTTGTTCACATGAAATGGAATGTTACATTATATGGCCTTTTATTCTCCGGACTAGGAGCATTTTCCTATCTTCTTCTAGCCAATTATTCCGATTTGTCACCCCATGTGGCAGATATGCTATTTTCCAAAGGTGCTTTTATCTTCTTCATCACAGCCTTCAATATTCTTGGCTACTCAACGTTGCGGCTCAGTTCCTGGCTAAACAGTCAATATGCATTGAATATCCGCAAACGTTGGAAAATTATTACCATTTATATAGCCGTAACTCTTCTGTTCTTTCTTTTGAATTATAGTTTATTGATTGTCGGAAAACTTCTGGTAGGTTCCTACAACATATTTATTTTCCCAAATGGCGGCTGGCGCATCCTCTTTCTGGTATGGTTGGTGGAGTTAGTTATTGTAGGACTACTTTTATCTAACCGTTCTATTCAGAACACATTAAAACTGCAACAAGAAGCTGCCGAACTTCAAAAAGAAAATAACACAGCCCGTTACACCGCCCTGCAAAACCAACTCAATCCACACTTTCTGTTCAACAGTCTTAACACGCTGATTGCAGAAATAGAATACAATCCCGCCAATGCAGTCCACTTCACTAAGCATCTGTCCAGCGTTTACCGCTATGTCCTTCAAAGTCAAGATAAAGTCTTGGTACCTTTAAGCGAAGAATTGGAATTTATGAAATCCTACCTCTTTCTTCACGAAGTCCGATTAGGAAATTGCATCAGTTACAAATGTCATCTTCCCGAAGACTATCCTGAAGCCATGCTCCCGCCACTAACTTTGCAACTGCTGGTAGAAAATGTCATCAAGCATAATTCCATCACCTCAAACAAGCCTATGCAAATTAAAAAGAGTAATGACACCTCTTCGGGAGTAGGATTGAATAATCTTTCCAACCGTTGCAAACTACTGCTCGGCGAAGGAATCATTGTCACTAAAGCAAACAATTTGTTTACCGTAAAAGTACCTTTAGCATATGAATAAACTAAACGCAATCATTATAGAAGATGAAGTGCCAGCAGCACGTTTGTTACATTCCATGATTACCCGTCTGCGCCCGCAATGGACACTGACCATTATACCAGGCAGTGTGGACGAAGCTGTGGCTTGGTTTAAAGATAATCCACAACCCGACCTGATCTTCCTCGATATCCAATTGGCAGATGGAAACGCATTCGATTTCCTTTCGGCCGTGCATCCTTCCTCTATAATTATTTTTACAACTGCCTACGACCAATATGCCATCCGCGCATTTACAGTAAATAGCATAGATTATATACTGAAACCCATCGACGAAACACGTCTGCTCGATGCCATCATCAAATACGAAACTTTACAAAACAAAGGAATCTCCCGCCCCCAAGAATATCTGGATACATTGCTGGATACCCTGCAACATAAAGAAAGACGTTACCGTACACGCTTCCTTATTTATGGAGCCGACCGTTTCTGGTCTCTTCAAGTAACGGACATAGCCTATTTCTATTCTGAAAATAAAATAACTTTTGCCGTCACCCAAAAAGGACAAGAACACATAATCGACCTGTCTCTGAATAAATTAATGGAACAGTTGGACCCAGAACAGTTCTTTCGCGCCAACCGTCAGATTATTATCAGCATTGCTTCCATAGACCATGCCGAACCTTATTTTAATGGCAAGATAGTAGTCAGTGTCCTTCCTCCTTACAAAGCCCAAATCACCATCAGTGAAGAAAAACTTTCTTCATTCAAGCTTTGGCTTAATTATTAAGAAATGAAAAAGGAAGATTAAGCACTTACTAATCGGTAAACATGATAGCCTCAATGCATATACCTTGTTTATTGATAACACACTCTATAGTCGCTGCCGGAAGCCGGAACTCCAAGATATGCGCATCGGGCAAATAGGGACATATATATCTTTGTGAATCAGGATGAAATGTTCTGATACACAATTCCGAAAATCCAATAAAGCCCCTTACTTTAAAATAATTAAAGCAAGATTGCGAAAACGGCAAAAAAGGAGGTCTATTTTCTTTCATTAGTCTTTGCAATAGATTTATGTTACTCATGTCAAAAACATGAACTTATCATAAACAAGCGTGTGTCCGAAAGGTTTATCAAAAGTTCCATTTCTTCCGCCACAATATAAAAAAGTAGTCCGGCACAGATATTCATCCATATGCCGGACTGCTTTTACACCATATTATCCTTCTTACTTATTTCTAAGTTTTTTACACAAATCTGCTTTATCCGACAAACAAGGAGGATCGAAAAAATATTCATTCCACCAAGTAACGTTTCCGCCCGATAATATAAACAGTTATTCTACCGGCGGCACCTCCAGAATACTACCATAACGATGATATTCAAATGAAATACTTTGCTCCTTGATGTAATGAATCAATTCCACACGTCCGTCTTTCACCGGTTTAGCTGTAGCAATATACTTATCAATACGTGCAGCTTCCTCGTACATTTCCATCGGAATATCAGCCCCACAAGTGCGGATACGTTCATAATTCTTCATTGATTTCAGGAATCCGGCCAACGCTTCTTCTTTTAAAGGACATCCCAAAGAAGCCAATGCAGCGGTACGGTCATCACCAGGTTCAAAACTAATACTCAATGGAGTATGACAAATTCTGGCAGCCAAAGCAATCATCTTTGCATCTTCATTGTTATCTCCCGGGAAAAGACGCAAAACCATATTCTTTAAAGGCAGATAGCGGAATGCATTTTGCTCGCCATACAGATTATTGACATCACGAGCATGCGCAAATTCCTGCTCGTATGCCTTCACATAACTTTGTGTATAGTCGGTGGTACTGCCTGGCTTATCTGCAATATTTACAAAACAAGCACAATAGTTAGGACCACCCGCCTTCACACCTCCACCAAAAGCCGACAATTTCATTCCACCGAACGGCTGACGATTTACAATGGCCCCCGTTATACCACGATTGATGTAAAGGTTACCTGCCATAATTGAATCTTTCCACAATTTCTGTTCGCCTTCATCCAGACTCTGTAAGCCCGAAGTCAAACCATATTCCAAACTGTTTACCAAATCAATGCCTTGCTGCAAATTCTCAATGCAAACCACGCTCAGCATCGGACCGAACAATTCCGTTCTGAATGAATAGTTGCCGGGACGTACCCCCCACTTCACTGTAGGAGCCAATACATATTTATGCTTATCAAGAAAACGAGGTGGAACCAGCCAAGACTCCCCTTTTTCCAGTTCCAGAGCTTTCAATAATTTATCATTCTTATTGGTAATCATCGGACCTACCACATTCCCAGGATTCCATACACTACCCACCTTCATACTAGTTGCGGCATCTTTCAACTTATCTTGAAAGTTCTTGTCCTCATAGACCGAGCGTTCTACCAGCAATAAAGAACATGCGGAACATTTTTGACCGGCATTGCCAAAAGCAGAAGCCACAATATTCATAATAGCATGGTCACGGTCACCGGAAGCTGTCAAGATAATTGCATTCTTACCACCGGTTTCTGCCGACAATGGAGTAGCCGGATTACTGCGTGCAATATTTTGGGCAGTGTCTGTCCCTCCTGTCAGAATAATATGTTTGACAGCCGGAGCAGTAGTCAATACCTTTAATGCCTCACGGTCTGTAATGACAACCTGCAAAGCCTCTTTAGGCACACCTGCATCCCAAAATGCCTTGGCAAACAACCATGCCACAGGAGCGGCAACAGTAGCCGGTTTCAGAATCACAGTATTTCCTCCTGCCAGTCCTGCCACAATACCACCAATAGGTATGGCACACGGAAAGTTCCACGGAGAAATAACCAAAATAGTCCCTTTAGGAGCAATATCCACATCCGGCAATTCTGCAAACTGCTTCATGCTAGTGGTATAAAAACGAGCATAATCGATCCCCTCCGATACCTCCACATCGCCTTCCACCACTGTCTTCCCTGTCACAGCACACATACAACCTATCAAATCACCACGCATCTCACCCAGTCTGTTGGCAGCTTCATACATTATTTTATGCCGTTCCTGCAATGTGGTCTTTCTCCATCCGGCAGGATCTTTTTCGGCTATTTCCAAAATTTTCATCACCTGTCCGGCATCAGCTTGTGACATTTCACATACACAAACTTCATCATCCTGACAACGGTCCATATATTTATGACGCTTCTCACAAACCACCGTTTCAGCTCCTATCTGCAAAGGAATGATTTCAGGTGAATCCGCCGGTGACTTCTTCCACTTCGCAAAAATATTCCGAACCCACTCCTGGTTCTGAGCCAAATCAAAATCAGTATCAGGTTCATTCTTCATTACATCAGCTGGTGGAACGGGAGTATAACGATGCAAGCGGTTTTGTGTACGGGTAGGAATATGCGTAATAACATCTTTCATCTTATAAGCTTCCTCAAACTGGTTCTGCAAGAAGCGCCAAGTATCCGTACCCGGCTTCAAATTGAACGAATGGGTCAGAAAGTTGTCCGGAGCCGTATTTTCATCCATACGACGGACCAAGTAAGATACTGCATTCAGGAAATGCTCATCTTTTACCACCGGTGCATATAAAATCACATGATTTCCCAATTGGGATTGGGCACGCCATACATGATCAGCCATACCTTCCAACATCTCAAAAGTCATGTACTCCGCGCTTCCCAGCTTCCGACTCAACAGATAGGCGTATGCAATAGTGAACAAATTATGAGAAGCGACCCCCACATGCAAGGCTTTTGCATTCTCCGGTAACAAAGCCCATTCCAGAATATGCAAATAATTGGCATCGACTTCTGTTTTCGATGTCCTCACTGGATTAGGCCAGCCACGAAGAGAAGAGATAACCGTTTCCATTTCCAGATTACAACCTTTTACCAACCGCATTTTCAATGGCGCACCGCCATCAGCCATACGCGCTTTGGCAAAGTCCAACAATTCAGTCTGAAATTCATACGCATCGGGCAGATAAGCCTGTACAACAATACCTGCCGAATAGTTTTTAAATTCCGGTCTGCTCAACACTTCTTTAAACAAGCGCAATGTAAAATGAGCATCTTTATACTCCTCCATATCCAAATTGACAAACTTGGAACGTTTTACACCATTCTCATCTACGTAAGGAAAGTCAATCGCTTTCTGATATAGCGCACACATACGTTTCACCAGTTCCGGAAAACTTTCTTCATAATTCAGCGCATGGGTCTGTGCGTAGATACCCGATATTTTCACGGAGATATAATTGATATCGGGAGCCTCCAAAGCTTCTAAATAATGGAAATAACGATGGTCTGCTTCTCCGTTTCCTAATACGACCTCACCCAGCAAATTTACATTCTGACCAATCTTTTGCTTAAAACGGGCAGCCAGATGGGCTGTTAATTTAGGACGCGCCTCATCCAGAATCACTTTAGAAGTATCCATACGAA
>ENA-OYXC01000863-OYXC01000863.1-human-gut-metagenome-genome-assembly--contig:-NODE-863-length-10830-cov-8.410951_pt1 | contig 10830 bp, 6 predicted proteins | sample MGYA00244214_ERZ653415 | MGnify/ENA primary metagenome ERZ653415 (study PRJEB26926, sample SAMN06165016) | human gut metagenome | biome: ENVO:00009003; feature: ENVO:2100002; material: ENVO:00002003... | reverse complement strand
GAGGAGAGAGTTCACCCCTGCTCAGCGTATCACCTTGGGGAAGGGCGCGTGCTCAAGACAACGAGACGAGACTCGCCACCAAGCGTCTCAGCGTATCACCTTGGGGAAGGGCGCGTGCTCAAGACGGCAACGGGGCGGACTTCCCACTCTCAGACAGCGTATCACCTTGGGGAAGGGCGCGTGCTCAAGACCTTCCAGATGAGCATGTCGCGAAACGCGAAAGCGTATCACCTTGGGGAAGGGCGCGTGCTCAAGACATATACAAGTTTCTTGTATCTGTAAACCCTAGCGTATCACCTTGGGGAAGGGCGCGTGCTCAAGACCCTTAGAAGCCCATGTCTTGCAAGTCTGCCAGCGTATCACCTTGGGGAAGGGCGCGTGCTCAAGACTCTGGCGGGGGTCGGGTTTTGGTCAAAACTAGCGTATCACCTTGGGGAAGGGCGCGTGCTCAAGACTCCTGCCTTTATCGCATCTTCGATTAGTTCAGCGTATCACCTTGGGGAAGGGCGCGTGCTCAAGACTAAGGCATCCAGAAGCCCAGATAGAGTAAGAGCGTATCACCTTGGGGAAGGGCGCGTGCTCAAGACCTCGACGTCGCCGTGTCCAATATGGATATGAGCGTATCACCTTGGGGAAGGGCGCGTGCTCAAGACTAAGCTGCACCTCATGTCATTCGCACCCGTAGCGTATCACCTTGGGGAAGGGCGCGTGCTCAAGACCGACACATGCTCCATCAGTGCGTACACCTCAGCGTATCACCTTGGGGAAGGGCGCGTGCTCAAGACTCGATGAACACTGTGTTGGAGATTCTTATGAGCGTATCACCTTGGGGAAGGGCGCGTGCTCAAGACCCGACGTTTGCTATATTGACGGCAGTGATTAGCGTATCACCTTGGGGAAGGGCGCGTGCTCAAGACATGTTGTAAACGCAGAATGGCTAGTCAGAAAGCGTATCACCTTGGGGAAGGGCGCGTGCTCAAGACACTATGGAATTTGGTGATAAGCTCCGGTCGAGCGTATCACCTTGGGGAAGGGCGCGTGCTCAAGACAAGAACACGCCCGCATACGTCAAGGTCTACAGCGTATCACCTTGGGGAAGGGCGCGTGCTCAAGACATAGTCTCTTTCATCGTAGTACCTTTCTCTAGCGTATCACCTTGGGGAAGGGCGCGTGCTCAAGACTTCTACGATGAGGCATTGAAGTCGGATGAGAGCGTATCACCTTGGGGAAGGGCGCGTGCTCAAGACTCCGCTGTCGGCGACGAGGTAGACGCAGGTAGCGTATCACCTTGGGGAAGGGCGCGTGCTCAAGACGTACCACGTGAAGGTGACGTTCACGGGCTCGAGCGTATCACCTTGGGGAAGGGCGCGTGCTCAAGACGACAAGGTTTGCGCACCCTGTACTACCTTTAGCGTATCACCTTGGGGAAGGGCGCGTGCTCAAGACGCTGACAGGCTCGTAACCAAGTGCCTTGAGAGCGTATCACCTTGGGGAAGGGCGCGTGCTCAAGACTGCGGGCCGGTAGTGCTCGAGTGCGTGACAAGCGTATCACCTTGGGGAAGGGCGCGTGCTCAAGACCAAGTGAGCAGCCGATGATTTCAGCGATCTAGCGTATCACCTTGGGGAAGGGCGCGTGCTCAAGACGAGCCCGAGGTGCGAATAGCCGCAGAAGGCAGCGTATCACCTTGGGGAAGGGCGCGTGCTCAAGACTTCGATTATGTAGTGATCTATAAGGTCACGAGCGTATCACCTTGGGGAAGGGCGCGTGCTCAAGACGGACCAGGGGCCGTCCTCCGGCACGGAGAAAGCGTATCACCTTGGGGAAGGGCGCGTGCTCAAGATTTGAAGAACAGGGGCAACGCTGATTTTGAAACGCATTGCTTTAAGAATGTGCGGGCAGAGCCTGCATATGTTAATGCGCGCCGGCGCCCTCATCTGGACAGCGGTGGCGCGCATCAACGCCTTAACGAACGGGTGACTCACGGATAATGAGCGGCAATGGATCGTTGCCAAGCTTATTTACGGTTGGTGAACGCAGCTTTTTCTTGGTAAGTCTGTCAGAAAAAGACCAATTTGCACCGTCGATGTCAAATCCACTAAACCGCCCAACAAAATCGCCTATCTGTACTAGATCGCCCAGATATATCTCCAGCGGCGGTTTCTTCATGGCACTTTCGGGCACGGGTTTCCAGGCTTTTCGGCCAGTATGCGCCTTCGCAATCCTGGGCACATACGTCCCATCCTTAAGTGCAGGAATATCCGCCTTATAGACGGGGTCTGCGTACCAAGCGCCCTGCCCCTTCTTGGCCTCCGGGTCATGCCAGAGCCTCAGGCACAGCATTTCGCTCACCTTGATGACTGACTTCTCGTCTGCCGACACAACGGCGTTGCCCATGACGATGTCCTTATCGGAGCTCGCCTTGCGAGCAATGTCTTTGCCCTGTGCATTAACGCCGGCATAGCGATAGACCGTCTGCTCGAACAACTCGCCCTTTCCCTTACGCGGAACAAAGCGGGTGGGTACGACGAAATCGTGCGCCGCGCGTACTTCGTTCGCAAAGGTTTCCCAGGGCATAACACTTTCGAGAGCCTTCATGATGGCATCGCGGCGTTGGGTCTCGTTCATACCTCTGGTTATGCTCCAGTGTGTCTCTTGGTTGATTCGAGCGGTTTTAATCACGAGGCTTCGACTACATGCAGCAATCACACAAGCATCGGTGGCATGGTGACGATCGTCCGAGCGGTCTTTTTCGCCATTCGAACCAAAGTTAAGCCCCCACCTGCGACGCAGCCATGCGGTCGCTCTGCCAGTGGTGGGAACAACATGTGCCTTTGCGCCATCATCGGGGAACAGCAGGCAGTCGGCGAGGTAAGCGCATACTTCTCGCGACATATAGGCGGTGTCGGTGAAGCTGCGTGCTAAGAATTCGCCTTCCTTGGTATCAAGGTCTTTTTCCAGCAGGAAGTTCTTTTTGCGACGGCTGAGTTTCTGGTTTTCCTGAACGCGACGCTCAAAAGCATCCCATGAAGGCGCACCGTCGTGGGACATCCATTCGTAAGGTGTCTGTTCGCGTTTATCCTGATTGCTTTTGGCGAGGACCAGGACTTTGTTGTTGCGTGAGTTTTCTCCCGTGCGAGAGAACGGCAGGATGTGGTCAATCTGCGTGTAGGTGTCGTCGCTAATTAGGCGATCGACTTCGATTTTAGCGCCCGTGTAAAGGTCGAAGCATTCCTGCTCTTCCCACAGGCGGTACTTCTCTATCTGTTTGCCCGTGACCTCATCTGCCGTGCAGCCACGCAGCTCAGCGATTTGCCCGGCAATGCGCTCGCGATTTTTCTCGTTCTTCTTATTGGCCTTGGCAATCTCGTCTTTTGCGCGCTGAGGCAACCTGAGCTCTCGATCAAGCTCAACGTGGATTTCGTTTGGTACGCCCCACTTGCGGCAGATGGCGTTGACCACTTTTCGCATTTGCGACATGGCGCGAATGACGACGGGATTGTTATTTGTTCGACCGGTACGTTCGATCCAGGTCTCATAGGGCATCAGGCGATCGGAGCGCTCGAGCTGGGCGCCAGCGATGCGAAGTCCCAGCAGGCCACAGTCATTTTCGGCCTGCGTAAGGTTGAGGACCTCGGGCTCCTCGAGGCAATCGAGCAGCATGTCGAGTGCTTTTTTGGAACGGTTGCCATAGCCGTTAAGAGCTTTGGATGAATAGGGAAGCCTACAGAGCGCCTCGATCTCCGCTTCCGAAAGCGGTAGCCCCTGAAGCTGCTCTTGGAGTACGGGGAGAGCTGAAGAGTATGCCACCGCCTCCATAACGGCATCGGCGAGATTGCGGTCATCGCGCAAACGCTGCAGGAGAATGGGGTTGGCTGCATTGAGGGTATTGCGGAGCACGCGCCATCCCTTGGGCTTGTACACCTCGCGCGTTTTTTCGTCGGCAGCTGGAACTCCCTTAAAGTAATCGCCGGAACTAAGGTCGAGCGCTTTTCTGAGGGCGCCGAATTTAACAGCACAATCTTTGTTGCCTCGAATTGGCTCGCACGAGAACAGGATTGCAATGCACTCATCGCGCTCCGTTGCGCTCAGGGCGCGAGAGGTCCCGTTTTCGTGGATGATGGTGATGTTGCCGAGTGCGCCATAGGCTGAAACGAGTTCGCTCGTAAGCGTGCAGCGTGCAGCTCGTTTTTCTGTTGGGAAGTATGAGCAGTGGCCAACGAGGTCGTACGTGCGGCGGTCGAAGTCTTTGCGCGAACGCTCCCAATCGCAAACCTCGATATATGCGGCCTCAAATTCCGGCGAAGCGTATTTGGAGCCAAAGGAGCGTTGAGCATCAAATAGGATATGAGTTTCTTCGATAAGCTGGGCGTGTGTTACACACTTGTCGTAATTGCCGCCACGATTGCGACTTTGAGGCTGCTGAGCGAGCCATTCGCCAACGGTGCGGCACGAGGTCTCCGCAATTGCTTCCTTGTTGGCCGCAAGGGCAGATAGAACCTTGCCGCCTTCGCTTGATTTATCCTGATTGCCTTCTCCGTGGGGGATGTATCCACGGCGCTTGCAGAGGGAGTAAAGGACTAGTGCCCACTCGCGATCGTTGAGCAGGCGGTCAAGTCCATCAACGCGAAGCTTGAGCGGCTGCTTGTCGCCTTTTGTGGTGTGGAAGTACTCTTTGGTGGCGTCTTGGGGGATGAGGCCATAAGCCTTGAGGACTTGGAGACAGTGCTTCAGGCGCGCCTGGGTACGGTCAATGTTTCGACGGGTAGAGCGGAAGCCCCTGCGAATAACCGCAAGACTTTGGCCCGTTTTAGGATGAGTTGGAGAGTCAAATAATCTGACGCCCAAATCCAGGATTTCATGATTGGCTGTGTCGATAAGTGCGAATCCGCAGCTTGCAATTCCTGGATCCATGCCAAGCACAAGATGCCTGGGAAGTCCGAGCTTCCCAATTTCGCGATTGATGGTGATCTCCATGGAGCACCCCTCTCTAATAAGAACTCTAGAGAACAGTACCATCGCGTGAGGACATGGGCCGAGCTTGTTAGCCGAGCGGTCATTTTGTTAGGCAAATGGAAATGATTTATACAGCCTTACATATCGGTTACCGGATGATGCCGTTTGTTGAAACTGAATCCCGACTGAATCCCGCCCTGAGATTGAATGGCGGGACAGTTACGATGCTCGGCTTGCTTGCAGGTTTGTAGAGCTCCTTGCATTCCTTCTTAAAGTCGAACGCCATGTTGGCCGCCTTTCTGCGTATCGGCCTGCTTAGATAGCGGAATCATATTATAGAAACGAACAGCTGCTCGAATGATTTGGCTGACAGATAGAGATGCGTGCGTTGTGTTTGGCGGTCGGCCTGATCCCGTCGATGATCTCTCTGTCTCCCCGTAGCCTCATCTATGGCTGCCGTTTTCCCATATAAACCCTGTCAAAATAAACCTGTCCCTTTTTGGTCGGTGGGAAATGGGTAATACTAAAGAGTTATCCGACCAGATGGGAATTAATCGATGGCCTATATCGAATTCAAAGACGTCATCAAAGCATACGGCGAGGGCGACGCCCGCATTCATGCGCTCGACGGCGCGAGCTTTACGGTCGAGCGCGGCGAGCTCGCCATCATTCTGGGTGCTTCGGGTGCCGGCAAGACCACGGCGCTCAACATTCTGGGCGGCATGGATACGGCGACCTCCGGCACCGTGACGGTGGACGGGCGCGACGTGAGCTCTGCCAACGAGGCGCAGCTCGTGGAATACCGCCGCGCCGACGTCGGCTTTGTCTTCCAGTTCTACAATTTGGTTCCCAACTTGACGGCGCTCGAAAACGTCGAGCTCGCGGCGCAAATCTGCCCCGATTCGCTCGATGCCGAGCAAACGCTTTGCCAGGTTGGCCTGGGCGAGCGCCTTGCCAACTTCCCCGCGCAGCTTTCGGGCGGCGAGCAGCAGCGCGTGTCCATCGCCCGCGCGCTGGCCAAGAATCCCAAGCTGCTTCTGTGCGACGAGCCCACGGGTGCGCTCGACTACAAAACCGGCAAGCAGATCTTGCAGTTGCTGCAGGATACCTGCCGCAAGCAAGGCATCACGGTCATTATCATCACCCACAACTCCGCGCTGGCGCCCATGGCCGATCGCTTGATTCGCTTTAAGAACGGTCGCGTGGAGAGCGAGACGGTCCAGCAAAATCCCGTGCCTATCGAGACGATCGAGTGGTAGCGCCCATGGACCAAGATTGCCAAAACAGCCAAAACCACGATACGGAGCACGCGGGCCGCGACCGGGAGTTCGCGACCTACCGTACCGCTCAAAGCTCAAACGATATGGTGCCGACGGTTTTTCGCCGTGGCATCTACCGCACGATTCGGGGCAGTCTTAAGCGCTTCCTATCTATCGTGGTCATCACTGCGCTTGGCGTGAGCGTGATGTGCGGCCTTAAGGCGGGCTGCGAGGATTTGTGCGATTCGGTCGACGCCTATTTTGACCAGCAGAATGTCTATGACATTAACGTGCAGTCGACCTATGGCCTTACGCGTGACGATCTTGCGGCTATCCAAGAGGTCGACGGCGTCGAGACGGCCGAGGGCATCTACACCGAGACCGCCTACACCGCCGTGGGCACAACGCGCGAGCGCGTGGTCGTGCAAAGTCTCTCCAAGGAGAACATCGATCAGCCAGTGCTCGTGAACGGCGATTTGCCCGAGAGCGCCGATGAGGTCGCGGTGACTTCGAAGTTCCTGAAGGCTTCGGGCAAAAAGCTCGGCGATACGGTGAGTTTTGCCGCCAATGACGCGAGCTCGTCCAACCAAAGTGCCAAGGATCAGTTTGCCGCGGGCGATTACACCATTACGGCCGAGGTCCTCGATCCTACCGACGTGAGCTCCGACTCGACAGTCAACGCCTTTCGCGCTGCTTCGGCTGCGGACTATAAGTTCTATGTGAGCGAGGATGCCGCGACATCTTCTTCCTACTCCGCAGTCCACGTGATCGTCGAGGGAGCCAAGAGTCTTAACTCCTATTCAGATGCCTACACGACAAAGATCAACGAGGTCAAAGGCAATATCGAGAAGATCCGCGAGGAGCGCGAGAAGGCGCGCGTCCAGGAGTTGACGGTTGACACGCCGACAAGCTTGGATACGGCCGAGCGTCAGGCCGCCATGCTCTTTGGGATCGAGCAGGATAACATCAACCGTATGGCCGAGGGCAGCGAGGAGCGCGTCCAGGCTCAGGCCGAGTTGGACCAGCGCCGCGCCGCCGCCGACCAGCATTTTGCCGATGCCCGCGCCGAGCTTTCCGATCTGGGCGAATGCACCTGGTACATTCAGGACCGCGGTAACATCGCAAGCTACTCGAGCGTCGAGAGCGACAGTTCTTCGATCGAGGCCATCGCCACGGTTTTCCCATTTATCTTCTTTGTCGTCGCTGTGCTCATCAGTCTTACCACCGCCACGCGCATGGTCGAGGAGGAGCGCACGCTTATTGGCCTGTACAAGGCGCTTGGCTATTCACGCGAGCGCATCCTGTCCAAATACGTGGACTATGCGCTGTGGGCATGTCTGATCGGCGGCGTGCTCGGCAACATCATCGGATTTGTGGGCCTGCCGCTGTTCCTGTTTACGGTGTTCGACGACATGTACTCGCTGCCCCAGATGCTGCTCTCGTACGACATCGTGTCGTCGCTCGTGTCGGTGGCGCTGTTTGCCGTGGGCGTGGTGGGTGCCACGATTATCGCCTGCCGCCACGAGATGGCCGAGACCCCGGCCTCGCTCATGCGTCCCAAGGCCCCACGCGCCGGCTCTCGCATCTTGCTTGAGCGCATCGGCTTTATCTGGCGCCGCATGGGCTTTTTGAACAAGGTGGCAGCACGTAACCTGTTCCGCTACAAAAAGCGCGCCTTTATGACCATCTTCGGTATCGCCGGCTGCACGGCGCTCGTGATCTGCGGTATGGGCATTCGCGACACGTCGGTGGCGCTTTCGCCCAAACAGTACGGGCATATCACGCGCTACGACCTGCTGGCGGTCGCCAATCCCGACGATTTTTCGCAGACGTGCGCGGCATTGGATGAGCGCAGCGCGGCCAATGATTTCAACGTGACCGTGACCTCGACCCTGCCGATTATGACCGACAACGTCACCTTTACGTTTGGCGGCAAGAGCGAGACCGTGCAGCTGATCGTGGTGCCCGATAACCGCACGAGTGACTTGGGCGATTACGTGCGTCTGGAGGATGAGTCCAAAGAACCGCTGCCTTTGCGTGACGGAGACGTGTATCTGAGCAAAAGTTCACAGCTGGTGCTGGGGATTCAGCCGGGCGATACGGCTCACGTCCAGGATTCGTCGCTCAATGTTGCCAAGGTCAAAGTCAGCGACATTTCGCTTAACTATCTGGGCAACACGCTTTACATGACGCAGGGCACCTATGAGCGCGCGTTCGGTCGAAGCGCACGTCTTAACGGCGTCTTTGTGCTGCTTAAGGGTTCGTCGGCCGACCAGATTGCGTTTAGCAAGAATCTTAAGAGTGACGGTTGGCTTACGATTTCGAGTACGGCCGAGCATTGGGAAAACTATGAGGCGAACTTTACGATTATCAATTCGGTCGTGGTGCTCGTGACCTTTATGGCGGCGTGCCTATCGTTTGTGGTGGTGTTTACGCTGTCCAACACGAATATCTCCGAGCGCGAGCGCGAGCTGGCGACCATTAAGGTGTTGGGCTTCCGTCGCGGTGAGGTGCACCATTACGTCAACAAGGAGACGTTGATCCTCACGGCGATTGGCGCTGCGCTGGGCGTGCCGCTGGGCGGCTTGCTGGCCGAGAGTTTTACGTACATTTTGCAGATGCCGTCGCTGTACTTTGATGTCGAGATCGAGCCGCTAAGCTACGTGCTCGCCGTGGTGCTTTCCTTTGGCTTTACGTTTATCGTCAACCTCGCCACCAATCGTACCCTCAACAAGATCGACATGGTCGGCGCCCTCAAGAGTGCCGAGTAACCTGTCCTGGGATTCAAGTTCTAGTGAGCTGCCGATGCGCCCGCAGCAGCATTTTTGCATAAACCGCCCCGCCAAATGCATACTTTGACGGGGCGGTTGCTTTTTGCCCACAGGTACCCCAGGGGGGCGTGCAAATTCCGGAGTATTCAGCATCCCGGGGTCCGCGGGCGCGGGGGCGGGGGTGCAAAACTGCGCTGAAAGCCCCGATTCTGAGCCCCAACGCCTCTAGAGCCGCTCGTTTTTTTACAGGATGCGGCCCATGGTGCCTGCCTTTCGCCCAAAATCCAGTATGCAGGCACCCTCGGCTGCTGAATACTCCCAAAAATGCACGCCGCATCCTACCCTAGGCACCCGTAGCTACTCTGCGGGTGCGTGGCCTGATAGTAAGTTGCGGTGGAATAGTTCCTGTTTGGCATAGCAGAGCCATGAAACAGGAACTATTCCACCGCAACGTATTGAGAGGGCTCTTGGCTGTTATGCGTACTAACATTTGTCATGAAATGGCAGGCCATTAGGGGGTTGCTACTCGTAGTTGCGGTAGGGTTGGGGCAGATTCTAACTAGAAATGGTGGTCGCTACCGGTTATTCTCGGCATACTCGGCTCATTCGATTACGGTCGCCACATGAAAGGAACCGCTATGGATCTTGCGATGGCACAGCGCCTCGTCGATCGCCGCAAAGCTGCCGGTCTTTCCCAGGAGGCTCTTGCTGCCCAGTTGGGCGTAAGCCGCCAAGCTGTCAGCAAATGGGAACGCAGCGAATCCTCGCCCGATACCGATAACCTTATTGCACTCGCCGCGCTGTATGGCGTGTCACTGGATGAGTTGCTATATGGGGAAGCGGCTAGCGATGTCGACACCTCGGCCGACGATGACGTTGACGCAAATAATTACGACGAGACTGAAGGCACCGAGTCTTCTACCGAGCACGTGGATCCTGACGGCAAGCCACTTGTCGACATTTCCCTTGCACGCGGCATTCACGTCGTCGACCCCAACAAAGGTGAAGAGGTTCATGTTGGTTGGAGCGGCATCCACGTGGCTAACGAGCGCAAGGGTGAAGAGGTCCATGTGGGGCCGGGCGGATTGCATATCGATACGCTAGAGGACGATGGACACAGCGTACATACCAATGCCGACGGCACCGTCACCATCGACGGCGAGACGTTTTCCAGCTGGAAAGAGGCACACGACAAGCTCGACCATCATGGCAAGCATTTCCACACCAAGATCGGTCGCACATGGAACGAGTTTCCCTTTCCTGCACTTGTCGTCCTCGCCTATCTCGCGCTCGGCATCATCTGCGGCACGTGGGGTATGGGGCTCTTTCTGGTCTTTCTGATTCCCGTCTACGAGGCGATGGGCGACTTTATCGACCGACATCATCTCTCCAAGCTGATCGGCGTCGTCTATGCAACAGCCGCCATTGCCTGGTTCCTCTATATGTGGCTTTGTTTGGCACAGCCCCATCCCGCATGGGTCATCCTCATCACGATTCCCTTCATAGAGGCACTCATGTGCTGGTGCCGAAAGCAATGGAAGCGCCGCAAACAAGCCTAAGCCGTTCCAACCCGTCAACAATGCTTGGCCAACGCCGCTCGCCCCTTCCAAGTTGCGGTGAAATACGGACCGTTGAGGACCTTGGAGCGTCTAACAGTCCCGATTTCACCGCAACTCACGAATGGACAGGGCAATTCCAACACGGGAACTGGCATTTAACTCGCCGCATGCCAAGAAAAAGGCCGATTTACTACGATGAACTCGATGAGGCCGACCACACCCATCTTTTTCAAAAATCGGCAAGCTTTCTACCTGCACTGATAATTGTTCTCGGGGGAAGCGGGCAC
>ENA-OYXC01000854-OYXC01000854.1-human-gut-metagenome-genome-assembly--contig:-NODE-854-length-11012-cov-5.735329_pt1 | contig 11012 bp, 5 predicted proteins | sample MGYA00244214_ERZ653415 | MGnify/ENA primary metagenome ERZ653415 (study PRJEB26926, sample SAMN06165016) | human gut metagenome | biome: ENVO:00009003; feature: ENVO:2100002; material: ENVO:00002003... | reverse complement strand
CAAGTTGCAATAACAACACCAATTTTTAACAAAATTCCATTTTACTTTACTATCTTTATCAAGTATAATAAAAGCAACGTGGATTTCACGGTATGAAGATGAGAATTATAGGAGGGTTTTATTACAATGGGAATTTTACAGAGATTTAAAGACATTATGGCTTCAAATATCAATGCACTTCTCGATAAGGCAGAAGATCCGGAGAAGATGATTGATCAGACACTCCGTAACCTGACGAAGGACCTGGCAGAAGTGAAGAAGGAAACAGCTGCCGTTATGGCAGACGAGCAGAGATGCAAGCGTGAGCTTGATGAAGTGAATTCTGAGATTACGAAGATGCAGGCATACGCAGAGAAGGCACTTCTTGCCGGAAACGAAGCAGATGCCATGAAGTTCTTAGAGCAGAAGAACCAGCTCACAGCGAAGCAGGCAAGCTTGCAGCAGACCTATGATGTTGCAGCTGCAAATGCCATGAAGATGCGTCAGATGCATGACAAGCTTGTGACAGATATCAACCAGCTTGACTCCCGCCGTGATGCAATCAAGGCGAAGATGAAGGTTGCTAAGACTCAGGATCGTCTGAACAAGATGACGAACAATCTGTCAGATTCAGCAAGCAGCATGGCTGCCTTTGATCGTATGGAAGCAAAGGCGAACGCAATGCTTGATCAGGCAAATGCCATGACCGAATTAAATCAGACAACACAGGAGAGTGGCATCGACAGTTTAGCAGCCAAGTATGATGCAGCTCCAAATGCAGCTGTACAGGATGAGCTGGCAGCGATGAAGGCAAAGTTAGGTTTACAGTAAACCGATGCCGGGATTAAATGACAAACAGTTAGAGGCCTGTTGTACAACCGACGGGCCTTTACTTATTTTAGCTGGTGCTGGCTCTGGAAAGACCAGAGTGATCACGCACCGGATCGCATATCTGATCGATGAGATGTCAGTCAATCCATACAATATACTGGCAATCACATTTACGAACAAGGCTGCGGCAGAGATGCGGGAACGAGTAGATAATCTGGTAGGATTTGGTGCTGAGAGTGTGTGGGTATCAACCTTCCATTCCATGTGTGTGCGGATTCTGCGTAAACATATTGACAAGATTGGTGGAACAAGCAGTTTCACAATCTATGATGCAAGTGAACAGAAGACAGTTGTAAAAGAAGTGCTGAAATATCTGCAATTAGACCCGAAGCTCTATCCGGAGCGGGCGATGCTTTCGGCGATATCGAAGGCAAAGGAAGGGTACATGACACCGGACGATTATGAGAAAGCACATGCGGCAAGCTTCCGGGATCAGAAGATTGCGGAGGTTTACCGGGAATATCAGAAGCGTCTGCAGAGCAACAATGCGCTTGATTTTGACGATCTGATTTTCAAGACGATCTTTCTTTTTGAGACGAATCCAGATGTGCTTGCCGAGTACCAGACACGGTTTAAGTACATTATGGTGGACGAGTATCAGGATACGAACCATACACAGTTTATCTTGGTGAAGATGCTGGCTGCAAAATACCGGAATTTGTGCGTCGTGGGTGATGACGACCAGAGTATCTATAAGTTCCGTGGCGCTAACATCTATAATATCCTGAATTTTGAGGAAGAATATCCGGATGCCAAGGTAGTAAAACTGGAGCAGAACTACCGTTCCAAGGCGAATATCTTAAATTCTGCAAATGCGGTGATCGCGAATAACGAGGGAAGAAAGGATAAACGTCTTTGGACAGAGCAGGAGGATGGTGAGAAGGTAACATTTACCCGGTACGGCACGGAGTACGAGGAGGCGAACGGCGTTGCATCTCGGATCAAGACCTTGAAGAATCAGGGGGTATCACTCGATGATATCGCAATCTTGTATCGTACCAATGCGCAGTCCCGTGTGCTTGAGGAAAAACTTCTGTATGAGAATCTCCCATATAAAATCTATGGTGGACAGAACTTCTATGGAAGAAAAGAAATCATGGATCTCGTAAGTTATCTGAAGGTGCTTGCAAACCCGATCGATGATCAGGCAATCAAGCGTATCATCAATGTGCCGAAGCGTGGTATTGGTGCGACGACCGTGGATAAGCTTGATATGTATGCGCAGTCCAATGGATATAATCTGTATGATGCACTGTTAGATATCGAAGAAGTACCTGGCATGACACGGAATGTGGAGAAAATCCGGAAATTTACAGATATGATGGAAGGATTTAAAGCACGACTGGTACATGGAGAATTCATCAGTGAAGTGTTCGATGCAATCATGGATGAAAGCGGATATCGCGAAGCATTGGAGGCGGAAGCTACGGATGAAGCGCGTACCCGGTTGGATAACTTAGAGGAATTAAAGAATAAGATCGTTACCTATGAAGAGAGTGCAGAGGTGCCAACACTGACTGGACTTCTCGAAGATATCGCGCTGGTGGCAGATACCGAGGAGGAAGACGAGGATGGTGTGCCAACCGCAAAGGTGACGCTGATGACCTTACATAGTGCGAAAGGCTTGGAGTTTCCGTATGTATTTATGACTGGTATGGAAGAACGGTTATTCCCAAGTGGCATGTCGCTGGATTCGGATGATCCGGATGCACTTGAAGAGGAGCGGAGACTTTGCTATGTCGGAATTACACGTGCGATGGAGAAACTGTATATGACGGCTGCCGGACAACGGATGGTGCATGGTTCGACGAATTTCGAGGAAGTATCGCGGTTCGTCAAGGAGATTCCGAAGCATTATTTGGAATATGAGGAGAAAGCCTTTGGCTATGCTCCAGCAAATATGGATCGGATTCCGTCGAAGAAACCGGCAGAGCAGGTAATTCAGTTAAAGGCATACGGAAAGAACAACCCGTATACACGACCTGCCACAGCTACTGCGAACCCGAGCGCCAATCCGGGATTCGGGAAGGCATTCCCGATGGGAAATACAGCGTCGGCACCGGCAAGCTATGAAGTAGGGGATAAAGTACGCCATATTAAATTTGGAAATGGCGAGGTGATTGATGTGATTCCATCGGGCGGTGACCAGGAAATCGTGGTGAATTTTGACCGTGTCGGAGAAAAACATTTATTTGCATCGCTTGTAAAAATGAAAAAGTTGTAAATGACGGTAGAAATATCGGATAAGCTGTGGTAAAATCATTATATCAGTAGCGATGAAAGGAAGGTAGAAAACTATGAGAAAGTGTTGTGACGAAGTAAAAGTTGTAAAAGAAGACGAGTGCGTAACAGAAGCAAAGAACGCGTTTCTCTCTGTTGCATTGATCGTTGGTATTCTGACAATCATCGTTGGTATCTGTGTAGCAGTTTACAAGTATCTGACACCGGATTACTTAGACGACTTCGATGATTACGATGATGACTTTGATGATAGCTTCTTTGATGATGACGATGCAGAGGCATCCACAGAGGAGAAGAAGGACGAAGAATAAACGTACTTCGGAAGATGGTTACAAAGAGCCTGCCGCACCAGAATTGGTGTGGCAGGTTTTTTGTGTTTTAATAGTCAAAAAAAGCACAAATTTATAGGTGCGATATGTTGAAAATACAAGCATTTTCATGTAAAATATTATGCGATAGTGGGTTACTGTCGATATAAAAATTGAACAGTAATAATTCATAACTTAACTTTACTCTGAACAGAGGTATGTCGGAGTTTATCATAGATGGTTCCAATGCATAAATGCGAGGATGCATTAGGAAAAAAGAAAATGGAGGATGGAGTTTATGAACAAACAAAAAAACAAGAAAAAAGTGATTGCATTTCTGCTTTCTATGTTGATGTTAATTTCATTATTCCAGAACATCAGCTATACACCGATTGCAGAAGGTGGGGAGACAGAGAGTGTCGCATCGGAGAGCGATGCAAATTTCGCAACAGGGCAGCAAAGTTTAGGAACACAAGAAAATCAAAATGGTGTTCCTTTAGAAGAAGAGAATCTGAATGAAACCTCACAAAATGTGGCAGATGATTCCGTAGATCTTTCACTTTGGAACAATGCATATACAGATACGTCAAATGGAATAACGATGAATTTCACTGCCAGTGTTAAACATAATGGGCAGGAGACGGATTTGGATCAGGTAACAAAAGTATTCGAAGGTGATGAGTTTAACTTAAAATATAAATGGGAGTTAGATAACAGTGCCATTCCAAGAGATGGAAATCCTATTTATATCAAAGTAAATTTTAATGATTTGAATAACCTTGAATTGATATCCGGAAAACAGGATATTATGCTTGAAGGAAAAAAAGTAGGTTATATTTATATTAGTAATGGTTATGCATATATATGCCTTGATAATCAGACTTTCTTGACGGAAAACACAAGAAAGGGAGATGGAACAATATATGGAAATGTAAAGCTGACGGAAACCGATAAGGGATCCGGAGATAAAATAACGATTGGAACTGCAAAGAAAAAAGTTTCAGATGTGATTTACGATGATGGAACCGCAACAAGTACATTGACAGTACAGAAAGCAACCGATGGAAAAGCAACCTATGACAAGAGTACAAATACGTGGAAGCAGTCATATAAGTTGACATTAAAAACGACTGGCTCTGTGTCCGGAGTATCTTTGACAGATAGTTTAGGTGCAAACTTAAAGAATATCTCCAATATCAAGATTGCAAGCAGCAATGATTCAAATGTCACTGCGAATACCATATATGGAAGCTTTGGTGCTCTGGCAAATGCTTTGAACAAACTTGGTTCATCGGATGGCAGTACTACGACCGTGGAAGTTACTTATGATGTAGAGACAGATGAAGGTATTTTTGATCCGGATAATGCGAATAGTACTTCTTATACGAATACAGTAGATTATACATATAAGAATAATAAAAAAGAGACAAAAACGGGAACTACATCGGCAACTTACGATGTGACAAGACCGGAAGTAAAGAAAACAGGGTCACTGGATAAAACTTCTAAGGTTGTGACATGGACGATTACGATTGATCTGAAGGATTATGCAGGAGAGTATACTTCTTTGGATGCACTTCTTGGCTCTGGAACTATCGTAGATATGCCGGAGATTGGATCAGCATTATGTGATAAGGATGGCAATCTGCAGGGAGGTACAAGCCAGACGCTGCCTGCTTCTGCCTTTAAGGAAAACAATGGTGTATATACGGCGACTGTTTATACAAAGGTAACAGATAATTATATGGATTCTGCGACCAAACTGGATGTGAAAAATGATGTAACTCTTACAACAGATAAGGGCTATAAATATATGGGAACCGGAACTGTGCAGACACCAGGAAAAGATTGGACTATCGAAAAGCATGCGGTGAAAATTCAGGATGGATATATTTACTGGACGGTTTCTGTGAAGGACATTCCGGAAGACCTGACAAATGTATATATCAAGGATAATATGCAAAAATATTGGAATAATCCGGGAAGTATGTCAGGTATATATAACACAAAGATTACATTTACAAGAAAAGACAATTCGACGTTTGCTGTAGATGCGACAGATTCCAATGATGCCAATATTGAGAATGAATATGTGATATATACACCGGATACTGCAGGTAATAACGGAGGATATGATTATAAATTTGAATTTAAAGACAGTCTATTTACAGGAAGCAGTCCGGTAAAGGAAATAACGTTAGAATATAAAACTAAGGTTTTGGATACGGACCTGAACCAGGTGCAGAGGAATTTTAAAAATGTGGCGACTATTTATTATTCAGCAAATGGTAAGGAAGAGTCAAAGTCTGGTGAGGATATATATAAAAATCCATTGCCGCCTTTGAATAAGACGGTTACAGCGAAGGTAGACGAAACAGGTAAAATCAGCTACATGTTAGATGTGTCATTGAATTCCATGGCGCTTTCAGGTGGAGAATCTGTTACGATTGCGGATACATTACCAACGGATATGAAATTATCTTCCAGCATGATAACTGCATACTTCTATGTCAGGGATGTAGCGCATAATACAGCGGGTAAGTTATCGGATATGTCGTATTATGCAGGTGGAGCAACGATACCGAACATTGGTCTTCAGACAAGTGAAACGAATGGAATTGCAAGTTTTACGATTCCGGTTACTGCGGATTATATTGCTTTGATGAATGCCATTGACAACTATTCAGCGGGAACAGAGACACATATCCGGATTGAGTATACGACAGAAGTAACAAGTCTGGAGGATTTTGCAAAGAAGGGATCGGAAACCTTTACGAATTCTGCTCAGCTAAAGATAGGAAGTACGAATGTTGGAACACCAGTATCAACGACAACGACGTTGAAAGCACCTGCATTGGTATCGAAGGACGGAGTATTTTACGGTACCTATGATAACACGACAGGTGCAGATAACAGTAAATATAATACAGCGGAGTATACGATCGAAGTCAACAAGGGTGCTTATGATCTGGTACCGGGAGATGGAAAATTAACGGCTGTGGATAAACTTGGTACTGCATTCTCTTATAATATGCAGAGTATCAAGGTATACGAAGTAAATGGCGGTACAGAAACACCATTGACAAGTGGAACCGATTATACAGTCAGCTATGATGGATCTTCGAATTCACTTAGGTTTGAATTACCGGATAGCAAGTATTTGAAGATAACTTATACAACGAGGTGTAATCTGAAGTTTACACAAGGCAATAGTTCGATTACTTTGACGGATGAACAATCCTCTAATACATTTACGCTGAACGGATATCAGGCGGATCAGGGTGGATCGAAAACATTCCAGGGACAGGTGTTCACAAAAGGACAGCATGAGGCAGAATCCAATTATGGCTCGATTGAGTTATACAAATACTGGACAGATGCGGCTGGAACGACACATGCACTGAAAGATTCTACATTCCGTTTGTATGAAGCAACCTATGATTCTGCGACGGGAACCATGACGAGAGGTAACTTGGTACGGGATACGGATGTGCTGAAAGTAACCGATGAGGTTGCTGGTAAGTTGACAATTGATCGATTGAATTATGATCAGATTTATGAGTTGGTCGAAGTATCTGCTGCAGAGGGATTTGATGTTCGGGCGGATTCGTTCTACTTCGTGCTTCAAAAGTCATCCAGTATAACGATTCCGAGCGGATACGAAGGAAAGACATTCACGAATGATACGGGATATAATTTGCCATATGAGAATGAAAAGTCTAAGTACTATACAGGTTCTTTCAACTTCTCAGCTACAAAGCAGTTGGATGGCACAACCGCTTATGCAAGTGGCAACACCTATACCTTTAAGAATTTTGCAGTGGAAGAGGTATCAGCAGACGCTGCAAACGCTACCAAGGTAAAGGATATTACAACCGGAACAACTGCTGGAAATACAACAGGAGCGATTACATTTGCAGATAAGGTAAGTTATAGTTCTGCAACAGCAGGAGATGAAGGAAAACATTACTACAAGGTTTATGAGACAAGTTCTGGGTACACAGATGTAACAACGGATACGAACTATTATATTCTGACGGTAGATGTTGCATTGGATAATGCTACAAATCCGACAAAGCTGGTTGCAACATGCAGTAAGATTACGAAGTATAACAGTGCAGGAACCGGTACCACGGCTTCAGAGGTTGTATTTAATAATACGACCGTGACTACGACGATTCAGGGTACAAAATCATGGGTTGGTGATACCACAGCAGATCGTCCGGCTAGCATTCAGGTAAAGTTATATAAGTTGAAACAGGGTGGAAACGAGAATGACGATGCCGATTGGGAGCAGGTCGGAGCAGTCAGGACTGTAGATGCAGCAAGTGCATGGAAGTATTCATTTGGAACATTGCCAAAGTATTATCCGGGAATGGCTACTGAGATTCCATATAAGGTAGTAGAGACAGCGGTCGCTGGATATACGACAAGTTACCCTGCAGGTACTTATGATATCGTGAATACAATGATTCAGACATCCGGCAGCATTACATTTACTGCATTAAAGAAGCTGGATAATGCAACGAACTATTCAGCTAACTATACATTTGCGGGATTTGCAGTGGATGAGCTGAATGCAGATCTGTCAATAAAGACGGCAGGGGCTGCTACAGGAACAACAAATGGAAGTACAAATGGAACCGTAACATTCACACCACTAACATATGATTCTGCAGTGACAGGAAATGTCGGAGAGCACATTTACAAGATTTATGAAAAAGAATCTGGTTATGCAGGTGTTACAAAAGATGATACGTATTATGTAGTCAAGGTAAATGTGACAAAGAATACTGCAGGCAACAAATTGGATGCCGCAGTTACTTCTGTGCAGAAATATGTGAATGGAGCTGCGAGCGGCAGTGCAGGAACAAGCTTAGGTGCCGTCATCTTCGAGAATAAAACGGAAAAAACATCTGTATCGGGCACCAAGACATGGGTAGATACGGGATATGAAGCGTATCGTCCATCCAGCATTGAGTTGAAACTGTATCGATTGAAGAATGGTACGACAGCAGATTGGGAGTATGTAGATACAAAGAGTCTGAGTACAACAGAAACGACGAAGAGCTTTACCTTTGACAATCTGGATAAATACTATGCAGGTACAGATGAGGAAATCCGGTATAAGGTAGAAGAAACACCGGTTTCTGGGTATACGACGAGATATGCAGCGAATGGCTATGATATCACGAATACTTTACAGACAACGAAGGTGTCAATCCGGAAGGATTGGGATGATAATAATGACGCGGATGGATATAGACCGCGGACCCTTAAGGTTTCCTTAATGGAAAATGGAGTTTCCCTGTCGAAGGATATTACATTGACAGCAGGGAATAACTGGACTGCAAGCTGGGGCAATCTGCCGGTTTATAAGAATGGTGTAGAGATCAAGTATTCGGTTGTTGAAGATACTGCAAGCATGCCTGCTTCATATTCACAGAAGTCATCTGTAATCCAGAAGCAGAGTGATGGAACGTATCTGGCGGTTATCACAAACCAGTACTCGATGGATAAAGTCAGTCATACAGTGACAAAGGTATGGGATGATAATAACAACCGCGATGGATTGCGGACACCAATTACAGTACGACTTATAGCGGATGGCACAGCTGTTACAGATCCGGAAGCAACGAAGGAATTGAATGAGACCAATCATTGGACATACACGTGGAATGATCTGAACAAGCAGAATGCGGCAGGTACGGATATTGTGTATACGGTTGAAGAAGTTGGTACAGTTAGCGGTTATACAACGACTGTTGTGACATCAGGATCAGCGACAACGATTACGAATAAACGTACAGTTCGGACAAGAAATATCACAGTCAATAAAGTATGGGCGGATAATAATGCTACATCCCGTCCGACGAGTGTAGATGTTCAATTATATGCAAATGGTTCCGCGGTTGGAGCCGCTGTAACACTGGAAGATGCAAATCACTGGACTTATACATGGAATGACCTTCCATATAATGAGGCTGGTCAGCAGATTGTATATACAGTCAAGGAGGTCGCTGTACCACAGGGTTATGGCGTATCCTACAGTCCGATGACAGTTGATGCAACAGGAAATGGTTCTATCTCAATTACCAATTCTTATCCATCGACAACAAGAACTGTGACAAAGGTATGGGATGATCAGAATAATAATGACCGGAAACGTCCAAGCAACATACAGGTACAGTTAATGTACGATGGAAATGTATATGACACGGTAACTTTGAGTGAAACAAATCATTGGACTTATACATGGACAGAGCTTCCGAAGTACAGTGATGTAGCAGCAAATACAGAATATGTATATACAGTCAAAGAAGTCGATGTACCAGCCGGATATACAGTAAGTTATGTGAAAAAGGATGCTTCCGGAACTATAGTAACAGCCGATGATCCTGGTGAAAATGGTGTATTTGAGGTTACAAATTCATACACAACGCAAAAAGGTAACATCTCGGTTGAAAAGAAATGGGCTGGCGATAATCTGGCAGCAGATAACCATAGTGCAATCACAGTCACGCTTTATAAGAATGGTGTTGCAACGACAAAGACTTTGAAGCTGGATAAGACAAATAACTGGCAGGGTTCATTTACAAATCTCGATAAGTATGAGAATGGTGTAGAGATATCTTATAGCGTGAAAGAGACAGATGTTGCAAATTATGTAGCTTCTTATGTACCGGCAAGTGGAAGTATTGGAGATACGATTGTTGTAACAAATACATATGCCCCGGCGAAGCTTGTGTTGACAAAGACCGTAGCGGGTGGTGTATCCAAAACAGATGCGGAGCAGACAATTCGCTTTGAGGTTGTTGAGGATGCAACCGGTACAAAGACAACCTATAGTCTTGCAGATTTTTCTTATGATACTGCTAGTAAGACGTGGTCAAAGGAAATCAGTTGCAATGCAGGCAGCTATACAGTCAATGAGATTGCTTCAGATGTAGATGGATATACGTTGAGCAAGATCACATATGTGGTAGACGCGCAGACTGCAGTGGAGGGCAAAACGGCATCTGTTGTAATCGGAGATCATGCGACAGCAAATGTTGCATATACAAATACGTATGACAAGATAACGACTGAGACAACAGAAACAACTGAGACGACCGAAACAACGGAAACGACTGAAACAACGGAAACCACAGAAACAACAGATACAACCACAGAGATTACGACGACGGAGACAAGTACTACGAGTACGACAACCACGACGACAACTACTACGACATCTTCCAATACAGTGAAGAAAACAGGCGATGCAGCGCCGATTGCGCCAATCACCATTATAATGATAGTTGCGGCTGTTGGAATAATCATACTTGGTGTTTCCAAAAAGAAACGAAGCGATAAGTAAATAAGTTTTACGAAGAAGGGCTTTCTATAAGCCCTTCTTTTAAGTAAACAGAAGGATTTGAAAATAAATGAAACATACATATTATAAGGAAGCGTTTCAATCGCTGATCACCTTATCCATCCCGACCGTATTAGAAGAGGTGCTGTCGACGCTGCTTCAATATGTTGATACGGCGATGGTGGGACACTGTCTCTTATACACATCTGACGCTGCCGACGAATAGCCTTGTGTAG
>ENA-OYXC01000840-OYXC01000840.1-human-gut-metagenome-genome-assembly--contig:-NODE-840-length-11145-cov-9.492516_pt1 | contig 11145 bp, 9 predicted proteins | sample MGYA00244214_ERZ653415 | MGnify/ENA primary metagenome ERZ653415 (study PRJEB26926, sample SAMN06165016) | human gut metagenome | biome: ENVO:00009003; feature: ENVO:2100002; material: ENVO:00002003... | reverse complement strand
TCCCTAAATTTCGTGGAACATACCAATTTTGTCTTTTATTCTCTGCATTTCATTACACCGGACTGGATAAGTTTGGTGCGGATGTCCTCATACAGTGAAATAATTTGATACTTACAAGTATATTCCAAATAGTCAGAATTGCAATAGGTAACCTGAGCTGTTTTCAACTGCTACTGTGCCACATCAGAAGGTAGGGCTTCATAATGGCAAGATACTTATCGCGTGCAGAACTTTCGTGCATAGCAGGCAAATATATTGAAATGTACTATGCACTCTTCGGAATAAGCAAAAATGACCCCGCTCCTATTAACCCAGAGCAGTTTGCAAATTCTGTTCTTGGACTGAATCTGAAGATGTTGCCGCTGTGTAGCGATGGTCACATCCTTGGATTAACGGTTTTCCAGAGATGTAGCTTCACCGCAACCCTTGAGGATGGAACAAAGCTTGTTGAAGTATTTATGCCGAGGGATATCGTAATCGATTCTGCTCTTGCGGCAGACAGATGCACTGGATGCCGGAATTTCACAATAGCGCATGAAGCAGCACATCAGATTTTGGCTGATCTGTTTCCGAACGACTACGGAAAAGCAGTCAAGTGCCGTGGGCACATTGCCTATCGGGAGAGAAACGGAAAGCCCTCGTGGGAAGAATGGCAGGCGGATACCCTTGCAGCAGAGCTGCTGATGCCAACATTTCTGATCAATGCCGAAATAGAACGTGTAGCGTTGACTCTGCCAAATGGGATTCTGTACAAATCAGTGTCTGACCCTAACTATGAAAAAATTCTGGAGATGGCTCGACGGATTGGGGTTTCTTGGTCTGCAATCAGGATCAGACTGCAGCAGATGCAGGTTATAAAAGGCAAACCCATCCACTGCCATCCATTGGACATCATGCGATTTGGAGAATGAATATGATTCAGTTAAAGAACCGTCCCTTTGCCGGTAAAGCACCGACTACTACACAGCAGGCAGAATTTAGCATAGGCTGGAGATTTTGCCCTGTTTGTGGAAATAAGTTATACCAAAAAATCGAGGGGTGTTCAGGTATACTACAAGTGAAGTGCAATAGATGCAAAGAAACCCTGAGACTTGATCTGGCATTTAGATGCCGGTGATTTTCCAGTCATTTTAACAAATACGGGTGCATTGCACCCTGAATATGGACTGTTCGCTCCGAGCAACGGGCCATTGCCGCAAGGCAATGTATGAAACGTGCTCCAAATAGCCGGGCAACAGCTGATTGAGAGATTTTCTTTGAAGATCTCTCAGTTGGTTGTTGTCCGGCTATTTTTTTAGCCTTCAGGAAGCCTGCTCCCGTAAAAAGGAGCAGGCTTTATGTTTGTCCGTTTTTCGTGGATGCCCCAAGCGGCTAGATATCCGTAGCAACTCCGAGTTTTCGACTTCTCACGCTTTATCGAAAATTTGGAGGTCACACATGAGTTTTGATCCGAATGCTATTGGTAACCGTATTTTTACTTTGCGTACAAATGCGAAGTTATCGCAGGAAAAACTTGCTGAAAAACTTGGTGTTTCCCATCGCCACCTCGGCGATCTTGAAAGGGGAAGCTCCAATGGCTCTGTAAAAATCCTGATCGATATTGCAGAATACTTCCATGTCAGTATGGATTATCTTCTTTTGGGCCGAGATCCTTCTAGGGATCAGTTTCAAAATGAACTGCAAGCCGCTATAGATCATCTTGAAAAAATCAAAGGTCTTTTATAATCACTTCAACAAGAAACGCTCCTGCCGGTTTTACACCGACAAGAGCGTTTCTTGTGTTATTCAAAAATATCGGCAAGGGTAAGCAGCTGTACTTCTCCGCGTTCCTGTGCCTGAAGTAGTCCGTCCGTAAATCCGCCTTTCGAGAAAATGTAGTAGTGGTAGTTTGTTCCTTTCCCAAAGACTGCTGCATATTCCCGAATCAGTTCCAGTTCGTCCAAACCGATTTTTTCATTGCGATATTTGCAGGAGCCGATGATATAGTCATTGCCCTCAACCGGCCTACCGACAATATCGATTTGTATCTGCTTCTTTTTTTGAGGGTCGGTTCCCCACCACTGCCCAATCTCACTCAACTCGATAGGAAGATCATTCGCATAATAGAGCAAGTAGTCTTGGCACATCTTCTCAAAAATCAGACCCATATAGTCTGGAAAATACTGCTTCACCGCATGGGGGTAGGTCTTTGCGATCCGCCCCGAATCAATGGCACTTGCATTGACCGGCACAAAACGGTACCAAAAACGAAAAAAATTGTCTGCCAGAAGATAGATCGTTTTTTTGCCCGGTTTCTCAGTGATCGGCGTTTCCTTTTTGACGATTCCAAGGTCTATCAACGTTTTGAGGTACTTCGCCACCACAGAGTTTTCTTCACCAACTTTCGTGGTGATATCATTCAGGCGAGAAGCCCCCTCTGCAATTGCCTTGATGATTGCATTATAAATTGCTGGCTCACGCAGCTCCTGCTTTAACAGGTTGGCCGGTTCCTCATAGAGGTAGCTGGAACGGTCAAACAAGTTTTCCATCAGTGCTTCATCTACGCTGTCCCGAACATCCAATTTGTTGATATAATGCGGAACGCCGCCTGTGATGCCATAAATCAGGGCGTTATCTTCCTCGGACAGATTCGGATGGAACACCGCTGTTTCCTTGTAATCCAGTGGCATGATCTTGAATTGCGCTGTTCTGCGCCCATACAGAGGGCTTTCTTTGCCCAAAACCTGACTTTCCATAAAACTCATGGACGAGCCACACAGGATCAGGTACATTTGGGACTCTGTCCATTTATGGTCGATGATGTGCTGAAGCATTGCGGAAATAGCGGGTTTAGCCTTTGCAAGATAAGGATACTCATCAATTACAAATACGATCCGCTGCTCCTTGGAGAGAGCTGTCAGTTCGTCCAATGCTGCATCGTAGGTTGTAAATTCCGGAGATGATTCTGCATTGGGTCGTTCAAAACTCATGATTGCCTTGGACAAGGCTTCCAGATTTTCTTTTCCGGTCGTATTCAAGGCAGAGAAGAAAATGGTCGGTTTATCCTTGCAGAATTCATTGATCAGCGCAGTTTTTCCAACACGGCGTCTGCCGTAAATGACAACGCATTCAAACTTTCCATTCTCATATCGTTTGTTTAACTTCCGAAGTTCCTCATCGCGGCAGTAAAATCGGCTCATTTTGTTCCCTCCCCAAAGTGTATTTATCGAATTTATATACTCGTAAGTTAGTTTCTTACGAGTATAATACTTCATTTCTTACATAAAGTCAAGAAATATATTTTTGACGGCTCATCGAGAAACAGGAACGATACTTCCTATTTTCCTCAAAAATTGTGAACTCTGAGTTCCTGTTCATTTCGTTCCGCATCGGTTACAATACAGCCATAGCTTCGGAAAGCGTTCAAAGCAGCCCTCAAGCTATCCCGCCCCTTGAAAATTGAACACGCATTCTTCAGTCACGTTCCTGTGATGATGAGCCACGTCCGTAACAAATGCGATGATCTCCCACTGAGGGAATGAGCGGTAGGTTGACGGTAAATGGATGACAGCTTCTCCATAGCTAAGAGCCATCACAGAATAATGATACTTCTGCCTTCGGGCAGCTCGGTGAGAACCACGGAGAGGTGAGAACCCTATGGATTCGGTACGCTGCCGGACGGCTGAAAGATTTCCCACACGAAAACAGAGTTTTCGGTTTCCGGGGATGTCGGGGACAAATACGGAAAGGTATAGAACTATAAATCACAGCAATTTGCTGTTTGAGATAGTAGGGTGGGCTGTGCGAGCAGCCCACTGTTACATATACGGATAGAAAGGAGAAATCCAAATTGGCCACACGAGGTAAAAAAGAGAAAGAGTATCCGCCTATGCCCGCAAACTGGATGTACAAGCGCGGGGATGTCTACATGATGGATCTGAATCCTTACAGCGGTTCCGAGCAAGGCGGCATCCGACCTGCCATTGTTGTCCAGAACGATGACGGTAATTTTTATTCCAATGTTCTTCTGGTCGTTCCACTGACAACACAGATCAAAAAGCGAAATATGCCAACGCATTTTATTCTGCACAATCGTTTTTTGAGTGCGCCATCTATGGCGATTTGCGAAAGCCCGCGCCCCGCAGATAAATCCAGAGTGTTAAGCTACCTTGGGCACCTGTCCAAATATGAAATGCGGCAAGTGTCAGTGTGTCTGCAATACAGCTTTGGGTTCATTGGATACAAGTCATTCCGAAAATACCTTACAGCTCCTCCGCAGGAGGATGTTCTCGCCGCTGCAAAAGAGCTGCTCTCCCAGCAGTTTCAGAATCTTCGGGTGCTGAACAGTCAGCCCCCTGCTCTCGCCAAGCACACAAAAGGCGATCTACATAGCATTGAGCAGATATCGGAAAGGATGCTCTCCACCCCGACGGAATCTTCTGTTGAGTTCATGGTTGCAGAACTGGATGATGCGCTTCAATCGCTTATGTTCCGCTGGAATATCTGTTATGAACGGTATTCCAGTTTCCGCTTATCCGATAACGAAAAGAAGAAAATCGGTTCGATTATCCAATCAGGAATTGATTTTCTGCAAAAAAAGAAGGAGGTTCCTTTATGATGAACGCAGTTGTAAAACCTTACCATGAAATGTGCCTGAACAGCAGTGAGCTGATCGTGCCGCGCGACACTTATCAGCGTGCTCTTCACCCCGCTCGTGTTGCCCGTATCGCAAAAGAATTTGACGAGCGGGTTGCCAATGAGCCGAAGATCAGCTTCCGGGATGGTCACTACTATGTGATGGACGGGCAGAACACCATCGCTGCCCGGAAGTTCCTGAACGGTGGTGATGATCTGCAGATTCGCTGCAAGGTCTACTTTAACATGACCGAGCAGGAAGAAGCCCTCCTGTTTGCACAGCAGACAGGCATTTCGGAACGGCTGAGTGCAGGGCAGAAGCTCCGTGCCCTGATTTTTGCAGGGGAGCCTGCTGCCGTTGCATTCCAGCAGGCCACCGAATTGGCTGGCGTTCATCTTTCTTTTGAAGAAGGCCGGGGCAAGCAGCGGATCAGCTGCATCGCAACCGCCTATCACGAATTCATCCGGCTTGGTCCTGAACTGTATATCGAATCCCTTGATGTTTTGCTGAATGCGTGGGACGGAGAACCTGATTCCATGAGTTCTGCAAATCTGCTCGGCATCTGCCGCTTTGTAGAACTGTACCACTCCGAATATAACAAAGGCCGCTTGATTGCAAAACTGCAGCAGGTCGATGCATTCACGATTTTTCGCCTTGCACGAACCGCAGGCGTAAGCCTTCCCGGCAAGACGAAGTACCTCCAGCAGGTCTATACTATTTATAATGGTGGCAGCCGCCGGGCTGCATTGCCGCTCAAGTTTTAACTTTAAGTATATTTAACGAGGTATTATCCAATGATTATCCATGAAGAACCTTCGCCCAACTCGGTTTCCTCCCCTGTTTCCACAGCAAAGGACAGCCGCTGCTATACCGTAGAAGACCTGATGGAAATGCTGCTCCTGAGCCGTCCCACTGTCTACCGTCTACTGAAGCAGAACGAATTCCGCTGGTTCAAGGTAAGCGGCGCTTACCGTATTTCCAAAGCCAGCTTTGAAGCATGGCTCAATGATGGCACTGTTGAACGCAATCCTGCTGTTTGACATCCTCAACATTTCACGCGAAATCTGCTATTCTTTAGCCGGGATGAGAAATCCCGGCTAAACTTTTACATAGATAGAGAGGTGTCTTTCATGGATGATATGCGGAATACTTCGGCTCCCTTATACGGAAAAGCTGAACCTGCCACTACCAAAACCACCATGTCGGTTCGTGAGATGCGGCAGCTTCTCGGCCTTGGCAAAACAGACAGCTATTGGCTGCTTCATAAGAATCTCTTTGAAGTCATTCTGATAAACGACAAAAGGCGTATCGTTATTTCCAGCTTTGAGAAATGGTATGCCAATCAGGTCAAATATCATAAGGTCAATGGTTCGCCACCGGGCGAGGAACTTTGCAAACGGTCCTATTCCGTTCCTGACGCCGCCGAGATATTGAAGGTGAAACCCGAAACGATCTATACACTCATCCGACAGGGCAAGTTGAAAACAGAAACGGCAGACTTCTGTATGAGAATTCCCAAAGAGGACTTTGAGCGGTGGTACCGATCACAAAGTCGCTACCGCACAGCAGCCGACCGTGAGCGTGACCGGGAGATTGAAGCGCAAACCATCTCCATCCCGGAAATGGCAAAACTACTCGGTATCCCACGCAAGAATGTTTATGGGATTCTTGATTGCAAAAAATACCGAGATTGTTTCGTCATTGAGCGCGTGGCCGACAGGCCGCGCATTACCAAAAAAAGTTTTAAGGCATGGCTTAAAAGCCAATCTACATACCAACTTCAAAAACCGAAAAAAGAAACGCATGAGGAGCCGCCGCTAAAACTGCAATGTCCCAAGAATGGGAAATACTACAGTTTTCAGGAAATTCAGGCTTTTTACGGAATCAGCCGCCCAACACTTGACTCGTGGGTTCTCAAAGAAGGAATTCCAACGATGAAGTTGGGAAGGGTAAAACGCATCCAAAAAGATGCTTTCGATGAAGTTCTGAAGTCCAAACGTAAAGTAGAGGAGGATGTATAATGGCTAGCATTGTCAAACGCAATAACCGATACTGCGTTGTCTATACCTACAAACACACTAATGGAACGCTAAAGCAGAAATGGGAAACCTTTACCGACCTTGCAGATGCCAAAAACCGTAAGAAAGAGGTCGAATACAAAGAATCCGTCGGTACCTTTGTGGCACCCCAGTGCCGAACTCTAAAAGACCTGCTTAAAGAATACGTCACCCTGTACGGAAGAACCAAATGGGCACTTTCAACCTATCAATCAAACACTGCACTGATTTCAAACTACATAGAACCGCTTATCGGCTCAATGAAGCTGCAAGATCTCACCACCCGCGTAATTGAGGGATATTATCAGCGGCTGCTTAAATACGAAGCCGTTGACCCTATGTGTGGAAAGCGTCAGCATCAATACGTTTCTCCCGGCACAGTTCGTTCGGTTCACAAAATTTTGAGAAGTGCCTTTGAGCAGGCCGTAAAGTGGGAACTTATGGAAAAGAATCCCTGTATTTATGCCACCTTGCCCAAATACACTGCAAAGAAGCGTGATATCTGGACTGCCGAGACCCTGTTCCATGCCTTAGAAGTCTGTGATGATCCACGGCTCCGGCTTTGCATCAACCTCTCCTTCTCTTGTTCCCTGCGCTTAGGGGAATTGCTCGGTCTGACATGGGATTGTGTGGATATCTCCCCCGAAAGCATTGAAGCCGGGCGAGCCTCCATTTACATAAATAAGGAATTGCAGCGTGTAGATATTGCTTCGCTGAACGCCTTGGAAAATAAAAATGTCATCACTCGTTTTCCCTCGCTGAGTTCCCGCTGCACCACGGTCCAGGTTCTGAAAAGCCCTAAAACAGACAGCAGTATCCGAACCATTTTTCTCCCCAAAACAGTTGCTGAAATGCTTGTCCACTATAAAGCCGAGCAGGACATGACAAAGGACGCACTGGGTGCAGAGTATGCAGACTATAATCTCGTGGTTGCCGGCCCGCTGGGAATGCCGACCGAACAATCCACCATTAACGGTGCATTGAAGCAGCTGATTGAGGAAAACGATTTCCCCAAAGTGGTTTTCCACAGCTTCCGACACTCCAGCATTACATACAAGCTCAAGCTGAACGGCGGCGATATCAAAGCCGTGCAGGGCGATTCCGGTCATGCACAGGCTTCGATGGTCACCGAGCAGTACGCACACATTCTGGATGATGATCGGCGTTTGAACGCACAACGATTCGACGATTTCTTCTATCAGCATCATGGTGCAGAGCCTGAAGTCCTCCCTCGCGCAGAGCAATCCACTCCCAAAGCCAGTCCCGTCGATACAGATGCGGCAGCAGCTCTTGCTAAACTGCTGGCTGACCCCTCTATGGCTACACTCATTAAAAATCTTGCAAAGAACCTATAAGCCTCTATACATAAACAGCGGCAGTTTTCCGTATATGGAAAACTGCCGCTATCTGTTTTAGGATGATCCCGTTTCTTTGTGTTTTTTCGCCTTAGCTTCCTCTATGTCCATCTTCAGCTGATGTGTAAGCTGTTTTACATAATCGAGTGAAACTTCATAGCCTTCTGCGATTTTTTCTGCCGGCATCCCATCAAGGATACGGGAGATCACAATGTTCTGAGTGGCTTGTTTTCTCGACTCTGCAATCATTTCCTCAATAGAGGGGCAATGTTTATTATGCATCCAATTCAAGTAATCCAAGCGTTCAGCTTCTATCCGCGATAGAAGCCTGACTGCATAGAAATTGTCATCTACCTCGAAGCGAACTTCCTCTCCGGGTTTGACTTCAAGTTTTTCCAGAACCGCATCTGGGAGTTTTACAGTTCCATCTTCACCGACTACAATATTAAATTTCTTTTCCATCGCACACTCCTAAAATCACGCAAAGTTCCTTGCATCCAGTGCCTTTACTCCCGTAAGAATACCATAAGCCCCTTCCTTTTACAAGACAATGCGCATTTCCATTCGCACTGTTACATAGACCAGAGTTTTCTCGCAGAAAGCTCTGGTCTTTTTCTATTGAAAACATTTGTCCATCACACCAGCTACGGCTGTATGGTCTGGTTCACGAATGCTAAACAAGCAAATATCCGTAGGGAAACGTACACTTCCCAGCTAATGAAAGGTGGGCATTTTACAATGAACCTTCCACTTTTCATTAGCTCTGCTAATTTTCTGCTAATGAAAAGCCTTTTACTCGTTTTATTTCGGGGTTTGTGTTCTTTACTCAGATTGACAGCGCAACAAAAAATCAATTGATAAAACGTTACTTGTTTTACCTACTTTTGCCTAGGATTTATGGCTTCAGCCCCTACTCCTAAGCGGAAGGCCGTGTGTTCGAATCACATCGGGGACGCCAGCGCAAAATCAAGCCCGGAAGGTTTACGAACCCTCCGGGCTTGGTTTTTGCTTTTCTATGGAAGATAGCCGCTACAACGCTCACACCAGCTTTGCCCCGGCGTGGGGCAGGCTTTCTGCGCCAAGGCTTTGCAGCTTTTGGGGCAAAGCGGCAAGGTCGCCGCCGGTATAGTACCAGCCCGCAGCCAGTGCTGCCAGTGCCAGCAGCAAAAGCACTGCCAGCGCCTTGCCCAACCTGCGGCGCTTCGGGCGCGGCGGCACGAGCGGTACAGCCGTGAGGGCGGCAGGCGTCAGGGCTGTATCCGGTACTGCTTTACCGTAGGGCTGCCAGCTTGTGCCCCCTGCCTGCGGCAGACCGCAGGCAGTGCGGCGCAGCATATCCAGCAGCCACAGCCCGGGGTTCTCGTCCGGCGGCACACACCGCAGCCAGCAGCCCTTTTTGCCGCCCACCAGCAACAGCCGACTGTGGGGCAGCTCCACACAGCCCACCGCCAGCGCGGCACCGGTCAGCCGCTGCATGGCCTGCACCCGCGCCAGTGTGCGGGCAGGCTCTGCCTGCGGTGCTTTGCGCAGCTTGCGGCTGAGCCGGGCGTTGAGTGCGGCATTGGCATAGCTCATAGCACCAAAATCGAACACTTTTTCTGCGCCGGGAAGATTTTCCAGCCGGGTCTCCAGCAGCGCCCCGGCAGCAGCATCGCTGCACACCAGCAGCTTGCGGTGCTGCTCCAGCGCCTGCACTGCGGCGGCGGCAAGGGTCTGCTCCCCTTCCCCGTACAGTGCCGGGGCAAGGCTTGTCCGCAGCAGCTGTACCGCCCGGTGCAGCTGCTGCGGGGTGCTGCTTTGCAGCGCCACCAGCGTTTCCGCGCCCCGGGTGCGGCAGTGTACCGTGCCCTGCCAAGTGTCCGGCAGGGCTGCCACAGCCTTTTGCACGGTCTGCTCCGGTGTACCGAACAGCCGTAGCACGCAGCCTGCCGGGCGGTTTTCTTCCTTTGTCATGACGCATCCCCCCCTGCGGCCGCAGGGGCCGCTCTCACTCTGCCCGCAGGGTCTCGTCCAAGGCGGTCAGGGCGGCGGGGTCATGCTGTGCGCTTTCGGCCAGCACCTGCGTACCGGCCGGGGTCTTGCCCTGTGCCAGACGCAGCGCCAGTTCCAGCGCAGTCTGTGCGGCGCGGGCGCGGATGAGCGCACGGTCCGGGCGGGAGACGAACAGCTTTTTCACATACACTTTGTCTCCCCGGGCAGCGCCCAGATACACCGTGCCCACAGGCCGGACGGCATCGCCGCCGCCGGGGCCCGCCAGGCCGGTAACGCTGACCGCGATATCCGCACCGGCGGCTTTTGCCGCGCCCAGCGCCATCTGCGCCGCCACGGGAGCCGACACCACATTATATTGCGCAATGACCGCCGGGTCTACCCCGACAAGCTTCGCCTTGGCCTGCTCCCAGTAGGTCACAAAGCCGTAGCCAAACACCTCGCTTGCGCCGGACACACTGGTCAGGCGCTGGGCGATCATGCCGCCGGTGCAGCTTTCGGCAGTGGCAATGGTCAGGCCGTTGGCCTGCAGCGTGTGCACCACCGTCTCTTCTAACCCGGCGACATCCTCATCATACACCGCATCACCCAGCAGATCATAGAACTTTTTGGCATATTCCCGGCACATTTTTTCGCCTTCCGCATCGGAAGCAGCCCGGGCGGTGATACGGATCTCGCACTCACCGGTCTTACAGTAGATTGCGGCAGTCGGGTTGGCGTTTTCCAGCAGATCACGCACCTGATATTCCAGGTTGCTCTCGCCGCCCAGCACCCGCAGGGTGACAGAGTGCAAGGTGCAGTTCTGACGCTTCATCAGCAGAGGGCGGACGCTCTCGTTCCACATGGCCTTCATCTCGCTGGGCACGCCCGGCATCAGGACAGCACAGCGGCCCTCCTGCTCAAACCATGCACCGGGGGCGGTGCCGTGGTGGTTGATGATCTTACGCCCCTTTACAGGCACCATGGCCTGCTTGCGGTTGTTGGGGGTGGTCACCCGGCCGGAACGGGCAAAATAACCGGTGATCTTCTCCCACTCGCTCTCGTCAAAGACCAGCGTATCGCCATAGCAGGCGGCAACGGTCTCCTTGGTCAGGTCGTCTGCCGTGGGGCCCAGACCGCCGGTGAATAC
>ENA-OYXC01000822-OYXC01000822.1-human-gut-metagenome-genome-assembly--contig:-NODE-822-length-11378-cov-4.327652_pt1 | contig 11378 bp, 8 predicted proteins | sample MGYA00244214_ERZ653415 | MGnify/ENA primary metagenome ERZ653415 (study PRJEB26926, sample SAMN06165016) | human gut metagenome | biome: ENVO:00009003; feature: ENVO:2100002; material: ENVO:00002003... | reverse complement strand
TACGAGATTTCTGCCTGTCTCGTGGGCTCGGAGATGTGTATAAGAGACAGTGTCGTAGGTGATGCCGTAGTCGGCGCGCATCTTGTTCTTCTCGATGTCGTTGGCACTGATGACGATGACGATCTCGGCGCAGTCGCTCAACTGCTGGAGCATCCTCAACTTGCTGTCCGGCTGGAATCCGGGCAGAACCCTGCTGGCGTGATAGTCGTCGAAAAGCTTGCCCCCAAGTTCCAGATAGAGTTTGTCTCCGAACTTGGCAATGCGTTCCTTGATGTGTTCTGATTGTATCCGCAGATACTTCTCGTTGTCGAATCCGTACTTCATAACGGATAACAAAGATAGCGATTCTATCGCTTAATCCGGCAACAATTGTAAAAAAAATCCGATGAATATGTCCCCTAAACCTACTGCGAATGCAAATATACTTTTTAGATGTACCTATTCCCGTCAGTCATCCATCACTCAAACTCCTTCTTCAATAAAGGCATTTCTCCTCGAAATTACTGACGAATCAAAAATGCTTCATAATTGTTGCGATTGAACAGTATTTTTTCTATTTTTGCCGCTAGTTAAACGTTTGACTTGTTATTTTGCGTATATGGTTAAACGTTTAACTATGCTATAAAAACAAATCAATAACACAATGAAAAATAAACAACTCACACTGGTGGCGGCCATTGCAGTGTCTTTGACAATTGTTTTGTCAATGTGTCAAACTAAATCCGAAGTTTCGGAAAAACCACCCCTTGACAGTCCTGTAGATTATGTTAGCACATTGGTTGGAACCTTGTCAAAGTACTCATTGTCCGCAGGAAACACCTATCCTGCGATCGCTATGCCTTGGGGATCTCATTTCTGGACTCCTCAGACAGGAGCTGACGGGGATGGTTGGATCTATTCCTATACCGATGACAAGATCAGGGGAATCAAGATGACCCATCAGCCAAGTCCGTGGATTAATGACTATGGCCAATTCAGTATTATGCCTGTGACCACGGGATTGGTGTTCGATCAGGAGAAGAGGGCGAGTTATTTCTCACACAAGAGTGAATGCGCCAAACCTTATTATTACAGTGTCTATCTTGCGGACCATGACACTTTTGTGGAACTGACTCCGACAGAGCATTCCGCCAAGTTTAGAATCACTTACCCGGAGAAGGAGCTTTCCTATCTGGTTGTTGATGCATTCGCAGGAGGCTCTACTGTCAGCGTTTCCGGTAACAGAATTACAGGTTGCTCTGTACAGAACGGCGGTGGTGTCGAAGATGGATTCAAACTCTGGTTCGTCATCGAATCCGACACCCCGTTTGAGTTTGAGCAGATTGTCAATGGAGATCATGCCCATGCGATAGTTGGTTTCCGGACTACTCGCGGGCAGAAGGTAGGACTCAATGTGTCTGCCTCCTTCGTCAGCGAGGAACAGGCGATGGTCAATCTCTCGGAGGTGAACGGGAAAGAGTTCGACTCGTTGATGGACGAAGGCAAGGCTCGTTGGAATGAGGTTCTTGGCAGGATTTCCGTTGAGGATAAAGACATCGACAATTTAAGGACATTCTACTCTTGCCTGTACCGATGCCTCCTTTTCCCTAGAGATCTTTCAGAGGTCACATCGGATGGCCGCAGAATACATCGTAGCCCGTATGACGGACAGGTTCATGATGGCTATCTCTACACTGACACCGGCTTTTGGGACACGTTCCGCAGCCTTTTCGCCTTGGTCAATCTGGTCTATCCGGAGGAGGCTTCCAAGATGCAGCAGGGACTTGTCAACTCATATCTTGAGAGTGGTTTTCTGCCGGAATGGGCCAGTCCTGGCCACCGCTCGTGCATGGTCGGAAACAACAGCGCGTCCGTGGTCGCCGAAGCTTGGATCAAAGGTATACGCGGTCAGGACATAGATGTCCTATGGGAGGCAGTCTGCAAAGGTGCTCACAGTGTCCATCCGAAAGTTCCATCCTCGGGTAGGCTTGGCTGGGAATATTACGATAGCCTTGGCTATGTGCCTTGCGATGTCGGGATCAATGAAAGTGCTGCGAGGACTCTTGAATATGCTTATGACGACTGGTGCATCTGGAAACTTGGGAAGGCTCTTGGGAAAACTGAAGCTGAGATAGCTCCATATGCTTTGGCTTCAACTAATTACCGTAATCTTTATCGTGAGGATTGCGGCTTGATGTGTGGAAAGAATCAGGATGGTTCGTTTCCAAAGCAGTTTAATGAGCTAAAATGGGGCGGAGACTTCACGGAGGGCAATGCTCTTCAATATTCATGGTCTGTGTTCCATGATCCGGCCGGTCTGGCCGATATTATGGGTGGTAAGCAAGCGCTGGCCTCAGGTCTTGACAGGATGCTTGAGATGCCGCCTCTTTTTGACGAAAGCTACTACGGATTCGTGGTGCACGAGATTCGCGAGATGCAGGTGATGAATATGGGCAACTATGCTCATGGCAACCAACCTGTACAGCATGCTCTTTATCTCTATGATTGGTGTGGTCAGCCTTGGAAGACGCAGAAATATGTGCGTGAGGTGATGGATCGCTTCTACTCGGCTACGCCTGACGGTTACTGTGGTGACGAGGATAACGGACAGACTTCAGCATGGTATGTGTTCTCCTCTCTCGGATTCTATCCCGTGTGTCCGGCTTCCGGGGAATATGCGATTGGATCTCCACTATTTGACAAGGTGACGGTTAATCTTCCTTCGGGGAAGACGATAACAATAACCGCCAAAGGCAACAGTAGGGAAAATGTCTATGTCGAGAAACTCAAAGTCAATGGACGTGAGAGTTCGCGTAACTACCTTACTCACGACTTGTTGGTCTCCGGAGCGGACATTTCCTTCAGGATGTCTGCCAGTCCTGCGAGGGACAGAGGTACTACTGAAGAGGATTCACCTTATTCTTTCAGCAATGATGCCAGCAGATAATAATAGAAGAGGCATCATCTCAGTGGGAAACTGGGTTGTTGACACCATTAAATTCATAGATCGGTATCCGACAAAGGGTAATCTTACAACGATAGCCCGTGTCAATGAAGGTCTCGGGGGTTGTGCCCACAATGTTCTTGTCGATCTTGCAAAACTTCGTAGCGGTATTCCTCTCTATGCCGGAGGATGCATCGGCAATGATGACAACGGAAGAATGTGTCTGGATGCCTGTGTGTGTCATGGGATCGATGCCAGCAATATGCACATCCTTGACGGTGAATCTACTTCGTACACGGATGTGATGGCCGAGACCTATGGCGGAGCCGCAAGAACCTTCTTTCACCATCGGGGGGCAAATGCCCGCCTTGGTGTCGATGAGGTGCTTTCATGTGATACTCCTGCAAAAATATTCCATCTAGGCTATCTGCTTCTTCTGGACAGTCTTGACGCCCCCGATCAAGAGTATGGGGTAGCTGCGGCAAGAGCCCTTCGCGGCCTGCGCGAAAAAGGCTACAAGACATCGGTTGACGTTGTTTCTGAAGAGGGGGACCGCTACAGGCAGGTTATTCTTCCATGTCTTAAGTACACCGACTATCTTATTATCAATGAAGTCGAGCTGGGTTATTGTGTCGGTCGAGGAATGCGTGATGAAGATGGTCTCATTGATGTGGCGGCAGTGTCTACAGCGGCCCGTGAACTTTTAGACGCCGGTGTGGGAAATCTTGTGATTATCCACTATCCGGAAGGAAGTGTTGTGGCCGAAAGAGATGGCCGGACTGTCTCAATGCCGTCATATAGCCCCTCTAAGGAAGATATTGTGTCAACGGTGGGTGCCGGAGACGCTTTCTGTGCGGGGGCGCTCTATGCTATTCACGAGAATTATCCACTTGAGGAACTTCTAAAATTCGCGTCAGCCAGCGCGCGGTTCAACCTCTTCAGCTCTACCAGCACGGACGGGGCTCCGGATGTTGAGACCATTAGGCAATATTATCAAAAAAACGGGTAAATATGAAAAGATCTGAAATCAACAACATAATCTGTGAGAACAAAAGATTATCTAATGAAGCACGTTTTTATCTTCCTATTTGGGCGGACTGGACTCCGGAGGATTGGGCGGCAAAGGGTAAGGAGTGTGCGGAAATTAAAGATAACTGCTTGGGCTGGGACATCACGGATTTCGGCAGCGGGGATTTCGCTAAAGTAGGCCTTTCTCTTTTTACTATGAGGAACGGCAATCCGGCTCTTGATCATAAACCATATTGCGAGAAGATCATGATGATCCGTGATGGCCAGATAACTCCCGCCCATTTCCATTGGAACAAGATGGAAGACATCATCTTCCGTGAAGGCGATGGAGAATTCTGTATGAAACTTTGGAACGCTGACTTGGAGACAGAGGCTCTGATTCCCGATACTCATGTATTCCTTAAGGTTGACGGCATCGTGACGGAGTTTGAACCCGGTAAAACTTATAAGATTAAGAAGGGGCAAAGTGTCTGCTACACGCCTTACATCTATCACACTTTTTGGGCGGAAGGAGGCACATGCCTTGTCGGCGAAGTGTCCATGGTTAACGATGACACGGCGGACAACCGATTCTTGGAACCTGTCGGAAGGTTCCCGGCGATTGAGGAGGATGTCCCTGCGAAGGTGCTTTTGTGTAATGAATATCCTTTATTCGAGTAATGAAAAAAGCAGTCATGTACGGTGCCGGTAACATTGGCAGAGGCTTTATCGGCGCCCTTTTCAGCCAGTCCGTCTATTCGGTTTCATTTATCGATATCGCAAAACCGGTTGTGAATGGTTTGAATGAGGCGCATTCCTATCCACTGCGCCTGGTCAGCGGTGATCAAAAGGAGGATTATACCATAAAGAATGTCTCAGCCGTTGATGGAATGGATGTCCCCGCCGTTGCCGAGGCGATAGCGACATGTGACATCATGGCGACGGCTGTCGGAGTCCGCATACTTGAATTGATAGTCCCGAATATTGTCGCTGGTATCCGCAGGAGGTGGGAGATCGGAGGTCCGGCACTGAATATCATCATCTGTGAGAATCTCAACAATTCCAACCGCATAATGGAGGGCATGATCAAATCTCTTCTTAATCCTGAGGAGGTGGCTCGCTTTGATGAGACGGTCGGTCTTGTGGAGGCTTCCGTCGGAAGAATGGTGCCTATTCAGACAGAGGAGATGCGTGATGGTGATCCTCTGCGAGTCTGTACGGAACACTATGCCTTCCTACCGGTCGATAAGGCTGCGTTCAAGGGTGAGATTCCGGAAATAAAAGGAATGGTTCCGTTCGAACCGTTTGATTTTTTTGTGAAACGAAAACTGTTTATCCACAACATGGGGCATGCCACAACTGCCTACCTTGGCAAGATCCTTGGCGTGGGCTACATTTCACAGTCAATAGACAATCCCTATGTGCGGATTATTGTCCAGAATGCGATGTTAGAAAGCGCCCGCACTCTATCGAAACATTATGGGGTTGATTTGGAATGGCTTACGGAGCATGTCTCGGATCTGCTGTTCAGATTTGCCAATGCGGCGCTGAAAGACACTTGTGTGCGTGTCGGTGCGGATCCCGCCCGTAAACTAGCAGCCGAAGATCGTCTTGTCGGAGCCATGAGGCTCGCCTTGACGGAATCTGTAGATGTGACTTTCATGGCTGTCGGAGCGGCTGCTGCCATGTGGTCCTATCTTGGGGAGAATGGAATGGCTCAGGCGATGGATTCGTGTCGCAGAAACTTGTGCGCATTATCCGGCCTTTCGGAAGGCTCGGAAATAGTCGGATTGGTACTTGAATTTTACAGAATCATACTTGACACCCGTTCTGTGGCAGAACTCTGTCATGCGGCGGAAAGGAAGAAGGCCGTTTCGCGTATGTGCGTGATCTGACTTGTGGGCGTTTACTTCACGAGGTACGACAAATATTCGTGTTTTGAATATGTTGTCGTGCCTTGTATTTTACTCATCAACAGAGAAAAGGCTTTCTTGGCCATGTCTTCTATAGGCTGTTCTACATACCAGAGGCTGTCTGACATCAGCGCCTTGTATGACTTGGCTTCGTCAAAACAAAGAAGGGTGACGCTCGAACCATCGTGCTGGTGCTCTGACAACGCATCCATGGCAAGCGTGAATACTCTTCGAGAGGAAAAGAAGATCGCGTCCGGTTTCTGGCCAAGAAGGTCGTTCATCACTTCCCCGACTTTGTGTATTTCTTCAAATTCAACATTCCTGATCAGCAAAGGATTGTACAGATTATGATTCTTTAATGCGTCTTCATATCCTCTGACACGTTCAGTGATGGCGTTTACATCCAGTTTCAATGTCAGCATAGCTATTCTCTTCTTCCCGCAGGTGATGAGTTCTTTGATTGCATTGGCGCTGCTCGCATAGTTGTCTGTGCCGACATAATCGGCTTTGAGCGTGTCGATCAAACGGTCAATCTGCACCACAGGAGTCCCGGATTTGATCACGTCTTCCAACATCTCTTTGCAGTTTTGGGTTGGAACAACGATGACTCCGTCCACTTTTTTGCTAATAAGCACATGGATTATGGATTCGAGCTCGGAATCAGATTCGTTGGTGTTGGCCGTAATGACCAGGTACCCGTACTTCTTGGCTTCCTCTTGTATGTAAAAGGACATCTTGCCGAAGAAATCGTTAGATATGTCCGTGACGATCACACTAATCAGATTGGTTCTGCCTGTTCGTAGGCTACGAGCCAGATCATTGCTGTGATAACCCATTTCCTTTGCGGTCTGAAGAACTCTGTTCTTTACAGACTCGCTGACACGCGACCCTGATTTTCCGCCAAGCACCAGCGAAACAGTCGCGTTCGAGACCCCGACGGCCTCGGCTATGTCTTTCATCAATACCATGTCAATGTTTTTGTTTCAGTAGGTTAGCTGTGAAAGGATTACAGATTCTTGGTTTCTTTACCGTAATTGATGCTTGAGGGCGGGAGGTTCTTCCGACCCCACTCCCGGTTGGCTGTCGTCCCCATTTCGAGTTCCAGCAATCCACCGGACAACAGTTCTTCATGAGTGAACCAAGATCTGTCAAGAGGCTTCCCGTTCAATTTCGCACTTTGGATGTATTTGTTGTTTCTTGATGCTCCTGGCGCCTTGATGACGAACCGTTTGCCGTCAGGCAAAGAAATAGAGGTCTTCTCGAAGAACGGACAGCCGATGGCATAGACCGGAATGCCGGGACAAACTTGGAAGAAACCCATCATGGAGAACACTATAAAAGCACTCATCCCGCCGCCGTCCTCATCGCCGGGAATGCCATAGACACTGTCGCAGAACATCATGTCTATGAGTCTGCGAACATGTTTCTGTGTCTTCCATGGCTGCCCGATATAGTTGTAGATGTATGGAATATGAAAGCTGGGTTCATTGCCCATCGCGAATTGGCCGACCATGCCGGTGGCATCAGGCAATATGTGGTAGAACTCATACTTTGGAAGGTCTATCATAATGTGGAAAAGATCGTCAAGTTTCTTTTCCGCTTCCGCTCGCCCGCCCATAAGTTCGAAGAGGCCTTCAAGGTCGTGCTTGACATCCCATTGGAATGTGTAGGCGTTGTTCTCTGTGTAGTAGGCTCTGTCCATGTATCGTGGGTCCACATTCTCTATCCACTGTCCCTTGTCGTCTCTTGGCCAGAACATCCCTTTGTCTTTCCGGTAAACATTCCGATAGTAAGCAGCCCTATCAAGGAACAGCGCCTCGTCATCATTCCTTCCTAATTCCCGGGCTAATTGAGCTGTGGCCCAGTCGGCGTAGGAGAAGGCCGTTGACAGAGAGACGGCCTGCCTTCTTTCCCAAGGCATATTGACTTCATCCACGGTCTCTCTCTCTTCCGGGTGCAGCGCCGGATACCATCCTTTCTCGTTATAAAAATCATCCAGGACAGTCTTTGCCCCGTTCCTCCAAGGCAGGAGGGTGGATTCGAGAGAATTGTCTTTAAGCCCTTCGTAGATTCCTTCCAGATCGAACTTGAGTCCTTTGGACCGGGCGTCTGCCATCCAGACCGCCACATAGTTGCCTGTCATTGCCGGCCAATCGCCCCAGATCACAGCGAAGGAAGGCACGGTTCCACATTGCCTGTACATCTCAACGTAGGACTGGAGCTTCTGCTCTTCCTGTCTTGGATTGAGAATCATATGTAGAGGTTCAAGCGCCAGGTGTGTGTCCCAGATCCAGTTGTCTGTAAAGAAATAACTACCCGGGTGGAGCGAGTGATCGAAGGCGCTATAGCATGTGCCGTATTCACTGATGTCCACCGGGCGCTCGTAGCATCGGTATAAAGCTGTGTGGAACACCCGCAAATCCCTCTGCGAGCCTCCCTTCACCTCAATCTTGCCCAAGGCGGCTTTCCAGCTGTCACGCGCTTTCTCCTGTACACGCTTTATGTCCCATCCATTGATTTCCTTGCGCAGGTTCGTGACAGCCTGCTCCTTGCTTATGTAGGATATTGCATAGCGAAGTTTGACCTTGTTGGTTTGGGGGCGAAGTAGAATGCCGTTCTTCCCATTTATGTGTCCGCTACCTGGTTCTTCCAGTCCGTTATCGACCACAGTAAAGGGAACATCGCCTTCAATGTAGCAATATGCTTTCATGTCGTGGAACGTTTCCTCGCCGAAAAGTGATGACGGTGTGTTTATGGTGAACGTCCCGTCGCCGTTTAATGCGTTTAGTCTCAGTATTCTATCAGGACAGTCTCCATCAAACTCCACCTCGATCATGCCGCTTCTCTCAGATGGGCAGAAGCGGATCCGGCAGCCTTCAAGCCCGGCTTGGTAGGAGTAGGGTGTGTTTGTTTCATTGTCGCAAATCTGATGGCACTTCCACACTGAACCATCATCGGGAATCCCCGTGAGCGGCAGGAATCCGAACACGGATTCCAGTCTGTGCGATGTCATGGTCAGAGGGAAGTCGCGAATGCACTCATCCAACAAGTCTGTTCTCATTGGAGTCCATCTGATCATCTTGTTGGGGATATGTACTGTAGGACGGGTTGGCTGAAGTAATGTGCTGGCCCCGCCGATTTCCGGGTCAACATATTGCAATTCAGATGCATGCTTGCAGGAAACGGTGATGGCGAGAACGCATCCCATCATGGCGATGGAGCGCCTACCACATACGAAACCTCTGCGTAGTAGTGTGGTTATCCGATTAATCTTCATGACTTCAAAGTTACTCTTTTCTTGTTTTCTAAACAAGTGTTATCCCATGAGATATTTCCGGCTGATGTCCATTTGGTGAAGCATCATGAAATACTCGAATAAACGAGTCTCCTTTCCCGCTCTGTTTGTCAGTTAGTTTGCGAATTGGACGGAAAGCATTATTTTTACGGCATAAATACATGAATATGAGAAGTGCTATTTATGGCGCGGGTTCGCTTGGAACCATTTTGGGCGCGTTCATCACCAAAAAAGGAGGGCAGGTGGACCTCATCAACCACAACAAGGCGCACGTGGCGGCGCTTCGCGGGAAAGGGGCGAAGGTCGTAGGAACCGTGGAGTTCACGCAGCCTGTCACCGCTCTGACAGAGGAGGAAATGACCGGGGAATATGATGCCATATTCCTTATGACCAAGCAGTTGGATAATGCGGCGGTTGTGACTATGCTCAAGGGGTTCCTTGCTCCGGACGGCGTGATTGTGACGCTTCAGAACGGTTTGCCGGAGCTGCTGATCTCGGAGATCGTGGGGGAGGGGCGCGTTCTTGGGTGCACGGTCGCCTGGGGAGCCACCATGCTTGGCCCCGGAGTCTGCGAGCTGACCAGTTCGCCGGACAGTCTGACGTTCTCTCTCTGGGCGGTCTCCAAGGAGGTCAACGGCCATTTCGCCGAGGTCAAGGCGCTTCTGGAGATGATGGGACCGGTTGAGGTGGAGGAGAACTTCATCGGGACTCGTTGGAGCAAGCTGCTGATCAACTCGGCGTTCTCCGGTATGAGCGCCGTCCTCGGCTGCACGTTCGGTGAGGCCGCGTCCGACAGGTCTTCCAGAAAGATAGTCCAGGCTCTGATCAAGGAGTGCATCGATGTCTGCCGGAAAGGCGGTGTCACCATCGAGCCGATCCAGGGCAAGGACGTGGTCAGGTTGCTGGACTACAACGGGCCGGTGAAAAAGGCTCTGTCCTTCATGATTATCCCGATAGCGATCCGCAAGCACGCCCGCCTGAAAGCCAGCATGCTCCAGGATCTTGAGCGCGGCAAGAAGACCGAGGTGGATGCCATAAACGGTTCCGTCAGCGCCTACGGCCGCAAGGTCGGCTGCCCGACCCCGATGAACGACAAGGTCGTCGAAATCATTCACAGCATCGAGTCCGGCTCCCTGGCTCCGTCCTTCGACAACCTCCGGCTCTTTGCCGAAGTGTGATGTCGCAAGCCCCTTTTGCCGTTGCGCCGATGATGCTTAGTCTTAACTATTTACAATAACAAACGTCCGCAATTGGCGGACGTTTTCATTGTAAGCTCCTCAAGTAGGACTTGAACCTACGACCCCCTGATTAACAGTCAGGTGCTCTAACCAACTGAGCTATTGAGGAATTTTGCCAACCTTCATCGAGGTTGTCCTCTTTCGGGAGTGCAAAGGTACAACAAAAACTGGTTAATGCAAATTTTTTTGTAGTTTTTTTTGTGTACCTTTGTATGAATTTTCGGAGAAGGAAATGGACATAGACTTGTTTTCAGAGATGGTCAAGGGACTTATCCTTGATAATGATGAAGTTGCGTTGCCTGGCTTGGGGACTTTCGTCTCCGAGCTGATGCCTTCGTCTTTCTCTGACAAGGGCTACACCATCAATCCACCCTACAGGAAACTGTCTTTCAGGCAGCGGGAATCCGGTAATGACAGGCTTCTCGCCAGGTTTTATGCCAAGGTCAACGGAACGGACATCGAGACATCCGCAAGGATCCTTTCGGAGTTCATCGCTGGTTTGAAGACCACTCTTCAGACCAGGAAACTTGTCGTGTTCCCTGGCTTGGGAAGGCTGAGGGCCACCAAGGAGAACACGTTCTTCTTCATAGCTGACGAGGATCTGGACATCTATCCTTATGCGGTGGGGCTTGAGCCGGTGTCGCTCAAGACTCATGAGGAGACTCCTGACGAGGTCGCCCAGAGCGTGGTGGCGTTGCGGGATCTGGTGGCGCAGCCGGAGCCGGAGGTAAGGCCGGAAGAGAATGAACCGTCGCCTCGGCAGCCTGAGTCGGAGCCGGCTCCGGAAACGATAGCGGAAGCTGCTCCGGAAATGATCTCAGAGCCGGCTCCGGAAGCAGTCGCCAGCGCAGCCACGCCGCCCTCTAATGCGGCGATGCGCTTCTCCAGCACGTCCTGGGTGGAGTTGGTCAGGCGGCCATAGATGTTGCCTGCGTCAGCCAGACCGAAGCGGTCGGCGGCGTGCTGGGAGTTGCGGAACACATAGCTCGTGGTCTGGTAGA
>ENA-OYXC01000820-OYXC01000820.1-human-gut-metagenome-genome-assembly--contig:-NODE-820-length-11400-cov-5.526664_pt1 | contig 11400 bp, 7 predicted proteins | sample MGYA00244214_ERZ653415 | MGnify/ENA primary metagenome ERZ653415 (study PRJEB26926, sample SAMN06165016) | human gut metagenome | biome: ENVO:00009003; feature: ENVO:2100002; material: ENVO:00002003... | reverse complement strand
CTATGCAAAAGCGAATAAACAGTTAGAAGTCATTCAGTTAAACTCTTTCGGTTGCGGACTGGATGCTGTTACAACTGATACAGTGAAAGATATCTTAACAAAATCTGGACGTATCTACACAGTATTAAAGATTGATGAGGTTAATAACCTTGGAGCGGCAAGAATCCGTATCCGCTCACTGATCAGTGCTGTCCGTGTCCGTAAAAAACATAAGATTGAACCAAAACCTGTATCTCCAGCGATCAAACGTGTGGAATTTACAAAAGAGATGCGTAAGAACTATACACTGTTAGTTCCTCAGATGTCTCCGATCCATTTTGAATTCTTAGAGCCTGCTCTGCAGTCTTGTGGATATAACGTTGAAGTTTTAAATCAGGGTGGTATGGAAGATGTTAACACAGGTCTTAAGTATGTAAATAATGATGCCTGCTACCCATCCCTGATCGTTATTGGTCAGATCATGGACGCACTGTTATCCGGCAAATACGACTTAAACCGCACAGCTGTCTTTATGAGCCAGACCGGCGGCGGCTGCCGTGCCTCCAACTACATCCATCTGCTGCGCAAGGCGCTGGTCAAGGCCGGTTACCCGCAGATCCCGGTGGCAAGCCTGAACTTTTCCGGTCTGGAAAAGGACAGCGGCTTCCAGATGACCCTCCCGCTGGCGCGCAAGTGTATCGCCTGCATCTTCTACGGCGATATGCTGTGTGCGCTGCGCAATCAGGTGGCCCCCTACGAGAACGAAAAGGGGGCTGCTGACCGCATGGTGGATCGCTGGATCGCCCGTCTGGGCCGTGCCTTGCTGGCCGGTAAAGGCTTTACTTCCCGGGAAATGAAGCACACCTTCCCGCTCATCGCAAAGGAATTTGCCACTATCCCGGTCACCCGGGTGCCCAAGGTCAAGGTGGGTGTTGTGGGCGAGATCTACGTCAAGTACAGCCCGCTGGGCAACAACGACTTGCAGAAGTTTCTGGAAAGTCAGGACTGCGAGGTGAACTTCCCCGGTCTGATGGGCTTTGTGCAGTATTGCGCCTTCAATATGGGCGAGGATCATGTGCTTTACGGCGGCAAGCTGGCTGTAAAGGTAGGCACCGACCAGTTCCTCAACTGGTTGGACAGCGTGGAGCGTGTCATGCTCAAGGCAGAGACGGACGCCGGGTTCTATGCGCCGGGCCCCTTCAAGGAGCTGGTGAAAAAGCCCAAGGGGGTTATCTCGCTGGGCGCAAAAATGGGCGAGGGCTGGCTGCTGACCGCCGAGATGATCGAGCTGGTGCAGGGCGGCTACGGCAACATCGTCTGTGCCCAGCCCTTCGGCTGCCTGCCCAACCATATCGTGGGCAAGGGCATGGTGAACAAGATCCGTGCGCTGTACCCCAGCGCCAACATCACCCCCATCGACTACGACCCCAGTGCTACCCGGGTCAATCAGGAAAACCGCATCAAGCTGATGCTGGCGGTGGCCAAGGAGCGGCTGAACGCCCCCGCAGAAGCCCAGCCGCTTACGGCAGAGCAGCTCGCAGGCGGCGCCCCTCAGGTTGGCGCTACCGTGTAACAAAAGCAAATACGATAAAACAGGGGAGCCGCTGCACGGCATTTTTACGCAGCAGCTCCCTTTTTGCAGGAAAGGAACCGCTATGGAAAAGCCCGCAGCTGCCTGTTATCATCTGCCCGGCCTGTTCGAGTTTTACGAGCTGTACCGCCGCTTTTTGCCGCTGTACCGGGAGCACCGGGAATATTTTTACGATTGGTGCACCATAGGCTCTATCTACGGCGCACCGGCGGGCTGTATCTGGGGCGGGGGACGCATCTCCTGCGGCGGAGCAACGGCGCGCGAGGTGCTGGCGCTGCTGTGGGAATACGGCATCTCCGGGCGGCTGACCTTCAGTAACTCCCTGCTGCGGGCTGAGCACCTTGCTGACCCGCAGTGCAACGCCCTGTGTGAGCGGTTTGCAAAAAGCGGCAGTGTGCCAAACGGTGTGATCGTCCATTCTGATTTGCTGGCGGACTATCTGCAACAGCGTTGGCCGGAGCTGTATCTGGTGTCCTCCACCACCAAGGTGCTCACCGAGTTTGCGGAGCTGCGGCAGGAACTGGAAAAGCCGCAGTTCCGGTATGTAGTGCCGGATTTCCGGTTAAACCCGGCACTGGAACAGCTGCGCACCCTGCCGCCGGAGCAAAAAGCCAAGGTAGAGTTTTTGTGCAACGAGTGCTGCTGGTTCGGCTGCACCGAGCGCAAGCGCTGCTACGAGACGGTCAGCCGTCAGAATCTGGGCGAGGACTGCCCGGACCACCGCTGCGCCGCCCCGGATGCCGCCGAGGGCTATCGCTTTTCCAAGGCGATGCGTAGCCCCGGGTTCATCGGGGTGGAGGACATCCGGCAGCGGTATCTGCCCGCAGGTTTTTCCCACTTTAAAATAGAGGGCAGGGGGCTTGGCAGTGCACTGGTGCTGGAATTTCTGCTTTACTACATGATAAAGCCGGAATACCAATTGCAAGTGCGGGAGGAAATCTATCTGGACAATATGCTGGATCTTTTTTAAGAAAATTGCACCGGGCAGAGCGTTTTCTGTCCGGTGCTGTTTTTTGCCTGCGGGATTTGCGCCCGAAAACTTTCTTTTCCCGGCAAAGCGTGCTACAATAAATGAGAAACTTTTTTATAGGAGCAGTGCATGGAAACAACGCAAAAACAGATCGTACTGGGCATTCTGGCCCATGTAGACTCCGGCAAGACCACCCTCTCCGAGGCCATGCTCTACCGCGCCGGTGCCATCCGCAAGCTGGGGCGGGTAGACCACGGAGACGCCTTTCTGGACACCGACAGCCTGGAAAAAGCGCGCGGCATCACCATCTTTTCCAAGCAGGCGCTGCTTACGGCGGGCAATACCGCCATCACCCTGCTGGACACCCCCGGCCATGTGGATTTTTCCACCGAGACCGAGCGCACCTTGCAGGTGCTGGATTACGCCGTGCTGGTGGTCAGCGGAACGGACGGCGTGCAAAGCCACACCGAAACGCTGTGGCGGCTGCTGCGGCGCTACCATGTGCCCACCTTTGTATTCGTGAACAAGATGGACCTGCCCGGCATGACCCGGGAACAGTTACTCAGCCAGCTGAATCACCGCCTTGGCGAGGGTTTTGTGGATTTTGGCGCAGAGCCTGCCGCCCGCAACGAAGCACTGGCGCTGTGCGATGAGCAGCTGATGGAAAAAATGCTGGACGCGGGAACCCTGACCGATGCAGACATTATCCCCGCAGTTGCACGGCGGCACGTTTTTCCGTGCTGGTTCGGGGCGGCGCTGCGGCTGGACGGGGTGGATGCACTTCTGGAGGGGCTTGACCGCTACACCCGCCCCGCCCCGGCGCTGCACGCCTTTGGTGCAAGGGTGTTCAAGGTATCGCAGGACGAGCAGGGCACCCGCCTGACATGGCTGCGGGTCACCGGCGGGGAGCTGAAGGTAAAGGCTCTGCTCTCCGGCGAAGCAGACGGCGAGCCGTGGGCAGAAAAGGCGAACCAGCTGCGGCTGTATTCCGGCGCAAAATATACCCTGACTGAGGCCATCGGCCCGGGACAGGTATGCGCCGTGACCGGCCTGACCCATGCAAAGCCCGGCACCGGGCTTGGGGCAGAGCGGGACAGTGATGTGCCGGTGCTGGAACCGGTGCTCAGCTATCAGGTGCTGCTGCCGGAGGGCGCAGACGTACACGCTGCACTGGCAAAGTTGCACCGGCTGGAGGAGGAAGAACCGCAGCTCCATGTGGTGTGGAACGAAACGCTGGGCGAGATCCATGTGCAGCTGATGGGCGAGGTGCAGCTGGAAGTGCTGCGCAGCCTGTTGGCGGAGCGGTTCGGGCTGGAAGTATCCTTTGGCCCGGGCGGTATTTTGTATAAGGAGACCATCACCGAGCCCATGGAAGGTGTGGGACATTACGAGCCGCTGCGCCACTATGCCGAGGTGCATCTGCTGCTGGAACCGCTGCCCCGGGGCAGCGGGATGCAGTTTGCCGCCGATTGCCGGGAAGAGGTTCTGGACAAAAACTGGCAGCGTCTGGTGCTGACCCATCTGGAAGAAAAGCAGCACCTTGGCGTTTTGACCGGCGCACCGCTGACCGATGTAAAGATCACCCTGCTCACCGGCAAAGCGCACCTCAAGCACACTGAGGGCGGCGATTTCCGGCAGGCCACCTACCGCGCCGTGCGGCAGGGGCTGATGCTGGCCAAAAGCCAGCTGCTAGAGCCGTGGTACGCCTTCCGGCTGGAGGTGCCGGTGGAGAATATCGGCCGCGCCATGAGCGATATCCAGCGCATGGAGGGCAGTTTTGATCCGCCGGAAAGCAGCGCGGAGACCGCAACTCTGACCGGCTTTGCGCCGGTATCCACCATGCGCAGCTACCCCATGGAGGTGGTCAGCTACACCCGGGGCAGGGGACACCTGAGTCTGACGCTGGACGGTTACCGCCCCTGTCACAATGCACAGGAGGTCATTGCAGAAAGCGGCTACCAGCCGGAGCATGATCTGGAAAACCCCGCAGATTCTGTGTTCTGCGCCCATGGTGCGGGCTTTGTAGTGCCATGGAGTGAGGTGCGCAGCCATATGCACGTGGAAAGCGGCTGGGGCAAGGCAAAGCCCGCCCGCCCGGAGGTGCAGGCTGCGCCCCAGCGCCGCGCCATGGCCTACCGCGCTACGCTGGAGGAGGACGCCGAGCTGCTCAAAATTTTTGAGCGCACCTACGGCCCCATCAAGCGTGACCCGCTGGCGGCGTTCCGTCCGGTGCAAAAGACCGAACGCCCGGATTTTTCTGCCGAACAGTGGGAAATTGCCCCGGAGTATCTGCTGGTGGACGGCTACAACATCATCTTTGCGTGGGACGAGCTGAACGCGCTGGCGAAGGAAAGCTTGGACGCCGCCCGCCGCAAGCTGATGGATATCCTGTGCAACTATCAGGGCTATCAGAAATGCGTGCTCATTCTGGTGTTCGATGCCTACCGCGTGCCCGGCAGCCCCGGTGCCATCGAGCAGTACCACAATATTCATGTGGTCTACACCAAGGAGGCCGAGACCGCCGATATGTTCATCGAGCGGATCACCCATGAAATCGGCAAGAGCCGCCGTGTCCGCGTGGCGACCTCGGACGGTATGGAGCAGGTCATCATCCTTGGCCACGGCGCACTGCGCGTTTCCGCCCGGATGTTCCACGAGGAAGTGCAGAACGTGGAAAAGCAGATCCGCGCCCTTGTGCAGGGACAGGCGTAATGCCGCCCCTGATTTTAAGAGAATGCATTTGCAGCGGCCTATTGGCCGCTGCAAATGCTAAATCTAAAATAATTATTCCGCTAAAAATGCCCACAACAACGCAGAGGGCATTTGAAATCGTTCTCTGGAGGTGCGCCCATGGCTGTGGAAATTACCGAAGAATTTGTCTGGCAGAATATCCCGCCCCGCGCCCGGGATAGCCATAAGGGTACCTTTGGCAGCGTGCTGGCGGTGGCGGGCAGTGCCTTTTACCGGGGCGCTGCGCTGCTGGCAGCCGAGGGTGCACTGCGCACCGGGGCGGGCATCGTCACCCTTGCCAGTGTGGAGCCGGTGGTCAGCGCCGCTGTGACTCGTCTGCCGGAGTGCTGCCTGTGCCCCTGTAAGGAAGGCGCACAGGGCGGCATTGCGCCGGAAAATGTGTCGCTGCTCCGGCGGCAGAGGGCTACCGTATTGCTGCTGGGCCCCGGCCTTGGCGGCACAGCGCAAAGCGCCGCCCGGGCCACCGAGACCCGCACGCTGGTGCAGCAGCTGCTGCCCGGCTTTGTGGGGGCTGCGGTGCTGGATGCCGACGGCCTGAACGCCACTGCCCAGCTGCTGGCAGAGGGCAAGCCCTTCCCGCACCCGGCAGGGGAGTTGGTAGTTACCCCGCACCCCGGCGAGATGGCGCGCCTGACCGGCCTTTCGGCAGCAGCGCTTGTCGCCGACCGGGAGGGCATTGCCCTGCGGTATGCCAAAGCGTGGAACGCCGTGGTGGTGCTGAAGGGTGCACGCACCGTGGTGGCAAGCCCGGATGGGCGGGTGTGCGTGAACCCCACCGGCAACCCGGGGCTTGCCCGGGGCGGCAGCGGGGATGTACTGGCTGGGATGCTTGCGGCGCTGCTGGCCTGCGGTCTGCCCGCTTACGAAGCCGCTGCCTGTGCGGTATATCTGCACGGTGCTGCCGCCGACCGCGCCGCCGCAAAGCGCGGCGAGTACGGAATGCTGCCCCACGATATCCTGCCGGAACTGGGCGCATTGTTTGCGGAAAACCAAAGATAAACGAAAAAAGGCAGCTGCACAAAACACCGTGCAGCTGCCGCTTTTTGTTGCTGTAATTTGCGGTTCAGATTACCGGAACTGGTTGAGGTACTCCTCCACCGAGCGGGTCATCTCTTTGGAGAAATCGGAGCTATACTTGCGGTTACAAAAGGCGGTGCACCACTGGTCAAAGGGGGTGTTGCCAGCCTTGTAGCCGAAGGTGTCCCGCAGCTCTGCGCCGTCCATGGTGCGGTAGCCGTTTTCGTGCACGATGTGCTCCATGGCGCAGCGCTGGGGCTTTACGCGGTCCTTCTGCTGCTGGGTGGGCCAGCCGAACACCAGCATAACCGCCGGGAACACATAGTCCGGCAGGTGCAGCAGACTGCGCTGAGTGTCGCAGTTCTCCATGATGTCCCCGATGTAGCACGAGCCGATACCAAAGCTTTCGGCGGCGACTACGGCGTTCTGGGCAGCAATGGCGGCATCGGTGACTGCCAGCATCAAATCGCCCACGCCCGGGGTGCGGGGCGTGCAGCCCGCTTCCAAGTAGGCGTCGTACCACTTTTTGCAGTCGGCGCAGAACACCAGCACCAGCGGTGCTTTGGCAATAAAGGGCTGGTGGTCGCAGCTTTCGGCCAGCGCTTCCTTCAGCGCCGGGTCGGTGATGTCTAAAATGGTATACAGCTGCTGACAGCCCGCAGAGGGCGCCTGTGCGGCAGCTTCCAAAATGGCCTGCTTCATCTCGGCAGGGATGGGCTTTTCTTCATACACCCGCACCGACTTGCGGTCGAACAGGCTTTGCAGGATGGGGTTGCGCTCGGTCATGGGAACACCTCCGGTGTTGTGTTTATTCATAGTCGATGGGCAGGGTGGGCAGGCCGTTCAGTTCCAGCCCGGCGGTGTGCCCGGCAATGTACTGGTAGTAGCCTTGTGCGGCAATCATGGCACCGTTGTCTCCGCAGAACTTCAGCTCCGGCAGGTAGACCTTTGCACCCAGCTTCTGGGCACCGTCATTTACCAGCTGGCGCAGACGTCCGTTGGCGGCTACGCCACCGGCAAGGCAAACCTGCTTTGCCCCGGTATCGGCAGCAGCCAGCAGCAGCTTTTCGGCCAAAATGCCCGCAATGCGTTCCTGAAAGCTGGCGGCAAGGTCGGGTACGTTCACTTCCTCGCCCTTCATCTGCGCCTTGTTCACCTCGTTGAGCACAGCGGTCTTTAAACCGGAAAAGCTCACGTTGTACTTGCCCTCCACATGGGGCACCGGCAGGCGGTAGGCCTTGGGGTCGCCGGTCTTAGCGGCAGCGGCTACGCTGGGGCCGCCGGGGTAGGGCAGACCCAGTGTGCGGGCCACCTTGTCAAAGGCTTCGCCCGCAGCATCGTCTACGGTGTGCCCCAGAATGTGATAGTGGGTATAGTCCTGCACCTCCACGATGTGGCTGTGCCCGCCGGAGGCCACCAGACACAAAAAGGGCGGCTTGAGTTCCGGGTGGGTCAGGTAGAGCGCAGCGATGTGTCCCCGCAGATGGTGCACCGGCACCAGCGGCTTACCTGCTGAGTAGGCCAGACCCTTGGCAAAATTCACGCCCACCAGAACTGCGCCGATGAGCCCCGGCGCAAAGGTGACAGCCACGGCGTCCACATCGTCTATGGTCTTGCCTGCGTCCAGCAGGGCTTTTTTGACTGTAGCACTGATAAACTCGCAGTGGCGGCGGCTGGCGATCTCCGGCACAACGCCGCCGTACAGCGCCTGCTCCTTGACGCTGGTGGAGATGACGTTGCTCAGCAGGTGCCGTCCGTCCTCCACCAGTGCAGCAGCAGTTTCGTCACAGGTAGACTCGATTCCGAGAATGATCATTTTAGTGTGCCTCCAGCCAGTTTTTGCCTGCGTGCACATCGGTGCTCAGGGGCACCGCGTACTGCACGCAGCCTTCCATTTCCTCCCGCAGGATGCGGGCAGCCTGCTCGGCCTCCGCCTCCGGGGCCTCCACGATCAGTTCATCGTGGACGGTCAGAATCAGGCGGCTGGCCATTTTTTCGTCCCGCAGGCGCTTCCACACCCGCACCATGGCCAGCTTGATCACGTCCGCAGCGGTGCCCTGAATGGGGGTGTTGCGGGCCATACGCTCGCCGCTGGCGCGCACGTTGAAGTTGGTGCTGGCCAGCTCCGGCAGGGTGCGGCGGCGGCCGAACAGGGTGGACACATAGCCGTTTGCCTTGGCGTCCGCGATGGTCTTGTCCATATAGCCGCTCACGCTGGGAAAAGCCGCCAGATAGTTTTTAAGGAAGGCGTCTGCCTCCTTCACGGTCACACCGATATCCTTGGAAAGGCTGTACGCGCCCTTGCCGTACATGATGCCAAAGTTGATGGCCTTGGCCGAGGAGCGCAGCCGTGGCGTCACCTCGCTCTGCGGAATGCCGTAGATCTTGGCGGCGGTGCTGCGGTGGATATCCTCGCCGTTCAAAAAGGCCTGCTGCATGTGCTCGTCCCCGGTGATGTGTGCCAAGATGCGCAGCTCGATCTGGCTGTAATCCGCGTCTACCAGCACACAGCCCGGCTTTGCAACAAAGTAGGCGCGCAGCTGGCTGCCCAGCTCGGTGCGGATGGGGATATTCTGCAGGTTGGGATTATCGGAGGAGAGCCGTCCGGTGCGGGCTTCGGTCTGGTTAAAGGTGGAGTGGATGCGCCCGTCCTCGCCAATGACCTTGAGCAGACCCTCCACATAGGTGGAGTTCAGCTTCTGGTAGGCGCGGTACTGCAAAACGTCCTCCACCAGCGGGTACTCGCGCAGGCTTTCCAGCGTTTCGGCATCGGTGGACCAGCCGCGCTGGGTCTTTTTGCCGTGGGGCAGACCCATGGTGTCGAACAGCATCTCGCCCAGTTGTTTGGGGCTGTTGGGATTGAAGGTGGCGCTGCCGGTCTCCATGTGGATGCGGGTCAGCACCTGCTCCAGTTCCTCCCGCAGCTTTACGCCGAACTGCTCGATGCCGTCCTTGTCCACCAGCACGCCGGTGCGGGTCATATCAGCCAGCACCTGTGCCAGCGGGAACTCGATCTCGTTGTACAGTGCATCCTCTCCGCAGGCGGTGATCTCGGCCTTCATCCGGGCAAACAGATCGGCCAGCCGCCCGGCGTCCGGGTAATCGGTGCAGGTAAAGGCGGCAGCGGCCTTGTAGGCGGGGATCAGCTCGCTAATCTGGTACTTGGAGGCGGAGGCGTCCAGCAGATAGGCGGCCAGCTTGCCGTCCCAGACGATGCTGCTGCCCCAGCCGCCGGCGGCCATGGCTTTGGCGTAGAGGGGCGCGGAGTTGAACACATCCAGCGTCACATCGGCGTTGTCCAGCAGCCGCACTAGGTCGGCGTCCTCCAGCGGGTAGACGGTAGTATCCTGCACGGCGTACCAGCTTTCCAGCTGCAATACCACGTTGCGGGTGCCCTGCTTGCCGGTAACGGCGGGGCGGGCAGCCACCAGATAATGCCCGGCGGGGGTCAGGGGCAGGGGAGTGAGCTCTGCTTCCGGCAGCTCCACAGCCTCTTCCTCAGCAGCGGCTTCCGGCGCTACGCCGTCCAGCCCGAACCGGGGAATGAGGGAGTGAATCTCCAACTCCTGCAAAAGCCGCACGGCGGCGGGTTTATTGCCCTCGCCCACGGTGTAGGAACCCTCGGCGGTGTCGATGGGGGCATCGGTGCGGATGGTGCCCAGCGTGTGGCTCAACTCGGCCATGGGCTTATCTTCCAACAAGTGCTCCCGCTGCTTGGGTTTGATGCGCTTGTCGTCAATGTTCTGGTACACGCCCTCCAGCGAGCCGAAGGCCTGCACCAGCGAGAGGGCGGTCTTTTCGCCGATGCCCTTCACGCCGGGGATGTTATCTGAGGTATCGCCCATCAGGCTCTTCACCTCAATGAGCTGCTTAGGTGCAAGGCCGTATTTTTCCTGAATGGCGTCCTCGTCCATCACCACGGTCTTGCTGCGCCCCATCACGGTGGCAGCCAGCAGCACGGTGGTGCTCTCGCTTACCAGCTGCAGGCTGTCCCGGTCTCCGGTGGCAAGGAAGCAGTCGTCCTTGCGGGCGGCGCAGGCAGCGGCCAGCGTGCCCAGAATATCGTCCGCTTCCCAGCCTTCGGCGGTAACGGTGCGGTAGCCAAGGTCTGCCAGCAGCTGCTTGAGCACCGGCATCTGCTGCGCCAGCTCCTCAGGCATGGCGTGGCGGGTGGCTTTGTAGCCATCGTACATTTTATGCCGGAAGGTGGGGGCTTTCAGGTCAAAAGCCACAGCCACCTCGTCCGGCTGGCACTCCTTGAGCAGGGAGAGCAGAATGTTCAAAAAGCCATAGATGGCGTTGGTATAACGTCCGTCCTTGGTGGTCAGCAGCTTGATGCCGTAAAAAGCGCGGTTGGCAATGCTGTTGCCGTCAATGACCAGTAAACGCATAATGCAGTTCCTCCGTTGCGTAATTTCACACCTTATAGTATAGCACAAAACTGTACCGCGCGGGAACTTTTTGCGTAAAAAAGGGAATGCTCCGCATTTTATTGTGCATTCACGCGTGAAAATGGTCTGGTGGAACGCCGACAGGCGTTCCACCAGACCGAAATCATAAATTCCTGTGCCCGGAGCAGCGCGGAGGGCATTTCAAATCGTCCTGCCGCAAAAAAGCTGCCGCACAAGCTCTGTGCAGCAGCCTTAGCGATGCCGGGCTTATTCCTCGATGCGGATGGCGCTTACCGGGCAGCTCTGAGCTGCGGTGACGGCCTGCGGCACCTCCTCCGGCGGGATGGGGCCGGGCTCTGCCACAGCCAGAACGCCCTCCATGCGGAACACGGCGGGGCACAGCCCGGCGCACTGGGTACAGCCGATGCACAGTTCAGGGTCTACGAATGCGTTCATGCAAACACCTCCTTGCGGAAAGCATTGCCCGTTTTGCCGCAAATTATGCCTATGCAAGCGGTTTACGGTGTGGTACAATAAGACCGCCGGGAACCGGCAGGAGGAGATAAGATGAATATCCAGATCTTTGGCACGAGCAAGTGCTTTGATACCAAAAAGGCGCAGCGCTATTTCAAGGAGCGCGGCATTAAATTCCAGATGATCGACCTGAAGGAAAAGGGCATGAGCCGGGGCGAGTTTGATAA
>ENA-OYXC01000792-OYXC01000792.1-human-gut-metagenome-genome-assembly--contig:-NODE-792-length-11661-cov-11.250474_pt1 | contig 11661 bp, 7 predicted proteins | sample MGYA00244214_ERZ653415 | MGnify/ENA primary metagenome ERZ653415 (study PRJEB26926, sample SAMN06165016) | human gut metagenome | biome: ENVO:00009003; feature: ENVO:2100002; material: ENVO:00002003... | reverse complement strand
CTTAAATGAAATATTTTATGAACGAAAAGCTGATACAGAAATGTATCGGCTTTTTGTATGAGGCTGGGACAAAACCAACCTCTCAAACTAAAGAAGGACTGGAATTTGAGTTTTTTCTCAAATTCCAGTCCTTTTACTTTGCGTAAAATTAAACTACAGCTGTATGCTGCATATATTTTCTTAAATTTACTGCCATCAAAGCTAAACCCATTTCTATTTTTGCTTTGAATTTTCCTCTTACCGTAAATCTGTTGAAACGCAAATTAGCCTTCAAGAATCCAAAAACTGGCTCCACATCAATTTTCCTTCTCTTGTAGATTTTACCAGTCTCCTTGTCTGAAAGCTGTGCCCTAATATATTCTTTTTGCTGTTCCCATTTTACGTTTATACTTATTTTCCTGTTATTGCCTTCTTTGGCTTTGCAACACTGACTGCGGTATGGGCAATTACAACAATCTTCGCATTCGTATACTCTAAAGTTTCTCACAAAGCCGTTCTTATCTTTTCTTTGAGAATTATATTTAAATATTACTCTTTTGCCGTTGGGACACGTATAGTAATCATCAGCATTCTCATAATCCCAATTAGCAGTCTTGAAAGCATCTTTTTTATATCTTCTTTCCTGCTCTTTCAGGTACATACCATAAGTAATTAATGGTGTTAGTTGTCTGTTTTCAATAATGTCGACATAGTTTTCCTCGCTGCCATATCCAGCATCAGCTACAATATATTCCGGCAAAGCAAAATAACTGCTTTCAATAACATCTAGAAATGGTTTAAGTGTGCGAGTATCTGTAGGATTGGGAAATAAGTCATATGCAAGAGCGTATTGGCCTTCTGTTGCTATTTGCACGTTATAACCTGGCTTCAGCTGGCCGTTCTTCATATAATCTTCTTTCATACGCATAAAAGTGGCATCTGGATCTGTTTTGGAATAACTGTTTCTATTCTCCATAATAGCAAGTTGTCTGTCGTATTTTTGTTTTCGGGCAATATTTTCTTTTAAGATTTTCCTGAGTTGCTTCGGACGTTTCCTTTTGTGTCTCATTCCCTTACGTTTTTCGACAGAATCAGATACAGCTATTTCTTTGTCCATGACCTCAATAGCTGTATCAAGCTTTTCGACTACCTCAACCATCTCTTTTTCGTTAATCGTAGCTTCTTGCTCAAGCTCCATGGCAGGAATTATTTCCTGCTCAACCAATTCATCGTATATCCGTCTAGAATTTTCTATCAGACTGATACCATATTTTTCTATAGCTTTTTTCCATACAAAGCTGAATTTGTTGGCATTGGCTTCTATCTTTGTTCCGTCTATGAAAATAGCTTCATTGTTTATTATCTTTTCTTTTATAAGTTGGGCTCTGAACTGAATAAAACACTGACAAAGCAGTTCCTGCATTTCTTTGTTGCTTCTAAATCTGTTAATAGTGCGATAGCTGGGTGAATATCCCTGAGCTAACCACATCATACGAATGCTGTCAGATAACAACGCTTCTATTTTTCTACCGGAAAATACCGATTGAGAGTAGGCACACAACAATATTTTGAGCATCATTCTCGGGTGATATGCCGGACAACCCGTTTCCTTATAATATTTATCAAAGGCCTTTTTTGGAATACTTTCAACCAAATTGTTTACGTGCCTTGCGATATCGTTATCCTGAATTTTTATTTCTAAATTTAGAGGCAAAACCAGCTGATTTATGTTATAATTTTTGTACATGACGAGTTCCTTTTCTTGTTTTTGTTATTTTGTGGTGATTTAATTCTAACAGAAAAGTAACTCGTTGTGTACTTTTAGCACTAAAAAACCAGTGGAAATTTACCTGACGGTAAAACTCCACTGGTTTTTCTGTTTAAGGCTGGGTTTTGTCCCAGCCTCGTTTTGCGAAGGTTTGTTGCCCGGTGCTGCTGCAGGACAGCGGATGGCAGAAAACAGCAATATCGGCACAGGACAATTAATACAATAGTTGTTTAACTTGTTTCCACACGTGGCAGGTGTCACGTACAATATATAACTAATATTATTTATGTGGGAGGGATTTTTGATGAACAAAGTATTCAAAGTAATTTGGAGTGAGGCGCGCAACGCATATGTTGTTGTCTCCGAAATTGCAAAAAATCATGGCAGTAAAAGCTGCTCTACCAAAAAGCTGTTGACAATGCTGATTGCAACAGGTGTTATGACCTGTGCAAGCATGGCTCCGGCGATGGCTGCTGATCCGCCAGCAGAAGCACTCAAACATAATACTGTTGCCGCAGGTTACAACATTACTGTAACCCCAAAAGATAATTCTGACGGGGGCAAGGAATATAATGTTGGCCTGACAAACGATATTCATCTTGCAGGAGATGATCCTGACGCTTTGGTAGGCATCAGCGGTAGCAAAGGCACTATCTGGGCAACTGGCAGAGTAACAGTAGGCAGCGGAGTAGATGGCAGTGTTGTCATGGATGGTACTACTGCAACTGTAAGCGGGCTTGGCAATACAACTACTGCTTATGATGACTTTGCTAACGGCAAAGGTAAGGCTGCAACAGAAGAGCAATTGAAGGAAATCAGCGAAGTAGCAGAGAACGCAAACCAAGGCTGGAATCTGTCCACTAACGGCGGCGAAGCATCTAAAGTAGCTCCCGGTGAAACTGTTGACTTCAGTGGTGACCAGAACATTAACATCAGCAATGATGGTACCAAGGTTAAGGTTGAGCTGAAAAACGATATTTATCTTGCAGGAGATGATGCTGACGCATTTGTGAACATCAGTGGCAGCAAAGGCACTATCTGGGCAAGCGGCAGTGTAACAGCAGGCAGTGTAGTAGCTAGCGATAATGACGGCAACTACAGCGAAATCACTCCGAAATCCGCTAAACTTGGACAGGTAACCATCGACGAAAAAGGCAACATTGCCGGTGCAAACCACATCCAGACCAACGCACTGAATGCAAAATACAACCTGTCCGTAGGTACTGCAAATGAAAACGGCACTGTACCGTTCTTCGTAAACAGCAACGGCGCATTCTATGCAGCAAACGGCAAATTGGTTGTAGACAAAGACGGCAAACTGGTTGCTCCTGAGGCTGAACTCGGCAAGGTAACAGCTGACGAAGGCGTAATCGGCAACGTAGTTCTGAAAGACGGCGTATTCTATAAACATACTGCACTGCGTGACGGTGAGCTGTATGTAGGCGATGCAGACGGCAACTACAGCCAAATCACCACTAAAGGCGCTAAGCTGGGCAAAGTAACTGTTGCTGTAGACGGCAAGATTTCCGGCGTAGCAGCAGGTGCAATTACTGCTGATTCCACTGACGCTGTAAACGGCAGCCAGCTGCATGCAGTAGCAACCGAAGCAGGCAAACACAGCAAGGTAGTAAGCGGCAACAACATCAATGTTGAAGAAACTGATGTTGACGGTCAAAAGTTCTACAAGGTTAACATGAACAAGGATATCATCCTTGGCGACCTGACCGGCAAATATGTAAACATCAGTGGTACTAATGGTACTATCGAAGCTACTGGCGCTATTGCAACCAATGATCGCGTATATGCTGATAAGGGTGCAAAACTGGCAGATATCGACGTAACCGGCAACAAGATCTCTAACGGCGCTTCTTCCATCGTTCTGGATGGCAGCAATGTTAAGGTTAACGATAAGGTAACCATTGATCAGAACGGCAAGATCAGCGGCGTAGCTGCAGGCGAAGTAAGCAAAACCTCTACTGACGCTATCAACGGCAGCCAACTGAATCAGACCAATGAGAATGTTGCAGCATTGGATAAACGCGTAACCCAGAACGAAGCAGATATCGCTCAAAACAAAGCAGACATTGCTCAGAATAAAGCAGATATCGCTCAAAATAAAGCAGACATTGCTACCAACAAAGCAAATATCGAGAAAAACGCTAATGATATTGCTACCAACAAGCAAAACATCGATAAGCTGAATACCCGTGTAGACGGTGTTGAAAAGCTTGCTAAGCAGCATACCACTGTTACCGCAGGTGACAACATTGCTGTAACCGAAACCACCAATAAAGACGGTGGCAAGGAATACAAGGTTGCTTTGGACAAAGATATTAAGCTTGACAGCGTAACTGCTAATACCTTTACAGCTGGCCAAACTGTAATGAACAACGATGGTCTGAAGGTTGGCAAAGACGTAAGCGTAACTGCAACTGCTGTAACCGCAGGCAAGACCTCCATCAGCGATGAAGGCGTAAAAGTTGGCGACAAGACCTATATCAGCGCTGACGGCCTGAACGCAAATGACCAAAAGATTACCAATGTAAAAGCAGGTGACATCAGCGAAACCTCTAAGGACGCTGTAAACGGCAGCCAACTGTATAAGACCAATCAAGAAGTTGTTAACAACACCAACCGCATTAACAAGCTCGGCAGCCGTGTAAACAAGGTTGGCGCAGGTGCTGCAGCTCTGGCAGCACTGCATCCGATGGACTTTGATCCGGACGACAAACTGACCTTCTCCGCAGGCTATGGCAACTATGCAGGCGAAAACGCTGCGGCAATCGGCGCATACTATCGTCCTGACGAAAAGGTAATGTTCAGTGTTGCAGGTACCGTAGGCAATGGTGAAAACATGGTTAACGCAGGCGTATCCTTCGCTCTGGACCGCACCAACCATGTAAGCAACAGCCGTACCGCTCTGGCTCGTGAGGTTATCGACCTCCGCGGTCAACTGGCAGTAATGGGCGCTAAGATGGCTAAGATGGAAAAAGCATTCGGTATGCTGGATGAAACCAAGACCAAACTCTTCCCGGATGTTCCGGCTAACCACTGGGCATATGAATACATCGCTAAGCTGGCAGGCAACGGCTACATCGAAGGCTATCCTGACGGCAACTTCGGCGGTGACCGCCTGATGACTCGTTATGAATTTGCTGCAATGCTCTATCGTGCAATCGAAAACGGCGCAGCTCTGGAAGAAAAGATCATCAAAGAATTTGAGCCTGAATTGGGCCGCATCCGTGTAGACCGCATCAGCGGCGAAGACGGCGATCGCGATAAGATTGAACGTGTACGCGTAAACGATACTAAAGGCGAGCGCGACCATTACGGCAACAAGCTGGCAAAATAAATTGTCGGCAGTGACAAGTGAATAAAGCTCAGTAAACAGTAAAGGCGTTCTCCCGCAGGGGAGAACGCCTTTTGCAGTAATGAAATATGCCCTAAGTGTAATAGCATTTTCTACTTAACGAACTATCGTTTTTGAAACGTTTCTGTGCTATAATTACCTTAGTTGCATAGGTAGCCGCATTTTGGCGGAGCTTATGCCTGGTCATGCGGACCAGTGGCGCCTGTCGAGCTTTCGGCAGGCGCCTTTTCCTTTATGTCAGTCGCAATTGCCGGCTTATATATTTTTACTGCAAATTATGCTATAATCAAAGGAGGAAACATATGCAAAAGCAAATCTCTAATCTCGATAAGCTGACTCTGTCTAACGATTTTCTTTTCAAGCACGTTATGCTCAGAAAACGCATCTGCAAGCATATTCTGGAAGAGCTTTTACACACCAGAATTGCAGATATCACCTATCTTGAAGCAGAGCAGACTATTGATGTTTATCCTGACAGCCATGGTATTCGTTTGGATGTTAGAATTGCAGATACTGCCAATACTCATTACAATTTGGAAATGCAGGTAAAGAATCCTGTTAATCGTGCTACAGGAAAATTTCTGTTGCCTAAGCGTACCCGCTACTATCAGGCTATGCTTGATACGGATATGCTGCAAAAAGGTCAGGATTATGACGAATTATCTCCTACGTATATAATTTTCTTCTGTCTGTTTGATTTTTTTCAGGATTCTCAGCGTATTTATACCTTTAAGAAGCGTTGTCTGGAAAACATGAATATTGAATTGGCAGATGAAGCAGTTATTATGTTTCTCAATACCTTGGGAACCAAAGGTGATGTGTCACCGGACATTCAAAGTCTGTTTGACTACATCAACAGCAATACTATTAACAGTAATTTTACACGTGAGGTTGCTGACACGATTGTAGAAATTAAAAATGACAAGAAAGTGAGGGATGCCTATATGACTTACGAAATGCGTATGAAAGACCTGCGTGACGAAGCACATGCCGAAGGCAAAGCAGAAGGTCTTGCCGAAGGTAAGGCAGAAGAAAAGACTGCAACTGCAAAGCGTCTTTTAAGTATGGGATTATCTGTAGAGGATATTGCTAAGGCTACTTCACTTTCCGTTGAGCAGGTTGAAGCAATTAAGGCGGAATGAATTTGATAAAGATTTTTTTCTTACAGTAAAGGCGTTCTCCCGCAGGGGAGAACGCCTTTTTACATTGTAACGAAAGCAGTTAAGCTGTTATGGCATATGTTTTATAGATTACCTGCGGAGCTGGCACCTACCACTTTTCCGGAATTCCGGGGAAGTCGGCAATCGTCAGCATACAGCAGCTGCCGGTGGCCAGCAATGTATCTGCATCGGTATCATATACATGAATCTGCATAGTAATCAACTGGTCATTATGCGAAACAACCTCAGCCTGTGCTTCTACTATTGCACCGGAAGGAGCGCCCTTAATGAAATCTACGGTCATCGATACCGTAACCACGCGCTTGCCCATAGCGGCGCAGGCGATGCCGGTGGCATTATCCACCAGTGTTGTAAGCAAGCCTCCGTGCAACTTGCCGTTGAGGTTTGTGTGGATGGCAGGGTCGATGCGCAGGCCGACTGCAGCTTTGCCGCAGCTGATGCCGTGAACCTTTATGCCGCAGTGCTGCATAAAAGCGTTATGCGTGTAGATATCTTTTACGCTTCGGATAATTTCTTCCGGTTGCATAAATCATTCCTCCTTTAGACAGGCGTCCAGCGCTTGGGCAACGTCGTTGCATTGCTCAAGGCTTGCTACCCAATTTTGTAAACGTAATGCCTTTGCTTCACCGTAAACAGGTACGGCAAGGCTCATAAACTTGGCGCAGAGCTCATCCCAGGTCAGAGGATTTTCCGGATCTCCCTTAGGATAATCAACCTGCATTGTAAGAGTTTGTCCGTTATGCAGCTGAATTTCTACTCTGGAAGCCAGCTTGGAAGCATCTGCTGCATGAAGCTGTTCCATAGCCTCATCACGGATAATCTCGATGTGCTGCATTAAATCCGTAAGCTCCGGGTTATGGATACATTCCTCGGTGAACTGTGCAATGCCTACTTCGCCGAACTTCAGCATAGCAGCGGAGCAATATTGAATACTGAATTTGCCGCCGTAGGGAGTTTGCGGCTGAGGATTGTTGATCAGATAGTTGGTAATATCGTTGACGTACAGCTTAATTTTAGCGATATCCTTGGGCTGCAGGGAATGAGCCTTGCGCAGCTCCTGAATGGCGTAAAGTGCGGCATGGGCGTGCTTGCAGCAGGCGTAGGGCTTGAAGGAGTTGATGTCAATTTTCAGCTTGTCGGTGCTCATGCTTTCGGTAAGCTTTTCCAAATGCGGTTCTTTGACCATGGCACGGCAGAAGCCCTTTTCGCCTTCTAAAATTTCACTGGCGGCAGTAAAACCCTTCTGCGACAGATAAGCGCTGAGAACACCGCTGTAGGAAGCCTTGCCCGTGTGCAGCGGCTTGCTCATGGCACCCTCTTTTAAAAACTCCCACAGGCCTGCTGCCTGGGTACCGGCGCTGCCGTAGCACATCAGTGTCTGCTGTGCGTCAAGACCGAGAGCGTTGGCGGCAGCAGCACCGGCGGCGATGGTGCCTGCGGTACCGGTAGTATGCCAAAAGAAGTAGGATTCCGGGATAACCGCTTCGCCTACGCGCCCGCTTGCTTCGTAGCCTGCACAAATTGCTGCGATGAGCTGCTTACCGCTTTTGTGCTCCGCTTCGCAGACAGCCAGTGCGGGAGAAACAACAACGCAGGCCGGATGGATAATAGACGGGTTATGCAGGTCATCGAAATCCAGACTGTGGGAAGCAGCGCTGTTGATAAAGGCTGCGTTCAGGGCGCCGGCCTTTTTGGCAGGAAGGCTGCCGAAAATATTTGCCTGCGGTGCATCTCCCTGAAGAATAACATCATGGATGATGCGTACCGGTTTTTCCTGCGAACCGCGGACAGCAATTCCAAGCCAGTCCAGCAGACATTTTTTAGCCATTTCGATGCTGTGAGCAGAAAGCTTTTCGTAGCACAATTCTGCGGTAAATTTTGCTAATGCTTTAGTTGTCATTGTTAATACCTGCCTTTGCTTTAATTTTAACTATTGCCATGGTATTCGCCAAATGCAACGTAAACACCTGCCTTAGCCTTAAAACAAATTACCTCCCTGCTGGTATTCTCCGAAAACCTCGCGCAGTACGCCGCAGATTTCGCCTAAGGTTGCATAGGTTTTAACAGCATCAATCAGATAAGGCATAAGGTTAGCTTCACCCTTGGCAGCTTCCTTCAGAGCTTTCAGGGAAGCATCTACTGCGTGCTGGTCACGGTGAGCCTTCATTTCATTTACACGGGCAATCTGACGTTCCGCAACGCTTAAATCTGCCGTAATAACGTCATTTGTTTTGACAGCCTTATTGTCTGCAAATTTGTTGACACCGATGACTGTACGCTTGCCTTTTTCAATATCTGTCTGATATTCGTAGGCATGGGCGGCCATTTCACCTTGCATATAGCCTTGTTCGATAGCAGCAACCGCACCGCCCATGGCATCAATTTTTTGGATGTATTCATAAGCTTCTTTTTCGAATTTGTCAGTGAGTGCTTCAACATAATAGGAACCGGCCATGGGGTCGATAGTGTCGGCAACACCGCTTTCGTAAGCGATGAGCTGTTGGGTACGCAGTGCAAGAGTTGCACTTTCTTCCGTCGGGAGGGCAATGGCTTCGTCATACGCGCAGCAGGCCATCGACTGAATGCCTGCAAGTACAGCGGACATGGCCTGCCAGGTAATGCGGGCAACGTTGTTCAAAGGCTGCTGTGCTGTCAGCACGCTGCCTGCGGTATGAACGTGTACGCGCAGCATCTGTGCTTTGGGAACAGTGGCTCCGTAACGCTCTTTCATGATGCGTGCCCATAGGCGGCGGGCAGCGCGGAATTTGGCTATTTCAGAGAAGAAATTCAGGCCGGCGGTAAAAATCCAGCTGATACCGGGAGCAAAATCATCAACCTTTTGGCCTGCTTTGATTGCAGCATCAATATAGGCCATGGCATTAGCGAAGGCAAAAGCGATTTCCTGTACCTCGGAAGCACCTGCTTCGCGGATGTGATAAGCACCAACACTGATAGTATTCCATTTGGGGATATTCTGCGAGCAATAAGCAAAGGTATCTGTAATCAGGCGCATGGAAGGACGTGGCGGAAAGATATAGGTCCCACGGGCGATATATTCCTTGAGAATATCGTTTTGAATAGTGCCCTTCAGCTGCTCCGGCTTTACGCCCTGCTTTTCGGCAACAGCAACATACATTGCCAAAAGTACGGCTGCCGGACCGTTGATGGTCATCGAGGTGCTGACTTTGTCCAGCGGAATGCCCTCAAAAAGCTTTTCCATGTCAGCGAGAGAATCAATTGCTACGCCAACCTTGCCTACTTCACCTTCGGATAACGGTGCGTCACTGTCCAGACCGATTTGTGTAGGTAAATCCATAGCTACGGAAAGACCGGTTTGCCCTGCCTGCAGCAAATACTTGTAACGGGCATTGGTTTCTTCGGCAGTGGCAAAGCCTGCATAAGCACGCATAGTCCACAGGCGGCCTCTGTACATTGTTGGCTGCACGCCACGGGTGAAGGGATACTGACCGGGAAAGCCGAGTTTACTGTTATAATCAAATTTTTCATCGATATCTAAGGGTGTATATAAGCGCTTTTCGCTTAAATGCTGCCGTTCGGGGAATTTTGCGATTGCCTTGGCAACCTTGGCATCATAGGCATCTAAGCTAAGCTGTAAATCTTCTCGTGTAGTCATAATGATTTTCCTCCTTGGATTGCTCTTTCATCGTGCCTGTTTTTTCTAACGCTATGTGCATGTCGAAGGCATGTTCCAAATCAACAGGCTCATGGCCGTTTTTTCTTTGCGCCATTTTCAGGTAATCATAAAGCTGTTCCCTGAAATCGGGGTGGGCGCATTTTTCGATAATCAGCTTGGCCCGTTTTAGAGGACTCAGACCGCGGATATCGGCTACACCCTGCTCGGTAATAAAAACCATCGTATCATGTTCGGTATGATCTGCGTGTGAAACCATGGGAACTACGCTCGAGATATTACCGCCTTTGGCAGTTGACGGGGTGGAGAATATTGTCAGGTAACCGTTGCGCATATAATCTCCGCTGCCGCCGATACCATTCATCATACGGTTGCCCATAACATGGGTAGAATTTGCCTGACCGTAAATATCAAATTCAAGCGGTGTATTCATGGAGATAACGCCGAGGCGGCGGATGACCTCCGGATTATTGCTGATGTCGAGCGGGCGCAGAACAATGCGGTTACGGTAGAGCTCGGGATCTTCTTTATACATCTCCCAAACTGTCGGCGATGGGGTGAAGGCACAGCCGGAGGCTTGGGTAACTTTACCGCATTTTATCAGCTTAAAAACAGAATCTTGCAAAATCTCTGAGTACATAGTCAGATTATCAAATTTAGATTCTGCCAAACCCATTAATACAGCATTGGCTATGCTTCCTACGCCGGACTGCAACGGCAGCATTTGCTGCGGCAGACGGCCGTGGCGCTGCTCGTGCTCCAAAAAATCAACCAGGTTAGCGGCAATTTTTTTGCTTGCTTCATCAGGAGCGCTTAAATTGCGTACATGGTCGACAATGTCTGATTCGACGATGCAGGTAATTCTGTCAAGTCCGCAGCTTACATAAGGAGAACCGATGTGGTCGCCGACATGATAAATAGGGATTTCGGTGCGCTCAGGTGGTTTGCTGCAGATGTAAATATCATGCATTCCCTCCAGCGTCAGCGGGATAGATGTGTTGACCTCAACAATAATTTTTTTTGCATGCTTTACAAGCATAGGCGTGTTGCCGACACCAGAACCGAGAACAATGCTGCCGTCTGCATTAATAGCAGCGGCTTCAACGATTGCAACATCAACATCGCCATAAAAGCCGTAGTCGATTTGTTGGGCAAAGTGGCTTAAATGCTGATCAATATAGGTTACGCTGCCGGTGTTGATCTGGCGGCTGAGTGTTTTGTTGGAGGCTGCATAATAAGGCATGCGTCCGCTGATACCGCCGACTTCGGCAAGTGCTTCTTCGATTTCCGGTCCGACGGAAGCACCGCTCCAAATATTGATACGGCATTTTTTGCCGGCCTTGATGGCTTTAGCGAGAGCAAGTGTGGTTTTCTTAGGATAGCCAGAGGGGGTGAAGCCGCTGACACCGACATTCATACCGTCGGTAATCAGTGTGGCTGCTTCGTCCGCGCTGACTATTTTGTCAAATAGGCAGGGGGTGCGCAAACGTGTTGCATCCAGCATTTCAAAAACCTCTTTTCTTTTTTGGAAATTTCCTTATCTGCTTACAGTTTAAATCTATCAACATATAAAGTAAAATACGGAAAATACATTTTACATATAAAAAATGTATATACGTTAACTCGTTCTTTGATGCGGGAACAGGATAATCAATGATATATAGCTGTCTCTTATACACATCTCCGAGCCCACGAGACAGGCAGAAATCTC
>ENA-OYXC01000781-OYXC01000781.1-human-gut-metagenome-genome-assembly--contig:-NODE-781-length-11779-cov-6.026271_pt1 | contig 11779 bp, 13 predicted proteins | sample MGYA00244214_ERZ653415 | MGnify/ENA primary metagenome ERZ653415 (study PRJEB26926, sample SAMN06165016) | human gut metagenome | biome: ENVO:00009003; feature: ENVO:2100002; material: ENVO:00002003... | reverse complement strand
CTACACAAGGCTATTCGTCGGCAGCGTCAGATGTGTATAAGAGACAGCCGCCCGCACAGCGGAAGATCCGGCCATCCACCGCGCACCAGCCGGGGCAGGTGTAGACCAGACCGGTCTCCCCTGCTTCCAGCGCGGCGGCGGCCAGCACCGGCTTGAACACTGACCCCACCGCGTAGCTCTGGAAGGCCCGGTTCAGCATCGGGCTGTCCGCCGCGGTCAGGCTGGCAGCCGGATTCGCCGGGTCGTACCCCGGCACACTGACGCAGGCGCGGACTTCGGCGTTTGCGGCATCCAGCACCACGATGCAGCCGGTGGTCATCATCCGGCCCGCAACGGCTTCCGCCGCCCGCTGGACCGGCCGGGAAAGAGTCAGCTGGACCCCCACGGCCCCGCTGTCGGCTGGGGTGAGGACGGGCTCGGCCCGCAGCTTTCCCTGGGCGTTGACGGTGCAGAGCAGGGTATCCCCCGCCCCGCTGCCGGTGAGCAGATCATCAAAGGCGGCTTCCAGCCCGGCGGCACCATGGCCCTCGCCATCGAGATACCCCAGCAGCTGCACTGCCAGCGGGGCGGCAGAGCTTCGCCGTGCCGCTGGCCAGCAGGAAAGAGCCCATGGAGGCCGCCATGCCGACACAGATGGTGGAGACATCGCACTTGATATACCGCATGGTATCGTGGATGGCCATGCCCGCACTGATGGAGCCGCCGGGGCTGTTGATATACAGGCTGATGTCCTTATCCGGGTCCTGCCCTTCCAGATACAGCAGCTGCGCCACCACAAGGCTTGCGGTGGTATCGTTGACATCCTCGCTCAGCACGATGATGCGATCGTTCAGCAGACGAGAGAAAATATCGTAAGAACGCTCTCCGTGCGCCGACTGCTCGACAACGTAAGGAACAAAACTCATAAAGTTCGCCTCCTGAAAATGGTTTAAGTTTATTGGCAAAATTGACCGATACGGGTCCCCTGTAAAGTTCAGCCGTACCGGTCAATTTTAACAACCTTTGATAAAACGCCTGCGGCGCTTTACAGGGCCCGGCACTGATTACTCAGCGTCAGCAGCCTTCTCAGCCTCTGCGGGCTTCTCCACGATATTGGCGTGGCTCTTGATGAAGTCGATGGCCTTGGTGCGAGCCAGATCCTGCTTCAGATCCTCGAGGTTGATCAGCTCACGCACCTTGTCCTCTTCCATCTTGTACTGGTCAGCAATGCGCTTGATCTCGGCATTGATCTCGTCCTCGGAAGCCTCGATGTGCTCAGCAGCAGCAACAGCCTCCAGAGCCAGACCGATCTTGACCTGCTTCTCAGCCTGCGGCATGAAAGCGGCGCGGAACTGCTCCATGGACTGACCCATATACTTCAGGTAGTCCTCCAGACGCAGACCCTGCTGCTCCACACGGAAAGCAAAGTCGTTGACCATCTCGTCCATGCGGACATCGTACATAGCCTGAGGGATCTCGCCTTCCATGCTTTCGATGACCTGATCGACCAGAGCATTCTCGACAGCCAGATCATCCTGCTTGTCCAGCTGCTCCTGGTTGTTCTTGCGGATGGAAGCCTTGAACTCGTCCAGAGTGTCGTACTCGGAGCAGTCCTTTGCCAGCTCGTCATCCAGAGCGGGCAGCTCCTTGTACTTGACCTCATGCAGCTTGATCTTGAAGACAGCAGCCTTGCCAGCCAGCTCAGCAGCCTGATACTCGGTGGGGAAGGTGACGTTCACGTCGAACTCCTCGCCGGCAGAGTGACCAACGACCTGCTCCTCAAAGCCGGGGATGAAGCTGCCGCTGCCCAGAGTCAGGTTGTAGTGCTCAGCCTTGCCGCCCTCGAATGCGACGCCGTCCACAAAGCCCTCGAAGTCGATATCAGCGATATCGCCATTCTGAGCAGCGCCCTCACGGGTCAGCTCACGGGCGTTGCGCTCCTGCACACGCTTCAGCTCTGCGTCCACAGCCTCGTCGGTAACAGTATGGACAGTCTTTTCCACGGTCAGACCGTTGTAGCTGCCAACCTTGACCTCGGGCTTCACGGCGACCTTCACGGTCAGGGTAGCGCCCTCTGCCTCGCTGGCAGAATCCACGCTGACCTCAGGACGGCCCACGGGCTCCACACCGGCTTCCTTAGCGGCAGCCTCAAAAGCCTCCGGGAACAGCTCGTTGATGGCGTCGTAGGTAAAGACGTCTGCGCCGTACATCTTCTCGATCAGAGCCTTGGGAGCCTTGCCCTTGCGGAAGCCCTGCACAGGGTACTTCTTGCCCTCTTTTTTGAAAACATCGGCAACAGCCTTCTTGAAGGCCTCTGCGTCGATGGAGAACTGCAGTTCTGCCATGCTCTTCTCGAGCTTTTCACACTTGATGAGATTCATTTGTTTATCCTCCACTCAAATATTCTATTGCTCAGGGCAGGAAGTTTTTGCCCGGGGCAACCGCGCACCACGTCCTTGCTGTATGCACACGGAATGCGGGGACGCGCGCGCTCAATTGGGTGCAACAATCGCGTCAAAACTTATTATAGCACGCTCTGGACACAATTGCCATACCAAATTTTTAAATTTTGTCGTTTTTGCCCTTTTATACCGCCGTTAATTGATGCGGTAGGGGCAGAAACGCAGGCCGTCGGCACTTACCAGCTTGTACCGGATGCCGTCCACCTCGCCCTGTACGGCGAACCGGATGGCGTTGCCGTGCAGATGCCCGTAGAAGCAGGTCTTGATGCCGAACTCCTTCAGGGTGGCCACGATCTCCGGGGCGCTGGTGCCGGTGTAGACCGGCGGATAGTGCAGGAACACCAGCTTTTCCAGCCCGGGCTCCGCTGCCTGCAAGCTCATGCGCAGACGGCCGATCTCGCGGTTCATCACCTTTTCGTCGTGGGGCTCTCCCACATCGAACAGCCAGCCGCGGGTGCCGCAGATGGCGTACCCTTCCACGCTGTAAGAATTGTTATGCAGGATATGCAGGGTATCGAAGCCCTCGGCCTTGAGGTAGGCGTTCATCTTGTTGGCGGTGGACCACCAGTAATCGTGGTTGCCCTTCATGATGATCTTCTGTCCGGGCAGCTGCTGCAAAAAGGCGAAATCCTTGCGGGTATCGGTCAGGCGCATGGCCCAGCTGATATCCCCCGCCAGCACGATGGTGTCCTGCGGGGTGATGAGCTTGCGCCAGTTTTTTTCCAGCCGGTCCACATAATCGTTCCAGCCGGGGAAGATATCCATCGGCTTGGATGCGCCCAGAGAAAGATGGGGGTCGCCAAGCACAAAAAGTGCCATAGTCTGTTTACTCCTGTTCTGTCTGTCCGCAGAAGCTTATGCCTGATAGCCCAGCGCCACCTCAGCGATCTGTGCCGGGGCAATGACGGTATCAAAGCGCTCCGGCTTGCTGCGCAGAGCGGCAAGGCTTGCCGGTGCGGCGTGACCGGTGGCAGCCTCCAGCTGCTGCATGGCTTCAAAATCGTTTTCCGGGGCGGTTTTGCCCAGTGCGCTCAGCACGCTGCGGGGGAACTTGAAGGGCGATGCGGTGGAAAGCACCACCATGGGCACGCCCTGCCGCTTTTTCTGTGCAGCCACATGGAAGGCCACGGCGGTGTGGGTATCGCACAGGTAGCCGTCCTTTTCGTAGCGGGAACGGATCTCCCCTGCCACCTCGGCCTCGCTGCTCCAGCCGCAGGAGAAGGTCTCCTGAATAGCTGCCAGCGTCTCGGGACGGACGGTATAGCTGCCGGTTGCAGCCAGCTGCTGCATAAAGCCCGCCACCTCGGCATCGCTGCCGGTCACATGGTACAGCAGGCGCTCCAGATTGGAGGACACCAGAATGTCCATGCTGGGCGAGGTGGTCTTGAAGAACTCCCGCTTTGCGGTGTAAGTACCGGTGGTGAGGAAATCGGTCAGCACGTTGTTCTCGTTGGAAGCGCAGACCAGCTTGCCCACAGGCAGACCCATCTGCTTTGCGTAATAACCGGCGAGGATATCGCCAAAGTTGCCGGTGGGCACACAGAAGTCCACCTCGTCACCGAAGGTGATCTTGCCTGCCTTGAGCAGCTGGGCGTAGGCGGCAAAATAGTAGACGATCTGCGGCACAAGACGGCCCCAGTTGATGGAGTTTGCGCTGGAAAGACGGATGTTGCGCTGTTCCAGTTCGGCAGCGATGGCCTTATCGCCGAACACCTTCTTTACGCCGGTCTGGGCATCGTCGAAGTTGCCGCGCACAGCGTATACCGCCACATTAGCGCCCTCCTGCGTTGCCATCTGCAAACGCTGGATCTCGCTGGTGCCGCCGGTGGGGTAGAACACGGCGATCTCCACACCGGGGATATCATGGTAGCCGTCCAGTGCCGCCTTGCCGGTATCACCGCTGGTAGCCACAAGGATCAGGGTCTTTTCAGTGCGGCCCAGATTCTTTTTGGCCTCAACCAGCAGCTTGGGCATCAGCTGCAGGGCGTAATCCTTAAAGGCGCAGGTCGGGCCGTGCCACAGCTCTAGGGCATAGGTGTCCCCCTCCACCGGGGCAAGATAGCCTGCCTTGCCGCCAAAAGCAGCCCCGTAGGTGCTGCGGGTGGCCTCGGTCAGGAAGGCGGGGTCGTAATCGGTCAGGTACTCCCTCACAACGGCTGCTGCCAGCGCGGGGTAGTCCAGCCCGCACAGGGCTTTTACATCCACCTGCGGAAAACTTTCCGGCACAAACAGACCGCCCTCATCGGACAGCCCCTGTGCAATTGCCTGAGAAGAAGTTACTTTGCGGTTCTGATCTCTGGTACTGAAAAACTGCATGGTCATCGCTCCTTTTCGCCACGGAACGTGCCGGGCACGTTCCCGGTTTTACGGCAAAACCCTCGTTTTGCCGCATACTTCCCACCGGTGCCACGGTTCCTGCCTTAGGTCTCGCAGAGAAAGGCACCCTTTATAATATGTACCATCCAGCGCCCGCTGTCAAGAGGAACTACCTCTGCAACGTCAAAACGCACCGGTTCTTCGCTTTGGCCGGTCTGCTGCAAATACCCTTGTGCAGCGCAGATCAGCCGGTGCTGCTTGGCCGGGTCTACGGCGGCAGCGGGGCGCTGCAGCATCCCTTGGCTGCGGGTCTTTACCTCGCAGATGACGATGGTGCCGTCCGGCTCCCGCAGCACAAGATCCAGCTCTCCCATGCGGGTATGATAGTTATGCGCCAGCAGCTGCGCGCCCTGCTTCTGATACCAGCGGGCAGCGGCAGCCTCTCCCCTGCGGCCGGTCTCTGCGCGGTTCATTTGCTGCTCTCCGGCCAGTAGCCCTGCTTTTTAAGGAAGCTGCGGCGGTAGAACGGCTGAATGCCGTACTGCGCGATCAGCTCGTAATGCAGCTTTGTGGGGTAGCCCTTGTGCTTTGCCAGCTGATACTGCGGATACTGCTTGTCCAGCTCCAGCATATAGCGGTCACGACTGACCTTGGCCAGCACCGAGGCCGCGCCGATGCTGGCGCTGGTGGCATCGCCCTTGACCACCGGCTGTGCCGGGATCTGCAAGCCTGCGGGGGTACGGTTGCCATCCACCAGCACCAGATTGGGCACGATGTCCAGCTCTTCCACCGCCTGCTGCATCCCGCCCATGGTGGCGTTCAGGATGTTTTCCCGGTCGATGACCTCCGGCCCCACAAAGATGATGCGGTAGGCCAGCGCTTTTTCGCAGATCTCGTCAAACAGCGCCTCGCGCTTTTTTTCGGTCAGCTTTTTGGAATCGTTGATGCCGTACACCGGGTTTTCCGGGTCCAGAATGCAGGCCGCCACGCACACCGGGCCGCAAAGCGGGCCGCGCCCGGCCTCGTCCACACCGGCAAAGCAGCCGTACTGGCTGCGCACCTCGGCATCAAAGGCGTACAGCGGAGCGGAGATTTCCTCATCCGAGCGGCGTTTCATTCCTCGTCCTCCTCGGCAAAGTCGGCCAGATCATCCCGCTGCGGCGGGCGCTCCAGAGAGATGCGCCCCCACTTGCAGGCGCGGAACTCGTCCACCAGCATGATGGCGCAGCGCTCGGTATTCACCTCGCCGCCGCGCACCAGCAGCCCGCGCTTGCGGCCAATGGCTTCCAGTAGCTCATAGGGCGGAAGTGCCAGTGTTTCGGCATCCAGCTTGTAGCGCTGTGCCACAAGGTCGGGATAGTTGCGGCGCACCTCGTCCAGCAGGTTCATGGCCAGTTCTTCCACATCCAGAATATCATCCTTGATGGAGCCGATGAAGGCCAGATTGGAGGCAATGGTCTTGGAATCGAACTTTTTCCACAGCACGCCGGGCATATCCAGCAGGTCAAACTTTTCGGTGCTGACCCACTGCTTGCCCTTGGTCACGCCGGGGCGGTCTGCCGCCTTGGCGCGGGCAGAGCCTGCAAAGGTGTTGATAAAGGTGGATTTGCCCACGTTGGGGATACCGCACAGCATCACCTGCGTTTTGGCACCGCCCATGCCGCGGTTCTGGCGGCGCTCCAGCAGACCGGAAAGCTCCTTTTCAATGGCCACCTTCACGGCGTTTGCGCCGCCCTTCTGCTTGGCGCTGATGGCCACGCAGCCGGCATCTGCGGCGTGGAAGTAGCGGATCCACTCCTCGGTCACAGCCGGGTCGGCAAGGTCGGCTTTGTTCAGCGCATAGAGCTTGGGCTTGCGGTCGGTGATGCGCTCGATCTCCGGGTTCAGGCTGGAAAGCGGGATGCGCGCATCCAGCAGCACAAGGCTGGCATCAACATGCTGGATCTCCTGCTCCATCATACGCAGGGTCTTGGTCATGTGGCCCGGGAACCACTGAATATTGTACTGGTTTGCAAACCGGGTATCCATTTCGTTCATTTTACCACCCCAAAATCTGTAAAGGGCATAAAGCACAACAGTACCTTGCCCAGAATATCACGCTCGTCAATGCAGCCGACATAGGAGGAGCGGCTGTCCAGCGATTCATTGCGGTTATCCCCCATCACAAACAGGGTGCCCTCCGGCACTGTGAACGGGAACTGCACATCGTAGCCCAGATAGGTAGGGGCTGCAATGTAGTCCTCCTGCAAAAGTTCGCCGTTCACCGTGACCGTACCGGCATCGTAATCAATGCTGATGGTGTCGCCGCCCTTGGCAATGATCCGCTTGACCAGCGGCTTACCGTAGACGGTGTAGCTGTCCACGATGACCACATCGCCCCGCTGTGGGGTGTAGCCTGCCGCCCAGACGATAAGCTTATCGCCGTGGGTCAGGGTGGGCACCATAGAGCGTCCATCCACCTGAATGATGCGGAAGAAAAACGAAAAGATCAGTACCAGCACCAGCGCTGCGGAGATAAGCGCTTCGTACCATTCCAGCATGCCCTGCCCGCGTACAGCGGAGGGAGACTGCTGCTGTTTTTCCATAGCTTTGCCACCAGCCTTTCTTGATTTTATGATACACCCGGGCTTTGAAAAAGAAAAAAGGGACAACAAGTTGTCCCTTTTCTCCCGGTTTCAAATCGGGGATGATCAAATATCGCTCTTGACCTTGGCAGCCTTGCCCGTACGGCCACGCAGATAGAACAGCTTTGCGCGGCGGACCTTGCCCTTGCGGACAACAGTGACCTTCTCAACGAAGGGGCTGTTGACGGGGAAGACACGCTCGATGCCGACACCGTAAGCCACGCGGCGAACGGTGAAGGTCTCTGCAACGCCGCCGTGCTTCTTAGCGATGACAGTGCCCTCGAAGGCCTGAATGCGCTCACGGTCGCCGTCCTTGATACGAACATCAACGCGGACGGTATCGCCAACGTTGAACTGAGGCTTTTCAGCCTTGATGCTGCCTTCAGAAATAATCTTCAGTGCGTCCATTTTTGAATCCTCCATTTGTTTTTAGACGTTCATGCACGGCATAGCCGTCAGAGGACCGCCCGTTTAATGATAAATACTTGTCATTAACCCCGCTGTGGTCTCAGCGGACACTAACGCCCTAATAGGATAGCACAAAACCGGCTTGAATGCAAGCAATTTAGCGAAAAATCTTGCAAAAATTTTCTGTTTTGCCTGATAGACGGACTTTTGCGCAGCTTTAGACAAACAGCTGCCGGTCTGCCGTCAAAAACTTGGTGCGCAGAATGTTGGCACTTGCGGCGGGCAGGCCGAACTTTTCTTCCAGAAAACCGGTGAGCAGCGAGGGGTTCAGGTTCAGCTCCTGCGCAGCGGGCAGGCACAGTTCCAGCTGCACGGTGTCTCCCAGTACAGTATAGCTAAGCTGCGGGATATGCTCTTTAAGGTTCACGATCTTTTTGCCGCGCTTGCTGTGCTTTTCCACGGGGGCTGTCTCCAGCGCATTATACTGCTCCAGCACCGCAGCGGCAGCCGCCGGGTAGCTGATGCGGTAGCAGGCAAAGGCGATGCTGTCCGCCTTCATTTCCACCGGAGCCACCCGGGTAACATGGATACCGGCGGGCATAATGGCGTTGAGGGCGGTCCGCCACTGGGCAAAATCCGGGGCTTCCGCCTCGGTCTTAACGTCCACGCACTCGCACTCGCTCTCCTGTCCCAGCGAGAGCGGGCAGGCAAAGGTCATGTAGATATGGGGGTTGAAACCCAGCGTATGCCACACCGGCAGACCGCTGCGCTTGAGCACCCGCTGCATCACCCGCTGCAGGTCCAGCAGGGAGATATAGGAGGCTTCATTTTTCTTTTCAAACGAGATTCTGACTGTAATCAAAGCAGGGACCTCCTAACAGATGGTTGGCACCGCAGGCGTTGCAGGCACGGTTGCAGGGCGGGGTGGTCTGGGCGGCCAGAGCCTTGTTGTACTCCCGCACCAGATACTCGTGGGTGATGCCGTAGTCCATGTGAGACCACGGGGTCACCTCGTCCAGCGCGATGGGGCGCTGGCAGTAGAAGGCGGGGTCGATGCCCAGGTCTGCAAAGGTCTGCATCCAGGTATCGTACTTGAAGCACTCTTCCCAGCCGTCGAAGTAGCAGCCGCGCTTATAAGCCTCCACGATGACCGGGGCAAGGCGGCGGTCGCCCTTGGCGAACACGCCCTCGAGGAAGCTGGTGGTGCTGTCGTGGTAGTTCACCTTGATCTTGCGGCTGTGCACGCTTTCCAACAGGTGCTTCTGCTTGGCCTGCAGGGTCTCGGCGGTATCCATGGGCACGAACTGGAAGGGGGTGTGGGGCTTGGGCACAAAGCAGGCGCAGCTAATGGTCACCTGCACGCCGCGTCCCTTGGCGTGGTTCGTGTTCTTGTAATAGAGGTCTACCACCCTTTGGGCGGTCTCGGCAATACCCTCGATATCCTCCATGGTCTCGGTGGGCAGGCCCATCATGAAGTAGAGCTTGACCGAGGTGTAGCCTGCATTGAAAGCGATGGTACAGGTCTTTTCGATCTCGTCCCAGGTGACGTTTTTGTTGATGACATTGCGCAGACGCTGGGTGCCGGCCTCGGCGGCAAAGGTCAGGCCGCTCTTGCGCACCTTGGTGGTCTTTTCAATGAGGCTCTGGGAGAAGTTGTCCACACGCAGGGAGGGCAGCGACAGGCTGACGTGCTCCTTGGGTGCCCACTCGTTCAGATCGTCCAGCAGCTCTTCCAGCTGACCGTGGTCAGAGGTGGAAAGGCTGGAAAGGCTCAGTTCTTCATAGCCGGTGTTGGCGCACAGCTCCTGCGCCGCCCTGTTCAGAAGGCCCGCGTCACGCTGGCGCATGGGGCGGTACAAGAAGCCTGCCTGACAAAACCGGCAGCCGCGCACACAGCCGCGCAGCACCTCGATGCTGGCGCGGTCCTGAATGGCGCCCACCATGGGCACCACAAAGTTTGTGGGCGGGGCAAACTGGTTCAGATCCTTGATGATGGCTTTGGTGATGCGTGCGGGGATGCCCGGCTCGTTGGGGGTGATGGCCTTCACTCTGCCATCCTCGTGGTAGGTGACATCGTAGAAAGCCGGGATGTACACGCCCGGGATCTTTGCAATGTTGAGCAGCAGCTGCTTTTTGGAGATGCCCTCTTTTTTGGCCTTTTCGATCTCGGCGCAGATGGCGGGCAGCTGGTTTTCGCCCTCACCCAGCTGGATGACATCAAAGAAATCCGCAATAGGCTCCGCGTTGCAGGCGCAGGGGCCGCCCGCAACGATCAGCGGCCAGCGGTCATCACGGTCTTTGGCGTAGAACGGGATACCTGCCAAGTCCAGCATGGCAAGGATATTGGTATAGGAAAGCTCGTACTGCAAAGTAAAGCCCACAGCATCAAAGGCCGTGAGAGGGTCCTTGCTCTCCATGGTGTACAGCGGCAGCTGCAGGCGCTCCATCTCTGCCTTCATATCCAGCCAGGGCATAAAGGCGCGCTCACACCACCAGTTTTCGTGGCTGTTGAGCAGCTCGTACAGGATCTTTTCGCCCAGAAAGGACATTCCCACCTCGTAGGTATCCGGGAAGCAGAAGGCAAAGCGCACATCCACCTTGTCCTTTTCTTTATAGATACTGCCGGGCTCGCCGCCGGTATAGCGGCCGGGCTTCTGCACCCGTCCCAGCGCTTCTTTCAGTTTGGGATCAAACATCGGGTCCTCCATAAACAATCCGTTTTTTGCGTTCTTTTTATTTTACCCCAAATGTGCCGGTTTTGCAATCGTTTCCGGCGGGTTGTGTGCACTTTCCGTATTTTTGCCGCCAGAGCGCCCCTGCATACGCCGCCATCTGTGCACCATCCAGCGGCGGGATTGGCAAAAGGTTGAACAGCCCCGTCAGCAGATTTGCCGCCCAGAACGCGCTGCCGCGGATGGTAGCAGCTTGCGCAAGACGCACCGCCCATACCCCGGCAAGGGCAAAATTGACCGCAGGCCCGGCGACGGCAAGCACGAACCGCTGGCGCGGGGACAGCCTCTCCCCTGCCGTGCGCATACAAAAGCCGGTCATGGTCACCTCAATGACCGGCAAATGCCTTTGCTGGATGCAGTAGACGAGGATGTGCCCCAGTTCGTGCAAAACAGCCGCCAGCAGCCCCAGACGCAGAAAACCACTGGCATCAAAATACAGCAACAGGTACACCATACCGCACAGCAGTACCGGGTCCCGGAATATAAGCTTCCCTGCCCGCACCCGGTTCATGGAGCGGTCTCCAGCAGGGCGGCGGGGTCGCAGGCAGCGCCCTGCTGCCACAGTTCCAGATGCAGGTGCGCACCGGTGGCGCGCCCTGTCTGCCCCACTGTGCCCAGCGTCTGCCCGGCCTGTACCACCTCTCCCGGGCGGACATAGAGGTATTGCAGGTGCGCGTAGCGGGTCTCGCAGCCATCCGGGTGCAGGATGCGCAGATGGTTGCCGTAGCTTGGGCTGTATGCCGCCGCAGTCACCACACCATCCTGCACTGCCCGCACCGCTGTACCCGCCGCACAGGCAAGGTCGAGCCCCTGATGAAACGCAGCTTTGCCGGTAAAGGGGTCGATCCGCTTGCCATAGACATCCGAGATGCGCCACACCGCAGTATCCAGCGGAAAACAGTACTTTTTCGTATTCCGCGCGGCCTGCACCGGTAGTGCAGCCAGCAGGCAGAGTGCCAGCCCTGCCAGCACCAGCGCCACAACGCCCCACCGCCGTCTGCGTATTTTTGCTGCCTGTCCGCTCCGTTTTGCCCGCATACACCGCCCTCCTATCCCGAAAAGTGTATGCACAAGCAACGGGCGGGAGAACATAAACAAAAAAAACAGAGCCGCCGCACAAATTTCTGCGCAGCAGCTCTGGCTTTTGTTTATATGATTTTACAGATCAGCGCCGGAAAAAGCTCCCAATGCGTTCCAGCAGGCTCTTTTTCCTGTCTCTTATACACATCTCCGAGCCCACGAGACAGGCAGAAATCTC
>ENA-OYXC01000777-OYXC01000777.1-human-gut-metagenome-genome-assembly--contig:-NODE-777-length-11827-cov-5.448777_pt1 | contig 11827 bp, 9 predicted proteins | sample MGYA00244214_ERZ653415 | MGnify/ENA primary metagenome ERZ653415 (study PRJEB26926, sample SAMN06165016) | human gut metagenome | biome: ENVO:00009003; feature: ENVO:2100002; material: ENVO:00002003... | reverse complement strand
TCTACACAAGGCTATTCGTCGGCAGCGTCAGATGTGTATAAGAGACAGATAGTATGCAAAAGATAGAATATAAAAGTCGATATTTAAAACATATTGACAATGAAATAATATTCTGTTATATCAGTGTTGGCAAAAGAGTAAAATACAGAAAGGAAATAACAATCTATGTCTTCACAAAAAACTACAACGAAAAAGAAATTGGAAAATATGCATCTGCGGGAAAGGATAAACTATGGATACAATAAAGTCATTATGATGATGTTGATTTCGGGGCTTTTTTCTATTGTGGTCATAGGTGTGTTATTTGCCAATATGGTACATTACGTAAAAAATGTTGCTGCAGCAGATGAGGCGGTAAAAATCTGTAGGATAAATGTCAATGCATCGGCAAGAAATATCAGAGAAATGGCATTGAATGATGATACATCCTCTTATGATGGTTATGAGCAGACTGTAAAAAAAATGCTTACAGAAGTTGATTCCGAACTGAAAATTTTAAAGAAAACCGGAACCATTTCCAAAGAGAACTATTATCTGGCATTTTTTAAATCCAACCTATTCTGTCGTATGGTATTATACAAACAGTACTGTACTGATGCTATCGATTTTTCTACCAGTAACACCTATAAGGCGTATCCAATTTCTTCCGCTTACGTTGAGCAAAATGGGGGAAACAGCTGTTCCCTCTCCCTCACAGAAGCGAAGCAGATTACTGAAAAATATATGCAGACACTGAAGATTACTGATTATACAATTGTGCAAACACTGGATGCTATACGACATCCCCAACATTATACGATCAATGCCTCCTTTGCCGTAGAACCTCCGGCAGAAGAAACAGAACCTGCCACAGACTCCTATCTGTTCTATGCCAGCCGAAGCCTGAATAATCTTTCTACCTTATATACATCTGAAACATTTTCAACAACCCTGACGGATTATTCCAATGCCGAATATGACGCCAATGGTGGTTTTATATTCTCCGCGGACGAATCCAATACATTTTACGGTTTTGAATCTCTGACCGCCAGCATAGACAGCAACGGGCTTTCCTACCTGATCTGGAACAATCCAATGCAGGTAGACACCATAGAAGCAAAAACTTCTCCAACCCTGTCATTTGATCAGATTGATGCCATTGCAAAGGCACAGATTGATTTCATGAGCATATGGAACAGCAGTCCTTTCGATCCCCTTTCCATAGCTGATTGCGAATACACGGTAACGAGTATCGAGTATGGTCTGATCCGGATTTCTGATTCCAAGCACAAATCCTACTCGCTCGTTCCTGCATGGTTTTACATGCTTAAACCGGATGAAGCCGGTATCCTTTACAAATCCAGTTATGCAATTATCAATGCGATTGATGGCAGCATCTATAACCCATTTATTGGCACACTGGAACCAACAGACAACAGTCAGACAGAGAAATGACAGACAATCATACAAAAATCCGAAACAGGCTCACAGCTATATGGCAGATTATAATCATGAAAAAGGGATTGCATATGCAATCCCTTTTGTAGTGTGTGTGATTTTAAGTTTATTTACTAATTTGTTGTTATTACTTTCTAAGACCAAGCTGCTCGATAAGTGTTCTGTAACGCTCGATATCCTTGCTCTTAAGGTATGCGAGAAGGTTTCTTCTCTGACCAACCATCTTAAGAAGACCTCTTCTTGAGTGGTGATCCTTTGGATGTACCTTGAAGTGCTCATTCAGGTCGTTGATTCTTGCTGTAAGGAGTGCAACCTGCACTTCTGGTGAACCTGTATCACCTGCTGTACGAGCATACTTCTCAATGATCTCTTTCTTCTGATCTGCTGTAATCATGCTTTTTTCCTCCATTTTCTTATTTTGTCCAGTCGCTGAGTTATGGTCGGAGTGATCCTATAACCAAGTGACGGCATTTGATATCTTACCACAAGACCTTCATCTTGTAAAGCACTATTTTACTTATAAGTTCCACCCTTGATATAGCCCTCGGCTTTCTCGCTTCCATGTGTGAATTTGTAGCCGATTCCTAACCATTCACTGTTGGTTTTACCAAAATATCGAAGTGGATCTGTCCAATTGTTATCTGCATTCTGTGGATCGAAGTTGTACCAGATTCCGTTGATCTTGATGACACACCAGTAATGCTCACCATACGAGTTATCTGCACGTAATGTCTCGCCTCCGACACGATACGCCTCAAAGCCGAGTGCTCTTGCAAATACAACCATCGCCGAACCATAATTGATACAGGTTCCGTAACGTTGCCCATTCACGCCGCAAATAATTGTCTTTGCAAAGCTGACAACCTGTCGATCCCGATTATTAGAATACGAAACATTAGTGTTGTTCCATGATCCTGTGAAGCCATCATACTTATAAAATGAATTATCTATAATCCACTTATAACATGCCAGAAGCTTGTCATAATTATCCATTTCAGGCTTTACGACCTGTGCCAATACTTCCTGCACTTTTGTATCAATTGCCGTATCTCTGGTTATGGTTGGAACCAGCACAGCCTCGCTCAGAACCTTGCGCAGATTCTCGCTGGTCGCCTTGTCGTTTGCTTCCTTCTCAGCTTCTTCCTGCCGTTTTCTTTCTTCTTCCTTTTCCTTCTCGATCTGCTTTGCAATCGCAGCATCGACATACGGATATCTCGTCTCGCCCGGTGCAGTCTCGCCCTTTTCTACGAGCACGATCTCGATCGCCTCCAGACGCTTTGCAAGCCCCGACGTTCCGGAAGCCTCTCCGTTACATGCCCAGTCAAGCCATCCATACGTCTGGCTATGTACACGATAATACACATCGAACTTCTCTGCCATCTCTCCGGTCAGCTTGATCTTGATCGCTTCGAGACGCTTCGCCTGTCCGGATGTACCTGCCTGCATATCATTCGTTACCCAGTCCATCCAGCCGTAGGTCTGGCAATGAACGGAATAGGTAATACCACCTGTACAGCTTGTATTTGGCACATCAATCTTAATTGCCTCCAGACGTTTGCCCTCACCGGTTGTTCCAGACTGCTTACCATCTACTACATAATCCAGCCATCCATGTGTCTGTACATGTGTCGTATACTTGAGGTCTGCATCATCGGCGCCATTTTTACGAACGAGCTTGATCTGGATTGCTTCAAGACGCTTCGCCTGTCCGGTCGTTCCACACTCAGTACCATTCTTTACCCAGTCTGTCCAGCCGTAAGTCTGTCTGTGTACACGATATACAACGTCATACACCTCAGCAAGCTGTCCGGTCAGACGGATCTTGATTGCTTCGAGACGTTTTGCCTCTCCGGTCGTTCCACATTCCTCGCTGTCCTTCTTTGTTCCGATGCTCCAACCATAGGTCTGCACATGTGTCTCGTATTCCACGCTACCGGAAAGCTCGGACTTCACCCAGATCTTGATAGACTCCAGACGTTTCGCCTGTCCAGATGTACCGGTTACCTCGCCGTTTTTAGCAACGCCAAGTCCCCAGCCATACGTCTGACAATGTACTGCATAATAAATATCTGCATCTGTACTTGCCGCTTTCGCTGTGCCTGCTGTATTCCCTATCTGTACCAGTCCAAGCACCATCACACATATCAGTATTCTCGCTAAAATCTTTTTCATCTGCTATTCCTCTTCTTTGTTTTGTAACAATTTTGTAACATTATCGCACATGTATAGGAAAAAATCAACAGGCTCTTCCTATTTTTCACAAAAAGATGTATAATCCCTTCAAATGTATATACAATATGAAAGGATTATATTACCATGGCTGGTTCAATATACGGAAAATTATTTACAGTCACTACATGGGGTGAATCACACGGCAAAGGACTCGGCGTTGTCATCGACGGCTGTCCGGCTGGGATTGCGCTTTCTGAGGAGGATATCCAGATCTATCTCGATCGCAGAAAGCCAGGTCAGAACGAATTTACGACCAAGCGAAATGAAAGCGACAAGGTCTCTATCTTGTCCGGCGTCTTTGAAGGAAAAACAACCGGAACGCCGATCTCCCTCGTTGTCATGAATGAAGATCAGAAATCAAAAGATTACGGTTCGATTGCAGAAAGCTATCGTCCGGGGCATGCGGACTACTGCTTTGATGAGAAGTATGGATTCCGCGACTACCGGGGCGGCGGTCGTTCTTCCGGCCGGGAGACAATCGGCAGAGTTGCCGCAGGCGCGGTCGCTGCCAAGGTCTTAAAAGAGCTCGGTATTACCCTTACTGCATACACACGTGCGATCGGAACGATCAAGGTTGCAGACGATGCGATCGATCTTAATATGGTCAATCAGAATCCACTCTATATGCCAAACAACACCTGTGCAGCAGATGCAGCTGCTTATCTCAATGAAATGATGGAAAAAAAGGATTCGGTTGGCTCTATGGTGGAATGTATCATAACCGGTGTTCCTGTCGGTGTTGGCGAACCAGTATTTGACAAGCTTGATGCGAAGCTGGCACAAGCAGTCATGTCGATCGGCGCTGTCAAGGCAATCGAAATCGGAGATGGTACTGCTGTTGTCTCATCCATCGGCTCTGATAACAACGACAACTTCTATATGGATGGCGACACTGTCAAAAAGCGCACCAACCACTCTGGCGGCACACTAGGTGGCATGAGTGACGGCAGTCCGATTCTCATTCGTGCTTCTTTCAAGCCAACACCTTCGATCTTTCAGGCGCAGGATACTGTCACACGGGCACACGAAGAAATTGTAATGGAGATCAAGGGACGTCACGATCCGATCATCGGTCCACGTGCAGTCGTTGTCGTTGAATCCATGTGTGCGATTACCGTATTGGATCTGCTGATGCAGAATGCAACCGCAAAGCTGGACAATCTGAAAAGGATTTATCGTTCATAATATATAGGAAAAGGATTTAGTAGAATGGTTTTTTCAAGTATTGAATTTATGTTCCGCTTTTTACCAATCTTTCTGATTGTGTATTTTGCAGCGGCACCGAAATACAGAAATATAATATTGCTGATCGGCAGCTTAATCTTCTACGGCGTTGGAGAGCCTTCGTATATTATCCTGATGATTCTCTCCATCCTCGTCAATCATTTTGCAGCCGTCAACATCTACACCGCATGGAAACGCGAGGATGACACGCAGGCATCCACAGAGACAAACCGAAAGGTCTGGCTTATTGCTGCCATGGTCTTTAATTTCGGAATGTTATTTGTATTTAAGTACCTGAACTTTTTTATCGGCATCATCAATGGAATTGCAGGTACAACCGTATTAAAGCTTGTGTCACTTACCCTACCGCTTGGAATCAGCTTCTACACTTTTCAGGCTGCTTCCTATGTGATTGACATCTACCGCAGGAAATATGAGATTGCAAACGGACTACTGGATTTTGCAACGTATCTTTGCATGTTTCCTCAGTTAATTGCGGGACCAATCGTCAGCTTCTCAGAAGTCAAAGATGATCTGCACAAGCAGCGCAAGATCAGTCTGCCAAAGATTGAATGGGGCACGACGATCTTTGTACTTGGACTTGCTTACAAGGTACTGCTGGCGAACAAGATAGCTTCCCTCTGGAATACGGTTATGACGGCTGGCGTTATGGGGATTCATCCACTGACCGCATGGCTTGGTTCATGGGGATTTTCGATGCAGCTCTTCTTCGACTTCTTCGGATATTCCCTGATGGCGATTGGACTTGGACGTATCCTTGGATTCAAATTCCCGACAAACTTCAAGAACCCATACTGTGCCACTTCCTCCACGGATTTCTGGCGCAGATGGCATATCACACTCAGCAGATGGTTCCGGGAATATGTCTATATCCCACTGGGTGGAAACCGCAAAGGGCAGAAACGTATGATTCTCAATACATTTATCGTGTGGTTACTCACCGGCCTGTGGCATGGCGCGGACTGGAACTTTATTATATGGGGCATGTTCTTCTTCGTGCTGCTGACCGTCGAGAAGTTATTTTTATTGGACAAGCTGGAACGGCATGCGATCTTATCCCATATTTATATGCTGATCGTGATTCCGGTTTCCTGGACAATCTTCAACATTTCCGATCTGCCAACGCTCGGAAATTATATCAAGCGGTTATTTTTCCTTCCAGTCAAGGGATCGGTCAAAATCGATACCTTCCCGAAGTTTCTGGAATTGTTCGGTACCTACTGGTGGCTGCTCGCAATCTGCGCCATCTGCTGTACGCCGATTCCAATCCGCCTGTTAAAGCGGTTTTACAAGACATGGGTATGTAAGATTCTTATGCTGGCACTCTTCTGGCTTTCGGTTTATCAGATTGCCTCCGGTGCAAATAACCCATTCCTGTATTTCCGGTTCTGACGACTTTGGAATCTGATTTTCCCAAAATCATATATACAGGAACCGGACTATAGATGAAATAAGGATGATGATTATGAATAATAACAAAAAGCGAAGACAACCGAAAACAATTTGGGATTTCCTGCGGGAATGTCCGCTTGTATCCCTGATCCTGCTTTCCGTCATCGGCTATACTTTATATGCCCTTGTCGGTGCTATGGGTGGCGAATACAAGCTGCGGATTTCCAAGGATCATACGCTCTTTATGTCTGCCATGATTAAAGAAGATCCATTTGTGAAAAAAGATGACACAAAGAAACCTTCCGATGACACGACGGCAACCGGTACAGACGCAGATTCCAATCCTATTCCTGCCGCGACATCAACCGATGCACCGGCGACCTCTTCGGATGCAGTCAGCACCGATGGAAGCGAACCGATTCCAACGACCTATATCACAGTTCCAATGCGTAAGGCACGCTCTGCTTATTACGACGATAATGACCGTGTGGCACAGACAACCAACTACGATTATATCACTGTAAATACTGACTACTTTAACGATGCAGCCTTTATCGGGGATTCCCGTATTGAGGGACTACATGACTATGGTACGCTCCGCACCAAAACAACGGCTGATTTCTACTACAAAGATGGTGTTTCCATCTGGGATCTGATGGATAAAACAATGGCAAACGGCGAAACAATTCCAAATGTGCTTGCCACAAAACAGTACAAAAAAATCTTCCTCATGTGTGGTGTCAACGAGCTCGGAAGCGGCTACGCCAAGGATTATCAGGCGCAGTACAAGAAAGTATTAGATCAGATTCAGGAATTACAGCCAGACGCTGTAATCTTCGTCATGGGTATGATGCATGTTACACAGAGCTACGCAGATAACTCAGATGTGTACAACAACGACAATGTGGATTGCAGAAATGCTCTGGTTGCAGAATACGCAGACGGACAGCGTATCTTCTACCTTGATATGAACACCTGCGTCTGTGACATGGACGGCGATGTTCCAATGGGTGTTAAAGCCGATTATTCCAACGATGGTATCCATCTACAGGCACAATACTATTCCCTGTGGGAGGCATACCTGTTGAAACATGGTGTCAGTGACAGCGTATTTACAAACCTGCAAAACAAGTAGTAACTCATTATAGATTATAAATGCTGTATTGTCAGATGCAACAGCGCAAGAAAACCTCATTACCAGATATTTCTTCTCTGATAATGAGGTTTTATCTTTTTATTTCATCTATGAAATTTTATCTTTCTATTTTGATTTCATTTTTATATGGCTTTCACGCCATCTTTGCACGTGGATGTGCTTTCTCATATTCTTCCTTCAACTTGCTCTGTCTGCTGCGCAGATAAATCTGCGTGGTCGAAATATCCGAATGTCCAAGCATCTCCTGTACCGCCTTCAAATCGGCACCATTTGATACCAGATGTGATGCAAAGGAATGACGGATCATATGCGGTGTGATATCCTTGTCGATACCAGCCTTTGCTGCATATGCCTTGATCAGTTTCCAGAAGCCCTGTCTCGTCATCGGCTGTCCCTTCATATTCGTAAAGAGGAACATACTTCCATGACTGATGGATTCCCGTACCGACTTGATATAGTTCTCCAGTGCCATCTTCGCTACATTCTCGATTGGAATGACACGCTCCTTCGATACATCCCGGCATAAAATATAATTCATCGTCAGATTTACATCTGTGATCTTTAAATTTATAAGTTCTGATACACGCATGCCAGTCGCATACAGAAGCTCCAGCATTGCCTTGTCCCGGATTTCCTTTGGTGTCAGGCGTGATGGCTGATCTAAGAGCAGATTGATTTCCTCAATAGAAAGCGTCTCAGGTGCTTTCTTCTCGATCTTTGGCGGCTTCAATGCATCCGCATAATCTTCTGTGATCTCCCCCTGCTTCAACAGATATAGAAAAAACGATTTCATACTTGCTATGCTTCTGGATATCGTCGCTGTGGACATGCCTTGACTTTCCATATCCAATACATACGAATTCAAATCCGTTCCCCGAAGGTCACGCACATCCGTACACTGTCTGTCCGCAAAAAAGCGGCTCATCTTCTTCAAATCTCTCCGATAGGATGCAATTGTATTCGCACTTGCATGCTTCACGCTATTCAAGTAATCAATGTAATTCTCAATCTGTGTTTCCATACCCAAAGTCCTTCCATTCCCTCGACAAAATGCAACCTTTTCCGACTGCTTTTCGCCTTTATCTATTACATTATAATTACTATTTCAGCTAAAATCAAACATAATTTTTTCACATTTTTTCAATATTTGTAACATTTTGTAACATTTCTACAATATGTTGAAATGCACGTTTTTACATACCTATATATTGGAGAAAATTTTTTAAAAAAATTTTTGAAAGAATACTCTCGGATAGAATTCCGACAAAAAACGTCAGAATTAGAATCATCGCCGCCATCCTCTTTTTATTCTTATCCTCTCCAACCTTGCGTGCCTCTGCCGCCAGATAATACAACATTCCAAGATAGATCAGATAATGCGGAAACAGGCATAACAGCAGAAACCATACACCCGAAAGTCCCAGATAAAACATCTGACAACTGATTACAAATCCAAATAAAAATAACAACGCACTCATCCCGATCGAGAAGACTGCCTTGGGCGGAAACACCTTATACAGCAGGTATACAACAGCCACCTGTTTCGTCCGCTGTAACAACACATAAAACAACGTCTGCTGCACGGATACCCCGGCTAACCGACTGCTGTCCGTAAATGGCAGTATAAACACCTGCAGATTCCGATCGCATCGCAGCACGATATTGGCTAATATACAACCTGCCAGCACCATGCACAGATAATAAAACACGCGGCTTTTCAGTTTTTCACTTTCATATGGCATTGCCTTATACTCCTACTGCATAAAAATTAGGGAATGATTGCTCACTCCCTAAAGCATATGTGCCTGTCTACTTAAATATTCCTCGACTCTTCTTATCATAATAAGCAAGAATCGCGACAATCGTCTTACTATCTACAATCTTACCCGAATAAATCATCTCGCGTGCTTCTTCCATAGGTACTCGAACAATCTCGATAAATTCCGTCGGATCTAAATGCCGCTTGCCTTTCTTCAGATTGCGTCCAATATAGACATCCGTCTTCTCATCAAAGGTTCCAACCGAAGAAATCATATTGCTCACATGATAGATATCCTGCGGAATCCATCCAGTCTCCTCCTCTGCTTCCCGTAACGCACATGTCTCACCGGATTCCCCGTGAAAACTATATCCACCTGCCGGAATCTCCAGATCCACTGCATCTAAGGAATTACGGTACTGACGCACCAGATATGTGTACTCTTCCTCGTCTACAAGCAGAATACCTGCTCCACCGCCAGATTTATGTTTAATCAGATCATATACAACCTCTCCACCATCCGGTGTCTCCAACACATCCTTATACAGCGCTACAATCTTCGCATCATATAATAATTCCAAGCTTTTTCTTTTAAATTCAACCATATTTATGTCCCTTCCTATCCACTCTATTCCGCATCGTCCATATAATCATAATAAATACATTTCATCATTCATAATTTGTTTCGCACGCGATTGCTTTATATCTCTATATATAATACAGGAAATAAACAAAAAAGGAAAGTATTGAAAACTTGTATTCTCAATACTTTCCACGAATTTCATTGATAACAAATAATTACTTTGCGTAATCGGTTACTCTCGACTCTCGGATCAAGTTTACCTTGATTGTGCCCGGATACTCAAGTTCTGATTCAATCTTCTTTGAGATATCCCGTGCGAGTAATACCATATCCGCATCTGTTACCTGCTCTGGAACTACCATTACTCGAATTTCTCGTCCCGCCTGAATAGCAAAAGTCTTATCAACACCCTTAAATCCATTGGCAATGTCTTCCAAGGACTTCAGACGTGTTGTATATGTCTCCAACGTCTCGCGTCTTGCACCTGGACGTGCAGCAGATATAGCATCTGCAGCCTGTACAATACATGCGATCAAACTCTGTGGTTCTACATCCCCGTGGTGTGCCTCAACAGCGTTGATAATCGTTGCCGACTCCTTGTACTTTCTACAAAGATCAACACCAATAGATACGTGAGAACCTTCCATACCTGCATCATGATCAATAGATTTTCCGATATCATGTAACAAACCTGCACGCTTTGCTACACGAACATCAAGCCCAAGCTCTCCGGCAAGCAAACCGGACAAATGAGCTACCTCAATAGAATGCTTCAATGCATTCTGTCCATAACTTGTTCTGAACTTCATCTTACCAAGAAGACGTATCAGTTCAGGATGTAAGCCATGTACACCGACTTCCAGGGTTGCAGCCTCTCCCTCTTCACGCATCATAGTCTCGACCTCTTTCTGAGCCTTCTCGACCATCTCTTCAATACGTGCCGGATGGATTCTTCCATCCACAATCAGCTTTTCAAGTGCGATTCTGGCTACTTCTCTACGAACCGGATCAAAACTTGAAAGCAAAACTGCTTCCGGTGTATCATCAATAATTAAATCAACACCTGTCATAGTCTCTAAAGTACGAATGTTTCGTCCTTCACGACCAATGATTCTTCCCTTCATCTCATCATTAGGCAGCTGTACTAAGGAAATCGTTGTCTCTGATACATGATCAACAGCACACTTCTGAATAGCTGTCACAACGTAATCCTTTGCCTTCTTATCTGCTTCTTCTTTTGCTCGTGTTTCTAATTCTTTGATCATGACTGCTGTTTCATGCTTTACTTCGTCTTCAACAGTCTTTAATAAGTATTCCTTTGCTTGTTCAGAGGTTAATCCGGAAATTCTTTCCAGTTCCTGAGTTCTTTTTGCTTCCAAATCTGAAACTTCCTGCTTCAGCTTCGTGAGTTCTGCCTCTTTACGTGATAATGAAGCTTCTTTCTTCTCTACGGCTTCGGTCTTCCGGTCGAGATTTTCCTCTCTGGAAAGAACACGCTTTTCCATGCGCTGAAGCTCATTCCGACGATCCTTGACTTCTTTGTCAATCTCATTCTTCGTCTTCATGGCTTCTTCCTTCGCCTCAAGAAGTGTCTCACGTTTCTTTGCCTCCGCAGCTTTCAGTGCTTCATCTATAATCTCTCTTGCTTTATCTTCTGCATTCCCACTGCCAACTGGTCTGCTAACTGCTTACCGGCGGCATCTGTCAAAACATAATCAACATCACAGGAATTGTCAAATCCACCCACTACAATGTAATTTTCTCCTGCATTACTAACCGGTTCCTCTTCGTAAGACACGGAACTGTTACCAAGCTGTTGCACCGGATATTCTTTCTGGTTTCCCTGAAATTCCTGATAACTTTTGATCTGATCATATTTTGACTGCGGAACCAGCATCTGATCATCCTGCAAGGTTACATTATCGTACTTACCCGGATACAGCTTCTGCAGCTCTGATAATGACATGACCGAATAGGAACTCGCAACCATTCCAAGCAGCTTTGATTGACTGCAGTAAATGGA
>ENA-OYXC01000762-OYXC01000762.1-human-gut-metagenome-genome-assembly--contig:-NODE-762-length-12015-cov-5.021656_pt1 | contig 12015 bp, 13 predicted proteins | sample MGYA00244214_ERZ653415 | MGnify/ENA primary metagenome ERZ653415 (study PRJEB26926, sample SAMN06165016) | human gut metagenome | biome: ENVO:00009003; feature: ENVO:2100002; material: ENVO:00002003... | reverse complement strand
CGAGATTTCTGCCTGTCTCGTGGGCTCGGAGATGTGTATAAGAGACAGGTTTCACAACATGTATGAATTCCTTCTTCTTTAGCGGCTAAGAGAAGTTCTCTTGAAAACTCAGGTTGAAGTAAAAGCTCACCTCCAGAAAGTGTTAGACCACCACCACTTTCTTCATAGAAGGCTTGATCTTGTAAAACAATTTTAAGCACTTCTTCCACAGATTTTTGTTCGCCTTGTGCACTTAATGCGTTTTTTGGACATTCATATACACATTTCTTACATCCACTACACTGACTATGGTTGATTTTGATGGATTTATCAATTATTTTCATAGCGCTTTTTGGACAGGCTTCAATGCAATGATGACAATTTATACATTTATTTTGATCCCAAAGAATTTGTGTTTGTATAAGCTGACTTTCTGGATTTGCACACCACTTACAACGAAGAGGACATCCCTTTAGAAAAACGGTAGTACGAATTCCCGGACCGTCATTTACACTGAAATTTTGAATGTTAAAAACAATTCCTGTTGTATTTCGATTTGTTGTTGTCATTTAAATTTCCTCATATAGAGTATAAACATTTCAAAGAAAAAAAGCAACAATTATAGTTATGAATGAAAGCAAAAAATATTTTAAATGAAATTAACGTTGACATAAAATGTGTGTAATGCTATTTTTAAATTGCGAATAAAAGAATATAAAGTTACGAATGAAATGTAATGGGAGGACGGATATGGAAAATGTAGAACATTTTGGAACATTGACAGAACGAATGAAAGAATTTCGAGAAGAAGTTTTAGATGAAAAGCCTTATATTGATGCACAACGTGCAATTTTAGCAACTCTTGCTTACAAAGAAAATTTAAATCAACCACGAGTGATGGTTCGAGCTAAAATGCTAGAAAAAGTTCTTGATAATATGAGTATATATATTGAAGACAAATCTCTTTTGGCAGGAAATCAGGCAACTAAGAATCGTAATGCTCCTATTTTTCCTGAGTATACTATGGAATTTGTTATGAATGAATTGGATCAGTTTGAGAAAAGGGATGGGGACGTATTCTATATCACTGAAAAGACCAAGGAACAGCTTAGAGAAATTGCGCCATTCTGGCAGAATAACAATTTGCGTGCAAGAGGAGAAGCTCTTCTTCCTGAAGAAGTCCATGTCTTTATGGAAACAGGTGTATTTGGAATGGAAGGCAAGTTAAATGCAGGAGATGCGCATTTGGCGGTGAACTATGAACGTATTTTGAAGGATGGATTAAGAGGATACGAAAAACGTGCAAAAGAATATAAAGCTACTCTTGATTTGACGGATCCTGAAAGTATAGATAAGTATTGTTTCTATAATGCAGTTCTTATAGTACTGGAAGCGGTGCGTAATTTTGCGAATCGTTACAGCGTTCTTGCAAAGGATTTGGCAGAAAAAGAAATGAATCAAGAAAGAAAAATTGAATTATTGGAGATTAGTAGAATTTGTTCAAAAGTTCCATATGAACCAGCAGAAACATTTCAAGAAGCGGTACAATCCGTATGGTTTATTCAATTGATTTTACAAATTGAATCCAATGGACATTCTTTGAGTTATGGCAGATTCGATCAATATATGTATCCATATTATGATCGAGATATAAAAAATGGCACTATTAAAGAATCTGAAGCCTTGGAATTGTTGACATGCTTGTGGATAAAGACACTTACAATCAATAAGGTTCGTTCTCAAGCACATACGCTAAGTTCGGCAGGTTCTCCTATGTATCAAAATGTAACGATTGCAGGTCAAACAACAGATAAAAAGGATGCAGTCAATGATTTGAGTTTTTTAGTTTTGAAATCTGTTGCACAGACAAGATTGACACAACCAAATTTAACTGTGCGCTATCACAAGAATATCAATAAACATTTTTTGGATGAATGTATAGAAGTTATGCGTTTAGGCTTTGGAATGCCAGCATTAAACAATGACGAAATTATAATTCCTTCATTTATGGACTGGCAAGTTAAAGAGGAGGATGCCTATAATTATAGTGCCATAGGCTGTGTAGTGTGATTTTCCCGTTGATTTGTTCCGTTCGTGATTTTAATTAGTTCCGTTCGGGAAATTTGATTAGTTCCGTTCGGACGATGGCAAATTCAACATTTAGTTCTCAATTCGGAGTATAGAAGGGAACAATGTATAAATCAAAACGTAGCCTCAAAGTATATGAGGCACCACTTGGTTTAAATAGTAAGCAGCAGATTCCGAGAATTCAGCTTCAGGGCCAGTGGCTAAAAGCACTTGGATATCATGTGGGTGATAAGATTGATGTTCAGTGTACTAATGACACGATCATCATCAATAAAGTGAAGACTATATAAAATAAGCGTCGGTCAATGAGTCGGCGCTTTTGTTTATAAAGTATTATTGTGCCTTACTGAATATCCAGTTATAATAGCAAATATAATAGCCAAGGAGGTTTATATATGAAAACAAAACAAATTTTAATGGCAGGAGCATTAGCTCTTAGTATGGTATTATCAGGTGGCATGTTGACTGGATGTTCTAATTCTTCAAACACAAAAGACACAAAGACATCCGAAGTTGCCAAGAAAAAAGAAGTAAAAACAATTGGTCAAAAGACAAAGGATTCAAAATCTTTGAAGATCACAAACAGCACTGGTAAGAAAATCACTGTATTTGAAACGAAGTCTAGTTCAGAAGAAAATTTCAGTGATAACTTATTGGAAAATGGGGATGTTGTTAAAAATAAAGAAGAACGTACTTTATACTATGTGGTAAAAGAAAGCGATAAACTGGATGTAAAGATTGGGTTACAGGATCAGGATAAAACATTTGTATTCAAAGATGTAGATACTACGGATACAAAGAAAGTGGATGTTTCTTTAAAAGAAGATAAAGTTAATCTGGATGTAACAAAAAAAGATGGCAGTACTGCCACATTGACGCCATCTGAAGATTCTGCGAAGACGGAAGATGAGAAAAAAGACGAAACTGAAGTAAAACAGGAAGAAAAGAAGGAAGAAACCGCAAAAGCCGATACTTCTAACAAATCAAATTCTTCAGAATCAAAGAAGAATAACACAGCTTCAACGAACTCAAGTTCAAACAGTTCTAAACCAGCCGAACATACACATAACTGGGTTGCACAGTACAAGACGGTAAATGTGCCTGAAAAAGGACATAACGAGCAGGTTTGGTGCAGGCTGCCTATGATGAACAGGTTCCAATCACAGAGATGAAAGCTCATTCTATTTGTAATCAATGTGGTGCTGATATTACTGGTTTTGCGACATCTCATAATGAACAACACTTATTAAATTATGAAGCAGGCGGATATCATACTGAGTGGAAAGAGGAAGTTACAGGATACAAGACTGTTCATCACGATGCGGTGTACGAAACAAGATACGTTGTGGATTCACCTGCAACCACAAAACAGGAATTGACTGGCTACAAGTGCAGTAGCTGTGGAAAAACGAAAGCTAACTAAATATAGATCAAAAGACAGAATATAGGAACTCAGATTGAGTACCTTTTCTGTCTTTCACACGCAATAAAACGGGGAGTACCCATACTATTGCACCAAAAGAAAGTAGTTATAAGAAAGGGTGGCGAAATAATCAGCACTTCAAACAATGAAAACATTATGCAAGGAATATTATAATTCTGAAATCGTACCGACATTATTTGAGTATGAATTTATAAAATAACCACTACTACCCCGGCTTATATAGTCGGGGTTATTTTTTTAAACTCGTCCAAACAGTCAATATTATACGTAGTATAATGATAATGTGAAAAAAGACAAGGAACAGAATCCATGTCTTTTTTTATTTATAGGGCGGCTAAATTCCATTTTCCTCCTTTCCCTACACGGTGTAGGTTTTTTATTTTTTTGGCCGTCCTATTTTTAATAAAACGAGGATACACAGAACATAAGAAAGGGGTAATTTTATGGCTGCTGGAAGAAAAGCAATTGATATATCAGAATGGCTTACCCCTGAAAATAAACTACGAATTCAGGGTTGGTGCCGTGATGGACTAATCGAAAAACAAATTTATAAAAATATGGGCATTGGGAAAAGCACGTTCTACAAGTGGAAAAACGAAAATGTAGAAATTGCGGAACTCTTAAAAGAATCTAAGGAAACAGCGGACCGTGAAGCAAAATTAGAGGCCGCTGGGTATAACTACGATGAAGTGCAAAAAGCAGTTAATGCTTTATGTAATAAGCCTACTCTTAAATCAGTGAGTGAAATTGCAAAAGAGGTGCTTGCTGGTAAATGGGGAAATGGTGAGGATCGTAAAAACAAATTGACTGCTGCTGGATACAACTACAACGAAGTGCAGGCGGCCGTTAATTCCTTGAATAAGAAAAGCGTTACAACTATCGCTAAAGAGGTCATTGCAGGTAAGTGGGGCAATGGTTCCGACCGTAAGAAAAAGCTTGAATCAGCGGGATATAACTACAACGAAGTACAAAAAGAAGTAAATAGACTGCTTTAAAATAAGAAGCCCGGGGATAAATTCCCTGGGCTTTTTTTGCGTAAATTATAGATGCACTAATTCCAAAAGTGCGCGGGTACGTATTGAGTATTTATCGCGCGCATTAAGTGTTCAACTTTTTCATAGAGTACACGTGCGCGATACAGCACAACACAGGACGCGAAATCCGCCCGATATAACGACTTTACTTATTACCCTATAACTTGTTAAGACGGTCGCGTAAAACATCAATGCCGGGCTTGCTGAGGGCCACGTAGTACTTGTGAGTGACTTGTGAACTAGCGTGCCCCATTTGCGAACAGAGAAGATATTCAGGCGTATTCATTGCGGCCATTGCTGTTCCGTAGGTGTGGCGTAGCCAATGATATTTAAACTCTAAGCCTTCTCCCGCTAATTTCTTGCTATGATATTTCAGGCTGTTATTAGTCTGTATTTTTCCATTAAGCTGGCAGTTGACGAGGGAAAGAGAAGAAAGTTGTTTTCCGTCTATGTCCATGATCATTGTCTGGTTCTGTTTTCTTTCCACTTCATTTTCGAGACTGTCTATCTTCTGCTTTAATTCTCTAAGATATAGAACAAGCACATCGGGAATAAAAATGGTTCTGACGCCGTTTCTTGTTTTTACGGGTACAAGCTTTATAAGCCCCTCCTGATACTGCATTTGGCGATCAATTCTAATTGTGCCGTTGTCCAGGTCCACGTGTTCCCATTTTAACCCGTAGCACTCGTTAATACGTAGGCCACAGTATCTACCCAGCATATACGCTGTTTCTGCGTTGGTCCCGTGAAAATAGTTATCGAGAGTCTGTAACTGGCTTTCATTAAAGAAGCGTATGTCGTCGTCTTCATCAACTTTCTTATTTGGCATATGAATCTTTGATGATTGCGATTTTGTCATGTGTGCGTGAAGATCAGCGCTTATATATCCTCTGGTGAAAGCCTGCCCATATAATAGGTAGAAAAACTTAATGAAGCTTTCAACGTATCCGTAAGAATACCCTTCCTTATAATATAGGTCTGATAGAAAATCATTAATCTCTGCTGCCGTAATTTTCGATATAATGCGGCGCCCGAATTTTTCCTTTACGTGGTTCTCCCAGAGAGAGTCCTGTTTTAATAAAGTAGTATAAGCTTTCCCAGTAGTTCCATTTTTTCGGTAATCGTTGTATACTTGTGATATAGTTACGCGCGGGTATGTCTTTGGCTTGTCAATGACTCCCGCTTTTGTTTTTTCGATATCAACGGCACGGGCGGCTGCGGCTTGCATTCTCGTTTTAAACGGGTTGCCGTTTTCGTCCTTCACTTTCTTACGTGTCTTTTGATGTCCGCCAACTGTTACAACGAACCGATAACCGAAGTTGCCTTCTTCAGTTTGAAAAACGCCTGGATACTGTTTCTTAGTTCGTGGCATATTGTTTCCTCCTTTATGTTCCTTTTTTCGTGTTTTTTGGTGACTTTCTTTGTCAGTTTGCAATTTTAGAGAAATAATCGATAGCGACATTGTCACTAAATTTATTGTCACTTTCTATAGAAAAACGCCGATTTTATGCGACTTTTTCAAAGAATAACCTCGATGCTATTCATGATACAGTTCATGAGATGACTAAAGACGAAGCTCGTCATGGTAAGGCATTTGCTGGATTATTAAAACGTTATTTTGGTGAATAATGCATTTAGAAGCTTCTGAATCAATCGGAAGCTTTTTTTCTTGTTTTCGTGTATAATAAGTTGTGTTTAACGAATATATAGAAAGAAGGATCAAGATGATTGGTAAGAATAGTCCATGTTGGTGTGGTTCTGGTAAAAAATATAAACATTGTCATGAAGAATGGGACAATACAATTAATGTATTAAAACTACAAGGAAAAATTGTTCCTAGTCATAATTTAATCAAGTCGGAAGAAGATATTAAATGGATCAAGAAAGCGGCTAAAATCAATAATGCAGTTCTTGATTTAGTTGGAGAAAAAATCTGTGCAGGTATGACGACAGAAGATATTGATAAATTGGTATATGATTATACAACAAGTCATGGTGGAATTCCTGCATGTCTAGGTTATGAAGGATTCCCTAAGAGTGTTTGCACATCTATTAATAATGAAATTTGTCATGGTATTCCAAGTGAGAAAGTCGTATTAAAAGATGGCGATATTATAAATGTAGACTGCACTACAATTGTACATAAACACTTTGCGGATGCATCTAGAATGTTCTGTATTGGTCATGTAAGTGAAGAGGCAAAACGCTTAGTTGAAGTGACTAAAGAATGCTTAGAAATTGGTAAAGAAGCCGTACGTCCTTGGGGATACATTGGAGATATTGGTGCTGCTATTCAAGAACATGCACACAAAAATGGTTACAGTGTTGTTGTTGATTTCTGTGGACACGGTGTTGGTAATGCTTTCCATGAAGATCCATATGTACATCACGTAGGAATTCGTAATACAGGTATGGTTATTGCACCAGGTATGGTCTTCACTATTGAGCCTATGATCAATCAAGGAACGCGTGATTTATATATTGATAAAGATAATGGATGGACATCTTATACAAAAGATGGAAAGTTATCGGCACAATGGGAAAACACAATTCTAGTTACAGAAAAAGGAATTGAAGTATTAGCTTGGTAAGAAGTCAATAAAATGACTTCTTTTTTGGTGAGGTTTAAAAAAGGGAATATGCAAAAGAGTATGATTGAGGGGAATACTTTAAAACTCATTTTGAATTTTAGCATTCCATTATTATTAGGAAATTTATTTCAACAATTTTATAACGTTGTTGATGCGGCTATTGTTGGGCAAACACTAGGTTCTAAAGCATTGGCATCCGTAGGTGCTAGTAGTAGTGTGCAGTTTTTGATTCTAGGATTTTGTATGGGAATATGCCAAGGCTTTGCGATTATGGTTTCACAAAGTTTCGGCGCAAAAAGACTCGATGAAATGCACACTTATATTTATGCAGGAGCTGTATGGACAGCCATTACAGCTTTTGTGGTATCCATCTTAGTCGTTGTATTTTGTGCAGACATTCTTCACATTTTACAAGTCAATGACGAAATCTTTAAAGATGCCTATGCCTATTTGGTTGTCATATTTGCAGGGATACCATTCACATTACTTTATAATTATTTATCGGCTATATTAAGAGCTATTGGAGATTCAAAAACACCATTTCTCTTTTTGGCTTTTTCCGCTGTTTTAAATATTGGTCTTGATTTTTTTTGTATTCTTGTTTTGAAATGGGGATGTGCAGGGGCTGCCATCGCAACCATTTTTGCCCAAGCCGTAAGTGGTATTTTGTGTTTATTGTTAATTGCTTTTAAAGTCAATGTTTTACATATACCTAAATCAAGTCGTTATGTGGATAAGAATCATTCGATAAAATTATTGGCAATGGGAGTTCCTATGGGATTACAATTTTCAATTACAGCCATAGGTTCTATGGTCATGCAGTCGGCTAACAATGCTTTGGGAACCATTTATGTATCTGGTTTTACGGCAGGTATGCGCATTAAATCGTTGATGATGTGTCCATTTGATGCATTAGGTGCAGCTGTTTCTACATTCCTTTCCCAAAACTATGGAGCTTGCAAGTTAGAACGAATCCATGATGGATATCATAAAGGCGTAATGGTGAGTATTTTATATGGTGCATTCGCCTGTGTCGTAATGGTTTTCTTTGGAAGAATTCTTAGTATGATGTTTGTGAGCGCAAATGAATCACAAGTGCTAAATGCGAGTGCGTTATATTTAAGAAGAATGGGCTATTTCTATCCTGTACTAGGAATTTTGATCACAACAAGAATGTCCGTTCAAGGACTTGGCTATTCTGCCCGAGCTATGCTTGCAGGCTTTGTAGAAATGATTGCACGATGTATTGTGGCATTATGCTTTGTTCCTATTTTCAAATATAATGCAATCACATGGGCCGATCAAGCAGCATGGGTTGCAGCTACACTTGTATTGATTCCATTGTGGATCAGTGCAATGCGTGCGGTTCAAAAGAAAATGAGTTAAATTAGAAGTCTAAATGACTTCTTTTTTTGACTTTTAATGTCTTTTTCACATACATCTGATTTAATTAAGGTAGAGATCATTAAAAATATGATTGACACCAAATATGACACCAAATATAATGGAGGTGAAAAGATGTCTTCTTAAATTGGGTCATGATATTCGTTTCGAAGAGATAGTTAAAGTGATGAAAGAATATGGATATGAGATCAAACAACCTAAAGGCGGATCAAGTCATTATTCATTTGTCAAATCTGGATGTAATCGTATTGTGATTCCAAGACATAAACCTATAAAAAAGGTGTATGTAAAAATGATAAAAAAAGTGATAGAAGAGGAGATGAAGGAATATGAATCAAGAACTCAAATACTACATGAATCTGTCGTATCGTATGGAAATTGTTGAAGATAAAGATGAAGGAGGATATGTCTTATCTTATCCGGATCTTCCTGGATGTATGACATGTTCAGATTCATTAGATGACTTGTTAGAACTAGCCAAAGACGCAAAAGAAACATGGATTTTAGGTATGTTAGAAGATGGGAAAGAGATTCCGCTTCCTAGTGATCTACAATCGTATTCAGGACAATTTAAATTAAGAATACCCAAAAGTCTTCATAGATCCTTATCTATACACGCTAAAGAGGAAGGCATTAGTATGAATCAATATTGTTTGTATCTTCTCGCAAAAAATGATGCGGAATATAAAAAAGAAAGACGTTAATTGTCTTTCTTAGATATAATGGATTTCAACTCCACCAAAATGAACACGCCCTGTGATATTTAATGTTGGATAGCCACTAGATGATGGCTGTCCTTTTTCATCAACTCCACCAAAGAAGGCACGAACATGACTTTGTACATTCCATTCTTTAGGTACATAGAGTTCAATGCCTGTAAAGTTTCCATCAATTTCAATCGTAGCTTGATTTTGAATGGTAGCCTGATCAAAATAGAGTTTCAATCCTGAAAACTTTGAATCAATGGTCACATATTGTAAATCATTGGTTTGAATATATTGAACTTTTTCACCAAAACTAGAAGTAATATTGATGATGGGATTTGTAGAATATTCAATATCTTCTATTTCAATGTGTCTTTTTTTGGGATGAATAATGCTTGTAAGTCCCCAAGCTAATAGCCAAGTAGCTAATAATAGAAGCCATAGAGAAATATCTTCAAAACCTAAATCTTCTTTGAATAAATAGAAAATAATCGCAATCCCAAATAAGGGGCTGTAGAAGCTTCTTTCTTTGATTCCGTCGATAATAACGGATAGACAGATAAGAGTTCCAGCAATTTTCCATAGACTAAGGTTAAATTGAATAATTCCAAATAAGTTTCCAAAAATTAATATGGCACCTAGAATACAAATAATGCCCCAAAACCAATTTCTTTTCATAAATGATTCCTTCTTTCTTTTAATACTTTGTAGTACATTCTTGATACATACACTTGTTTATGACTATTTTGAAAAGTAATGAGATGACTCGATACAGAATGCGACAGAGAATAAATTTTTTGAATATTCACTATTGTAGATTTAGAAATTCTCAAAAAGGAGTTTGGCAATATATTTTCTAATTCATACAATTTCTGTGTTGTAGAAAACATATCATTGGCTGTATGCGCATATACCGTTCCGTTGTCACTTTCAAAGAATAGAATTGCATCTAAATCTAGGTAATACTCTGTATCTTGTTTAAAGAATTGTATACTCGGCTTTGATTTAAAATTAGAAATCAATTGTTGCAATTCCTCCGTATATTCTTTTGTACGTATGACAATTTCATTTTCGTTTAATGAATCATCAATCTCAATTCTTACTTTCATGGCCTCATTATTTCATATGAATATTTAAAAGTATAGTCTTGAAAAGTAAGTGGTAAAAATATAAGACTAAGTGGTCAAGAAAAAAGAAGTGAAAATTCACTTCTTTAGTGGTCAGTATAATGTTGCCTGCAACTAATTATATATATAGCTCCTTCATCAATTTTATATATTAATCTATCTTTATCATTAATTCTGCGACTCCATAAACCTTTAAAGTTTCCAATCAAACGATGAGACTTCAAACATCATTGCTAAAAATATTGAAATAATGTCGTTTTGTAGTAAATAAAATATTGAAATAATGACATTTTAGACGGAATAAAATATTGAAATAATGACGTTTTTCTGTTAATGTGATATTGAAATAATGTTGTTTCATGACTGGAGGATATATGTTTAAGCGGAAAGTATATAATGAATTGTTGGAATGGAAAGAAAAATATGCAGATCGGTCAGCTTGTTTATTAGAGGGAGCTAGGCGTGTAGGTAAGAGCACAATTGCTTTGGAATTTGCAAAAAATGAATATGAAAGTTTTATATTTATAGATTTTTCTAATATATCTACAGAATTGTTAGAAGTATTCAATGATATTTCGGATTTGGATATATTCTTCTTGCGATTACAAACAGTGACAGGTATTAATTTGATAGTATCTAAATCTGCCATTATTTTTGACGAAGTACAATTTTTTCCAAAGGCTAGACAAGCTATTAAACATCTAGTAAAAGATGCAAGGTATCATTATATTGAGACGGGGTCACTGATATCAATTAAGAAAAATGTACAAGATATATTAATTCCTTCTGAAGAACATAAAATTAATGTGTTTCCGATGGATTATGAGGAATTTAATTGGGCATTGGGAAAAAGTACGGATAGTATAAGAACTTTAGTTGAAAAGAATGTTGCTATAGGTGATATGACAAACCGTAAGTTAATGCGCGATTTTCGTATTTATATGGCTGTTGGGGGGATGCCTCAAGTCGTTTCTACTTACCTACAAACGAATAATCTTGATGCAGTAGATAAAGAAAAATTAGATATTATTTCTTTATATGAAGATGATTTAAAAAAAATAGATCCTTCTGGTAGATTATCTGATATTTATGCATCAATACCTAGTCAATTAGCATTGAAGAGAAATAGATTTAAAATAGCAGAAGCAACTAAAAGCCGAAGACAAATTAAAGATGAGGAACGTTTATTTGATTTAATTGATTCCAAAATAGTTTTGCCATGTTACAATGTTGCACAACCTAGTATTGCTTTAGCACAAACAAGAGATCCAGAAACTTTTAAATTGTATATTTCTGATATTGGATTGTTTACAACGATGATATTTGATGGTGGGAAAGGATTATCTTCAGATATTTATAAAAAATTGTTGAGTGATAAGTTATCAGCCGATTTAGGCTATATGTATGAGAATGCAATCGCACAAATCATTGTAAATAGTGGCAATAATTTATACTATCATTCATGGAGAAAAGAGAATAGTACTCATAGTAATGAAATTGATTTCTTAATACGTTCAAAAAATAAAATCATTCCAATTGAAGTAAAATCATCTGCAACAAAGAGTCATATTTCAATGGATGAATTCTGCAAGAAATATTCGCACTGTCTCTTATACACATCTGACGATGCCGACGAATAGCCTT
>ENA-OYXC01000761-OYXC01000761.1-human-gut-metagenome-genome-assembly--contig:-NODE-761-length-12021-cov-4.965235_pt1 | contig 12021 bp, 10 predicted proteins | sample MGYA00244214_ERZ653415 | MGnify/ENA primary metagenome ERZ653415 (study PRJEB26926, sample SAMN06165016) | human gut metagenome | biome: ENVO:00009003; feature: ENVO:2100002; material: ENVO:00002003... | reverse complement strand
CCTGTCCGTCCTCCGAATGAATCTCGATTTCAGCCGGTTCCTCGTCTGCATCCTCGTCCTCGCCAAAATCGTATTCGTCCAGATCATCGTGCCCGGTGGTATCGGCCTTGGGCTTGCGGAACTTGAAATAATAGAGTGCTGCGCCGCCGCCAGCCAGAGCCAGCACCAGCAGAATCATCAGACTGCCCATGTTGGATTTCGGCTTTTCCTGCGGCGTTTCGGTGTCGGTTTTCACAGCTTCCGGGGCCGTGCAGCTCCGCAGGCTCTTTTCACACAAGGGGCAGTTTTCGTTCACGTTTCCTGCCTCACATTTCACCGTGCAGGTGCAGACCTCGGTGGTCTGCGGTTCTTCATCCAGCAGGGCCAGCAAGTCGGCATCGTCCACTTGGTTCAGGAAGTGAACGGACGTTTCCTTGTCCTCGTTGGCACGGTCAATGAGAATGTAATAATAATTCCCGGCCTTGGTGGTCACTGTGATAAGCTGCTTGTCGCCGTAAAAGTCATCCACCAGTGTTGCATTGCCCTTGGGCGTGATGGGCACACCCTCCGGCTCCATGCCGCCCGTAGTGGGTTCTTCTTCGATAATCTCCGGCAGAGGTTCCGGGGCAGGGTCAGTACCGCTTGCGAAAGCGGGCATGGAAAAGGAGCAGAGGCAGAGCAGGATAGCCAGCAGCCCAGCTGCAAAACGGCGGTTCCAATCAGGTTTCATTGGAGGCATCCTCCTGTTTGTGGTACGGTGTGGTGGTGGGTGCAGCATTCAGCGCACCGCTGCGCAGGAAGGCCGCGAACTCGTCCGGCTTCATGTTCATGCTGCGCACCAGCTGAATGATCTGCAGGTTTTCCTGTTCAGTCTTTGCAGCTTCCAGTTCTTTCAACTGCTGCTGGTATTCAGAGATTTTTTCTTTGAGCCGTTCGATGTCGCGCTCAATGCGGGAAAGTCTTTTTGCCATACAAAATCCTTTCTGGCGTCACGGTAAACGCCCATAGCTGTAAAAATGTTCCTGCCAATATTTTGAGTTGAGGTTTGTGTAAGAGATAGGGTCGCCGCAGTGCAGCATGATGGAATTGCCTACATAGATACCGCAATGGCTCACGCCGGGGGTATCGTAGGTTCCCTTGAAAAACACAAGGTCGCCCGGTTTGACCTGCGCCGTCGAAACAGGAGTACAGAGGTTGTAAAGGCCCTGTGCGGTCTGGCGGCCCACGTTCCAGCCGGAGTGATTCAGCACCCACGAAATGTAGCCGCTGCAATCAAAGCTGGTGCTGGGCGAACTGCCGCCCCACACATACGGGTAGCCGATGTACTTCGTGGCTTCCTCCATCATGGCGGCAAACCTATCATCCTTTAGTGCTTCCGGGGGAATATCGTAGTAGGTGGGCTGCTTGATGGTGGACGCATTGGGGTACTGTGCCTGCCCGAACAAATCCGGCCGGTTGCCCAGCGTGCGCATATAGAGCGAATAGGCACTAAGCTGTTCCTCGGTCAGTACTTCCACAGGCAGATGAGATAAATCCTTGTTCTTCAGCTTGACCGTGCAGATGTAGTATTCATACGGTTCTTGGTAGGTGATAACCTGCGGCACACCATACGGGCCAATAATGACCATCATTTTTGTACGGTAACGTATCTGCATGGTCACGGTCTCGGTCAGGATGTACTGCTTTTCAAAGAGCATTTCAAGTTCGCCCTGCACCTCGGCCAGTGTGAACACGCCGTCATGCAGCGCGGACAAAATCGAGATCAGCACATAGGGGTCATGCTCGATTTCATCCAGATAAAAATGATACTCGTCATAGTTGTGGGTGGCCTCGTAGGTATCGAGATACCGTTGCAGTTTTTGTTCCAACTTGGCGTAGGCTTTCTCTGCGCCCAGCATATCCTTATCCTTGGAAAAATAAGAGGATGCTGTCACGCCGGTCCCGGCAGTGCCCGCCATCACGGTGCAGGACTGCAAACCCGTTATCAAGAGCAGAGCCAGCAGACCGAACACCGCCACGATCAGAATGGTTTTCCAGTTCCGGGCCGCAAATTCGGCTACCCGTTCGCCGCCCTCGGCCGCCAGCTTTGTTACCCGGAAACCGTTCTCCGCGGTGGCGGCTGCACCCTGCGCGGCGGCTTGGCCGGCCTGCCGTGCAGCTTTGGCATACTGCTGTTTGATACGCCGTTTCTGCCACATCCGGGAAATGGGGTTGCTGGCCGCCTGTGCAATTTGCGGATTGTCCCGCAAGGATTTCTGGTAAAAGTATTCTGCATTGGCAGACATGAGCTGACGCTCTGCCTTTTCCACGGCCTTGTAGGGCTTCATCTTGTGGTGCCGGATGCCGCTGCGGATGGCTTTGGCGGTCTGATGCTCCACCAGTTCTTCACCCTTGTGGCCACCCTCCACACCCACATTTTCGTGTTCGACTTCATGGATTTTTCCGTGAGCGAACAGCAATGCTTCCGATAGCGGGCGGCTGGCCGGGTTTGGTTTCAGGCTGGGCGGGCCTTTGTCCTGCTGCTCAAAACGCAGGGTGGATTTTGCCTTGCCGCTGGCTGCATCGTAGACTTTTCCCTTGACCGGAACACGCTTTTTCGGCAGAGAGGCGCGGGCTGCATCCAGTTTGTCGGCTTTCGCTTCCGCCTTTTGGATGTACGGCTGCAACGCCGGGTCTGCCCGTTCTTCTTCGGTCAGTTCCAGACGGGCGGCGGAACGGTGCAGACCATCTTCACTCTCGGCGGTTTCCGCAGCTTGTTTGGCTTTTTTCTTTGCCTTGTGCTTGTCCTTTACGTCCTCGGTGCGTTCCAGTATTTTTTCGATCTTGCCCTCGGAATCCGTAGAATAATCCTGTTCCGCCTCCCGGCTGGAAACGTTCTCCACAGTGCCGTCCGCTTGATTTTCCACCACCAGACCGTCACGGGTCATGGTCTGGGTGACTTTGGCTTTTGCCTGCAATTCTTTCAAGGTTCTTCACCTCCCATCGGACAGCGGCCCGTTTCAATGTCCGCAATGTATTTGAGAATCGGGAATACCTGCGGCGGCGAAACCGCATTGCCCAGCGTTTTCATCCGCTTGCTGCGGTTCGGCACATCTTCGGTCAGGCGCGGGATGTCGGCGGGTTCTTCGGCCCAAAGGGAATGTCCGTCCATTTGCGCGGGAAACCCATCAGCCACTCTACCCAGTCCGGGTTGAGGTAGGGCTTTTCCAGCGTGGTGGGGGTCATGCGGTAGACCACATGGGAAAGCCGCGCCGTCCACGCCTTGCCATCCTTGTTCATCTTGCGGTAACTGCCATTCGCAGAGATTTGGATGTCCAGCCCCTTGCCCACATCCCCGGTGTCGCTGGCAAGGGGTGTGGGAAGCAGCGGAGCCGATGATGAATACCCGTTTCCGTTCGTGCCACGCGCCAACGGCAGCAGCAGGTAATACGAAAACCCGAACATCGTAACCTGCCTGCTCCAAGTCAATGAGCGTTTTGTCGAGCCCCATACGGAGGAAGCCAGCAACATTTTCTCCAAGCACCCAACGGGGCTGCAATTCCCGGATGACCCGCAGCATTTCGGGCCACAGGTAGCGTTCATCGTGGAAGCCGCGCTGCCGCCCTGCGGTGGAGAACGGCTGGCACGGGAAGCCGCCTGAAATGAGGGTGACGGTGCGAAGTCCTGTTTTTTCAAAGAAAGCCTCCTTTGTTACGGTGGTGATGTCCTGAAAGCGGGGCACCTCCGGCCAGTGGCTTGCCAGCACAGCGGCGGGAAAGGCCGCCCACTCGCATTGACAGACAGAGGTAAACCCCGCTGCTTCCGCGGCAAGGTCGATGCCGCCGATGCCGGAAAACAAGCTGAAATGCGTTAGGCTCATAGCTCCACCACCTCGTTGAGCCGGGTGGTCATGATTTTATAGAGTTGGGTGTTATTCGGGATGGGGTTGGAAAACGGAAGCACCACATTTTCAAAAATCAGCAGTCCTTCGCCCGGTTCCGAATTGTCGATGTACTTCTGCTGGTCTGCGGAGAGGTTCAGCCGTTCCGAAAGGATTTTGCGGTCGCCGGATGCCTGATTCAGCAGCGTGATGAAGTCGCTGTTTTCCAGAATGTTCTCAATCTCCGGGGAAGAAAGAAGGTCCTTCACATTTTGGGTGGCACCTGTGGGCACGCCGCCCCATTTGCGGAAGCGTTTCCAGATTTCTGCGGAATAAGCAGCGGTCTGTTCTTCTTTCAAGAGCAAATGGAACTCGTCTGCAAAATACCATGTAGCCCGGCCTTGGCTGCGGTTCTGGGTGACGCGGCCCCATATCTGGTCTTGGATAATGAGCATCCCCAATTTTTTTAACTGCTTGCCTAACTCTTTGATGTCAAAGGCCACAAGCCGGTTGTGGATGTCCACATTCGTTTTGTGGTTAAACACGTTCAGCGAGCCGGACACATACAGGTCCAATGCCTGCGCTACCCGGTCCGCTTCCGGCAAGTGTTGGTCGAGCAGGGCTTGGTGCAAATCGGAGAGGATGGGCATATTCTCCGGGCAGGGGCTCGCCAGATAGGGGCGGTAGATGGCTTTCACGGCACGGTCTATCACGGTGCGTTCAATCGCTTCCAGACCTGTTTTGCCGCCCATGACCAGCTCACAGAACGACAGCACAAAATCCGACTTCAAGGCCAGCGGGCTGTCATCTTCGGAATAATTCAGGTTGATGTCCAGAGGATTCACATAGTCCTTGCTGGTGGGCGAAAGTTTGATGACCTGCCCATGCAGCCGCTTGACCAGCGGATAATACTCGGCCTCTGGGTCTGAAATAAAAATATCGTCAGCAGTCGTTAAAAACACACTGACGATTTCAGACTTGCAGCTCATGGATTTGCCGCTGCCGGGCGTACCCAGCTTTAGGCCGTTGGGACACCGGGCCTGCTTGCGGTCCAGCATGATCATGTTGTGGGATTTTGCGTTGATGCCGTAGTACATGGCCGCACCGCTCTGGAAAAGCTCCTGCGTCACAAAGGGCACGAACACCGCCACGTTGGAGGTGGTAAGGCTGCGCTGAATCTTTATCTGGTTGATGCCCAGCGGCAGGCTGGACACAAGGCCCTGTTCCTGCTGGTAGTCCAGCCGGACAAGCGAGCAGTTATACTTCTGTGCCACACCTGCGGCTTGGAACACATCGTTGCCCAGCTTTTGCTTGGTGTCGGCCACATTCAGCACTAAAAAAGTCAGCATGAAAAGCCGTTCGTTCCGGGTCTGCAATTTGTTCAGCAGCTTTTTGGCGTCCTCGCCGTAAGTGGCAAGGTCGCTGGGCAGGATGTCCATGTCGTACCCGGAACGGACAGCCTTTTTCTGCTCCTGAATCTTCATGGCGTCAAGGTCTGTTATCTTCCGCTTGATGGTTTTGATGGCCTCGGTCTGGTCGATGGCCTGCACATGGAGATTGACGAGAATGCCGCTTTCCGTTTTGAGAAAGTCGGCCAGCATTTCGTCCGAAAGTTCCGGCGCAAGGATTTGTAAAAAGCTCACAGCTCCATATTTGCCGCCCAGTCCAAAAGTCTTGGCCGTGCCGAAGCAGAGGGAGGACGGGGCCACAAAATCCTTAGTGGACAGGCCGGAGGGCGCCAGCCAGTCCCAGTCAAAGCGGAACGGTTCCCCGTCCGGGTGGAAGATGCCGTGCAGCACCTCCAAACGCGCCTGTCCGTCCATGACGTGCGCCACGCAGCCCATGGTCTTGAAATAGCCCAGCAGGTCAAGACCAATGCGGGTCAGCCGCGCCCGTGCGGTTTTTAGATTGTCTGCCTCGATGGTGAAGGTCAGGTACTTGGTTTTGACAATGCCGTTGTTTCCACTGGCAAGCTGCTTTTGCAGGATGGCGGTGTACTCGGCGCGGATGTCGTCAAAATCATCCCCCTGCGGTGCGATCTCAAAACTTTTTGCGTACTGCACCGGGTCAACCTTGCGATTGAGAAAAGACAGCTGCACATGGATGGAGGCATCCACATAGTTGTACAGGTCGCACAGGTGTTCAAAGATGGCGGTCCTCGTTTCCGGCTGGGCCAGCTGATAGCTGATGTCCTCAAAGGCAATGCACTTGGAGAACGTGCGTCGGTCAATGCGGCACACACCGTCCGGGTAGATGGCCTCATACGGGATGGTGGCCTGTGCCGTGCGGGGCTTGCCGTCACCCTTGTACTTGCGGAGAACGGCATCAATTTCTTTTTTCTGGGCGCGGGTGAGCTTTTTGGGCTTTTCGGTTTCGCGGGGTATCGTTTTTCTGGACAATGGCCTTTACCTCCTGTTCCATTTGGTATTGCCGCACAAGGGCGGCGTAAGCATTGTTGGTCTGATAGGGCCTTTCCTTGGGACGAATAAAGCAGCACTGAATCATTTGCTGAATCACCACTTCAAGGGGCTGGCCGTGCCGCTCAAACAGAGCGAACAGCAGCCCCGGCAGCATGGCAAAAATCATCAGCAGGGCCGCTGCACTGTTGGAAAGATAGTTCCGGGCCAAAAAATAAAGCGGTCCGCCCGTTAAAAGCGCACCGCCGAAGCAGACCAGCTGCCGCTTGGTCAGCCCGAATAAGACTTTGGATTTTACATGGGTCAAATCTTTGGGAACGGTCACATACGCCATTCAAACGCTCCTTTCTCAATGGGCACCGAATACGGACTTGCTGATGCTGCCGGTCTTGAACAGACAGAAACAGAGCAGAACGGTATAGCCCATGCAGCCCCAGATGGCCCCGGCAATGTCCGCAGCGCCCGAAATGTTGCGTATCAGCACCGCGTAAATGCCCACGACAATCATAATCAGGAACGCTTGGAAACCCAGTGCCAGCAAAGACTTCAAGTAGTTCTGCCCGGTGCTGCGCCACTCGCTGCTGCCCATGGTCGCCAGCGGGATAGGCCCCAGTGCGGTCACAACATAAATCTCGATCATGCGGCCGTAGGTCACAAGGAAGATGCAGATGGAAAGGATGTTCATGGTCAGGCCCACCACAAGGGTCTGGAACCACAGGCTGATCAGACTGCCAATGGTCATGCTTTCCAGCTGAAATTCCAGTCCGGGTATCAGGCGGTCAAAGTGGATGGATGTTTCGCCGATGATAACGCCGGAGCTTTGGTTGACAACGCTCTGGGTGGCATCGAACACACCCATAACGATATTCCATGTGTTGCTGACAATGAGGATGGCAAAAGCAGACTTGAAAATCCAGCGGAAGAACATGGAGGTGTCAAAGTCGTGCATATTGTTCTTTTCGGTAATCATCTGGATAAGCTCATGGCACATCACAAGGGCAAGGATAGCCGCTGCAATGGGCAGCACCACCGTTTCGGAAAGACTGCGAAGCATATTGAAAATGCCGCTGTTCCATGCCTGCGGGGTGGAGCCAACGTCCGAAGCGATTTCGCCCACCTTGGCGTTCACGTTGTCGAACAGGCCGGAGAGGTTGCCCGTGATGCCATCTATCAAAATGCCTTTTATCCATTTCTCGATGATCTCACTAATCAAGCAAAGATACCTCCTTTCCCGCGCCCTCCCATGTGAGCGGGAGAGCGCGGTGGGGTCTCAAAGGTGGATGTACGGATAAGTTGAGGTTAGCCCAGCAGCCCGGACAGCAGCGGGACAAGGGTCACGCCGATCAGGGCAACGCCGCCGCCCGCGACCAGCTGCTTCACGCCCTGGCTCTTGCTGCCGGGGTTATCCTGTCCATAGCCCTCCAACAGGTTGATGCCGCCCCAGACACACAGGGCACCGCCCAGACCGACCACGATGGTCTGCAAAGTATCGACTGCACTGTTGAAAAATTCCATAAGGTCCTCACTTTCTGCCGCTTGTTCTGCGGCACTCAAAAATAAAATTATTCGGCTGCATTTTTATCCGACAGGTCAATTTCGTACAGGTCAAAACTTTCGTCCTGTGCGACTACCTGCTGCCGTTTCCGGCGCAGGGTGGATAAGAACCTGTCCACATCAAAGGTGTTTTTCTTGTCCGCGTCCGCAAGGTATTTGTAGTGCGGGTGTTTGGTAATGTCGAACTTCTCCGAGAAGAACGGCCTCACGCCCCGCAGCTGCAAAATACATCTGCCGCCGTCCATGATTGCGATTTCGTCCTCTGACATCAACGCCTTTCCTAATTTTTGATAGTTCAGTCCGTGGGAGGTTTGAGAACCCCGGTTCTCGCTGGTGTTGAAACTGTCGATGGTCTCTTTCCCCAGCGCATCGGAGATCTCTTTGGCATTCTTGCCCCGCCCACTCAAAAAGAGAACAGAATCGCAGTTGTCCGAAATGATTTCGGCCGCATCCTTGTAGATGGCTTTCAGCTGCGACTGGCTCTGCAAAATGATGGATGCCGAGATTTCCCGGCTGCGGATGGTGGCGATCAGCTTGTCGAAGTTGGGAATCTGCCCGATGTTGGCAAACTCGTCCAGAATCAGCCGCACATGGACAGGCAGCCGACCACCGTATTTATCATCCGCACGGTCACACAGCAGGTTGATAAGCTGGCTTTGGAGCATGGCGAGAATGAAGTTGAAGGTGGTGTCCGTGTCGCTCATAATCAAAAACAGCACGGTCTTTTCATCCCCGATGGTGTCCAGCTCCATTTCATCGTCCTCCATCAGCTCCCGCACCTCCCGGATGTCAAATGGGGCTAAACGGGCACCGCAGCTTATCAGGATGGAGGAACGGGTCTTGCCGGCCGACAGCAAAAACTTTTTGTACTGCCGGACGGCGAAGTGGTCCGGGTCTTTCTGTTCCAGCCGTTCAAACATGAGGTCCACCGGGCTTTGAAAGTCCGGGTCATCCTCGCGGGCTTCACTGGCATTTATCATTTCCAGCAGGGTGGTGAAGTTCATTTCCTCTGCCGGGGCCTCGTACCAGATGTAGCCGATCAGAGCCGTGTAGAACAGCCGTTCCGACTTCACCCAAAAATCTTCTGCTGATTTTTCACCCTCGCCTTTGGTGTTAGCGATAAGGGTATTCACCAGCTTCAGCACGTCTTTTTCCGAGTGGATGTAGACAAAGGGGTTGTACTTCATGGACTTGGAAAAGTTTATCGTGTTCAGGATTTTCACCCGGTAGCCTGCCCGCTGGAACATTTGGCCCGTTTCCAGAACCAGTGTGCCTTTTGGGTCTGTGACCACGAATGAGGTGGGATAGTCGGAAGTGGGGAAACATTGCATGAGGTTGGGCTTCACATAGAAGCGGGTCTTGCCGCTGCCGGAGCCGCCGATCACCAGCACATTTTTGTTCCGGGCCGTCTTGGGGTCTTTGGGCCGCCCGGTCATGGTCAGGCGTTCGGTCTGGGTCAGCAGGATGTTGTTTTCAAACTTGGGGTCGATGTACGGGGCAATGTCTTTGGCGGTGCCCCACCGGGCAGAGCCGTATTCTTCACCCTTGCGGTACTTCTTGGCGTTCTTGCCCTTGCTGTACACGATGAGCCGGACAGCCACCGCCCCGGCAACGCCCACGCACAGGTCAAACGGATGCAGGCTGGGCAGCGGGTTTGCAAAGGCGGCGGAGATGCCGCTCGTTAGGTGCAGCAGCTTGGCCGAAGCATCCGCGCCCGCCGCCAGACGGTACGTCTGCCCGCATTTGGCAAACAGGTACACGAACAGCAGATATGGCAGATTCAGCACCAGCAGTTTTTTTAGTTCAGGCTTCATCGTTCCAGCCCCCTTTGCTTGATTTTTTCTTTGGCGCGTTTTGGCTGCTGGGCCGCTTTCTGCTTGGCTGCTGCCAGCACTTTGCGGATGGAGGGCCGCTGCTCCTTGGAGAGCGTTTTGGCCGTGAACTCCCGGAACGCCTGTTCCAGATTGTCCGCATCCTTGGCCTTGAAGATCACGATGTAGTGGGGCGGCTGGGTGGTCTTGTCCTTGCGCAAGGTGAAGTCCACGCCGTACTTCTTGGCGCAGGGCTTGAACACCCCGATGTTCGCTTCCGTGACTTCAATGTTGGTCAGGGCCGCGCCGTGGGCTTTCAGCTGTTTCAGGCTTTGCTTGCCGTGGTGCAGCTTTGGCCCCTTGGCCCGGTGCTGCAAATATTTTTTCAGGGCAGCTTGCAACGCTTGGGCGGTGAGCTTGCCCGTTTTCATGGACAGGGCAATGGTTTTCTGGGTGACTTCTTCCTGCAATATGAATCCCTCCTTGTTGCAGAAAATTCAGAGCGGCAGCTAGGGTGGAACCACCAGCCGCCGCAGGTAAAGGGTTCTCATGGGTGGACGCTCCTTTCGGTCAGGTGTTGGGCGGGCGGCCCCAATCGGGCTGCGCCATATCGTGCGCCACAAGGGACGCATAGTAGCTGTTGATGGTGCTGGGCGCATTAAAAAGCATGGCCCGCAGGTATTGCTTGATGTTGCGGACTTTGGTGGTGTTGTCCCGCAGGCAGTCCATGACGAACTCGATGTGATGGCTGTCCAGTTTCAAGAATTTCGCCTTGACCAGCTCTGCCGGGTAATCGTCCCCGGCCACCCGGATGGACTTGCGGGAAGTGCAGACCGTTTCCAGCAGGATGTCCACGATCTCGTCCAGCTGTTCCCGGTCTATCCGGGGATTCTGGGTGAGGGTGTCATACTCGATGTTCTCCAAAATCAGGTCCCGGTAGATTTGATAGGCCGCTTCCTTTCGGTTTTCCGTCCGTTCCGGCGGCGGTGCCGCTGCCTCGTCCTCGTCCAAAGGCAAGGGGTTTGGGGAATGGATAGGAATGGAATCGGTATTTAATCCCTCTTTCTTTTGTTTTTCTGTAATTAGTTTATCTTTATTTAATTGCATTGGATTTTCCAACGTAGGGTTTTCCTGCGTGGGATTCTCCAACGTTGGATTTTCCAATGTAGGTGAAACCGATGCAGGAACAGGCTGCGGCAGCTCGAAGATCACATAGTCTGCACCGCGCAGCCGCCCTTTCTCGTCCCGTTCTCTGGAACGCTGGATGTAGCCCGCCTGTTCCAGTTCCCGGATGGCCTGCCGTATCGCGTCAATGCTTTCCCGGTTGATACGGGCCAGCCCTTGCAGGGTGTAGTCCCAATCTTCCGGCAGGGAGAGCATTTGGGAGAGTAAGCCCTTGGCTTTCAGGGACAAGGCCCGGTTCCGCAGGTGGTGGTTTGACATGACCGTGTAGCCGCTGTTCTTTTCTACCCGAAAAACTGCCATTTCACGGATGCCTCCTTTCGTTGCAAACAAAAAAAGCAGCGTCCATTTGCTCCCGGTGATGGGAGAAGTGAACGCTGCGCGTACTTGATAATTTTTAGGTTGTGTGGTATATAAAAGGCAACTGTTTTTTCAATACAGCCGCCCATCGGGGTGCGATACAAGCAAGTTGCTATCCGATGACCTCAAAAACAAATTGTACTACGATGGTTTTCAAAAAATGCTGTATCACTACTCGCACCACAAGGAAGACAGCTTTTGGTAGCTGTCTTTTTTGCTTTATATGACATTTTCCCTTTAGCTATAACAGCGGATAAGAGGACTTGAAGAGCAGCTTTTACAGAGAAAGGACCCCCATGCAGATAAACGACCTCTTCGGCGCAGCAGCCGCCTTTGAAACCGTCCGGATGCCGGACGGCACGGAAGCAGCCATTCCAACAGAACACGCCGCAGTTATCTATGTAAATGAACAGCCGGCCTTCCGGGTGGTATGCACACCCCAGCTTCTGCCGCAGCTGGCGCTGGGCCGCCTGCTGACGGCTGCCTCAATGATGGGCATCATGCTGAAAAACACGCAGGACTCGGTGACGCTGCAGATCAAGGGCGGCGGCCCCGCAGGCCGTTTGCTGGCTGTCTCCGACGGTACCGGCAATGTCAAGGGCTATGTGGAGCACCCAGTCGTGGAGCTGCCCCCGCGGGCGGACGGCCACCTGAACGTGGGCGCAGCCGTCGGCAAAGACGGCACGCTGGATGTTATCCGCGATTTGGGCATGCGTGAGCCATATATCGGACAGGTGCCGCTGACCTCCGGCGAGATTGCTGAGGACGTCACGACCTACTTTGCCATCAGTGAGCAGGTCCCCACTGTCTGCGCCCTGTCTCTTATACACATCTGACGCTGCCGACGAATAGCCTTGTG
>ENA-OYXC01000759-OYXC01000759.1-human-gut-metagenome-genome-assembly--contig:-NODE-759-length-12029-cov-4.993736_pt1 | contig 12029 bp, 10 predicted proteins | sample MGYA00244214_ERZ653415 | MGnify/ENA primary metagenome ERZ653415 (study PRJEB26926, sample SAMN06165016) | human gut metagenome | biome: ENVO:00009003; feature: ENVO:2100002; material: ENVO:00002003... | reverse complement strand
CGAGATTTCTGCCTGTCTCGTGGGCTCGGAGATGTGTATAAGAGACAGAACGATAACCGCCACCTTACGATTCCATTTTTTCCTTAAAAGATTTAAAATAACGCCCCGAAATACCATTTCTTCGACAAATCCAGCCGCGATTCCGGTAAACATAATTCCGGCACTTAATGTACGAAATATCTGCTTTCCATTCATATGCGAGGAAACATACGCACCCTGAAAGAACAAAAGATAACTTCCTTTTACCAGCAGTGGCAACAGAATAGCAATTAGAATCCATTTTCTTTTAATATGAAATACGGGCATTCCAAAATCAGAAATAGGTAACCTGATCACTTTCTCAATATATATCTTTAAAATAACATAAGTCAGTCCGACATAAAAAATTCCTGCAATGATATTACATATTCCATCCGGAATCTTTATCAGGTTCAATGCACTTGCGGCAAGCTGTGCTGCAAGTTGTGCAATGATGAGAATAACTATGGCAGCAACCGAACCGCCAATTACTTTTTTGGTACTCATTTTTCTGTTTTCCTCCTTATGTTCTGCTTTTTCTGCACGCTCCTGTAAACCACATAGAGGCCTGCGATCAAATAAAAAACGGCTAATACTCCCTGCAAAATATCATCATATTTCCAAACGGTATAATTCCATCCAAGAATTTCATTCATAAAAAAATTAGAAAAATTACAAAGTCCATGTACAAGAACCGGAATGAATAAATGATTCGTCTGTATAAAAAGTGCTGCCAGAAACATGCCAAAACAAATCGCATACAATACCTGTTTTGTCGTATCTGCAAAGTTCTGTCCCACTAGCAGATTCCGGTAATGGCACAGACCAAATCCAAGGGAAGACACAACTACCGCACAATAAATTCCATTTTTCTTTTTTCCCCATGCAGCAAGAAACATATTTAACAGAATTCCCCGCCACACATATTCTTCCAGCAGTCCAATACTAAGACTTGCCACACCGCAGATCAGGAAAAAACAAATCCCTTTACCGGAAAGCAGTGAAAAAACTTTTTTTCCATGAACGAGAGTCATAAGATCATTCCCAATCTGTATTAACGGAAAAATAAACATTCCCAATACCGGTAACCATGACCCATTTCTTTTTTCTTTTCTTACGAAATCTGCTTTTTTGCGAAACAATACAAACATAATAACAAACGTCAACACTTCATTGAATAACATGGAAATATAAGAACTGTATAAAGTTTCCTCCCAGTTATCCACTACCTTTCCAACCACATAAGCCACCAATGTTCCGGTCAGTTCCCACAGGATATATACAAAGACAGCATATATGACCGGAATGAAATAATGATAAAACGCACGATTCTTTTTCTTCATTTTCTCCCCATCCCTTTCTTACCCCCACTCTTCCACATTCCGGCAGAATCCAATATAGGTAATGATAAAATACACCAGATAAATTCCGAAAAACAATACCGAAGAAATCAAAAAATAAGTTGCCGGTGCCGCCCGAACCCCCGTATAAAAGTCAAACTTACCACCAACATATACACAGACCAGTCCGCTGATTGCAAGTGACACACATGCCGGACAAAGATAATAACCGGCAAGCTGCTTTAAAATCATCCTGCGGATTTCTCTTCTGCTGTAACCAATCTGAAAGAGAACCCTGTAGCGGAATTTGTATTTTACGGAATCGCTGAGCTGCTGCACGGAAAGCACGGTCAGTGCCACACACAAAAATACCAGTCCGATATAAAAAAGCGGAAACATCAGCGAAGATAACATATATTTCACTTCCGGAATCAGATTGTCACGCACAAGATTTTTTGCCGTATAGGTAACAATTGTATCCGAACCCGAACAGGAATTTCCAAGTGCTTCCCCATCCCAGTCATCCGAAGCTGCTTCCGTCATGGCGTGCCCCTGCACACTAATTTTATCCGGATCCTTCTCCAGATCATCCAGCCGTTTCTCCAGATCCGCAGGTGCCTCGCCTTTGATATCCGCCACCAATTCTGCATAATAGGGATGCATCTGTGCAAGAACGGCATCCGGAACAATAATAATATAATCCCCTCCGTTGTGGCCGTTCTGCGAAAATCCCTCCGTGTGATAGCCCGCAAAAGATAATGTCCCATCTGTTCCCTGAATTTTGATCCGACCGGAAAAATCCCCGGTCTGATTCAGCACGCGGTCTTTGATATGGATGGCATACTGATCTTCTTTTAACTGCACTTCCGAAAGTCCGATCATGGTACGGAGCCGGTTGTAATCCGAGAGTCCCATATAGGTATCGTAATTGCAATATGCCAGTTCTTCATTTTTACTGATCTTTTTCCAGTCCGGTGTGCCATCTGCGTTCCGATACTCTGATCCAAATTCTTTCAGATGTGTATACAGATATGCATTGACCTGATTCGTTTCGTTCTCATAAACCTTATAAGTAAAAATTTCCTTTATGGCTGTCTCCTGTTTCAGCAGAGCAATTTCCTGCTGAAACTCATCCTTCACATTGCTGCTGTATACCTGCACATCAAACGGAAATTTGCTCACAAGCACCTCATTCTGGAAATGATTAAACATAAATGCCACCGAACTTCCGAGTATCGCCAGAGTAAACAGTGCCGTCAGTGTTCCCATGGTAAACCGCAGTGTCCGGATCTTAGAAGAAAACTGCCGGAGCAGAAACAGCGCATCCCCACAGTAAATAGCAGCTCCCTTTTTTCTGACATAACAGGCGATCCACGCCGCAATGCCTGTGTAAAAAAGATAAATCGTCAGCACCAGTCCAATGAGAAAAGCGATTACAACTCCGGTATCCCATGCTTTAAAACAAAACAGAAACACACCGAATACGACAAGAAACAGCACAGATAACGGAAGGAACCATCTCTTTGCCTTTTCATGTGTTTCTTTGATTTCCTCATTCCGTCTCTGGCTGTCCATCAGATCATGGATATTCATTTTGCGGAATTTTTTTTGGCTTCGAAACAGCGCCAGCAGATAACAGCACAGATAACATGCAGCCGTCATCAAAATACAGTTTCGGTTCCATTCCAGATGCAGTTTGTAATCCAGCTGCACCATGCTGTAAAAAATGGACAGAAGGATCTGCTGAAAAAGCAGGCCCAGTCCCATCCCTACAAGAAATGCGCCCGCTCCAAGCAGCAGATTCTCTGCAAAATAAAGTCTCGCAATCTCTTTTTTCTTTACCCCGACCAGAAGATAAATCCCAAACTCACGGCTTCGCTTTTCCAGTACAAACCGCACCATATAATTGATCAGCCACGCAATGATCGGCACGATAAAAGCAGTCGCAAGTCCCGTCATCACACTCATCATGGCATCCATCTGAAACAGATTCTGCACATCTTTGGAAAACAAAAGCGTATGAAACGAAAACATGAGTGCGGTCACGACCGCCATCGTCATAAAATACACTATATAGTCTTTTGCCATGCGCTTTACATTTCGAAAAGCAAGTTTACACATCATGGGAACGTTCACCTCCCGTCAGTGTCATCACATCGAGTATTTCATTTAAAAACGCCCGGCGTTCTTTTTCCCCACGCACCAGTTCATGAAAAATCCGTCCGTCTTTCAGAAACAGAATACGGCTGCAATAACTTGCGGAAAAAGCATCGTGTGTCACCATCAGAATGGTTGCCCCCATGTTTTTGTTCATCTCCGTAAATGTCTCTAACAGTGTCTGCGCTGCCAGTGAATCCAGTGCCCCCGTCGGCTCATCTGCCAGAAGAAGTGTGGGATAATTTGCAAGTGCACGGGCACATGCACACCGCTGCTTTTGTCCGCCGGACACCTGATACGGATACTTATCCTTAACCTCCTCGATTCCCAGAATGCGAAGCAGCTCCCTGCACCGTTTCTGAATCTCCTTTTTGCCGCGCCGGTGCAGCGTCATAACGAGCATGATATTTTCTTCCAGCGTGAGCGTATCCAGCAGATTGTATTCCTGAAAGATAAACCCAAGCTGTTTTTTACGGAATTCCGAAAGCTGTTCTTCCCCCAGTTCTGTGATATCGGTATCTCCGTAATAAATATGTCCCGCTGTCACCCGGTCAATGGTTGACAACAGATTTAAAAGCGTTGTTTTTCCGGAACCGGAAGCTCCCATCACACCGATAAACTCCCCCTGCTGCACGGCAAAACTGACACGATCCACCGCTTTGGTCACCTGATCCCCGTTTCCATAATATTTCTCCACATCGCTTACGCGTATGATTTCCTGCATCTTCTGACACTCCTTTCCCTCGCTTGTAAATAAAAGGCATAGTAAAGAATATCATTTTTTCTTCACTATGCCTACTTTAACACGGGATCTGTCCGCTTTGTATGGAGTTACCTTTCCTGAATCTTACAGTTTTGAAAGATAAACGTGTTATGTCTCTCTGTAACCGGTAAGATAATCACTCACCGGAAACATAAGTATGATCTCTGTTCCCTTTCCTTCTGCAGATTCTGCCCGGATTTCTATATTTAACTTGTCACAGAGTTTACGGCACAGATACAGTCCCATTCCGGTCGAACGCTCCCGGTTTCTTCCGTTCGTTCCCGTAAACCCTTTTTCAAAAATCCGTGGGATTTCTTCCTTTGGAATCCCGATACCGTCATCTTTTACCCGCAAAAGAACACCGCTTTTTGTTTTTTTAGTAACAATCTGAATGTGAGTACCCTCACTTCTTCCGTATTTTACGCTGTTTTGAATGAGCTGGTTTAAAATAAAAGCGATCCATTTCTTATCGCTGTATACCGTATCGGGGCAGGCAACTTCCGCCTTTACATGGCTCTGGATCAGATAATATTTGTTCTGCAAAAGCACCTGTTGTGCCACTTCCTGCAGATTGGTTTCCGCGATCATGTAGTCTTTGTATACCGCATCCATACGCGCATAGTACAGTGCCATATCCACATAATTCTCAACCTTGCGGTTTTCCACAAGGAGATAGCGGCTCCTCTCATCCCGGTTATTTTCACAGTTTAACGCGATCGCCGTGATCGGTGCCTTGATCTCATGCACCCAGCTTTCAATGTACTCCCGGTAATCCTTTTGGTTTTGTTCCATCTGGTGTATCCGCTCGATTACCGATTTGTTGGATTTGCGGATCAGTTCCCGGTACTTGCGATCTTCCAGCCCAAACGATTCCGGCATCAGTTCTCCAAGAAGATAACGCCTGTCCAGCTGATCCGTAAGCTGCTCTAATTTTCTGAAATAGCTTCTGCGTGAAAAAAACTGAAGGAAAATCCATCCTGCCAGTATTACACCGTAACACACCAGTATAATCACACATTTATCCATGGAATAGCCGGTCAGCCGCAAAAAGATAACAAGCCCTGCCATACATACCATATGTAAAAGCAGCAACAACACTTTGTCTTTCAGATATTCTGTCAGTTTCATATGCGATAGCCCATCCCTCTTTTTGTCTCAATAAAGTCGCATACACCAATTTCTGCAAGTTTTGCGCGCAGGCGTGTGATATTTACACTGAGGGCATTATCATCAATAAAGACCTGCTGATCCCACAGGTATTCCACCAGTTCGATTCTTGGCACGATCTCTCCCTGATGCAAAAACAGGTAATGCAGGATTTTCAATTCATTTTTCGACAGATCCACCTGCTGCTCCTGACACTTCACACAGCCACGGACAACATCAAGTTCCACACCTTTACAGATCATCTTCTCTGGTACGTCTGCTTTTTTCGCCCGTTTTAATACGGCCGCGATATGCGCCAGAAGTAACGGCGGCTGAAACGGCTTTGTGATGTAATCATCACCGCCTTGCAGCATTCCGCTTAATTCATCCATTGAATCCGTCCTGCTGGTCAGGAAAATAATCGGAACATCCGACGTTTTCCTGACACTTTTACAGATCTCAAATCCGGATTGCTGCGGCAGATTTACATCAAGCAGAATCAGATCCGGCTCCATTTGCAGAATGTCCTCTACCACGTGATGAAATTCTGTCAGTACCGTGACCTGATACAGTGCATTTTCTAACAGCAGCTTTAATTCCTGACGGATGGCTGCATCATCTTCTATGATTAAAATGTTCATGATTTTCCTCTAAAATATTTTCGTTTCAACATATTGCTTATTAAAATTCGCAATTATGTCCTTATGCCGCTTATACCCGTTTCCATCTAATGCATGAATTGCATGGAAAATAGCATAATATGCTCTATTCAGTCCAATGATATGCAATTCTCGGCGTACCATCTTTTACATATATAATACCACATTTTGTAAAACCGTTCTTTTCCATCAGCTTTTGCATAATCCGATTATTGGCATGGGTATCCACTCTGATATTCCGGGAAATATTTTTACAGTAATCCGCAACACATTGAAACAGTCCATGCACCTGTCCATCCCCGGCAAGCCTGTGGATTGTAAGATACGGTTCATCATTCAGCCAGTTGCCGTCTTCAATATGTTCATATGTAGGATCTGCACCTTCAAACAGTGCACATACCCCATGTATCCCATTTTCGTCGTATATTACCTTGCAGGCATTCTGATGAATGTCCGACCGAATCAGTTCTTCATCCGGATAAAAATGTCCCCATTGTGTAGGATTTCCGGATTGTATCATATAGTCCTGCGCATATTTGTATATTTTCATAATCTTCTCAAAATCTTTCAAATCGGCAATTCTTACGTTCATCATATCTTCCTCTCAAACTTTTGGTTTCACTACAACTCAAACACTTTCGGTCAGATCTTTTAAGGTTGCTGCCAGAACTGCATCGGTAATGTTGTACATTTCCCTGCGTATCTCACTGTATCGCAGCTTTTCACGCGCCGACAACACTTTATTGTCTCTGTAATCTTTTACTATCTGCATAAACACTCCTTTCCCGACTACCAGCCCAGATCCAGCAGCCAGTTATTCAGACTTCTCTCCCTCTCTTTTTCATCGGTAATCTCCTTGAGACCGGTATATTCTCCCTTGATATTGCCGTCCACGATAAAAAGCACTCTGCCGCATTTTGCAGCAACTTTCGCATCATGCGTTACCATAACGATCGTTGTCCCCTCGTTGTTTAACTTCACAAGTTCGTCCATAACCTCATTGGAGGAAGTACGGTTTAATGCGCCGGTCGGCTCATCGGCAAAAAGCAGTTTGGGGCGGTTCATCATGCTTCTGCAGATACACGCCCGCTGAAGCTGTCCGCCGGAAATCTCGTTGATATCGTTATCTGCGATATCGATGATTCCCATTTTACGCATAAGCTGCTCGCCTCTTTCCTGCTTTTCCTGCCTGCTTTCCCTGGACTTTTTGCTTTCTGCTGCCGGAAGCACGATGTTATCGAGAATCGTAAGATTTTTCATCATATACATCTGCTGAAAAATGAATCCCATCTCATCCAAGCGGATTTTTGCAAGTTCCTTTTCGCTCAGTTTCGTCAGATCCTTCCCTTCAAAAAGCACCTGACCGCTCGTTGCCCGGTCCATCCCCGAGACGGCATACAAAAGCGTGGATTTTCCGGAGCCGGATGGTCCCATGATTGCAACCATCTCCCCCTCTTTTACTTCAAGATTTACATTCTTTAACACATTATTCTGCCTTTTATCAATTACATAGGTTTTGCAAAGATCTTTTGCACAAAGCAATGCTGCCATAAGATTTTCCTCCATTTACTCTATATTGGTTGTGTCGTTGCTCTTAATCGTCCGGATCTGTAATGCTGTCATTCCCGATGCCAGAAGCGTCATAAGGAAAATAATGCCCGGATACAGGAAAAAGATTTTCCACGGACGGATCACATAAGCCACTTTTCCGGCCCCCATCATGCCGAATATCGGATTACCGATCAGATACGTTGCCGGAATGGAACAGATCGCCGCCAAAAGAACAGCCACAAGCGTAACAATACCGAATCGTATCATATGCCATTCCATCACCCGTCTATTGCCAAATCCCATCGCCTTAAGCACCGCGATCTGGCTTTTCTCGTCCGCAAGAAATGACCGCTCCATCAGAATACATACAAGAAGCACGACGATCAGTGTAATTCCAAGAAGCAGATACTGTACCGATTCCATCGTTGATGCCGCGCCCATACAATCATCACAGTATTCTGTGGCATTCATCACTTTTTCATTGTCAAAAAGCTTTTTGATCTTTTCTTTTCGAACCTCAATCTCCTTTGCAGACGGATGGTCGTCAAAATCGATCTGATAACTCATAACATTCGCAATATAGGTAAAATCGGTCGGTGCATCCTCGTGAAGGCGTATGACCTCTCCAAGCTGATTCATGCTTTGGAAATAAGCAACCACAACGCAGTCAAGTGTCTCTTTTCCAAAATCAATCGTTACGGTATCTCCGAGTTTCGCCCCGGTCAATTTGCTGACCGTCGGTGTAATCGCAATCTCATTTTTGTTTTGCGGAACTACCCCATTGATATATTCATACGCGGATGCTTTCGTATGGATTCCCTGCTGACAACTGATGGAATAATCTTTTCCGTCAAAATGAACCTTATATTTGTACTGCGTTTCCACACACAGTTTCGCAGGCATTCCGTTTTTCTTAAACAGCGCTTCCGTTTTTGCAAAGTACTCCTCGATCTGCTTTCTTCCATCCGGATTCATACAACTCATCGCTTCCGTCAGATCGGTGTAGTACAGATCACTCCGCGTTCCGAATGTTGTAATAAACGTATCGCTTCGCATGGTTGATGAGACGTTGACAAATACAAGCACAAACAACGTGCATAAAAAGAATGTGGTTATGATCGTCATGTACCGTTTCGGTGCGCTGAACACATCATTGACCGCCATAAAGAAACCGGTGCTTCCATGGCTTTTGACCAGACGAAACGGCGATTTTTTCTTATAACGTTCCCCCGTCTGACCGGAACGGATCGCATCGATCGGAGAAGACTTCTTCACCAGCTTCGTGCAGCGAAAAGCATACAGCAGAATGACAATAACGACCAGAATTGCCCCCAGAACCGACAACAAGAAATGGTTATCCGCCTCCAGAACCATATTGCTGCTGACCGATCGCAGTAACAGATCAGAAAACGGGATACTCATAAAAAATCCCACAAACGCTCCTATTACTGCCAACATCAGATACTTTGTCAGGTAGAGACTCCGGATCTTGAAATTACTGATACCGATTGCTTTCATCACACCGATCTCACGAAACTCCTCAAAGATCGTAAACGTGATGGAAAACTTTAATACGACAAACGACACGATGATCAGGCAGATACTTAAAATCAGCATCGTAAACGCAACGATCATATCCATGACATAGCACATTTTTATCAGCGAACGTGCGCCGGAAAACATGATGCCCGGAGCCTGTGAAATAGCCGAAGCAATCTCCGATACGCCTGCCTCATCCTTTAGATCAATATAGCCGATCTGTCCCTGATACCCATTGTAAATGGTTTCATCCGAAAGCAGCTTCTCGATCTCCTCCCGATGAAAAAGGAAACGGCTGTTGCCCATCATGGAAGACCCTAAAAGCGCATCTTTTGCCATACCATCCAGCGTTACCATAAAAGAAATACTGTTGTGCGTAATCCTGATTTTATCCCCCGGCTGCAAATGATTTTTCTCCATAAAATCACCGGTTGCATATGCATGCCCCGGCTTGATCTGGGTAATCTGCTTATTCTCTTTATCAAAGAATTTAAGCCGGCTGTCCTCGATGGACTGGTAAATAACAGAATTCTTTGCCTCCAGTTCTTCTCCGTGCATATCTTTCAGATTGGATGTTTCTCCGAATACAACCGGCTCAATGCGATAATCCCGGATGGATTCCATCTCATGCAGGATCTCATCGATGGACGCTTTGCTGTCCGCACCCATCGAGATGACCACATAATCGCCGATCCCCGCCTTATCCAGATAGGAATCCGTTCCGTTCATGACGGAAACAACATTGCTAATTCCGCTCGCTACGAACATCGTTGCCAGCAGAATAAAACAAAGCAATATTGCGTTCATTACTTTTTTTCTTTTCAAATCTTTTTTCAAAATACGAAAAAGCATTTTAACGTTCCTCCCCTCGTTTGATGTATTCATCTTACAGGAGAAATTATTAAACAATCCTTAAATGCACATTATGCTTTTCGCGCAACAATGGTCGCGCAGAAATCATCTTCCTTAATTTCCGCAAATACTTCCCCATCCATTTTTTGCATCAACTGCCGGCTGATATACAGTCCGAGTCCCGAACCATCCGTCGAGCCGACATTGCTTCCGCGATAAAAAGAATCAAACAGATTTATGAGTTCTTCCTGCTTTAAGCTGCATCCGGAATTTCTTACCGTGATCAGTCTGCAGTCCTCTTCCTCCGAAAAGTCGATGGAAATACACTTGCCGTCCCCGTATTTGATCGCGTTTTCCAAAAGGTTCTGCAACACCTCGATCAGCCGGTCCGCATCCCCTTTCAGCAACAGATCCGTGTAGGATGCAATCTGAAATCCGGTATGTAAATTATGCAGTTTTTCCTCATAAAGTCCCCGGATCGCATCGATCACATGGGACAGATACACTTCCCCCGGATTGACACTCAGTTGCAGGAAATCCTCTCTCGATGCGAGCGTGATCTCATTGACATACTCCTCAATCTCTTTTACGTTCTTTTCAATCCCTTGACATGCTTCGACACGCCGCTCCCCGGTCGTATAAAGATTTTCTGCCAGCGCCTTCGCATACAGCCGGATCGCAGATAACGGCGTCCTGATGTCATGTGTCAGCGACAGGATCAGCGTCTTTTTTCTTTTTGCAGCGCGAGTTCTTTTTCTTTGTTGCTCTCCAATGTTTCGCGCAGCATATCCATTCCCCATAGGAATCTGCCTAAGAATTTGCTTTTTTCGGCTTTGACCGGCACCGAGAGATTGCCTTTCGCCAGATCCTCGGTCAGCGACTGCATCTGTTCAAACGGCTTTATGATCTTCTTTCCGATATAACAAATCAGAAAAAAAGACAGCAAAAACAGAATTCCCAAGGCAATATCCATGAGAATCCAGGTTCTGTCGTCTGTCTGTGTATAAATGATCCTGTAGATTGTTTCGGTTTTATCCTGCACACGCGAAATGCACGGTTCCTGATTATTTGCTGTCACATAATAAACGATATTCGCAAGTGCAATAATAAGCAGCTCCACTCCACAAAACTTTGCTGCAAATTTTTTGTAATTATTCATATCGGTATCCCGTTCCCCAAACCGTAATAATGTGTTTCGGCTTCTTCGAATCCTGTTCTATCTTTTCTCTCAGCCACTTGATATGTACCGTGAGCGTCTGCGGCTCCGATTCACTGTTGCTTCCCCAGATGCGGTTGAACAGGTATTCTTTCTTCAATGTCGTTCCTTTATTTTCGACCAGCAGTTTCAGCAGCTGGAATTCCTTTTCCGTGACATTGACCGGTGTTTGGTTCACGGTGAGTGTCTGCGTGACATTGTTCAATTTCAGATTGTCGCATACGATTTCGTCCAATGCATATTTTCGTTTGAAAATGCCGTTGATCTTGGCAATCAGAATATCGATATCATAAGGCTTACAGATGTAATCATCCGCGCCGATCTGCAAGCCTTTTAATGTGCTTTCCTTGTCGTCTCTTGCAGTCGCGATCATAATATGTGCGTTTGAAGTCTCCCTTATTTTGGAACAGACGGAATAACCGTCCACCCCCGGCAGACCGATGTCTATCACAACAAGATTGGCACCGTACTGCTCAAAGATCTGAAGTGCCTTCTCCCCGGTGTCCACAAGGCTCACCGTATAATTTTCTTTTCGCAGGAAATCGCACAAAAGTGTTCCGATCTCCCTGTTGTCCTCTACGATAATAATGTCCGGCATTATTTTCCCCCGTGATTCAAAAACTGATACCACCATATTAACATCAATCTGTAGAAGCTTCAATTACCTGATTGCGTAACAAATTAAATATCTGTAACAACTCTGCAAAGCAATCCCGTCATTTCTGCATAATTCATGGGATAAGTATTTGCAACTGTCTCTTATACACATCTGACGCTGCCGACGAATA